>Ga0182736_1000434_pt1 | contig 65786 bp, 62 predicted proteins | sample eDN5th30CKraftBY_FD_128882 | JGI IMG/M metagenome (GOLD analysis project Ga0182736, IMG submission 128882) | Enriched backyard soil microbial communities from Emeryville, California, USA - eDNA 5th pass 30_C Kraft BY (version 2) (version 2) | ecosystem: Environmental > Terrestrial > Soil >... | reverse complement strand
GAGCGAGAAGAAAGGCCAGCTCATCAGATCCTGGGCGTCACGCGGGGCAATATCCCCTGAGATCGGTCGGAACAGATCGAGCTGCCGGGATGGGTGGCGGTTACCCGGCATGATTACCGACCGCGCCCCGTTGCAGCCTGCCGCCGAGTCGTGGCAATACCCGGTCCCGGATCGGACGTGGACCGGCGCATCCCGGCCGCCGCCCAGTCGTCGATATCGGCAACCGTATAGACGATGCGGCCACCGAGTTTGTGATAGACGGGCCCGGTGCCGAAGCAGCGATGTTTCTCCAGCGTGCGCGGCGAGAGACCCAGGCGCTTCGCGGCATCGGGGGTTCTCAGAAAGCGGGGCGCATCGTCTGGGGGATTGGGCTGCATTGTCGGTCTCCGTCGAAGCGCAGGCCGTGTGGGGCGAGCGCGTAGTGGCGGAGACAAGGCTGGCGTATGCTGATCGAACCGGGAGAGTGGCTAAAGACGGCCATCGATAAATGTCGCACCGGGAGCCCGACTATCGACCACGCAACAGCTCCAGATAGCCTGTTTCGGTGAGATGGACGGCTTCGTCTCGCAGCCGCTGGACCTGGCGGCGCTCGTTGGCCGAACGCCATTCAGCCCCATGAAGACCATGGCGAGGATAGACAACCTCGTCGGCCAGTTCGCGGGTGCTGCGTCCGCTCACGAGTAGTTCGAGCAGACGCAGCAGCGTGGTCAGGCGATGGCGCTGGAAATCGGTCGGTTGAAACGCGCGCGGTTGCGGGCCAGCCGGTGCGCCACGAAAGCAGCGCGCAACGCGGTCAGCCGCCGCGCGGCGCAGCGGATAGTCAGCGTCGGGCGCAACCAGTATGACCACGCCGGAAGATTGCAGCGGATCGGCGAGCCAGAGACGCAGGCGTCCGCCGGGATCGTCAATCACCAGGTGGCGACCACTCGCATCTTCCTGATCGGCGAGGAGAGGGCCGAGCGCATTTGGGTCGATCGCGGCTGCTGATCCACAGCCCGCCGGCGCCGGATGGAGCGCGACGGTTCCGGGAGCGATCTCAGGTCGCCAGAGCGCCGGAGACCGGGCAGCCGGGACATAAGGATCGAAAGGGAAACACCAACCCCCATCGCCGGGCGAACGCTGCACAATCCGCATCCCCCGGCGTGCCCGGCGCCAGCGCACAGGCCATGTCGTCATATTCGCGCCGATAGGTCGCGTTGAAGCGCAGAAACTCCTGCGCGAAATCGGCATAATCGAGATGGGCGGTTTGCTCGGCGATCGCTTGCGACCGCCAATCGCTGGCAGTTGGCATCGCACCTCTCCCTGTTTCCCGCTTCTTCGGGTCAAGACCTACGAGCTTGCCTGGGTGGCGGTGGGCAGGAAGGACCGCGCAGACGCGCGAAACCGCCGCTTGGCGGGCGAACCTATCGCGTCATGCAACCCCTGATTATTTCCGCAAAAACGGGAGCTTCATTGCAGGCGCGGTTCGAGAAGGTGGCGGTAGCCCACCTCGGTCATCCATTTGGCGCGGGCAAGGTGGGATTCATAGATAATCCTTGCGCGATCTGGCTCGGCTCGGGCGTCGAAACCGAAGATTACAGCGACGATTTCCTGCCAGTCCGCGCCTTCGGCGTCGGCATCCAGCAGGCGCAGATAGGTGACGAAATGGCGCTCGTCATAGCTGTTGACCCGCGACGTCTGTGGCGGTCGATCATCGAAGGGCGGAATTCTCACTGGACCCGACCACCTTGTGCTTGTCGCTTCGCCCAGGGACATGGCCCGATTATACCGCGAACAGAACAAGGCTCGTCGGATATGACCAGCTCCCAGCGCTTGACCGGCCTGCCCGTTTCATCGTGAGATGTCGAACAGCAAGATTTAGCTTTGACGGCGAAAGAACTCGATCGGATCCGTTTCGAGAACGATGGCGATACGCTCAAGCATATCGACCGTCGCTGCATTCTCTTCGCGTTCCAGCATACCGATATAGTTGCGGTTGATGCCTGCACGGTCCGCCAATTCCTCCTGCGACAAGCCCTTGGCATGGCGCAAATGACGTAAGTTGGTGGCGACGATTCCCCGCAAGTTCATGCGGGGGACGTCGCCGCTCTGCCTAACCCATGGCCACCCAATATACTAGGGAATCGTATCTGCGTATCGTCGTATTTACGCAAATCCGTCGAATGACAGGTGGCGTAGCGGAACCGGGGAGATCGGTTCCGCCCTGCTCCTTACCAGGCGAAGGGGTCGAATTCGTGAATGACGCTGGCGGGATCGCCGTCCCATTCGCTGGCCGGCATGGCGCTGAACAGACCGCCTTCGGTTCGGAACACGACGATGCTGACCATGAGGCTGCGCGCGAGGTTCCAAGCATAGGCTTGAACGGTTTTGAGCGACTTGGACATTGTGGGCTCCTGTCTTTCGTCGCGGGGGCCATCCCCGCTCGACAGGCTCCCGAAGTGTCGGGCGCATGGCCGCAATCACCGCACAGGCGCAGCCTGAAGGCCGCACGCAAAGCGTAGCGGACCCTTTACGGGTTGATGGCGTCAGGCCGTGGGCCGGACCAAGGAAAGAGCTAAAGAGAGCGGGGTGGCAGCCGCTGATTAGGGACCGAGGGAGCGACCATGTCTGAAAGATTGCTCATGGCTGCCCGGCATGGTGTTTAAGTGAACCTTCGAGGCGAGAGGTCATGTGTTACTCGGCACCGTTGAGCTTCAAGTCCACTGGTGGGGACGCTCCGGAACGGCTCCTTTCAGGAGAGAAGATTGGCATAGCAGACGTTGCGGCCTCATGACGACCTGCAGTATTGACCCGACAACATTCATGATCGCCTATGTCCGCGACGGAGCCACTATCGCGAGCGGCCTTGAACCTTATCTCGCAAAGCCGCTGCACGCAGCACGATATGTCGTTCAGGCTGATCTTGCAGCGCTCCCCGCCGCTGGCTTGGACCCCGCGCGATCGAGGCATGGCCGCTCCTTCCACTATACGCAAACGACTACGCCGGTGAACGATCCCGGTGCTATCTCACTGTGGCATCTTTGGGTCGATGCCTCGCCAGTCGAGGCGACCTGAGCTTACCGAAAATTAGCTGATCCGTTCGACCAAGCGGTCTCCAATTCGATCTTGCACCCAATCTTCTACTGATTGGCAGACAAAAGAAACTGATACGCCACAAACAGTCATTCAATTTAGCATTCTGCCTACACCGAGCGTTGCACTTCAGCTTCGCAGGAATGTTCGAGCGATTCAGACGATCGTCCGGTCAATCATCATTTGAAGCAATTCTTCGCGTACCAGCGCCTTTCCGTTGAGGATCACCTCGCCGAAGGTATCGTCAACAATGCGATCAGTGCCCGCGTGAAGGTGCACATGTATCCCGTATTCCTGCGGCCGGTTAGCGCTCCACACGATCGCCGGTGTCGAGGCCCAGACAGTGTAGTTATGGCCGTTGAAGTCGTCGAGATTCAGGCTTCGATCGGGTAGAAGACAAGTGAGGTGAGTTGCGGTTCGATCATGCAAGGGCTGTAGCGGCGTTGAGATAATCGGACCTTTGCTCCAGGTGCTGTCTCTTCCGCAATTTGCGCAGAAGTGCTTGCGATGGGGAGTTCTTCCGAAGTCGCCAATGTCGAGATGAGGATACTGACAGTACGAACAGTCGATGCAGCCCATCTCTTGGTGTGCTTCGCGCGCGCAAACGAAATAAAAGGCTGCCGGCGGCGTGATGCCAACCCGCATGATTTGACCATCGCCAAGTAGATCCTGCCGCGTCGAATAGACGGCGGATATAGCAGAAAAGTCTCTGTCGATACGCTTTTGGGCTTCAGGCGTATCGCGCACATGGACGTGAATCTTTGGCGGGCGGGGCCTAATCTCAACACTCGAAAGTGCAGCAGGCATTGAGCACCAAATGCCCACCTCGGCATGCTCATCGAGATTCACTGTATAGGGCTCAACTTCATAGTTCATGAGTTGGGCGTGGTTGGCGCATTGCATCTCGTTTGAAGACTTCAGCGCCGCGAGATCTGCCTTGGTGCCCCAGTGACACTGGTGCGTCCGGCACCACCACCGGTTAGCACCGTGTCGATACTTTCCCGCATATACGAAGTTGCACGGCAGAATGACATCAGTGGCCCGCTTTTCCGTAAAATGGCGGAGAAGTTCAGGCGAACGGACCTCTATGTTTCCTAGCGTGCGTCCCCGCGACCAGCACATTGCACCGCTTTCTCGCGTTTCGCTGTCGGCGGCCACCTCCAACGGCCACTCGTCGGCGATCTTGCTGACAAGCGTCCGTTCTCGCCCGGGGCCATCCTTGGCCCACCAAAGTTCGACAATTCCAGACGTGGGACTGATTTTTCTCTCAATTAACATCGACTTCCTTACAGGCGCCCTCGGGTATGGAGACCGCAACTCGACTATTAGAGCACCAGCGGAAGTTCAATGGGAAGGTCAACTGGCATCGGCCTCTATAAGGACCGGTCGTTCAGCAACATCACTCCACAACGCGCATAGCCTGCGACGTCGACCCAGGAATCAAGATGGTCTGGCGTCTGAATCAGGCGAGCGACCTTGGTGACGACCATACCCAGGATCTCACGGATTTGCGGGTCTCCGCATTCATCCACGACAGACCGCAATGTGGCAATGCGACGGTAGGTGTCTTCGGGCGCACCGTAAATGTCCCGTCGATCAAGGGTCACATTCGCATAAGCCGCATCGAATCGCTCCAGCAGGCTGTTCGGATTAGGTTCCTCACTCATCGCATTTCCATTTCCATCATGCAGCGTCTCCGACGCAGAAAAAATCATCAGCCAAGTCAGGCAAGAAGCCGCCGCAATTCCGCATTTGTTCGTAGCCTGCAAAAGCTTCCGTGCATCTCAGCAAGGACGCTTCAACAGAAAATTTCAGTAGGCGAAGACTGCCCATTACCTTCGGGGCACCCAGCAAATTGGTTGCGAGCCGTCGCGCAGCCGCATCATCGGTGCAGAATGCGCGATCCGTTGTCTCACACACCGAGATGGATTCGAGTTCGCCGTCGCCGATGTCGTGATCGGCAACCAGTTCCAAGAAGCGATCTGGTAAAATCTCATCGTCTGGGACGAAGTGAAGGCGCCCAGCGGCCTGCAAGGCAATGATCTCTGCGGCGCAGTCCAATCCGCACTCCGAGACGACCATCGGGGACAGAGCGATTTCGGTATTCGGCAACTCGCAAACGACCGCGAGCTTCCCGCAATTGTGGAGGTTTATCGCTGCACAAGCATCAATGAGTAGTCGCACGGCGCTCGCCCGTCGATGCGTGGGTTTCGAAGATGCTTTCAATCGACGTACTAAGACGATCAGCGATCCACGACGGAGAGGTCATACCGCTGGCTACGCTCTGATGAACGAAGTTCATCAGAATTGGGGACACGACATCGAAGTGCACCGGTTCTCTGGGGGGTAACTTCAATTCTTCGGCGCGCTTCTCCGGACTCTGGTGATGCTCACGGATATACTGCGCGAGAGAGGCGGCGCCGCCTTCGGGCAAGAGATCAAGATATTCGCAACGCCGCGCGGCGACATCAAATGATACACCATGCAGACGGGCGAGAATTAGAATTTCGATATCGCCAATCTGATCGTCAGTCGCACCGATAAGCTGACGTATCGCTTGCAGCGAGCCGCCTACCGCATGGGCGGGCAGAAGAAAGGCTGAGGAGAACGCATCAGCAAAGCCTTCAGCGCGGTTGCGAAAGTTCCCGATGCTCGTAGCGAGATCCAGATGCGCTGACTGCAGCGAATGGTGGGCCACGACGTGACCGAGTTCATGTCCAAGGGTGAACAACATGCGCGCGCGAAAGCGCGGCGAGACAAACACAAATAAGTATCCACCCGCTGCGACCGAAGCGCCTTCGTATTTGGAGTTTTTGAGCTGGCTGACGATCAAACCATCAAGCGTGCGTAGGCGTTGCGGGAGATCGATCGCTGGGGTGTCGGCCTCGCCCGGATAGATAAAGGCACGAAGCTCCGCCGCAAGCCGCTCGGCTTCGTCATAGGTTTCCGGGCCCTGCAGGCCAAATCGATCGAGCCAATCGGGAAGGCGTTCACGAACGGGAAGGACCTTGAGCGCCGCCTCTACAAAGCCCGCTAGTCGGTCGAGGGTCGGTTCACGCTCTGAGTTGGAGACACCGGGTGCTCGAAAGAGGGTCCCGAACGTGGAACTGGTGGTGGGAGATCCGGTTGAGGTGAACGCGCGCATTGAAAGCTTGAGTCCGCGCGCCAAGGCGCGGAGCTCGGATGCAGTTACCGGAGCGCCGTCGAGAATCTCTTTAACGCGCTCGGGCTCCAACCGAGTCCGCGATGCGATCTCACTGGGTCCGAGCGAAAGCGTCCGTAGGGTGGCGGCGACGTTTGCCATTTAAGCCGATTGTGCCTTAATCCCCTGCAGCCAGTCCAGAGTCTTCTCAATTTGGGGCTGATCTAGCCGCGCCCAACGCCCCATGACGTCGATGACTCGGTTGGCACGTCGCTTCTCGAGAATGATGGACAGTCGGTCCAAGGTTTCGTTTCGGCCGCGCGCTACTTCCATAGGCTTTTCCAGCGCCACAGGATTCGCGCCGACGAGATAATTTTCAATGCGACGAGCGAAGTTATTGGGGCTGTGGGTATCTAGCGGGTGCTGGTTACCGGTGCCGTCGATTAGGATATTGCCGACGACCTTTCCCTCAGAGTTCACTTGGAGTCGATTTTCCGGGAAGCGATTATACGCTGCCAAGGCGTCGATTTTCTCCGCTACCTGGAAACCGCCAACCACATATTGCTGAACGCCTCGCGTCATACCGCTGACAACAAACACCCAATCGCCCGGCAGCACTAAGCGCCGAAGTGGGGGCATGCAGCCACCGAGGGTTGGCGTTCGCCTAAAGATTGGGTCGTTCAGATTTCGATTTCGCTCGGGGTCCGCGTTTGGACTGCTGATGTAGATATAACCCTTCATGAAACCCCCCTCGTCCAACCTGTTATTGTGTGCAGACTAAGAGGGTTTGATCAAAAGAAAAGCGTCCGATTAACTCGATGGAACCTTCGAACGCTCTCATTCTGGTCGGTAGCGACTTAGAGACTGTTTGAAAATGCGCGGGAGGGCGCATTTTGAGGCCGGTGCGGTGGAATGTGAGAGCGCACATTCTCAAACGATCGCTTAGCCTTTGTCCGGCGTGTGTCGGTCGGATCCGGTGTTAACTTCCCAGTCCTTGCTGGCTGACCTGCCCATCGGTAGCGGTCCAGATCCCGTCGGCAGGGGACGGTGTGAACGAACGACGGATTCTGATGAACCTGATCGTGCCTGCGGATGTGCACTTTGTTGGCGGCTGCAGACCGGAACGTTTGTCAGGTGCAGTCGACGCGCCATGGGCGACCCCGCCTCACGATCCCGAGCTTGCCATGCCCCGCGTGAAATACTGGGCAGGCGTGCTGCCCAGCGCTTTCTTGAACATGGTGATGAAGGCGTTGACGGACTCGTAGCCAAGCTTGCCGGCGACAGTCTGGACCGGTGCTCCGCCTGCCAGCTCGCGCAGCGCGATGACAAGATGTAGCTGCTGTCGCCAGCGACCGAAGGTCAGGCCCGTCTCCCGCATCATCAGGCGCGCCAGCGATCGCTCGCTCATCGCGACCCGTTTTGCCCATTGGCTGAGCGTGCTTCGGTCAGAGGGGTTTGCCGTCAGCGCGTCCGCCATGGCGAGGATTCTGGGATGAGACGAAATGGGCAGATTGAAGCGCTCCCTCGGCATCTCCGCCAGCTCATCCAGCGTCACGCGCGCAAGCCGGGCTGCATGGCCATCCGGGGGATAGCTGCCGCGCTCGCGGGCCAGGCGGTCGACCATCTCGCGGATCATGGGAGAGATAGCCAGCGTGCAGCACTCTTGCGGAAGCTGCGCGGCGCCCGGCTCGACAAACAAATAATTCAGCCGGGCGTTTTCCGTCGCGCGCGCGCTGTGCGGCACACCGCCGGGGATCCAGACGCCGCAATTGGGCGGCACGATCCAGATGTCCCTGTCCGCCGTGCAAGTGACGGCGCCATGCAATGCGATGATCAACTGACCCTTGCGATGGCAGTGCATTGGCACTTCTTCGGCGTGGTCTGCGAAGTCGAGCTGATAAGCGACCGCTGGCAAATCGGTCTGGTCAGGATCGAACGCGGAAACGGCTGATTGGGAAGATCGCATGCGTTATGGCCAGATATAGGGATTAATTGTCAGGATAGCGAATTTTCTGCCTTGTTGCAAATAGCTATCAATAGGTCATGGCACATGAAAATATCGCGATACTCGGGAAAAGGCTGCCGCTCGCGCATTGGCTCGGCTCTGTCCTCACCCTGTTTCGGAAGCCTGAGCTAAAGGCTGACCGTGATGCGCTGCTCTTTTCAGTCAAGAGCTTCGCGGCCGCGATGCTCGCTTATTACATCGCGCTGAGCATCGGATTGCCGCGCGCCTATTGGGCGGTTCTCACTGTCTACATAGTGTCGCAGACCTCGGCGGGCGCATCGCTGAGCCGGGGCGTCTATCGCCTCGCGGGAACGATTGTCGGCGCGGTCGCAACGGTGGCGATCGTGCCTGCATTCGTGAGCTACCCTATCGTGTGTAGCGTGGTGCTCGCCGGGTGGATCGGCCTGTGCCTGTTCCTCTCGTTGCTCGACCGCACGCCGCGCGCCTATGCTTTCGTCCTTGCCGGGTATACGGCCAGCCTTATCGGCTTTCCCGGTGTCGCTGATCCCGGCGCGATCTTCGACACCGCCTCGCTGAGGGTGCAGGAGATTTCGATCGGCATCCTCTGCGCCGTGCTGGTGCATCGCTTTGTCTTGCCCAGCTATATGACGGGGCAGTTTCTCGGCAAATTGCATGCGACGGTTCAGGATGCGCGGCAACTCGCCGGAGACGCGCTCAAAGGCGCGCCGGAACCGACAATCCGCCGGGACCGGTATAGGCTCGCCGCGGATCTGCTCATGTTGCAGGGGCTAGGTACGCATCTCCCCTATGACCCGGCTCCCACCACGCCGACTGGCCGCAAGCTGCAACATATCCACGATCGACTTGCCCGGCTGCTGCCGCTCGCGACTGAGGTCGAGGAACGGGTCCACGCACTCGGAATGGGTGCTCTTGCCGATGCAGAAATGGAAGCGTTACGATGCGATATCAGCGACTGGATCGCGCTTACCGATGAGGCGGACCGCGATCAGCGCGCAGTGCCGCTGATCGAACGCGCGCGCGTAATCGGGACGCGGCTTGTGGAGCAAGATGGCGCGGATCGCCAGTTTCTTGCAGCCAACCTCGCCAGCCACCTCGCCGAACTGGTCGGGCTGCTGCACGACTGCGACCGCCTGAGCAGGGCGATAGCGACGCACCGCCGCGGTCGGCCGGAAACGGAACTTCATTGGTCCGGCAAGGCGCGCGGCTATGTCTATCACCGCGATCCGTGGATGGCGGCAAGGACAGCACTGGGCGCGGCGGTCGGCATCGTCCTTGGCTGCGCCTTCTGGATATGGTCGGCCTGGCCGGATGGCGGACTGGCGGTGTCGCTGCTGGGCGTGGCCTGCTCGCTGTTCGGCAATGTCGATGCGCCCGCTCCAAACGTGGTCAAATATATAGCCGGATCGGTTTATGGCGTGGCGATCAGCATCGCCTACAGCTTTGTGATCCTCCCGCGCGTGACCGATTTTGGCGTGCTGGTCGCGGTACTCGCGCCCGCCTTCCTGTTCGGCGGGTCGCTTCAGGCCCGTCCGGCGACGACCTACAAGGCGCTCGGCATCACCCTGACAATCCCGATCCTTGCGGGTCTCGGCTCACAATATGGTGCCGACTTTGCCGAAACGCTCAATAGTGTCGTCGCGCTGTTCGCGGCGCTGCTGTTCGCCGTGGTCAGCATGACCCTGTTTCAGACAGTGCCGGCCGACACAGCGATCCAGCGGCTGCGCCGCCTGAACCGCAGGGACGTAGCCCGGCGTGCCCGTGGGCGCGGCCCGAATGAAGCGGGCTGGACCAGCCTGATGGTCGATCGAACCGCGTTGCTGCTGCCAAGGCTTGGAGGAACACGCCGGTCTGCCGACGACGTGATGGAAGAAACCATCGCGCAGCTCCGGCTGGGACTTGTCGCGGGGCAGCTCTTCGACGCCAGTCGTAGCGTAACGGGTGAAATCAGGCGCGATCTGCTTGGCCTGCTTTCGGCGGTCGCCGCACATGGCGACGATGCGACTTGTCAGGTCGATGCGCTGATCCGCGCGGCTAGCGGACGCGTATTTCGCGAACGTGCGCGATTGCTCAGCCTGCTGATCGATCTTCGTTTCGCGCTTGCATCAGCCAATGCGCTGAAAACGGAGGATGCCGCATGATACCTGACATCGCCATCGGCGGGGTCCTGCTCCCCGGCTTGCTCGTCCTCGCCATTCTGTCGCTTGGCGGAACTGTCGCGGTTCTCCGCCTGCTTTCGCCCTTCGGGATTGCCCGCTGGTTCGGGTTTCGACCGCTGCTCGAAATCGCGACCTTCACCCTCTTCTACGGACTGCTGGTGCAGTTCCTGCCTGCCATCGGAAGACTGCCATGAGATCGCTGTTGCCGCTTTTGGGGCGCTATGCCCTTACGCTTGCCGTCGTAGCCATAGCCACATTCGCCGCCTGGCAGGCATGGACGCGCTATGAACACGCCCCCTGGACCCGCGATGGTCGGGTCCGCGCCGATATCGTCCGGGTTTCGACCGATGTCGGCGGGTTGGTGACGCAGGTCGCGGTGCACGACAACCAGCGCGTCGAAGCCGGGCAGCTCCTGCTGGTGCTCGACCGTCCGCGTATCGCCGCGACGATCGAGCATGCCGACGCCGCCATAGCCGAAGCGCGCGCAGCGCTCGGACAGGCGCGCAGGGAAGCGCGGCGCGACGTTGCGCTGGGTGATCTCGTCGCGACCGAGGCGCGCGAACAGAATGTCGCGAAGGTAAAGACGGCAGAAGCAGCGCTGAAGCGCGCGCAGGCCGATCGCAATGTCGCCAGCGTAGACATGCAGCGGACAGAGATCCGGGCGACGACGGGCGGCATCATCACCAATCTCGACATACATGCCGGAGACTATCTCGCCGCGGGGGTGCAGGCCATGGCGCTGGTGGACACCGCCTCGCTGCGCGTCGAAGGCTATTTCGAGGAAACCAAGCTCCACCAGGTTGCGATCGGCGACCGCGCCCGCATTCGCCTGATGGGGGATGATTCCGAAATCATCGGACATGTCGAAAGCATCGCCGCCGCCATTGCCGACGACCAGCGCGACGAGACGGGCAACCTGTTGCCGAAGGTCGCGCCGACCTTTTCCTGGGTCCGACTCGCCCAGCGCATTCCGGTGCGTATCCATATCGACCGCGTGCCACCCGGCGTGAGACTGATCGCCGGCAGGACAGCTACCGTGGAGATCAAGCCCGCCGCAGCGGCACCGGTCCCCGCCAGATCGCGGAGCCGCTCATGAAACGCACTCTATCGTTGCTCCCGGTCCTGCTGATCGCCGGCTGTGTCGCCGGCCCGGACTATCGCGTGCCGAGCGACGCCATCGCTCACCGCCCGGACGTCGCCGCGCCGTTCCTGGGACAAGACGACGCCGGAGTGGTCCGGCAGGACCTGCCCTTGCACTGGTGGCGGCTATACCAGGACCCGAGGCTCGATTCCTATGTCGTGGAGGCGCTTGCCGCCAATGCCGATCTACGCGTCGCTGAGGCGAATCTGCGTCGCGCCAGCGCGATCCTTCAGGAAGCCGAAGCGGGCCGGACGGTCAGCACTACCGTCTCGGGTCAGGGAATCGGTGCGCGTGCGAATGGTCCGGACGCCGCACTCCCCGGCACCTTCAGCTATGCGCTTGGGTTTGATGCTGCCTGGTCGCCCGACCTCGCGGGCAGCGTGCGTCGCGGGATAGAGGCCGCCAGCGCGCGGGCCGAAGCGGCGGTGGCGGCGCGCGATCAGGTGCGCGTGGTTGTCGCCGCGGGCGTAACGCGCAGCTATGCGCGGATTTGCGCCGCCAACATGTCGCTTGCCGCCGCACGCCAGGTCGCGGCGATCCAGCATGCGACGCTCGACGTGGCGGTACGCCTCGCTGGCGCCGGGCGCGGCACGCGTTTCGATGTTGATCGCGCCGGCGCCGCCGCGCATAGCGCCGATGCCGCCGTGCCGGACCTTCTCGCTGATCGGCGCGCCGCGCTGTTTGAACTCGCGGCGTTGATGGGCCGCCCGCCCTCGGATTATCCTGAGGAGGCCGAGGCGTGCACCACCATTCCGACGATCACACGCCCCATACCAGTGGGCGATGGCGCGATGCTGCTGAGGCGGCGTCCCGACATTCGCATGGCAGAGCGCGATCTTGCCGCGGCGACGGCGTCGATCGGTATTGCGGAGGCCGAACTCTATCCCCGGGTCAGCTTTGGCGCATCGGCAGGCAGTGCAGCGTCGACCGGAAAACTGCTGGCACCGTCGTCGTTCGGCTTCAGCCTGGGGCCGCTCCTGTCCTGGTCCTTCCCGAACAGACAAGCCGTGCGCGCCCGCATTGCACAGGCAGGCGCCGATGCCGACGCCGGGCTGGCCCGCTTCGATGGCACCATTCTTCTCGCGCTTCGACAGACGGAGACGGCGCTCTCTACCTATGCCCGTGCGCGCGACCGTCTCGAAGCTCTGCAAAACGCCGCCGAGGCGGCAGGCAAGGCCAGCGCGGACGCGGAGAAGCTACAACGCTTCGGACGCGTGCCGTTCCTCGACGTGCTGAGCGCGCAGGCCGCCTATGCCGAAACGCAGGCCAACCTGTCCACCGCACGCGCCACGTTGGTGGATCGGCAGATCGATCTGTTTCTCGCGCTCGGGGGCGGCTGGGAATGACGCGCAACCCCGATCGCCAGCAAATTCATGAAGAGCGGAATGAACAAGCGCCAGCCACACCGCAAATCGTTCCGGGATTAGCTGGAAAGTCAGATGGCTGCAATTTGACGCCTGCATCCGCCGGTTTCGTAATATGCAGACCCGTCGCTGGTGACCGCTCGCCGCCAAAAAGCGGGACAGGACAACGGCCCGAACGCGGTCGCTCCGGCCCCGTGCAACTTTTCGATGAATGGAAGGCGGGTTTCGGAGAGTAGCTTCAAATCACCGAATGTCGACTATGTTGGCGATTCATGCCTCAACCCTCAGCAGAAATTTTATTTAGCGGCGAAGAGATCCGGCTCGACTGATTGTGGAATAGGAAGTCCCGCTCGTTCGGCGATAACCGCCGCGTAGCGATCTGCGTGGCAGGGGCGCGGACTGCACCAGCAAGCAAGCGCTATATGCTCGCCATCGCGCACGCGATCAGCAATTTGGTCCAGTAGCTGGTCGATCGGGCCGTGGTTGGCGAGGTCACTCGCGAGATCATGGCCATGCGCGGCGATCACTTGAGCCCGCTCCTTCGTATCGCGATGGTTGTGCAGGATGTGCCGGTTGCCCAGAATCGGGTTGTTGCGATCCGCGTCAATCAGGGTCTCGTGCGCAGCGGCGGCGGTCCCGCCTTTGCGCTTCGATACCACACGAATTGATCCAGGCTGAGCCATCGAGTTTTCCTTTGTCACGCTATTTCTGGCTATACAGACGGTCAGCCACGGCAGCTATCAGGAAGCTTCATCAAGCCCATGAGCGAGATCGGGTTCCGAGAATTCCCACTCCGCTATCCATCGAGATGTGAAGCGCCCGGCGGATTGCTCCGCCGGGCCGCCAACTCGATCAGAACGGGATGTCGTCGTCGATGTCGTTGTAGTTTCCAGCCTCGTCCCCTCCATTCTGCGCGGGCTTGCCTCGGCTGAGGAAATCAACCGTCTCCGCGATGATCTCGCAGCCGTAGCGGTCATTGCCCTGCTGATCAGTCCACTTCGTGTAGTGGATGCGACCACGGACGAGCACCTTCATCCCCGTCGTGCAGTGCTGCTGGACCGTTTTGCCCAGCCCGTTGAAGCAGGTGATCCGGTGCCATTCGGTGTCCTGGACCCGGCGCCCCTGATCATCGCGGACGATCTTGCCGTCCTTATATTGAGGCCGTGACGTTGCGAGCCGCAAGGTGGTGATGTTGGTGCCGCCCTGGGTGGTGCGGCTTTCCGGATCCGCGCCGATGTTACCGGCAAGAATGACGATGTTCTGCATGATGTATCTCCGTTGCTTCAAGCCGAGGGACCGTCCCTTCGACGAAGCCCGGAAGAAGGCCGTCAGGAGCCGTCTGCACCGTCGCCAATAGGCGACGGCGAGACCCCAAAGGCCCGGAGTGGTGCGGGCAGCCGCATCTGCGGCAACACGGTCCGGCGCCGCCGGGGTTGCTGGCGGAAACTGCACGGACTTAGGGATTCGCAAGTCGGAGAGGACGCTTCCTTGGCGCTGCACGGCGGAGCTGCTGCTGAAACTATCGTGCGGCCTGGCCCATCATCGTCCAATCAAGGATGCCTTCTCACAGTGCGGCGATATCCTCGCTCCTTCGCCACGGAACGCTCCCTACAAGGGGACAGCAAGGCCCACCGCAACAGCCCGCCGGGCCACAGGCACTCAAAAACGGCGGAAGGCGGGATCATCTAGCGGGGCTAGGCAAGACAGAGCCGATGGTCACGAGGGTAAGGCGCATGTCGGGACGCCTACCCAGGACGGACAGAACATAGAGAAAGGTGCGGTTGCGAGGGCAGATCGGCGCCCAGATGGTCCTGTCCTGGTGGGAACGACCAGAATGTTGTCGACCACAGGAAAGCGCTAACGACACGCCACCAACATGCTCGGTTTCAGATTGGCGGTTTTGGCGAAAGACTCGCGCGCTTTTCGAAACCAAAAACTGGACCAGCGATAAAAGCTCCTTCAGCGCGATGCTGGACGCCATCCCGCGCGGCGTGCTTGCTCAAGCGAGCAAAACCAGCGTTCACCTCGCGCTGTATCGATCCTGACGGCAGCATAATCGCGCTGACCGGGGGCGTGAACAATCCGCTGACCGTTGGTGTTGATATTGCCTTTATAGGGGCACCGCGAATTGGGCGCCGCCCCGGAAGACTGTTGACGCTGGTTTTCACGCATCGCGCGCCACTCCCAGGGTGGTGTCACGTGCCCAGCCCAGACACCGCGCCGCGCCTGCCGGGCCGATCGTTCGGCCGCGCGATGGGCGCCTTGACTGTAGCGCGCATAATCCAGCGCCCATCCATTCTCGACCAGCCAACTGCCAATGTCGCGGCCATGCGCCGAGCAGTGGGCGACAGGCCTCCCGGAGCGATCTGCATAGGCGGGAACGCAGCGTACCGTGGTGCGCGCCAACCAACTCCGAAGAGCAGACTGCGCCCGACGCCCGCAAGACCATGATCGTCCAGCCGCATCTGTGCAGGACTGCGCGAGTTCGGGCGCGTCGACCCCAATAATCCGAACGCGGTGCCTGCCAATATCAAGGGTGTCGCCATCGACCACGCTTGCCCGGCCTTCGATGGGCGGCGCAGCGCGAGCGTCGTCAAATGCTATGGATGCAACAGCGATCAGAGCGGCGACACAGCGCAGAGAGATGATGTTGAGATTCATGAACCGGTCCTTATCAGAAAGGGACTGGTAGAGAGCAATGGGCGGCGCTTACGCGCCGCCCAGATGACGGAAGTCCCAGACCTTGATGCCCATCGACCGGGCCTTGTCGTGCATATTGCCCTGGATGCCGGTGCCGGGAAAAATCACGACGCCCACCGGCATGTCCTCAAGGATCTGGTCGTTACGGCGGAACGGGGCTGCTCGGCCCAGACCCCAATCCGGTTCATAAGGAACGCTCGGCACCTTGCGGCTTTCAGCCCAGCAGACCGCGATGCGCTCGCCGCCGGTATCGGTCGCGCCATGCAGCAGAACCATGTCGGGGAACTTGGCCCTGATCTTGTCGAAGACCGAGTAGATGAAGGTGACATCGTTGAACTTCGCGCCCGACGAGACCGCGATGCGGGTGCCGGTCGGCGCCATCACCTGAGTATCGGCCCATCGGCGGGCCTTCTGGAAGTCGCGGCTAGCCACCACTGAAGCCGTCAGCGCCTTGCGATTGACCTTCGAACCGGACCGGGGGAGCCAGGGCTTCTTCGCATGGACCTTGAACTGGTCGGCGGCGGCGTCGCGGAAATACTCCATCGTGTCGCGCCGCTCGATCATGGTGATGCCTTCGGCGATCGTGCGCTCCAGCTCGACGGACTTGACCTCAGAGCCATCCTGTTCGCGCTGCATCCGCTTCTGCGCCTGCTCATTGTCGTCGAGTTCGCGGTCGACCCGCTCGACGGCGCGCTGGAACACATTGACGACGCCCCAGAGCAAGTCTTCGAGGTCAGGCTCGATACGGGTGTCGATCAGGGACGAGACAAGCCCGTCGAACATATCGGCCACCGCGCCGTCCACGAGGCGCGATTCCGGGAGCGGCCGTTGATCGGGTTCGTCCTCGAAGGGACGATAGCCATAGAGCTGCATCTCCTGAATGAGACTGACCATCTGGGATTCCTGGGCCTCGGGTTCATCGGCGGGGTTGTCGTTGCTGTCGGTCATGGGTGTCGCCTTTTCGATCTGGACCGCGACCCTCGCGGCCTTCGTGGCGACGGAAGGCGGCAGGCCGGGCGACGCGCGCACCGCCAAGCGCCAGCGGGTGAGCGCCCCTTTCGGGCGCGCACTGGCGGCCGCAGCGAAGCGAAGGACGGACAAGCGGGGGCTATTTTGCTTCGCGATGCAAAGCGGCCGCTCGCGGTCGCGGCGGAAAATAGTCCCCGTCTGTCCGTTGCACGCGGCGAACGCCTGCTGCTCCTGTCGCCCTCTAGGAAGGCCGGGGCGCGGTCTCTTCAGACGAAGAGGCTCCCGCAAACGAGGCACAGACCCGCACGGTGATCCCATCCAGGCATCTCTTCCCGGAGGTCAGCCGCTGGTCCGCAGGAGATACGCCGCATCATCGTCCCGAAGCTGGGGCAACAGATGGCTGCCAAGCGCCTCCGCTCCGGGGCCGCACAGGTCCGAATTGAAGTCGTCGAGCATCGGATCGATCGGCGCCGTCTCGATGCCGGCCTCCATAGCTCTGCGCTTGAGGATCGTTTCAGCGGCGGCGCCCGCCGGGTCAGCGTCGCGGGCGACATAGAGGCGCCGAAGCCCTGGCGGGAACTGGATGGCTGCGAGATGGGCGCCCGAGAGCGCGGCGATCGCCGGCATATCGGGCATCACCATGCGGAGCGACAGGATGGTCTCGACGCCTTCGCCAGCGACCATGACCGTACCGGCCATGCCGAAGCGAACCCCGTTTCCGAGCAGATGGCCCATCGCGCGCCGGGGATAGGCGACAGGCGCCTTGTCGAGGCTCGCCGGGTCGAGCCAGGTGCGATGCGCTCCGGTGATCGCACCCGCAAGGTCGGTGACGAGCGCGATCATCGCCGGCCAGCTTCGCCGCACATCGGGCCGATCCCGCTTCGACCGCTTGTAATGGCAGCGGGGATGAAAGCGCAGCGGATCGCCGGGCCGCAGCAGGGAGATGCTGCGGCCACCGAGATACGACTGAACGATCGTGCCCTGAACAGGCTGACACATGGCGAGTAGACGCCGGGCGGCCTCCGGCGATCCGGCTGGCGCCTTGCCCTTGCGGGCATGGCCAGGGCGATCCTTGCCGACTGGCGGTTGCGGCAGGCTGAGGAAGCGCCGGGCTTCGGCCAGCGTATCGCGGAGATACGAATGGCCGCAGGCGATGGCGATGATGTCGAGCAGATCGCCATGGTCGCCGGTCGCGGCATCGGTCCATTTGCCTGCCGCGCCCCGGCCATCCGGGGATGCGACAAGACGGACATAGAGGCTTTGACCCGGTGTGTTGCGGGCATCGCCGACCAGCCAATATCGGCCCTCGCGATACCCCTTCGAGAGATAGCGCCGGCAAACGGACTCGGCATTGTCGGCAAGAGCCTGGGCGATTTCAGTCGCGGATTTGTTCATGGCTCCGTCTCCTTATGCGGCGCGGCGTTCGCCGATCTGCTGGATCGGATACCGCTCTAGCAGACGGGCAAGCACGGGAACGCCGTCGGCGCCGATCGGCACGAACAGACGCAGCTTCCACGAGATGATCTCGGACATCAGCCCCATGGCCTTGAGCCGATCACGCATTCCCTCGTCGAAACCTTCCAGTTCGATCCGATTGACCGCCATGACACGGGCGCGGCGCAGTTGAAGCCCCTCCGTCAGGCGCAGGATGGCCTGCCCATCGGACAATGCCCGGTGCGCGGCGTCCGGGGAAAGCGCGATCGCCCCATTGTCATTGCCGGTGGCGGATGCTGCCCAAGCGGGCGACACGCGGCGGCCGACGATGCGCTCGCCCGCGTCCGTCTGGAGCCGATAGACCCGCGTGGAATCGTCCGGGAGGCGCTTCCAGATTGGCAGCAGAAGTCCGGTGACGACGTGCATGGTGCTGGTGTGGAACTCCGGGATCTCGGCAAGTTCCGCCTCCCAGCAGCGGGCGAACTCCGCGCGGTCGGCTTCGGCCCACTGCGTATCGGCCATGGCCGCAAGCGGCATCGGAGTCGATTCCATCGGGCGCACGAGCCGGATGCGCTTCTCCATGCTGCCATCGTCCAGTTGAACCGCGCGCGTCGGTATCTGCACGGCGGCGCGGCCGGACCGGGCGTTGACCAGCAATCGGGCTCGCCGATCGGTGAGATGGTCGCACGCCTCCTCCACGGTCAGCGGGCGGTTGCGATCCTTGCGCTCGATCGTCAGCAAGCGGGTTTCGGCGCTGGTGCCTGGGTGCGTATAGATGACGGCAGCGTCCACGACGGAGAAGCTTTCGGCCTGGAGCGTTTCAAGACCCAGCTCATAGCTTCCCGATGCGATCGCCCCTTCGATGCGCGCCGAAAGCAGGTCTTCGAACACGGTGAACAGGATGCTCTGAAGGTCGATGGTGAGCGCCAGCATCCGGTTGAGGAAGGTGGTGATCGCCGGCAGATCGTCCTTGAGGCCATTCGCATCACTGAGCGTCAGGCCCGTCGCCGCCTCGAACCGGTCGAGCGAGCAGCCTTCGACCTTGCCGGCGTAGATCAGCCGGTAGAGCTGGCGCAGGGCATCGCACGCATACCAGGATTCCAGGTTATCCTCTGGCCGGAACAGGCCCTGGCCGCCGGTCTGGCGCTGGCCGCGCGTAATCGCCCCCAGAGTGTCCAGGCGCCGGGCGATGGTCGAGATGAACCGCTTCTGCGCCTTCACATTGGTCGTCACCGGCCGGAACAGAGGCGGCTGCTTCTGATTGGTGCGATTGGTCCGCCCGAAGCCCTGGATCGCGCTGTCGGCCTTCCAGCCCGCTTCGAGGAGATAATGGACCCGCAGCCGCTGGTTCCGTGCGCCGAGATCGGCATGATAGCTGCGCCCGGTGCCGCCGGCGTCGCTGAAGACGAGGACGCGCTTGGCATCGCTCTGGAAGGCGTCGGTCTCGGCGATATTGGCGGAGCCGGGGCGGCTCTCGACCACGAAGCGGTCGAACCCGTCCGATGCCCGGCGCTTGACGATCCGGCGCGAACGGCCCGTCACTTCGGCCACCATGTCGGTGCCGAAATGATGGATGATCTGGTCGAGCGCCGCCGGAACGGGCGCCAACGACGCGATCCGTTCGATCATCCGGTCGCGCCGCGCCTCGGCCTCGCGCGAGATGACGGGATTGCCTTCGGTGTCGGTGACGGGCCGCGAGGAGAGATTGCCCTCGCTGTCGGTGAACATCTCGTAGAGCTGCACCGGGAAGCTGTGCTCGAGGTAAGACAGGGCATATTCGCGGGGCGTGATATCGGCCCGGATGTCGTCCCATTCCTCGGTCGGGATGTCCGCAAGCCGCCGTTCGAGCAGGGCTTCGCCGGTCGAGACGATCTGCACCACAGCCGCGTGGCCCGCCGCGAGATCCCGCTCGATGCCGGCGATGACGGCAGGCGTCTGCATCGAGGTGATGAGGTGGTTGAACAGCCGCTGCTTGGCGGATTCGAAGGCGCTGCGCGCGGCTGACTTCGCTTGGGAATTGAGATTGCTGTTCGCGGCACGCATCGCCGCGTCGAGATTGTTATGGATGACCTGGAAGGCCTCGGCGAAGGCGTCGTAGATCTTGATCTGCGCCGGAGTCAGCTCATGCTCGATCATCTCATATTCGACGCCGTCGAACGACAGCGAACGCGCCGAATAGAGGCCGAGCGCCTTCAAGTCGCGCGCCAGCACCTCCATTGCCGCTACGCCGCCATTGTCGACGGCGGAGATGAACTCGCCGCGCGTCGCGAAGGGAAAATCCGCGCCGCCCCACAGGCCGAGGCGCTGGGCGTAGGCGAGATTCTGCACCGTGGTCGCGCCGGTCGCGGAGACATAGACGATGCGCGCATCGGCCAGCGCGTGCTGGAGCCTGAGGCCCGCACGGCCCTGCTGCGACGGCGCCTGATCGCCGCGCTCGCTCTTGCCGCCAATGGCATTGGCCATCGCGTGCGATTCGTCGAATATAATCACGCCGTCGAAGTCGGCGCCGAGCCAGTCGACGATCTGCTGCACCCGGCTCGCCTTGGCGCCGCGTTCCTGCGAGCGCAGGGTTGCATAGGTGACGAAGAGGATGCCTGCGTCGAGCGTGATCGGCGTGCCCTGGCGGTAGCGCGACAGCGGCGTCACCAGCAAACGCTCCTGGCCGAGCGCCTCCCAGTCGCGCATCGCGTCCTCATGCAGGGTTTCAGAACGGCTGACCCAGACGGCGCGGCGGCGTCCCCGCAGCCAATTGTCGAGAATGATCCCGGCAACCTGACGGCCTTTGCCAGCACCAGTGCCGTCGCCCAGCATCCAGCCACGGCGGAAGCGAACGGCGCTCTCGGCATCGTCCGCAGCGGCCGTCACCACATCCCAATGCTCATTGACGGTCCAGGCCCCGGAGAGATGATCGCTATGCGCTTCGCCCGCGAGAATGATGGATTCGAGCTGGGCATCGGACAGCACGCCGTCCGTCACGAGACGCGAGGGCAGCATCGGGCGATAGCCCGGCCGGGGCGGAGCGACCGATGCCATCGCGGCCGACTGCACCAACGGGGTCGGATGCGGTTTCGCTCCGGGAATGCGGATCGACTGAAGCGCATAGGGTTCGTAGATCGCTTCGGTCAGCGTCCCCGGACCGGATGGCGCCCAGTCGCAGGTCTCATAGTCGAGTTCCCCGGCATCCTCCCGGTCCACGGTGATCGTCGCTGCGGCAACCCGCTCCACCTGGCGAGCGACGGGCCGCGTCGTCATCTTCTGGATGGCGAAGGGCGCGGCAGGCGGCGTATCCGGCGCTGGCGCGCGCGGCGGCACCTGGTCGATCACCCATCCCAGCAAAGTGGCCGCGTCGGGCGCAATGCCAGGCGCGTGTGGAAACTGCCGGCGATCATCGGCCGGAATGCGGTCGATCACGGTGAGGCGCGTGTCGGTCGTGGTGCCATGCTTGCGATAGGCGCTGCCGTCGATCGCGGCCGAGAACAGCACGCGCCCCATGTCCTGAAGCTCGGCAAAGGCGTCGGTCCATTCGGGATTATCGGGCGCGAGAGCAGCGCCGGTGATCGCCACCAGCCGACCGCCGGGGCGCAGACGGACCAGCGCCGAGCGGATATGGCGCAGCGCCGTATCCTTCATGCGCTTGTCGACATGGACCATCGCGCTGAAGGGCGGGTTCATCAGCACCACGTCCGGCACGATTTCCGGATCGAGATGATCATGAATGTTCGCGGCGTCATGGGTGCTGGCGGCGACGCCTGAGAACAGGCGGTCCAGCAGCGCCGCGCGGGTGTCCACCAGTTCGTTGAGCGCCATGCGCGCACCGGCGATCTCGGCCTGGATCGCGAGCAACCCCGTGCCGGCGGAAGGCTCCAGCACAAGATCACGCGCCTCGATGGCGGCGGCGACGCCCGCGACATAGGCGAGCCCGGCCGGGGTCGAGAACTGCTGAAACGCCTGCGACGCCTCCGAACGGCGCGTGTGGGTCGGCATCAGCGCGGCGATCTTCTCGATGAGCGCGAGCCGTGTCTGCGGATCGGCGTGTTTACGGAAAAGCGGAGCGGCGTATTTACGCAGGAACAGGATTTGCGCGGCCTCGCAGGCGTCATAGGCGGACTTCCAGTCCCATGCGCCTGCGGCATCGGACGCGCCGAAGGCCGTCTCCATCGCATCGCGCAGGGCGCGGGCGTCCACCGCGCGCCCGGCTTCCAGATGAGGAAGAATGAGCTGCGCGGCGGCGAGCAGCCTGTCGGCGATGTCAGCGAATGAACGCACGGCGCAGGGCGCCGCAGCGGCAAGCGCCGCAGAACGGGTCGAGGTCATGGGAGGTCTCCGGGAGAGGCGAAGGGATCAGAAGCCGGCGAACGCTCTCTCTCAAACCCGCCAGGCTCATCCCATCCCGGCCCCTCTCTCGCTCTCAGGGGATGCCGAGATCCGACGCGAGTCCCAGCGTCTTCAGTCGGACCTCGTCCTCGATCCTGACAATTTCATAGTCGTCTGATTTCCAGGCATAGTCCCCATTCCACACGTCGCGGAGGTCAGCCCAGCATCCATCCGGCCAGATCGCGATATCATCCTGTCCATAGGGCCGCTGCGTGTTCGTCATTGTCCGATTATCCTTTTCTTGCGCGGGAACCGTCCCGCCGGCGCCAGCAACAAAGGGCTGAGGATGCCGCCGTCACCGAGTGAAATGAGGGCAACCCTTTGACGGGTTGACGGCTCTCGGCAGGCGCTGCCCTTAACGGGCGCCCATGGAAGGGATGGTTTTGCTGCGCAGGGATAAGAGCCGGACGATGGGCGTGACGAGGTGCGCCAACGAGCCGGGTAATGCTCGCTCTGACCGGCAGGCAAAAAAGGGGCGACCCCATGACAGGGTCGCCCGATATCGTCAGAGTTCGCGGTGACGGGCCTCGTCGATGACGAACCCGAACCGGCCAGCGCGATATTCGTCGGAAGGAACGAGGAACCGGCGTTCGCTACCGGCCGAGCGCACGCCGCCGAGACGCGCGATGCAATCGGTCATGCCGGGATGCTCGTTCGAGCGGATCGCGGAAACGACGATCCAGTCCTGCGCGTGTTTTTCCCCGAATAGCAGCCGATCATTCTCATGTGATTCACCCGGTTTCAGAAAGCGGTCGTTGATCGCTTCCCAGCAGTTCGGATAATAATCGCGCAGGGTCTTTTCGGCATGGCGGCGCTCATAGGCCGTGAACAGGCTCGGAAAACCCGCCGCGACCTTCGACCATTCGGCATCTTCCTCATACCACCCTCCCGCGACACGCAGGGCGGCGGGCATCAGCGCGTTGCGAGCACGATCGAGCTTGAATCCGCCATGGCTCGCGGTCGAGTGGAAGATGACGCCATCGGCGTAAATCTCACTCGACTGCGATTGGCCCCAGGGTGTCGCGACACGCGCCGAGGCGCACTTGCGCTCGAGACCCCGCAATTCCGTGTGATGCTGGACTCGCTCGGCGATATAATCGTGAAATCCGGCTTCATCGCCGACGATCGCGATCGCGCCAGAGAAGTCTCTCCGCGTCCATTCGGTCATCGGCTTGCGGGGACGCCAGGCAGTCGAAATCCGCAAGCCCTGTGCGCCAGGGATCGCGGCATAGGCGATATCGCAGACGAGCGCCGCGAGATCGCCTTCGGCAGTCCGGCCGTAGGTCGCCGGGATCGAAGGGGCCGGGTTCATGCCGCCCTCCCGATCTGCACCGCCGGCGCATCGTCGGCAACCGGATCGAACACCAGATTGGAATAGCGGTTGCGCGCGGCCCAGGCTTCGGCCTCCGCCATATCGGCCGCGAGATGTTGGAGTTCATCGCGCCCGTTCCAGCGGGTCAGGACCCGGACCATGCCGGGTTGCGGCAGTTCGATCACTTCGAAATGCAGATCGGTCGAAACCAGATAGTGTCGGCGCACGACAAGGACCGGCGTGCCGTTGGACCCATAAGTGCCCTCATGGAGAACGAACCCTGCGGGATAGGTTGAACGGCCGATGTCCGCGGGTGCGGTTTTCTCGACCAGGCGGCCCGAGGCATTACGGTTCTGCCAAGCGCGCAGCTTTTTCGTAAATCTCTCGGGCGGTCGCGCCGTGCCATCGCTGTAGCGCAGGACCGCGCCGAGGGGCACATCGGCGAGAACCGCGTGGCCGTCGAGCGGGCCGGTGGGATTGACTGTCATGGAACGTCTCCGGGAGAGCAGCGAGAAAGCGAGCTGCCGGCCGCTCTCTCTCAAGCCGGGCAACTCACCCGCTTCCCCGCTGCCCTCTCACTCTCCCCGCCGCCGGTTCGGTACGGGACCGGCGGCTACAGGATCACTCGCGGAGTTTGCCGGCCGCGACGTCGGCAATCCATTCGGCGGCCTCCTCGACGTCGGCGTCGCCCTCTTCGGCGAGGCTGGCGAGCGCGACTGCGCCATTGCGGCCGAGCTGGCCGAGCCGCTGGATGGCGGCGAGCAGGATCGGCGCCAGCGCCTCCGGGCTCGCGGTTTCGATTTCGGATATCTTCATCGGTCAATCTCCGGGTTTGAGGGCGAATGGAATGATCCCGGCGCCAACGCCCTGACCCGGGCGCCGGGAGTGGCAAAGACGGGGCGTCGCTCAGCGGGCAGGCTTTGCCCGATCGGCCGCAATCAGGATGGCGCGACGGGCCGCCCTGAACGCCGCGTCACTTTGGTGGTGCGAGAGGTCGAGGCTTGCTTTGACATCGAGCGCCCCCTGGCGGATGTCATCGGCGGTCACGTCCGCGAGGCTCACCCCATCGGGCGCCTCGCTGTCGAATATGACGGCGACGGTCGCCTGAATCTGCTCCTCGCAGAGGTTGAGGAGGGCGTGCGATCCAAGGCCCGGTTCGACGCCGACCGGGCCATATTCGGCGACGCCCATCATCTCATCGAGCATGGACTCGGTCGAACGCGCCATGATGTCGTCCGCCGTGATCAGTACCGCCATGCCGCCGAAACCATCCGGGCGCATTTTGGAGCAGGTCCAGGCGGAGATCGCCGAGACATAGGCCACGGTTGGGTTGCGGCGGACGATGCTCTGGAAGAACGCCTCCCAGCTCGTCTCCGAGAGGTCGAGCTGAAGAAAGGCGTCACCATCGTCGAGGTCGGCCAGCGCCTTGCGGACAACATCGGCAGCAATGCTTTCGGCCTCGCCGGAAGCAGCCAGCGCCGCGCGAACCTCGTCGATCGGAAAGGCGGGCATGTCGTTGACGCCCTGTTCGGCGTAGAAATACAACCCGTCGCCATCGGACTCACTGCTGAATATCTGGGATAGCAACAGACGCTCAAGCGCCGTCATCGCGCTGAGGGGAATCGTCGGCTGAACGACGGTCGGCGAGAAATAATCAGCCATGTGAGGTCTCCGTAAAACGCGAAAACCCGGCGCGTGGCCGGGTTTTCGGGAGTGGAATGTCGGTTGGGGATCAGGCGTCGGTCGGCTGTTCGGCCGCGAAGGGATCGACGATCTTGTGGATCGGCTGCGCGCGGCCCATCCAGGGTTGCGGGCGGATGCAGCGGACCCAGTCGGCGAAGGTCGGGATGAAACCGAGATCTTCGAGGATATGCTGTTCCCCGATCAGCCGCACCGGCACGACGCGCCCGGATGAGACGGTGATCGTCGCGCCGAAGAAGCGTTCGAGCATAAATATGCCCTCGGCATGATGGCGCAGCGCCCGGTGCCGGAAATCGGCGGTGATCGCCTTCGATTCGTCGAACCACTGGTGCAGCGGCAGATAATCCTCAGGGCTGCCGCCCCATTTGCGCATCGAGGAAAGCGCGTGATGATAGCAATGTCCCATCATCGCCTCCTCAAAGCTCGTGATAGTGGTTTTCGGATTTTTCGATCCGATAGTTGAAGTCGAACGCGATGGTCCGGGCGGCCACGTCGAAGGTGAAGTCGCCAAAGCCGCCTTCGTTATTCTCCCAGCCGCCATGCCGGCTTTCGAGCGCGTCGTAGCAGAAGGTCTCGAGCGCATCGGGCAATGCCATGCTCTCACGGCGCGTCTCGTCGAGGTGAAAATCGGTGCGTGCGAGTTCGACCTGGGCGTCTGGCAAGGTGATTTCCCCGTCGCCCGCGCGCGCGACGATCGCATCGATCTGGCCGCTGTCGCCGCAACCGTCGAAGGTCACGGTGACGCTGGTGATGCCCGCTGCCTGAAGCGCGTCGAACAACACGGTCTTGTTGGCAGGAAGGAGCGCGTTCGCACGGCTCTCATAGGCGGCATAGCGCGCCATGAAGCCGTCCATGTCGATGGTGGGGATGGCAGGTGTATTGGTCATATCGGGTCTCCGAAAAGGAAAAAGCCCGGCGTGAGGCCGGGCTGTGAATGGAATTCAGGAGAACAAGGCGGCGCGGGACGAGAGGGCCGAAGCCATCCCGCCCCACGCGCGCGCTCAGGCGGCGATGCCGTATTCGGCATCCTCCTCCTGGTCATTGGCGGCGTCTGCACCCGTGGACTGCTCGCCGTCGAGGAAGGCCGGCAGCGCATCACTCTCGGCGCCGAGCGGCAGCGGCTCCTCGATCACCGGGGTCCGCAGCGGCTCGGGCAACCAGTCGCTATCGGCGAGCAGCCGTTCGGCCTCGCGGGCCATGTCGCCCTTCTTGAGGTGGTCGATCAGCCCGGCGGTCTGCGGCCCCTTCGCTTCGGCAACCGCCTCGAGGATGCGCGGCTTCGCGACCCGGTTGAGGTAATTGTCGAAGGTCGGACGCCAGCCAGCCCCGATCATGTCGAGACCCACGGCCCGTGCCAGCACATGGGCATGGTCGATCCGGCGTGCGACGCCATGGGCGGAGATGCGGCCCCCGCCATGCTTCGCGACCGGCTCCCACTGCGCGTTCACAGAATAGGCCGCACAATGGGCGAACAGGCTGGCCTGCTCGCCGCCGTCGAGCTGCTGGAGCGCGTCCCAGACATCCTTGTCAGCGCTGGGCAGGCGCTCCTTCCAGCGCGCATGACGGTCTTGGATTGCAGCCGCCGACGGGCTGTTGCGAAGATCCGCGCTCTGGAATGGCATGGAGACGCGGTTGACGGACAGTTCCATGCAGCTCTCAGTGCGGCCGATGTAGAAGACCGACAGCACCATCGCGTGCAGCACCGCGGCGAAGGCCACCGAGGGCGCCTGCGCGAACGCATCCTGAAGCGCCAGGGTGCGCGCGGCGGTCAGTTCGGCAACCAGCCTGTCAGGCAGCGGCTTGATGACCTCGCCGTCGTCATCGTCCTCGGCCAGCGTGGTCCCCGGTTTGTCGGGCGAGGCGGTGTCGGTTTCGGCGCCAGTCGATACGGTCCGGGGCGCACCGGACGGATCGGCCGGAACGGGTCCGACGACACCGTCATCGTCATCGCCAGCATCCGCCTCTTCGGCGTCGGCATCATCCTCGGCGCGGACGTAGCCGCGGTCGATATAGAGCGTGCCGTCATCCTCAAGGCCAATGAACACCCCGGCATTGTCGACGTCGGCGGGAGCGAACACGCGATTGCCCTGGGCGAGCGTGCCCAATTCGCTATCGATCACCGAGATCCGCAGCTCGACCTCATCCGGCATATCGGACCGGCCGTCCCATTCGGCTTCGATCGCGTCGGCCTCGGCGCGCAGGGCGACGATCCGGCCTTCCTGCTCCTCGGTGAGCGGCTGCACCTCGCTCGGGATGGACCGGCAGTCCTCGTCATAGCCATAGGGAAGATCGACCAGCGCCTCGACCCATTTCCAGCCCTCGGCCATGACCTTGTCGGCCTCAGTGCGCAGCTTCTCGTCAACCAGGCGGTCAAGCAGCGCCGGATCGGACAGCCAGCCGCCGTCATCGTCGGCGAACAGGTCGCGGATCGGGCCGGCGCCGCCAGCGGCGATATAGGCGTCGATGCCGATGAACCGGACGCGCTTGTCCGTGACCTCGACCTTGTCCTCGAGCAGCTTGGACTTGATGAACCAGGGCGACTTGTTGCTGCTGTGGGCGAGCTGGCCCCACAGATCTTCCTGGCGTTTGTGATCGTCGCTGACAGTGAAAGCCATCAGCTGATCAAGAGTCATCTCACCGTCGGCATAGACCTCATGCAGTGCGGGCGAGACGGCCGCCAGCCTCAGGCGCTGACGGACGAGGGCCGCCGTGACCCGGAAATGCGCGGCGATGGCTTCCTCCTGCTCGCCTTTGTCGACCAGGACCTTCATCGCGCGAAACTCGTCGAGCGGATGCAGCGGTTCGCGCTCGCTGTTCTCCGCGAGCGAATCTTCTTCGGCGAGGACCGGATCGTTCGCCGCCTTGACCACGCAGGGCACCGGCGCATCCTTGGCGAGACGCTTGCGCTTCACCAGGATCGCTAGCGCACTGTAACGCCGGCCACCGGCGGGGATTTCGAACTGGCCGGTGTCATTGCCGTCCTCGTCGACGATGGGTCGGACGTTGAGGCCGGTCAGCAGACCGCGACGCTCGATGTCATTGGCGAGATGCTCGATGGTCACGCCATGCTTCACGCGCCGGACGTTGGACTGGGAGAGAACCAGCTTGTCGAACGGGATGTTCTGGGACTGGTTGAGGGTGATCTTCGGTTGGGCTTTCGCCATGACACGTCTCCACGACGGGCAGCCGGAAGACTCTCTCCCGACCTCCAACCCGTCACAAAAACCAAGTCCACCCTCTCACTCTCCTGAACTGTCCCATGCGGACGGACAGGCGCCTGTTGGCCCATGGGGTCATGAGGGTTTCACTGTCTCCTGCAATCCGTATCGACGGAGATACGGATTTACGGATTGCAAGCAGGGACGGAGAGGATGTGACAACGCTCTATCGGTGCCGAACGGCACTCAGCGAGGTGCGTGAACAATTCGGCGCGGTAACGCCGGAGCGTGCGACCTGGTCGGCCGAAGTCTGGCCTGACCGCGTGGGGCTCGTGGTCTATCGCAAAGATAGAAAACGGATCGCGGAACCGATGCGCTGGGGTATCCCCCACACTTTGCTCGATGGCGTTCGCGGCGGGCGGGCGCTTTCGACCAGCATCCGTTTCAACTGGGTGAAGGTCGAGGAAGGGGCGAAGTTCGAAAATCCCTGGCGTTGCCTGATCATCATGGATTCCTTCGCTTATCCCTCAGGACCGCCGGGCGCCCGCACCCGGACCTGGTATGGGCTGGAGCATCAACCCGTCTTCGCCTGGGCGGGCGTCTGGGCGCAGGTCGGGGATGAGAAGCGCTATTGCGGCCTGCTGGCCGAGGCGAACCTGGTCGTCGCAGGCCCCTCCATGCCGGTCATTCTCGATCCCGAGGATTACGCACTGTGGTTGGGCGGGCGGTTCGACCGCGCTTCACCGCTCGCGAACCGGCCATATTCTGAGGGAAAGATGTATATGGAGGCGCTGGGGGAACCATGGAACGCTGCTGGCGCCGCCGAAGCGGGATGAGCTGGGTAATGGATCAACGATATTCGTCCGGGATATCTTCTTCGGCGCCCTGCCAGACGACATCTTCGCCTTCGTAGATGCGAACGAAGCCGCCACGCCGGGGAATCTCAACAGGCCGCAAGGGTTTCGCCGCGAAGTTGAGGCAGGAAAACTCCCCGACCGTGGCCGAGAAGGCGAGCGGCTTGCCCGGCGACATCAGCACGCGGTCGCAGGAGCCGGTTGGCCGTTTCACGCGGCGGCGCGAAAGGCCGAGCCGAAATTGCTCATAGGCACTCTCCTCCCATTCAGGTGGAGGCGCCCAGTGCCTGCACCATCGGCAGGTTCGGATCGTTGCAGCCGGTTCATCATCAAGCGGTGGGCCGCCATTGTGCCCACCGCACGACGCCCCGCATGGGGAAGACATAGATCAACCTTCCCGCTCGAACCGGGCAATGAGGGTCTCGGCCGCACGGATGCTGCCGACCTCATTGGCGATATCGAGCCAGACCGAGATTGGCGCTGTGGTCTCGCACAGGATGTCCCGTTCGATCCCAAGGCCGAGGCCGACGTCGAGGCTTTGCAGTTCGGCCAGGCTGAAGGCGCCATATTCAGGGCAACCGATTTCAAGGTCGCCGATACCGAACAGGGTCCGCCCATCCTCGTGCAGGAAGGTCGGCAGCCAGACGCCGGGGCCGAGCGGATTGAAGAATTTGGCGACCGGGACATGGTCGCCCTGCGGATCGGCGGCATTGGCGACAAGCTGCGCGCGCAGTTCGGGGGTCAGGAGGGTCATGCCGCCCTCCGTTCGTCCAGCTCGCCTGTCTGAGCAGCGTCGCGGAATGCCAGGAGATAGTCGGCGGCACGCGATGCCGCGCTGGCGGCGCGCACGATCGCGCGATCATCCTCGCGGATCACATCCAACCAGGCGCCGATATAGTCGGAATGGCGCACGGTCGGCTCGATGCCGAGTGCGGCGCAGACGAAAGCGCCGGCCATTTCCGCCACCAGTTCCTCGCGGGCATATTTGTCGGACCCGAACGGACCGCTCTGATCCCGATCGAGGCGGGTTCGGCTACCCGTCCAGTGACCGAGTTCATGAAAAGCCGTGCGATTCCAGTTGATGGGCTCGAAATAGCGCGACGGCGGCGGCACGCACACGCAGTCGTCAGTGATGTTGTAGAAAGCCTTATCTCCGCCGATACGGAAATCCGCGCCGGTCGCCGCGATCAGAGCTGCGGCCTGCGGCAGGATCTCAGCGGGTTCGGGCGGTGGAACCACCGTCCGGTAGCTGTCGGGCAGACCTTCGCACTGGTCGAGATTGAACACCGTGAAGCGCTTGAGGAACGGGATCGTGCCGGGGGTGCGGCCTTCTTCGGCGGCCTGGCGCCGCTCGTCGCCCGGCGTAAAGCGATGGGCATAGACGATGGTTGTGCCCTTCGCCCCATTGCAGACATTGCCGCCCAGTTCGAGCGCCTGGCGGAAGGTCAGGAAGGCATTGCTGGAAAAGCCGCGCGAGACGACAGCGTCCCAGAGGATCAGGATATTGATGCCCGAATAGAAACGTCCGCTCAGCGCATTGCGCGGCATCTGAAGCGGGGCCTTGGCCGAAGCCCAGGGCTGGACCCAGGGAACACGGCCGGCTTCCAGCTCGGCGATGATCTTGTCGGTGATGTCCTGGTAAAGTGTCGGCCGGTCGCTGGCTGCGCGCCGGCGGGAGGATGAATGGGCCATCGCATATCTCCGCGACGGATCGGCCCGGAGCCTCTCTCCAGACGCTCAACCCGTCACGAAAATCCCGGCCATCCTCTCACTCTCACGGGGGCGTTGCGGGGTGCGTAACCCTGCTCGAAGGGGTAACGCGAGACCGCGAAGCGGGCTGGCGGTCAGGGGAAGCCGTTCCCCACAATCCTTCCCGGCCTCACAAGCAATTGCCCCGAAAGCAAAGGACAGTAATGATCGCCCGATGTGCAATCTGTACGCCCTGACCAAAGGTCAGGCGGCGATTCGTGACCTGGCCGCCGTGATGACCGACCGCACCGGCAATTTGCCGGAGATGGCGGGCATCTATCCCGACTATCCGGCGCCGATTGTCCGTGACACCGCAGCAGGCCGCGAGATGGTGATGGCTCGCTGGGGTATGCCGTCACCCGCCTTCGCGCTCGAAGGCAAGTCGGTCGCCAAAGGCATCACCAATATCCGCAACACCAAAAGCCCCCACTGGCGGCGCTGGCTCGGACCGCAATCGCGCTGCCTCGTGCCGTTCACCTCGTTCAGCGAGCCGGATCAGTCACCGGGCGGGGATCGCAAGCCAGTCTGGTTCGCGCTCAGTGAAGATCGACCGCTCGCATTCTTCGCTGGTATCTGGACCCATTGGACCAGTGTGCGGAAGAAAGCTGAAGGCGAGATAAGCTGCGACCTGTTCGGCTTCCTGACCACTGATGCCAATGCCGAGGTCGGCCGCTACCACCCCAAGGCCATGCCGGTCATCCTGACCGAACAGGACGAATGGGAGCGATGGCTCGCCGCGCCCTGGGATGAGGTCGCGGAACTTCAACGCCCGCTGGCGGATAATGCGCTCATCATTGTCGGAAAAGGTGAGAAAGAGGATTCGCGAACGCTGTTCTGAAAAGCTCTGAAAGCTGGTCGTGCAATCATGTTGGAAGAGACGAGGCCGCCCGCAGGCGGCCTCTGAGCCAAGCGTTACGCCGCCTTTTTGACGGCCTTCTTCAGCGCCTTGATCTTCTTCTCATGGTTTTGAACCTTGGCCTTCCGCTTCTTGATTTCCTGCTTGAGGGAAACGACCTTTTGATCGGCGGCGTTGTTTTTCTTCGACATGAATTGTCTCCTTGCTGTTACGGCTTTCGATCCCGGCGTTCCGTTTCAGAAACGCCCGGATGAACTGCCTGATTTCGCGAGCAGCGCTGGTATCCAGCTCTTCGCATAATTGCAGGAACTGCTCGCGCTCTTCGCTGCTGATACGGATCAGCAACTGGCTGTCTTTCTTGTTGCGCTTGCCGGTTTTGGGCTTGTCCATCATGGCGTGCTTATACAAGAAAGATATATGCATTGTATATACGTTTTTGGGTCCGTCAAGCCACGGTCGGTCGCCGCGAAGCCAGGCGGATCGCCGTGCCCATTCGGTCGCTGTGATTGACTCCGTGCCCGCAAGAGAACATTTAGAGAACATTTGGACCAGTTCAGATGTTTTCGACTCGACGCCTATGCCCGCCAACCCGCAGCTATCCGCGCTCCGCGACCAGATCGCCCGTATCGAATCGGGCGGTAAGCGCGTGCGTGGCGTCCTGCCGTTCGGGATCGAGGCGGTCGATCGTAAGGTGCCAGGCGGCGGGCTGGCGCTGGGCGCGCTGCATGAGGTCGCTGGCGGCGGCAACGGTGCGGTGCATGGCGCGGCCGCGGCGCTGTTCGCCGCCGGCATTGCCGCCCGAACGAGTGGCCAGGTGCTCTGGTGCGTGACGCGGCGCGATCTGTTCGCGCCCTCGCTGGCGCAGGCCGGGCTTCATCCCGACCGGGTGATCTTCGCCGAAGTGGGCGACGAGAAGGCGGTGCTGTCCTGCATGGAGGAAGGTTTGCGGCATGGCGGTCTCTCGGCGGTGGTCGGCGAACTTGCTCGCCTGCCGATGGTCGCTTCGCGCCGTTTGCAGCTCTGCGCCGAGGAATCGGGCACGATCGCGCTGGCGATCCGGCGCTGGCGGCGCATGGCGGAAGCAGCGGATTTCGGGCAGCCTACAGCCAGCGTGACGCGGTGGCGGGTGACGGCGCTCCCGTCCGAACCGCTGCCCGTTCCCGGCATTGGTCGGGCGCGCTGGCTGGTCGAACTGATCCGGGCGCGTGCCGGCGATTGCGCGGATTTCGAGCTGGAGGCCTGCGATGACGCGGGCCGTCTCGCTCTTCCTGCCGAGCTGGCCCACGGACCGGCTGATACGCAGCCTCGGCGCGTCGGCGCCGCCGCCTGACAAGTCGCTGGCGCTGGTTGGCCGTGAAGGCCGCAAGCGCCAGATCATCGCAGTGAACGAGGCAGCGCGTACGGAGGGCATCGTGCCAGGCATGGCGGTCGCCAAGGCGCAGGCGCTGGTCGCGGGTCTCGACGTGCGTGACGCCGATCTTGCAGGCGATGACGCCGCCCTCGACCGCCTCGCGATCTGGGCGCTGCGACGATACTCCCCGATCGTCGCGGCCGATCCGCCCGATGGTTTGCGGCTCGACATGGAAGGCGCGGCGCATCTTCTGGGCGGTGAAGAGGCGTTCATCGCCGATCTCTCTGGACGCCTCTCCGACACCGGCATTGCCGCGCGTATCGTGATTGCACCGACCTATGGCGCGGCGCACGGTCTGGCGCGGTTCGGTCGGTCGCCCGCTATGATCGTGACACCCGGCGATCTGAACGTGGTGCTGGCCCCGCTGCCGATCATGGCCCTGCGCCTTGATGCTGGAACGATCGACGGGCTGCGCCGACTTGGCGTCGACACAGTCGGAGAGCTGGCAGCTATGCCGCGCGCGCCGCTGACCTTGCGGTTTGGTCCCGAGGTCGGACGCAGGCTCGATCAGGCCTATGGCCGGACTGGCGAGCCGTTCGAACTGGTCGAAGCGCCCGAACTCGTCCGGGTGCGCCGCGCCTTTGCCGAACCGATCGCCGCGCCCGAGACCCTGGCCCGCTATACCAGCAAGCTCGCCGTCCAGCTCTGCGAGGAACTGGAGAAACAGGGATTGGGCGCGCGTCGGCTCGATCTGCTGTTCACCCGCGTCGACAATCGCATCGAGGCGATCCGCGCCGGGACCGCGAAGCCGCTGCGCGATGTGAAGCGCATGACCCGGCTGCTCTGCGACAAGATTGAGACCATTGCGCCGGGGTTCGGCATTGAGCTGATGGTACTGACTGCCACGATCGCCGAAACACTCGATTATCGCAGCACAGTCTCCAGCCTGATCGAGCCGGCAGCGCCGGACCTCTCCGATCTGGTCGATACGCTGGCCAATCGCTTGGCGCATGGCCGGCTCTATCGTTGCGCGCCTACACAAAGCGAAGTGCCCGAACGCAGCGTCGGCTTGATCGAACCGCTGGCGCCGCCTGTGGGGGCCGCCTGGCCAACCGACTGGCCGCGACCCTCACGGCTTCTTGACCCGCCTGCACCGGTGGAGGCGATGGCGCTGCTCCCCGATCATCCTCCGGCCAGCTTCACCTGGGGCGGCGTGCGCCGCCGGGTCAAGCGCGCTGATGGGCCGGAACGTATCTTCGGCGAATGGTGGGTGCGCAATGGCGAACTTTCGGCGGTGCGGGATTATTTCCAGGTCGAGGATGAAGCGGGCGAGCGCTTCTGGTTGTTCCGCAGGGGCGACGGCGAAGACCCCAATACTGGGAACCACTGTTGGTATCTCCACGGGATCTTCGCATGACGGTCTATGCCGAACTCCAATGCGCGTCGCATTTCTCGTTCCTGCGCGGGGCCAGCAGCGCGGAGGAACTGTTCGCGACTTCCGCTGTCCTCGGCATCGAGGCGCTGGCGATCACCGACCGCAACAGCCTCGCCGGGATCGTGCGCGCCCATATCGCCGCCAAGGAAACCGGCGTCCGGCTGATCGTCGGCTGCCGCTTGGGTCTGGCCGATGGAACCGACCTACTGGTCTATCCGACTGACCGGCCAGCCTATGCCCGGCTGTGCCGGATGCTCTCGGTCGGCAAGGCGCGGGCCTGCAAAGCGAAGTGCGAGCTGCATTGGGACGATCTTGCCGATTGGGGCGACGGCCTCATCGCCATGCTCGTCCCCGATGCCGCCGACGATATGACGGCGCTGCGGCTGCGGCGCCTCGCGTCCCTCTTTCCGGGCCGCTGCTATCTGGCGCTCACATTGCGCCGCCGCCCGCGCGATTTTCTGCGGCTGCACGATCTCTCGAATATGGCGGCGCATGCCGGGGTGCCGACCGTCGCGACCAATGATGTGCTGTTCCATGCGCCGGGTCGCCGGATGCTCCAGGATGTGATGACCTGCATCCGGGAAGGCGTGACGATCGACGACGCGGGTTTTGCTAAGAACCGCCATGCCGATCGTTATCTCAAGCCCCCGGAAGAAATGGCCCGATTGTTCCGTCTCTGGCCTGAAGCGGTCGCCCGCTCGGTCGAACTGGCCAGTCGTTGCCGCTTCAGTTTGGATGAGTTGGCCTATCAATATCCGCATGAGGTGGTGGACGATGGCCTGACCGCACAGGCGACGCTGGAAAAGCGCACATGGGAGGGCGCTGCCGAGCGTTTTCCAGAAGGATTGCCCGAAGAGGTCGCAGCCACTCTGCGCCACGAACTGGGGCTCATCGAAAGCCTCGATTATGCGCCATACTTCCTGACGGTGGATGCGATCGTCCGCTTTGCGCGGTCGCAGGGCATTCTCTGCCAGGGACGCGGGAGCGCGGCCAATAGCGCTGTCTGCTATGTGCTGGGCATCACGTCGATCGACCCAAGCCGCAATAACCTGCTGTTCGAGCGGTTCGTGAGCCAGGAGCGGCGTGAGCCGCCGGACATCGATGTCGACTTCGAGCATCAACGCCGCGAGGAAGTGATCCAATGGGTCTATGAGACCTATGGCCGGCACCGCGCCGCGCTTTGCTCGACGGTGATCCGCTACCGCGCCAAGGCGGCACTGCGCGATGTCGGCAAGGCGATGGGCCTGCCGGAAGATATGATCGGGATGCTGTCGTCACAGATATGGGGCTGGTCGAGCGAAGGGGCCGAGCCGAAGCACGCCGAGGAACTCAACCTTAACCTTCAGGACCGGCGGCTACGCCTGACGTTCGATCTTGCCCGCCAGCTTATCGGCACACCACGCCATCTGAGCCAGCATCCGGGGGGCTTCGTGCTGACCGAGGACCGACTGGACGAACTGGTCCCGATCGAACCTGCCGCGATGGAAGACCGTCAGGTGATCGAATGGGACAAGGATGATGTTGACGCGCTGAAGATGATGAAAGTCGATGTGCTCGCGCTGGGCATGCTCTCGGCCATGCGCCGCGGGTTCGACCTGCTGCGCGAGCATAAGGGCATCGATCTCGATCTTGCCTCAATCCCTGCCGAAGATCCGCGCACCTATGCGATGATCCGCAAAGCCGACACGCTCGGCACCTTCCAGATCGAGAGCCGTGCACAGATGGCGATGCTGCCGCGCATTAAACCCCGGACTTACTATGATCTCGTCATCCAGGTGGCGATCGTGCGGCCCGGTCCGATCCAGGGCGATATGGTGCATCCCTATCTGCGCCGCCGCGAGGGGCAGGAGAAAGTCGATTTTCCCACACCCGAACTGGAACGGGTGCTCGGCAAGACGCTCGGCGTGCCGCTGTTTCAGGAACAGGCGATGCAGGTTGCGATGGTGTGTGCCGGGTTCAGCGCCGCCGAGGCCGATCAGCTCCGGCGCGCGATGGCGACGTTCAAGCATACTGGCGGCGTCGCGCATTTCCGCGAGCGGCTGATGAGCGGCATGACGGAGCGTGGCTACACCGAGGAGTTTGCCGAAAAGATCATCGGCCAGCTCGAAGGGTTCGGCAGCTATGGCTTCCCGGAATCCCACGCTGCGAGCTTTGCGCTGATCGCCTATGCCAGCGCCTGGCTCAAATGCTGGCACCCGGACGTGTTCTGCGCGGCGCTGCTGAACAGCCAGCCTATGGGCTTTTACGCGCCCGCCCAGATCGTACGGGACGCGCAGAGCCACGGCGTTGAGGTGCGCCCGGTCTGCATCAATACGTCACGCTGGGACTGCACGCTGGAGCCAGGACCGGATGGACTCTTCGCCGTTCGTCTCGGCTTCAATCGCGTGTCGGGGCTGTCCAACGCCAATGCCGCGAGGATCGTGACCGCTCGCGCGCAGCAGCCTTATACGGACGTCGATGATCTGTGGCGACGTGCTGGCGTGCCTGCGGCGGCATTGGTTCAGCTTGCCGAGGCGGATGTCTATCGGTCCGCGTTCGGCCTGGCGCGGCGTGAGGCGTTATGGGCCATCAAGGCACTGCGCGATGAGCCGCTGCCGCTGTTTGCGGCGGCGGCCAGAGAAGATGATCGACCCGCCCCTGAGATCGCAGAAGAAGCGGTGCGCCTGAAAGCAATGACAGCGGGCCGCGAAGTGGTCGAGGATTACGCTCATGTTGGCCTGACGCTGCGCCGGCATCCGCTCGCGTTTTTGCGCGGCGAACTGACCCGCGAGCGGTTCGTCTCCTGCGCCCAGGCCCATGCGCTGAAAGACGGCCGCCCGGTTCGTACTGCCGGCCTGGTACTGGTCCGCCAGCGCCCCGGCAGCGCCAAGAACGTCACCTTCATCACGATCGAGGACGAGAGCGGCATCGCCAATCTGGTCGTCTGGCCAGACCTCTATGAAAAGCAGCGCCGGATCGTTCTGACATCGGCCATGTTAGGTATCCAGGGGCGGGTTCAGCGCGAGGGCGATGTGATCCATCTGATTTGTGCGCGCCTGTTTGACCTGACATCGATGCTCTCCAGCCTGGGCGACCGCGATGTCGCGTTCCCCAGGCCCGGTGGACGCGGCGATGGCGCTCGGTTCGGCGCAACCGACGATCCGCGCGATCGCGCGCCGCGCATGGCGGGCGCGCGCGGACCGGATCGGCATGAGGATGCGCTGAAGCTGAAGTCGCGGAACTTTCACTGAAATGGCCGGAGCAGAACCGTATGGACTGCTCCGACCCTCTACGGCCGTCAGGCGGCCAGGACGTTTCCGCCAGACTGGATCGTCGCGATCTCATCCTTGATGGCGAGCTTCAGCTTCTTCAGCCGCGCCAGCCTTGCCTCGTCGGGCACCAGCCTGCGGTTTTCCTCTGCAACTTCCCGATCAAGGCGCGCATGCCTCTGCATCAGTTGCTGCAAGCGTTTTTCGGACATCGCCTACTCCTTTCAAAGTTGACCATGCAATACCCCGAAGGAACGGTCGGGGTGCCACCAACCTTGGACCGAAGTAGCGATAATCAAGAGGTAAACTGATCGTTTCTGCAACGAGAGCCCGCAGGGTGAATGGCTTACGCCTTTTCAAGGATTGGGCCATTCGCCGTCGCCTCTTGTATCGACGAGAAGCTGTCCGGACGCGCCTGATTCCAGCTATCCTGATAAAAGGCCGATTTCGAACGCCCTTCGAGCAGATCATTCGGTTCGGCGAAATAATGCATCCGGTCGAACTGCCGAATCTCGACCGTGCTGACGCGGTGCACCAGATGATGCGGTCTCAACTCATCGGGATGGCGCAGACCGGCCGCAGCAAGTAACTCGGCCAGCGCATGGACGGTGCGTTCGTGATAGCGCCACACCCGGTCGGCCTTGTCGGGCACGACCAGGGCGCGGCCTCGCCGCCGGTCCTGCGTTGCGATCCCGGTGGGGCAATGGTTGGTGTGGCAACTCATCGACTGGATACAACCGAGCGCGAACATGAAGCCGCGCGCCGAATTGGCGAAATCCGCGCCGATGGCGAACACCGCGGCAAGATCGAAGGCGCTAACCAGCTTGCCCGCCACGCCGATGCGGATCTGGTCGCGCAGCCCGGCCCCGACCAGCGTGTTGTGAACGAACAGCAGCCCTTCGCGCATCGGGACACCGATATGGTCGCTGAACTCAACGGGCGCAGCGCCGGTGCCGCCCTCCGCACCGTCGACGACGATGAAATCGGGAACGATGCGGGTCGCCAGCATCGCCTTGACGATGGCCATGAACTCCCAGGGCAACCCGATGCACAGCTTGAACCCAACCGGCTTGCCTCCGGAAAGCGTACGAAGCTGGTGGAGGAAGTTCATCAGTTCAATCGGTGTACTGAAGGCAGAGTGCTTTGCAGGTGAGATGCAGTCCATCCCCACCGGTATCCCGCGCGTGGCGGCGATTTCCGGAGTGACCTTGCGGCCGGGCAGGACGCCGCCATGGCCGGGCTTGGCGCCTTGGCTCAACTTCACCTCGATCATCTTCACCTGATCGGCGGCGGCGCCCGCGGCGAACCGGTCCGGATCGAACCGCCCTTGTTCATCCCGGCATCCATAATAGCCCGATGCGACCTGCCAGACGATGTCCCCGCCATGTTCCCGGTGATAGGGGCTGATGCTCCCTTCGCCCGTGTCGTGATAGAAACCGCCGCGCGCCGCACCACCGTTGAGCGCGCGGATCGCATTGGCGGAGAGCGCACCGAAACTCATCGCCGAGATGTTGAAGACGCTCGCGCTATAAGGCCTGGCGCATTGGCTGTTGCCCACCGTCACTCGGAAGGCGGCGGCGTCGGGGATCGGCACGGGGACCAGCGAATGCTGGATGAACTCATAATCGTCGGCATAGACGTTCATCAGCGTGCCGAAGGGGTGATCGGACGGCGCTTCCTTCGCCCGGCGATAGACCAGCGAGCGCTGCGCCCGCGAAAAAGGCGTCGCGTCGCTGTCGCTTTCAATCAGATATTGGCGGATTTCCGGGCGGATCATCTCCACCAGCCAGCGCACATGGCCAATAACCGGATAGTTGCGCAGCACCGAATGGCGCGACTGGAGAAGGTCGCGGATGCCGAGCAGCACGAGGAAAACAAGCGCGGCGAGCAACGCGCCGCCCCAGAACCCGCCCGGACGGAGGAAGAGCGTCACCCCCAGCGCGATAATGATGAGCAGGAACGGTGCGTGCCTGAGGGACATGATCGTGAACTTTCTTCGCCCTGCGCCGATGCCCGGTCTTAGGATCCGACAGGCATGGCGGCCAGTACGTCGTCTGTTATTATCGCAACCTCATCACCAGCGATGACGCACTGAATAAGGCTAGCTGAAGGCAATAGAAATGCACACGATGCCGCTGTTACGCGGCATCGTGTGCAGTCCGTTTACTTTCCGCTTTCGCGCGCCAGGATCTTCTGCACAGCGGGGTCAGCGGCCAGCCGGTCGTGCAGCGCCTGCACATTGGCGTAATCGTCGAGGCCGCCGGGGACCATCTTGATCGCCCAGCGGATCATCGGAAAGGCATAGGCATCAGTCACCGAGCGCGCGGGTCCGAGAATCCATTCCCGTCCGGCAAGATGCGCGTCGAGGATCGAAAGCTGCTTGCGCACAAGCGCATGGCCAGCCGCGACCACGGCCTTGCGTGCCGCCTCGCTTTCATCGGTCGTATAGCGATAGGGCATGAAGATCGGCCAGAAGGCCGCATGGAGGTCGCTGGTCAGGAAGGCGGACCAGCGATGAGCTTCGGCCTTCTCACGCAGGCTCTCGCCACCACCGAGCCCTGCTTCGGGATGTTTCTGCGCCAGATAGTCGAGGATCGCGCCTGCCTGGGTCAGCAGCCAGCCATCATCCTCGCGCAAAGTCGGGACGGCACCCGCCGGGTTGACCGCGAGCAGTTCCGGCGAACCGAACTGAACCTTGACCGCCTCATAGGGCGCGCCGATCCACTCCAGCACGATATGGGGCGCCAGCGAGCAGGCCCCGGTGGCGTAGTAAAGCGTCGTCATGCAGCATCTCCTCAAGACTCGAATTCTTTCTCCCATCTCCTACACGGAACACGCGCATTCATGAACCGGACGACGTGTTGTCATTCCGAGTGACGTGCAACGGTCTTGGTGCACCGTAGGAGGTGGCGTGTAGAGGGAGTTCTCGATCTGTGCCTTTGATGGCGCTTACTTCAGCGAGCGAGGCCAAGGAGGATGGATGGCAGAATGACGTTAGCGCACGATCGGCAGCATCGACGATAGAGGCAAAGCGGCCGGCCTGCTCGATACGCCAGCAATTCTCGCCTGGCCGCAACATGATAAGCCCCCTACCTGATAGTCACTCGCGAAAGAATGCAAGTTGCCTGCGCTGGCGCGTCACTGGTCGCGAAACAGCGCGCGCGATCGCAACGCCGATGTCGGCGCTGGCGGTGATGCCCTGGATGAAGGGCCGGTCGTGCATCAGATAGGGCAGCGCCCCGAAGGCAATGCGTCCGCGCGCGACGTCGGGGGCCAGCAGAACATAATCCTCGTCGACGTCGGGAATATTGTCGCCCGACGCCATCATCTGCGCGCGTAGTTTCCCAAAGGGCAGGTCCTTCGCCTCGAGAGGCCGCTGTCCGCGCGCGTCGATGAAGACGTCATAGACATGGGCCTCCTTCCCGACGCGGATGGCGGTGCGCTTCTCATCCACCTCCATATCGTAATCCGGCCCGAGTTCGAGCAGTGCGATGACGCCCGCCGCGCGCAGCGCGAGCAGCCGCCGGATCGATTCCGAGGGGATCGCCGCATAATTGTCGACGAACACCTTGCAGAGCCCGCCGTCAAACCGTTCGCGGTCGGTATCGTCGAGATGGGGCACGATCTCCTGCACCGCCTCGTGAAGGCGCAGGATGGCATAGCGCCAGGGCACGGTGCGCTGTTCGCGCTTGTTCCGCTCGGCCTCCTGCAGATTATAGGCGGCCCAGCGGAAGGCGTCGTGGCGCTCTCGGTCAGCGAAATAGGCGTCGGCGAAGCTGTCAGCGTCGAGATCGGAGAGCGTGACACGCGCGCTCCACGCGGGATCGGCTGCCTCGATCTCCCGCGCCGCAAGTGCGAAGATCCGATCCAGCAACCCATCCGCGCCCGCCTCGATTTCCCGCTCGATCGCCTCCGGAGTCGCGATGGCGAGCGGTTCATAGGGAATGGGACAATAGAAATCGGCCTCCGGCAATATGCCCGAGCGCGACATCAGCGTGATCGACAGAGCCTCGCTCCCGGCGTCGCGCTCGAACCGCAGCGTCTCGTTCGCTTCCTCGACAAAGCGGCCGTGCTGCGCCGCGACCGCCATCGCCGCATCGATGGCGCTGAGCGAGGTGCCCATGACCCCGACATCGCACGCGGGAATGGCGGCCTCCAGCAGGCCGGACCAGGGGCTGGGGAAGAAAGAGCGCGTCGCCTCTTCGTCGGCGGGCCAGACATGCCCCGTGGCGATGACGGCGAGGTCGAACCGCCGCGGTTCGTCATAGCATTCCGCCCAAAGCCACACCCCGTCCTCGCGCGCTTCGAGATCGGTGACACAGCAGGTTTCGTGTACACTGATTTCAAACCCGGCTGCCTTTCCGCGCGCGACCAGCGCCAGAAACTGGTCGCGAAAATATTCGCCGAGCAGAATGCGAGGCAAAAACTGGCGCTCGTGTAACCCATCCTTATCGACGTCGTACCGGGCAAGCCGGGCTGCATCCTGTTCGCGCAGCCAGTCGAGGTAGGTCTCAGTGATCGGGGGTATCTCGATGCTGGCGATATTGGCCAGCATCAGGCGGATATTCTCGTCGTCATTATAGGGCATACCGACGCCCGCTTCTTCCGCCTGCTCATAAATGGCGATGGCAAGCGGCGTCCCGGCCTCGATAAGCGAAAACAAGGTATAAAGACCCGTCGGCCCGGCGCCTACGATCGCCACGCGTTTTCGCGGTTCCCCCTCCGTCATGCGGATCAGTCCTTGAGCCGAATCTTCTTCTCCACCTTAGCGGCGGCCTTCTCTTCCTTCTTACGGCGGCTGAACACGCTTCGCATGTAGCGCAGATCGGCCTTTTCCAGATGCTTCTCCGCAGCGAGGAACTGTTCCTGCTCCTCTTCCTGAATGTGGTGGAGATACTCGTCCTTGAGCCCGGCAAAGCGCTTCAGCCAGCCGGGTGAGGCCATGTTGCGCGCGGCGAGATCGGCAAGCATGTCATCGATCTCCTTATGTTCGGCGATCGCATGGCGGGCATCATCTGTTGTTTCGGGATCGCGCAGGACCGTGGACCAGAGCGCCTGCTCCTCGGCGGCGGCGTGGGATTTCAGCTCCTTCACCAGCTCCTCGAAGAGCCGCTGGCGCTCCGGAGATTTGCCCTCGGTTTCTTCGATCATCGCCAGCAGCGCGCGGTGGCGGTCATGATCCTCAACCAGCCGCCCGAACACGTCGGGATCGCCCCGGAACTTGGTTTTGGGCGTGCTGCCGATGCGCGCCGCGACATCAGGAGCGATTGCCTTCGCGTTCGCGACCGCGTCGGCTTTGGCCCGTGCGGCCGGTTTGCGGCGGGTTCCAGCGCGTTCGACGGTTTGCGTTGCCATATCATCCTCCCCTTCAAGCCAGATCGCGGACTTTGGGCTCGCGCGCCCAGTGCCGCCTGGTTCCAACCTTCATGAAATCTTCGACCGGAACCACGCCGTCGTCCGGTTCAACATTGGCCTTATCGAGCAGGATCTGCGTGCCCTTGCAGTGGGCAATGGTCTTGCAATGACCATAGGCGTCCATGAACCACTGCACCGCCGCGCCGTCGCTCGCTAGTTTTCCAGCAGCGTCCGGCATGAGAATGGAGGCGATGGCATCGAACAGCACGGAGGGTGACCCGGCAAGCTGGCCGTCGGCCTTGAGCGTACCGCCCTTGACCTTGATGCCGCCGACCTTCGGGGCGACGAGGAAGGCGGTGCCGCCGGCCTTCTCGATCTCGCCCTTGAGCGTGTCGATGGATGCCTTGTCCGACCCTTCCGCGAACAGGATGCCAACCTTGCGGCCCTTGAGCATGTCTTTCGCGCGCTTCTGGATCGAGAGTGCGTCGGACGGCGGCATATCGACGGGCGCCTTGGCCGCCTTCGACTTATCAGGCAGGTCGATGGCAAGCCCGTCCGCCACGCGCTTCGCGAGCGACTCGTCGATGTTGCGCAGCCGCGAGACGACCCGTGCGCGGACATGATCGAGCTGCACTTTCGACAGTTCGAACACCAGGGCGGAGGCGATATGCGCCTGCTCATTCTCCGTCTGCGAACGGTAAAAAAGGCGCGCTTGGCTGTAATGATCGGCGAACAGTTCCGCCCGCACGCGCAGCTTCTGCCCGCCATCGTTGCGCTCGTCGTTGACGGGAAAACTGGTGAAGCCGGTTTCGGGGCAGGCGCGTGGACCGCCGTCCTCGCCCGCTTCGGCGAGACTGTTGGGCTCGTAATTGGCGCGCCCTGTGGGGACGAGCGTCTGCATCAGCCCGTCGCGCTGGAAATTGTGGAACGGGCATTTCGGCGCGTTGATCGGAATCTGGTGGAAATTGGTCGTGCCCAGCCGCGATTTCTGCGTGTCGAGATAGGAGAAGAGCCGGCCTTGCAACAGCGGGTCATTCGAGAAATCGATTCCTGGAATGATGTTGCTCGGCAGGAAGGCCGCCTGCTCCGTCTCAGCAAAGAAATTGTCGACATTGCGGTTGAGCGTCATGCGCCCGATGATCTCAACCGGAACATCCTCCTCGGGGATGAGCTTCGTCGCATCGAGCACGTCATAAGGCTGCTGTGCGGCCCAATCCTCGTCAAACACCTGCACGCCGAGATTCCATTGCGGATAATCACCCGCGTCGATCGCCTCGAACAGGTCACGGCGATGAAAGTCTGGATCGGCCCCGGCAATCTTGACCGCCTCGTCCCATGTAGTGGATTCGATGCCCAGCACCGGCTTCCAGTGGAATTTGACGAAGCGGCTTTCGCCCTTCGCGTTGACGAAGCGGAAGGTGTTGACGCCGAATCCCTCCATCATGCGTAGCGATCGCGGGATCGCCCGATCGGACATGGCCCACATGATCATGTGCATCGCTTCGGGCATCAGACCGATGAAATCCCAGAACGTATCATGCGCGGAAGCGGCCTGCGGGTAGCCCCGATCAGCTTCCATCTTGACGCTGTGGACGAGGTCGGGGAACTTCATCGCATCCTGGATGAAGAAGACCGGGATGTTGTTGCCCACCAGATCCCAGTTGCCACTATCGGTATAGAGCTTGACCGCGAAGCCGCGCACGTCGCGCGGCGTGTCGATCGACCCGGCGCCGCCCGCCACGGTCGAGAAACGCACGAATACGGGGCAGTTGTTACCCTTCTTCTGGAAGATGGATGCCTTGGTGAGTTCCGGAATGGCTTTCGTACATTCGAAGACGCCGTGCGCGCCTGATCCGCGCGCATGGACGATGCGCTCCGGAATGCGCTCGTGATCGAAATGGAAGATTTTCTCGCGAAGAACGAAATCCTCCAGTAGCGTCGGACCACGCTCGCCTGCGCGCAAACTGTTTTGATTGTCGGAAATGTGGTGGCCGAAATTGTCGGTCAGATTCGCGGTGCTGTTGCTGTGGTCGCCATCAGCAGCAATCCGTTGCTGGGTTTCGCCGCCCGCACCGACACCGCTATCGATCGCGGTTTGTCCGGCTCCGGGGGCATGATGATGGAGGGAATTTGAAAGACTTGGCGACGTTTCGGCTTTCGGCATCTCCGCTCTCCCAATCTAATAATTTGGCGAGAACCCGGATCGTTCCAAAATGTCGGTAACCAGACCCCCGCTCGTTCTGTCATCGAAACGCCTCACCTCAGCGCAGGTTCCACCTATGCTTGACAAGGCGTTCGCATCACCAATGCAGGTTGGGACTCGCCTCTCACTTAGCAGGAAAAATGTTGGGTGTTTCGGGTTTTCAGGAGAAACCAACTTTCGAGAAGGTCGAGGGTATATGAACCAGACGGCGAACAAGTCTGCACCCGAAGCGTGCAAGTCGCAGCAGGCCTGTGGGAGGCGCCGCAAGGCCCCGGCAAAGCTTTCTCAGGTGCGACCCGACCGCTCGTTCTGCCGATGATCGCCTTTGTGACCGATCACGGGATGCTTATCGGGTCTGGCGATCTGCCGCGTTCTACCGGGCCGCAGCGTCGAGGTCGATTGGCAACATCCTGCCTGTCGAAGCCCAAGGTTATTATTGCGCCGCTGCGCACGGCAGTGTGAAAGGAGGTAATCGGGGCATCCGCGGCAATGATTGTGGATCAGCTAGGTAGGCAGATTTGTCCCCGTGATATTTTCTACAATCGCGCGCGTTACATCGGCTGGTACGGCGAGGCCAATACCGACATTGCCGTCGCCAGGCGTAATGATGGCACTGTTCACGCCGATCACCTCGCCGCGCATGTTAATGAGCGGGCCACCGGAATTCCCCGGATTGATCGGCGCGTCCGTCTGCACATAGCGATAGCGGCCGTCAGAGGAGGTACGGATCGCGCTGACGATGCCGGACGTCACGGTCTGACCGACCTGAAAGGGGTTGCCGATGGCCACGACATAGTCACCGACCTCGGTGCGTCGCGCCTCGGCAAGGGGAAGCTGGCGCAGGTCACGCGCCGGGACCCTGAGCACGGCAAGGTCGGTGCGCGGATCGCTGCCGATCAGCTCGGCCTCGACCCTGCGATTGCCGATGCCGACCGCGATGGCACGGGCATTGGCGATCACATGATGGTTGGTGACCACCAGTCCGCGCGCCGCATCAACAACGAACCCTGACCCCGCCGACACACGCGGGGCCAGCGCCTCGTCAGGAACGCCCATGAACAGGCGGTAGTAGGGGTCGCGCATCAGAGGGTTCTGCAGGTGCGGCGAAGCCTGAAGAACAGCGATGTTGACGACCGCCGGAGACACCCGCCTCACAAGCGGCGCCAGCGTGAGTTGATCGAGCGGAACGGGCTTATCCGAGAAGGGCGCGGCCGCAGCCTGCGCTTCCCGGTGCTCGAATAATGTCGTCACCGCGGCGCCACCGGCAAAGCTGCCGAGCCCGCACATCGCAAGGAGCGCGAGGGTGAAGCGACGTGAGCGCCCGGACGAAGCCGATCCCCGGTTCACGATTACACCTCCCATTGGAAACCAGCGCCATACGCGCCCGTCCAGGCCGTGGACAGAAGAGACGGGGCCGGCATGAAAGCCGGCCCCGGCGATCGTTAGTAATCCATCGCCGGCATCGGCGTGGCCTTTTCCTCCTTCGGCAACTCGGCGACGAGCGCTTCGGTGGTAATGAGGAGCGAGGCGACCGACGCCGCATCCTGCAGTGCGGTGCGCACGACCTTGGCCGGATCGATCACGCCGGCCTGGACAAGATCCTGATACTCGCCGGTCGCGGCGTTGAAGCCCCAGTTATAGTCGTCGCTTTCGAGCAGCTTGCCGACGATCCAGGCGCCGTCCTCGCCGGCGTTGTCGGCAATCTGTCGCGCCGGCGCGCGCAAGGCGCGACGGACGATGTCGATGCCGGACTGCTGATCGTCGTTTGCGGCCTTGAGCCCATCGAGGGCTTTCAGCGCGCGCAGCAGCGCTACGCCGCCACCCGGCAGAATGCCTTCCTCAACCGCTGCGCGGGTCGCGTGAAGCGCGTCATCGACACGATCCTTCTTTTCCTTGACCTCCACCTCGGTGGCACCGCCAACCCGGACAACGGCCACGCCTCCGGCCAACTTGGCGAGACGCTCCTGCAGCTTCTCACGGTCGTAATCCGACGTGGTTGCTTCGATCTGCTGGCGGATCTGGGCGATGCGGCTATCGATGTCTGCCTTCTGGCCCACTCCATCGATGATCGTGGTATTGTCCTTGTCGATCGACACCTTCTTGGCTCGGCCCAGCATGTTGATCGTGACATTCTCCAGCTTGGTGCCCAGCTCTTCGCTGACGACATTGCCACCAGTGAGGATCGCGATATCCTCGAGCATTGCCTTGCGGCGGTCACCGAAGCCTGGGGCCTTCACCGCGGCGATCTTGAGGCCGCCCCGCAGCTTGTTCACCACGAGCGTGGCAAGCGCCTCGCCTTCCACATCTTCCGCGATAATGAGGAGCGGCTTACCGGACTGCACGACCTGTTCAAGTAGCGGCACCAGTGCCTGAAGGTTGGAAAGCTTCTTCTCATGGATGAGGATGTAGGGATCATCCAGTTCGACCTTCAGCTTCTCCGCATTGGTGATGAAGTAGGGCGAGAGATAGCCGCGATCGAACTGCATACCCTCAACGGTTTCCAGTTCGGTCTCCAGGCTCTTGGCTTCCTCGACGGTGATGACACCTTCGTTGCCCACCTTCTCCATCGCTTCGGCGAGGATGCGTCCGACCTCTGCATCGCCATTGGCGGAGATAGTCGCAACCTGCGCGATTTCGCTGTTGGCGCTGACTTTCTTCGCGTGTGCTTCGAGATCCTTCACCACCGCGCCTACCGCGAGGTCGACACCGCGCTTGATATCCATCGGGTTCATGCCCGCGGCGACGGCCTTGGCGCCCTCGCGCACGATCGCCTGGGCCAGAACGGTGGCGGTGGTGGTGCCGTCACCAGCCTTGTCGTTCTGCTTGCTGGCGACTTCGCGCAGCATCTGCGCGCCCATATTCTCGAACTTGTCGGCCAGTTCGATTTCCTTGGCGACCGTCACCCCGTCCTTGGTGATGCGCGGCGCGCCGAAACTCTTGTCGATCACGACGTTGCGGCCCTTTGGGCCCAGCGTCACTTTCACTGCGTTGGCTAGGGTATCCACGCCGCGCAGCATGCGGTCGCGCGCGTCCGACGCAAACTTCACTTCCTTGGCAGCCATCTGCCTAGCTCCTTTCTATCAATGTCCTTTCTGAATGTTCGAGATGAGGGCGGCCGATCAGGCCGCCTGCTTGAGCGGCACGACGGTGTCAATCACGCCGAGGATATCGCTCTCCTTCATGATGAGCAGATCCTCGCCGTTAATCTTGACCTCGGTGCCGGACCATTTGCCGAACAGGATACGGTCTCCGGCCTTGACCGAGAGTTCGACAAACCGACCGCTATCGTCGCGGGCTCCGGGGCCGACGGCGACGACTTCACCCTCCTGCGGCTTTTCCTTCGCGGTATCTGGGATGATGATGCCGCCCGAGGTCTTTTCCTCGGCTTCGATGCGGCGGACGACCACACGGTCGTGCAAGGGGCGGAAATGCATGCAAAACCTCCAGATGCAAAACATAATGTGATGGCCCTGGCCGTTCACAACGACAGGTTTCGCGAAGCTAGGAAGTGATATTTTTCCATTCAAGAGCCGGAATGAAGTTTTTTGGCACTCACCTGCATAAAGTGCCAATTCGTTTGTTTTAGGTGGCTTAGGAGCCAATCTGTTCTTGACGCGACCCATCTTCGTACCAAAATTGCCAAGCGCGGCGCCTCGCCGCACTCGTGAAAGGTGCGACATCAGGAAAGGAGGCAATAGCCATGTCGCAGCCATTTTCCCGTTTTCTGCATCCCTTCGAGGTTGCGCACCATCCAAGCCTGGAGCCGGAAGTGAAGCGCGCCATTCTCGCTTCGTGGGCATCCGACCGGTCAGCGGTGAGGGATCAGCCAGCGATGCGAAAGCCGCCAGGTGCCCGACAGGCGGTGCCTGTTGACGATATTTTCGCGGCCATGCGCACGCTGGACCAACAAACGGATCACCGCGGTTCCCTACAATGAGCGACCGCGCGTTCATGAGGCAGTTGGAGGGCTATGGCCTGACGACGGCGGAAATCCATTATTATCGACCCGACGCGCCCTCGCTGCTGCAACTGTTCATCTGGCAGGAATATGACCTAGCGCCGGATTTTCCAGTGCTGTTCGATTTCATCGACCATTGGAACCGTGAGATCGAGGCGGCGCTGCATTCCATCCGCATCGCACACGATCATCTGGTCCGCCCGGCGGAATGGCGCGCGGCGCGAGGCGAGTTCCGGCTCGATTGAACGACCGCATGCGAAAAGGCCCGCCACCCGGTTCGCACGGGTGGCGAGCCTTTCTTTGGCGTCCGCTTCAGGCGGCGGCTTCGCTCTTGCCAGCCTCGCGCTTGCGCAGACGCAGCCCGAGCGCGATCAACACACCCCCGGCGAACAGTGCCCAGACGGCAATCATCGTCCCCACGGAGAGGATGGTCGCGACCGGGTGCAGCCAGAGGAACGCCCAGACACCCAGGCCAAGCAGGATCGACAGCGCTCCGGAGAGACCCATCAGGCACTCGCCCTCGATCTCCTTGCGCAGCCGTATCGCGGCCGCGATCTCGAAGGCGCCTGTCAGCAACGCCCAGGCGATCACCGTGCCCAGCGTCACGAGCGCATAGCTGACCACGGCGAGACCAGGCAGGATCACAAAGATCACCGCGCAGGCGATCCCGACCACGCCCCGCAGCAGTGCGCCCCACCAGCGCTTTTCCTTGCGCGAAGCGCGGCGGACACCGGCAATCAAAGACAGAATGCCGTCCGCGCCGGCATAGGCCGCGAACAACAGAGTGAAGGCGAACAACGCGTTCGCCGGGAACAGGAACGCCGCGACGCCGAGCGCAAGCGCAAGGACGCCGCGCAGGATGAACCAGTCGGGATGATGGGTGGTCAGCACCGGCTCAGGTGGGTTGTCCCGCCCCGATTCCTGGAGCGGGAGGGTAGCGGATGATGCGGTCATCTTCTTCTCCCTTCACTATTGATACGACGTTGATTGTGATCCCCGGACCAAGCCCGCACCGTATAGGGCAATCCCTGGCGCATGCAGTATCCAACCGCCGCTTCCGCGTTGGGAAAGCGCAGTCCAACATGGACGAGAGGATCGCTGCCACCGGTCCACCCGGTCAGCGGGTCGGCGAACGCCGGCGCCCTCTGCTCGAACCGCAGACGCCACTGGTCGCGCAGCTTGCGCGGCACGCGATCGCCGAGCAGCCCGATCGGCTCGATGATCGCGTACGCGTCCGGTGGGAAAGTGCTTCCCCACGCCGAACGAGCAGCGCGATTATCATTCGCCGCCGGCTGCCGCGGTGCGTGACCGTAACGGCACGGCCCGGGGCTCACGCCCCGGGCCGACGGATCAGGCCGCTTTCGCGTTGACCGGGATGCGCCGGACATTTTCATTGGCCTCCGCGGAGCGGGGCAGCGTGACGGTGAGCACGCCGTTCCGGAAGCTTGCCTGCGCCTTGTCGCGCTCGATCCCGCGCGGGAGGCCGATGCGTCGCTCGAAACGGCCGTAGCTGCGCTCCGAATAGCCGCGCTTCTTGTCCTCGACCTCGGCCCGCTTCTCGCCGCGCAGCGTGAGGACGCCGTCCTCGACCAGGATATCGATGTCCTTCTCGTCGAGGCCGGGCAATTCCGCGGTGATGCGGATTTCGGTGTCGTTCTCGTCCAGCTCCACCTGCGGCCAGCTCGCCGTGCGGCCCAAGCCAGCGAAAGCGGGCATGCCAAAGCCCCGAAAAACGTCGTCGAACAGCCTGTTCACCTCACGATGGAGCGAGAGCAGGGGATGGGACTCCAACGCCACTTCCCGCTCGGGTTCGACCGTCGCGGGCAACCGGTTCTCCTGCCGGCTCCAGGGAATCAGATCACGCAATGCCATGATATTCATCTCCTTTTCTGGCTGGAATTGGCATGACCCGCCGGCGCGCCCGAAGGCAGCGCCGGCAAGTCACTTTTGTCTATGGATCAGGCCGCTTCGAGCGCCTTTTCCTTCGGCGCCTCGATCCGCTCGCCGGCGGACTTCGCTCCGCTAATCTCGATGCGGCGCGGCTTCATCGCCTCGGGAACCACCCGCTTCAGCGCGATGCTGAGCAGGCCGTTGTCGAAGCTGGCCTCGCCCACCTCGATATGGTCGGCGAGCTGGAAGCGCCGCTCGAAGGCGCGCGTCGCGATGCCACGGTGCAGGTATTCGCCCTGGTCGCGCTCATCAGCGCGCTTGCCGGTGACGGTGAGCTGGTTCTGCTGCGCCACCACCTCGATCTCGTCGGGACGGAAGCCAGCCACCGCAAGCGTGATGCGATAGCTGTCCTCGCCTTCCTTCACGATGTCGAAGGGCGGATAGCCATCGGCTGCGTCGCCGCGCATGCCGGTCTCGAGCAAATCGAACAGACGGTCGAAGCCGACCGTGGAACGCCGATACGGCGTGAAGTCAAAGTTGGTTCTCATTTCCAAATCCTCCTGAAAGCGATCTGGGCATGAGCTGCGCCGGTAAGGAGAGCCGACGCCCTCTATGTCCCACCGGACCCGAACACGGCGCCCGGCAAGAATGAGTTAGAAAGCATTTTTTACGTTTCAAGACCCGTATGCGTCTTGGTGTCGATCCCAAGCCTGGCCAAGCTGTTCCCTGCATCCTTTCCCGCGCATTCCGCCGTACTGATAAATAAAACGGAGAATGCTGAGAATGCGGCGCGCCACTCCGCTCTCACCGTGACGACCGTTCTTTATAGTCAAAGGTCAGGACGCGTGTGGAACGGGAATCTCGAATTCGAAGCTGAGCCCATCTTGTGTAAGGGTTTGAGAATATCGGCCTTTGAGCTGGCGCTCTATTGTCAGCGAAAGCAGACGAGAGCCGTAACCCGCTTCTTTGCCGGCGGAGGTCGTCACAGGCGCGGTTTCGTCCCAGTGCACACGCAAGGTTCCCTTGTTGCGCTCGAAGCGCAGTGACAGCACGCCAGTGCGCACCGCGAGCGCTCCATATTTGGCCGAGTTACTTGCAAGCTCATGAAACACGAGCGCCAGCGGTGTCACCATCGCTTCGGCAAGGTCCAGATCGTCGCCCCCGATGACAATTCTTCCCTGCCCATCGTCGTACGGCTCCAATAGTGCCCCAACGAGTGCCTGGATGGATGTGGGCAGATGATCGGCAGCCCGACCGCGGGTCCGGATAAGTCCATGCGCTCGGTGAAGGGCGGACAGGCGTTCCTGAAAGTCCGCCGCGATCGGCGCGACGTCCGGGTTTTCCCGCACGGACAGGGCGACGAGTCCGTTCACAAGCGCGAAAAGATTGCGGATGCGGTGTTCGAGTTCGTTTGCGACGAGTTCGCTCTCGTCCACCAGCCGCTTCTGATCCTCGATATCCGTGGACGTTCCGTACCAGCGGGCGATCGTGCCCTCCCGATCGTGTAGCGGAAGCGCCATGACCCGAAGCCAGCGATATTCCCCGGAATAGTGCCGGAAACGATACTCGATGTCGTAAGGCACGCCCGTGGCGAGACACTCTTCCCACGTTTGCGCGACAAGCGGCCAGTCGTCCGGATGGACGAGGCGCTGCCATTCGTCAGGAGCAACGGCGTTGGGATCCAGACCTGTAAATTCGGTCCACCGGCTGTTGAAATAATCATGCCGGCCTCCAGCATCGGTGCTCCAGACGATCTGGGGGATCGATTCGACAAGCGCTCGGAAGCGTGCTTCGCTCTGGTAAAGAGCTTCCTCGATGGAAACCTGCTCGGTCAGATCGACGACGATTCCGGTCAGCTTTTCAACGCGGCCGTCCTTGTCCCTCAGCGCCCGGCCCGCATCGAGAAACCATCGCTGGCCTTTCGCCGTCAAAAGCCGGTAACGGCAATGATAATCGGCGCCCGTCTCCATTGACCGTTCGAGCGCGACGCGAACGCTTTCGCGGTCATCGGGATGCACGAGATCGACGAGCAGATCATTGTCGACACCGGCAAAGCACTCCTCTGCGGATATATCGAAAAGCCGGGCGAAACGCTCGTCTCCCGTCAGGCGGTTCGTTGCGACGTCGATGTCCCACGTTCCGACCATGCCGCTTGCATCAAGCGCCACCTCCAGGCGCTTGCGGGTATTGTCCAGTTCCCGCAGCGCCTTCACGCGCGCGGTCGTCTCGCTGACAATCACAAGCACTCCCGACACGAAACCTTCGACGTCAGCGACAGGCATGAACGACAGATTGAACCAGGCGGCCTTCCACTCGCCGTCGCGATATAGTCTCAAGGGCTGATCCAGGAACCGACAGCCTTGCCCGGCAAAACAGCGATCGATCGCCTCTCGATAGAAGCTGGCGGCCTCCGGCAGGACATCCTCGACCGGACGCGCGAGCGACCCGTCATAATGATCCCCGAAAAGTTCGCGCATGGCGTCATTATAAGCGAGCAGCCCTTCTCTCCCGAGCAGGAGCGCCATCGGTGTCGCGCCAAGCATCATCAGCCGCGCGGCATGTTTGAGAGGCTCAGCCCAGGATGCAATCGGGCCGGCCGGGGTCGAGCCCCAGTCAAAGGCGCGCATTGCATCAAGCATGAATGTTCCGTCAGCGCTGCCGATATCAGGGCCGCCAAACCGTGTTAGGATATGTTCAGGCACCGCGCTCCCCCTTCGTAACCGGGAGAGAATATTGCCGTGTCCTTCCCGGCGTTGTCCCGTGGGCGTCAGAACTCCACAGCTAAGTTCGTGCCGCAGCTTAGCGGATTATCATCAGCATCAAAGAGATTGTCGCTCACGTTGCGCATCGTCCCATCTATGCGACAGCGCGAAGAAGAGCGGTTCCAAATAGATCTGGTAGCGCTCAATGGTCTCACGCGCTGATAGAGGAGGAGCACTTGTTCCAGCGGGCCGCCCCGTCACATTTTGACAGATGCATTGTCCCCCAGGTCCGGCGCGCTACCGATCACAAGTGACTTCAGCATTTTTGCGCCAGAGACCAGTGCATTCGGGCTGTCCCAGATTTCTCCACGCTCCGGCGTAACGGTGAGCAATCTGATGGTGGGATCATTGGCATCTTCCCACCACACCTTATCCATCGTGCCCCAAAGTTCTGCGATCTTGGCGCGGTCGTTCGAGATCAAGGCTCTTCCGGATACCACCGCATAACGGTGACTGCCATTGTCGGCCCAGGCGAGCGAGATCGTCGGGTAGGACTCGATTTCCCGGTTCTTCTCACCCTCAACGTCGGTGAGAAAGTAGATTGCGCCTTCCTGCCTGCGGGGTCTGGCCGACATTGGACGGCTTCGCTGTTCATGGCCGTTCCAGGTGGTGAGCATGCAAATATCGATCTTTTCGGCAAGCTCCCACACGCGATCGACGATTTCGTCGGGAGTGGCCGGGTTATCGTGCTGGCGTTCTTTCATGAAGGCTATCCTCTTCTACGCAAGAAACGTTGAGGGTCTCGAATCCGTTCCACCCAGTACGACTTGCATTGCGGTGTTATCTGCCGGACGACGCTCAGGCGCCCGGGGCCCCGCATCACGCAATCTCGAAGCCATTTAGGAGCCCTGCGATTACGCAGGTTTGATCAAATCAGTGGCGCTGATCACGTCAATTTCACTCGACTCGCCGACATCATGTATTCTGTCAAAGGAACGAGCCGGAGAATTACGAATTTACGGAGTCTGATCGAAGGAGACGGAGACATGGCAGCACGCCCTTATTGGAAAGGACAAATCCGTCTGGCCCTCGTGTCGATCCCGGTGGAGATTTACACCGCGACGAAAAGCGGGGCCAAGATTGCCTTCAATCAGATCCACGAGCCGTCGGGCAAACGCATCAAATATGAGAAGGTCGTGCCGGGCATCGGACCGGTCGACGTGGATGAGATCGTCCGGGGCTTCGAATACTCCAAGGGCGAATATGTCCTTCTCGACGAGGAGGAGATCGAAGGCGTCAAGCTGGAGAGCAAGAAGACCCTCGAACTGACCCAGTTCGTCGATGCTCAGGACATCGACATGATCTATTTCGAAAAGCCGTATTATGTCGTGCCCGCCGACGATCTGGCGGAAGAAGCCTTCATCGTCCTGCGCGAGGCTCTACGCCGGACGCGCAAGGTCGGGCTTGGCCAGCTTGCCATGCGCGGGCGCGAATATGTTGTCAGCATCAAGGCTTGCGGACGCGGCCTGGTGATGGAGACGCTTCGCTATGCCGATGAGGTCACGCGTGCCTCGACCTATTTCCGAGAAATCAGCGACGGCGATCCTGACGAGGAACTGCTCGATCTCGCGACCACATTGATCGACAAGAAGACCGGAAGCTTCGACGCCACCGATTTCCGGGATCGCTATGCCGATGCCCTGCGTGAGCTGATCGAGCGCAAGAAGAAGGGCAAGACGCTCAATATCGAGGACGAGGATAAAGGCGCTGATCCGCGTGGCTCCAACGTCGTGGATCTGATGGCCGCGCTCAAGAAATCCATTGGCGGATCGGAGAGCAAGTCGAGGGCGGCCACGAAGAAGCCGGCAGCAAAATCCGACGGCAAATTTACAGCCAAAAAGACCACTGCACGAAAGACGCCCGCCCGTACAACCACACGCAAGCGGGCGTAATGGTGGGCGAAGGGCGGATCCTTCCCCGACTGGCCATCCCGGGTGATGCAGATGGCAGCCAGTGACGATGATCTGCGGGAGATGGCCCGGCATCGCGGCCTGAAGCTGCTCAAATCCCGAAAGCGGACTCCCGGGGTCGGCGACTTTGGCAAATTCGGGCTTTCGGACAGCGCTGGCAAACCGCTGTTGGGCGTGAGCGACGATGGCTTTACCGCGAGCGCCAAGGACATTGAGGCCTATCTTCGCAGCCACGTGTCAGGCAGCTGGAAGCGATCGGCGGAGATGGTCCCGGACGGGGCCCCTCAAGCCCCGAAGCGCCGTTCGGCCGAACCCGATGCAGAGGAAAGCGTCGTCAGACGCCGTGGGCGCCGCCCATCATCCCCGCGAGCCACGCCTCGACCGTCGCCAGAGCCCGCACCAAGACCGGTACGACGCCAGCCAACGCTCAGAATTGTCGCCGAAGAGCCGGAACCCGCTCCCGCGCAAAAACCGGAGCCAGTGCTTCATATTCGCACTGCGAAACCTGCCGACGCGGGAGCCGTGGCCGGTCTGCTCAGCGGCCTGAAGGGCGTTTCCCTCGACGAAATGGCCGTGGCGCGCAATCTTGCCACAGTCCGAAAGGCTAAGGGTGGCCTCATCCTCGCGAAGCTGGACGGTATCGTCGGCTGCTGTGGCTGGGCCGTGCTTCCCACGATTCATCGCGGCGCGGTTGGCCGGGTCACCTTGTTGCTCGTCGAGCGAACCCATCGCCGTAAGGGCATCGGCACGGCCATGTTCGAAGTAGCCGAGAAGGCGCTGGTGGAGGCCGGATGCGCCCAGATCGAGGTGATAAGCGATATCCTGATCGACAACAGCCACCGCTTCTTCCGGTCGCTGAAGTTTGAACAGGCAAGCTACCGTTTTGTCCGGGCGGTTACCGAATAGCGGAACGCCAACCGGCACGGAGGAATTTGGAGGAGAGGAAGGAACGCTCGGAATGGCGAGGAAAGCGACAGCGAAGCGCGCGGCGGCGGACGACAAGCTCGCCACCTATCACGCAAAGCGTGACTTCTCCCGCACGGCTGAGCCGGCCGGCGCATCCATGGCAACGGCCGGCAACGGCTTCGTCGTCCAGAAGCACGCCGCCTCGCGGCTGCATTATGATTTCCGGCTTGAGCTTGATGGCGTGCTGGTCAGTTGGGCGGTTACGCGCGGCCCCAGCGCGAACCCCGATGACAAACGGCTCGCCGTTCGCACTGAGGATCATCCGCTGGACTATGCGCGGTTCGAGGGCAGCATCCCCAAGGGCGAATATGGCGGGGGCACCGTGATGCTCTGGGATAATGGCACTTGGGAGCCGATCCCCGGCAAGGACCCTCGCAAGACCCTAGCCGAAGGCCATCTTCACTTCACTCTGCACGGCCGCCGGATGAAGGGCGAATGGGTGATCTTTCGCCTGAAGCCGCGCGGCAAGGAAAAGGGTGAGAACTGGATCTTGCGCAAGGTCGAGGATGCCCATGCCGGCGGCTCGGACGATCTGGTCGGCACGCATGTTATCAGTATCGACAGCGGGCGGACGATGGAGGAAATCGCGGCGGGCAAGACCGTCAAGAGCAAGGCTGCTCCGACTGCGTCCCCCACCGCCGGTGCCAAAGCCTCACGATCCGCTCGCGCAAGGCGCGGCAAGCCGCCCGCGTTTCGGCCCGTGCAGCTTGCGACGCTGGTCGATCATGTGCCCACGGGCACGAACTGGCTGCATGAACTCAAATATGATGGCTACCGGACCCTCATCGCCATCGGCGGTGGGGATGCCCGGGCCTATACACGCTCGGGCCTCGACTGGACGGATCGGTTCGCCAGCCTGCTGACCGAGGCCGTCTCGCTCGATGTGGGAAGCGCGCTCATCGATGGCGAGGCGGTGGTACGGCTCCCCGATGGGCGCACCAGCTTCCAGGCCTTGCAAGGGGCGCTGAAAGACAACCCCGACGCGATCGAATATTTTGCCTTCGACCTGCTAGAAATCGATGGGGAGGACCTGGCAGGACTTCCTCTGGCAGAGCGGAAGGACCGTCTGGCTGAGCTGATCGGTTCGAGTACGGGGCGGATTCATTACTCAGATCATATTGTCGGCAATGGCGAGAAGCTGCTCGACAGTTTCTGCACCGCCGGTCTCGAGGGGGTCATCTCCAAGCGTGCCGACGCCCGATATGCGGGCGCGCGGAGCGGCACATGGACGAAGACCAAGTGCATTCGTCGTCAGGAGTTCGTGATCGTCGGTTGGCTGCCGTCCGAGAAGCGCAGGGGGTTCCGCTCCTTGTTGCTGGGTGTGAATGAGAATGGCGCCCTGCGCTATGCGGGCAAGGCCGGGACCGGCTTCACGGACGATGAAATCGAGCGTCTGGCGGAGATTATGGCTCCGCTGGAACGCAAAACTGCGACGGTCGAGGCGCCGCGCGCCGCGGTGCGAGGCGCCCGCTGGATTGATCCAAAGCTCGTGGCAGAAGTCGCCTATGCCGAGATAACGGGCGATGGCGTGCTGCGCCATCCAAGCTATCTCGGCCTACGCGAGGACAAGAAGCCCGAAGCCGTCGTGGTCGAAAAGGAGGCTTCGGTCGCGGAGCTGGCCGCGGGAAGCGGCGTCAGGATCAGCAATCGCGATCGGGTAATCTTCCCGGAAGGCAAGCTCACCAAGGGGCAGCTTGCCGACTATTATGAAGCCGTGGCTAGCATCATGCTGCCCTGGGCCGGGAGCCGGCCGATCAGCCTGGTGCGCTGTCCGCAAGGCCGCGCGAAGAAATGCTTCTTCCAGAAGCATGACGCCGGCAGCTTCGGCGAGGAGGTGCAGCAGATCGCCATCCGCGAGAAGGACGGCCACGACGAGCCATACCTCTACGTCGACACGCCAGCAGGACTGATGACCTGTGTGCAGATGGGAACGATCGAGTTCCATGGCTGGGGGTCGCGGATCGAAGATGTCGAGAAGCCCGATCGCCTTGTGTTCGATCTCGATCCGGATGTGGGGCTCGCCTTCAAGGATGTGGTGTCGGCCGCGCTCCATGTTCGCGATGTCCTCGCCGAAATGGGCCTCGTGACATTCCCAATGGTGACCGGCGGCAAAGGCGTTCACGTCATCGCCCCACTCACGCCCGCCGCCGAGTGGCCGCAGGTCAAGGATTTCGCGCATCGCTTCGCGACCGCGCTCGCGCAGGCGGAGCCTGCCCGGTTCACGTCGGCGCTGGCCAAGGCCCGGCGCAAGAATCGCATCTTCATCGACTATCTGCGCAACCAGCGCGGCGCGACAGCTGTGATGCCCTACAGCGCGCGAACGCGTGAGTTTGCGCCGATCGCGGTTCCGCTGACCTGGGAGGAACTGCGGGACATCGACGCGGCTTCCCAATGGCACATCGGCGATGCCGCCGAAATGGTGAAGCGGGCATCGTCGAAAAATCTGACGCGCTGGGGCCGCGCCGACCAGATTCTCCCGGACCTCTGAGGGGATGCGGATCGCGACCTACAATGTGAACGGGATCAACGGGAGGCTTCCGGTCCTACTCCGTTGGCTTGATCTGGCCGAGCCTGACATCGTCGTCTTGCAGGAGTTGAAAGCGCCGCAGGATCGCTTTCCCGAAGCCGCGATCCGTGAGGCTGGGTACGACGCGATCTGGCATGGCCAAAGCCAGTGGAACGGTGTCGCGCTTCTGAGCCGGGTCGGCGAGATACAAGAGACGAGGCGCGGCCTTCCCGGCGATCCTGACGACGTGCAAAGCCGCTACATCGAGGCCGCAATAAACGGCGTCCTCATTGCTGGCCTCTATCTGCCAAACGGTAACCCGCGCCCCGGCCCTAAGTTCGAGTTCAAACTAACCTGGTTCGACAGGCTCCACACGCATCTGGCGTCCTTGATCAATCTCGAAGCGCCGGTGATCGTGGCTGGCGATTTCAATGTGATCCCGACGGATCTCGACGTCTATGCGCCTGAGCGGTGGCGCGATGACGCCTTGTTCGCGCCCGAGGTCCAAGACGACTGGCAACGGCTGCTCGACCAGGGCTGGACCGACGCCATACGTCACCTGCATCCCGGCGAGACGATCTACACCTTCTGGAAATACTGGCGCCGTTCGTTCGAGAGGAACGCGGGCCTCAGGATCGATCATATCCTGCTCAACCGGCCAGCGCTGGATGTGCTTGTCGCGGCCGAGGTCGATACACGCCCGCGTGGATGGGAAAAGACCAGCGACCACGCTCCAGCCTTGATCGAGCTCAGAACCTGACTCGGTCCACGAATCGCGCGATTCGTAAAGCAATTCCGATATCAGCCCGGTTCAGCGTGCTGCTTCCGCGAGGTCTCAATGAAACTCGCGAAAAACCGGCATGAAAGGCGCGATCTCAGGGTAAGTTGCTTCCGTGGGCCTCATGCAGAAACCGCTGCGGGGCTGTCCCACAAAGCATAATATGTTGATTTGTAAGGAGAATTTGGCGCACTCGACAGGATTCGAACCTGTGGCCTCTGCCTTCGGAGGGCAGCGCTCTATCCAGCTGAGCTACGAGTGCATCCGGTCCCCCGTAGTTGGGGGCACAAAAATCGTCAATCTGCCGACTGCTTCCGTGGTGCTTCCGTGAGGATTTTCCCTCGAATTTCCGCTTCCGCAATCTTCCGTCTAAAGTCTTGTTTCTTCAACCCTTTTTTTGTCTTCCAGCACCCTAGAATCAGCTTGACTTCCGCCTTCGGAGGGCAGCGCTCTATCCAGCTGAGCTACGGGTGCGTGAGGAGCGCCGCTATCAGCTTTGCGGCACGGGGCCAAGCGTAAAGACGCATGAGGCGCACCGGCGCGACAGGGCAGCGGTCCGCTCAGGGCGCAATTTCGTGCAGGGCGGCAATCAGGCTCTGCTGATCGATGCTCAACCGGTCGCGCATCTTGTTGTCGCTGGCATCGATTCGCGGCAATATCTCGTTCTGAAGCGCCACGCCCGCCGGGGTCAGCGTCAGGCTGAGGGAGCGGCCGTCGATCGGCGCATCGGCAATGAGGCCGCGGGCCTTCATCCGGCCCACAAGTGGGGTGAGGTTGGCGCGCTTGATTTCCAGCGCGCGGCCGACATCGCTCTGGCGGCAGCCCGGATTGGCGCCCACCAGAATGAGCAGTGAGGCTTCTCCCACGCTCAGCTGATAGGGTCGCAGCACACCTATCAGATTGCCCATCAGCACCATGGAAGCACGGCGCAGCCGATAACCGAGCAGGCTGTCCAGCGGACTGGCGAGCCGTGTTTCATGGACGGCGTCGTCCGCGTCCGTCCGGTCCTGCGATTGTCCTGCCATTGGTCTGCTCCGGTCGCTTGCTTCGGGTTTTAAAGAATGTTATGGTTTATAGCATAATTCATCCAGAAAGGATAGGCTATGTCCGCCGTGGAACTTGAAGAAGATACCGTTCGCTACGAGATTGAGAACAATATCGCCTGGGTCTATTTCAACCGCCCTGCGAAGCGGAACTGCATGAGCCCCAAGCTTAATCGCCAGATGCTGAAAATCCTTACCGAGCTGGAGTTTCGCGACGATGTCGGCGTGCTGGTGTTGACGGGCGAGGGCACGGCCTGGTCGGCTGGCATGGATCTCAAGGAATATTTCCGCGAGACGGAGGCCGGCGGCATCGCGATGGTGCGCAAGTCGCAGCGCGAGGCTTACACATGGTGGGAGCGTCTGCGCTGGTATCAGAAGGCGACCATCGCCATGGTCAATGGTTGGTGCTTTGGCGGCGGCTACGGTCCGCTCTTCGCCTGCGATCTGGCGTTCTGCGCGGATGATGCGCAGTTCGGCCTGTCGGAAGTGAACTGGGGCATCCTCCCCGGCGGCGGCGCCACCAAGGTTGCGGTAGATTTGATGCCGATGCGTCAGGCCATGTATCATGCGATGATGGGCGAGAATCTCACCGGACCGGATGCGGCGAAATACGGCCTCGTTAACGAGTCGGTCCCGGCCGATCAGCTCAAGGCGCGCGTGACCAAGGTGGCCGAGACGCTGGTTCAGAAGAATTGGGCGACCCTCAAATACACCAAGGACAGCGTCCGCCGCGTCAAGGAGATGACCTACGACAATGCGGAGGATTATCTGATCCGCATGCAGGAAGGTCTCAACTGGTTCGACAAGTCGGATGGCCGCCATGTCGCGATGAAGCAGTTCCTCGACGACAAGACGTTCAAGCCCGGCCTTGGCCATTATGACAAGAGCAAGACCGAGAGCTGAGCGGGCGCACCGCTTCACGGCATTTTATTGAGGGAAGGGACGAGATGACGATCGAGGTTTCAACGCAATCCGCGGCGCCGGTTGGCAATATCGACCGGCTGCTGCGGCCGCGCTCGGTCGTCATCGTCGGCGCTTCGGAAAAGCCCGGTGCGCTGGGCGCGGCGGTGCTGGCCAATCTCGAAGAAAATGATTTTCCGGGCGAGATTCACCTGATTAATCCCAAGCGGGAGACGATTGGCGGCCGGCCCTGCCTGCCCGGTGTGGATGCGATGCCGGAAGGTGTGGATCTCGCCATCCTCGCCATTCCGCGTGTGGCCGTGGTCGAGACGGTGCGTGCGCTGGCCGCCCGCAAGGTAGGCGCGGCGATGATCTTTGCTGCCGGCTTTGCCGAGGGCGGCGAGGAAGGCCTTGCCGATCAGCGCGAAATCGGCCGCATCGCGGCGGAGGCCGGCATGGTGATCGAGGGACCGAACTGCCTCGGATCGGTCAATTATGTCGATCGGATTCCGCTGACCTTCATCGATACGCCGCTTGCCGGCAAGAGCCCCGGCGGGATCGGCATCGTCTCGCAGAGCGGCGCCATGGCGGCCGTGCTGGCGGTGACGTTGCTCAGCCGCTCGCTGGACCTCAGCTTCTCGGTTTCCACCGGCAATGAGGCAGCAAACGGCGTTGAAGATTTCGTCGATTATCTGATCGCGGACGAAACAACGCGGATCATCGCGATGATCGTGGAGCAGTTCCGCCAGCCGGCGCGTTTCCTTGCGTCGGTCGCGCGGGCGCGGGCGGCGGGCAAGACCGTCATTCTGCTGCATCCGGGCAAGAGCAGCGCCGCGCGTGAATCCGCTGCGACGCACACCGGCGCCATGGCGGGCGACTATAAGCTGATGCGTGCCAAGGTGGAGCGGGCAGGGGTGATCGTCGCCGAGACGCTGGAGGAACTGGGCGATATCAGCGAGATTGCAGCACGCTGCATGGCACTGCCAGGCGGGAACACCGCCGTGCTGGGGGAATCCGGCGCGCTCAAGGCGCTGACGCTCGATCTTGCCGAGGAGCTGGATCTTCCGCTGGCGGCGCTGACGGACGATAACGCCCCAGCGCTGCGTGAGGCGCTGCCGGACTTCGTGCCGGTGAGCAATCCGCTGGACCTGACCGCGCAGGGGCTGGTCGATCCGGACATGTATTATCGCGTGCTTGGCGCGCTGTTCGCGGATGACCGGGTCGGCACTATCGTCGCCGGCATCATCCAGACCAATCCAGCCACCATCGGCATCAAGCTGCCGCCGTTCCTGAAGGCGGTGCGTGAGCATAAGCCAGGCAAGCCGGTGATCTTCGCCGGGGTGGATGAGGGTGCGCAGGTGCCGGCCGAGTGGCTGGACGCGTTGCGGGCCGAGGGCATCCCCTATTTCCCGACGACCGAGCGTGCCTTCCGCGCCGTGCGCAGCCTTGCCGTCGCCAGCGCGCGTGATGGCGCTACCTCGTCCGCTCCGCCGCTCAAAGTGCCGGCGCTGGCGGATGAACATGGCGTCGTGCCGGAATATCGCGCCAAAGCCTTGCTCGGCCCGCTCGGCATCCCGTTCCCCAAGGGCCGGTTCGCGGGCACCGTCGAGGAGGCGGTGGCCGCAGCGCAGGCTATTGGCGGCCCGGTGGTGATGAAGGCGCAGGCCGCCGCGCTCAGTCACAAGAGCGATGCGGGCGGCGTGGCGCTCAATCTCTCGGGCGATGACATGATCCGCGCGGCGTGGGACAAGATGCACGCCGATGTCGCCCGCTATGATGCCGGCATCCGTCTGGATGGCGTGTTGATCGAGGCCATGGGTGCCCGCGGACTCGAACTGATCGTCGGCGCGAAAAATGATCCGCAATGGGGCCCCGTCATTCTCGCTGGTTTTGGCGGCGTCACGGCGGAGATATTGCAGGATGTCCGCCTGCTCTCGCCCGATTTGACGCAGGCGGGCATCATTGCCGAGCTGAACCAGCTCAAGCAGGCTGCCTTGCTCCATGGTTATCGCGGCGCCCCCGCGCTGGATGTGGAGGCGGCTGCCGTCCTGATCGCAACTGTTGGCCAGTTGCTGCTCGGCGAGCCGTCCATCGAGGAGTTGGATCTCAATCCCGTGGTCCTTTATCCCAAGGGACAGGGTGTGGTGGCGCTCGACGCGTTGATGCTGGTCCGTTGACCGGCCGATGAATGACAAGGCAAGGGGCGGGGCAGGCGGCGAGCATGATGGCGCTGCTGGGCCCCGCCTTTTGCATCGATGAAGAGGCATCGCGATCGGGTGGCCAATTTCCACTGGTGTCCCTGCTAATTTTCGAGTAGACGAACATTTCGTGTATATGAAGTAAATCGGATTTAAATGCCCGAGTCGGAACCTTCGGCAACGCCGTTGCTGCTGTTGCCCGGTTTGATCTGCGATGCTCGTATCTGGGCACCGCAGGTTGAGCGTTTGCGCGCCCATCGCGCAGTTCATGCCATGAATGGCTATGGCGATGCGGACAGCTTCGCCGTGATGGCGGATCGCGTTCTGGCAACCGCGCCGCCGTGTTTCGCTCTTGCTGGCCACTCGATGGGCGGCCGCGTCGCGCTGGAGATTGTCCGCCGTGTGCCTGAGCGGGTTGCCGGCCTCGCGCTGGTGAGTACCGGTGTTCACCCTCCCAAAGCCGGCGAGGCGGAGAAGCGCTTCGCGTTGCTCGCGCGCGGTGTGGAGCAGGGCATGGATGCCCTGATCGACGCATGGCTGCCGCCCATGGTGTGGGAGCCTAATCGCCAACTGCCCGGTCTGATGCACGCGCTTGCCCGCATGTGTGCGGATATAGGGCTGGAGACGTTCGAGCGGCAGATCCACGCCTTGCTCGGTCGGCCGGAGGTGGAAAGTCTGCTGCCGGCCATTGGCTGCCCTACGCTCGTTGCGGTCGGCGCGCATGACGAGTGGGCGTCTCCCGCACAGCATCGCGCCATCGCCGCGGCTATTCCCGGTTCGACTCTCGCGATCATCGAAGAGGCGGGTCATATGTTGCCCGTCGAGCGGCCGGACGGGATGACGGATGCGCTGGTTTCATGGCTGGAGACGCTTTAGAAGCAGCGTCGATTATCAAGTTTCAAAATGCAATCTCACCTCAAGGAGAAGACGATGAGCAAGAGTCTGGAAGATGTGCTGAACGGGAAGGATGTGGTCGAACTGCTGCGTAACCAGCAGACCGGCCCGAACGTGTATCCCGGTGTTCCCGCCGAATATACCAACTGGCGCGACGAGCAGCGTGGCTGGACGGAGAGCGCTGTGCTCTTCAACCAGAGCTATCACATGGTCGACCTGCTGGTCGAAGGTCCCGATGCGTTCAAGTTCCTTGAATATCTTGGCATCAACAGCTTCAAGAATTTCGTGCCCGGCAAGGCCAAGCAGTGGGTTCCCGTGACCCCTGAGGGCTATGTCATCGGTGACGTGATCCTGTTCTATCTCGCCGAGAACAAGTTCAACCTCGTCGGCCGCGCGCCCGCGATCGAGTGGGCCGAATAT
>Ga0182736_1000432_pt1 | contig 66006 bp, 61 predicted proteins | sample eDN5th30CKraftBY_FD_128882 | JGI IMG/M metagenome (GOLD analysis project Ga0182736, IMG submission 128882) | Enriched backyard soil microbial communities from Emeryville, California, USA - eDNA 5th pass 30_C Kraft BY (version 2) (version 2) | ecosystem: Environmental > Terrestrial > Soil >... | reverse complement strand
GTCGGCCGGCTCGCTGATCGCGTTCCGCGTGCTGCAGGGCCTCGGCGGCGGCATGCTGATGCCGGCCGGCATGACCATCCTCACGCGCGCGGCCGGGCCGCAGCGCGTCGGGCGCGTGATGGCGATCATCGGCGTGCCGATGCTGCTCGGCCCGATCCTCGGCCCGATCCTCGGCGGCTACCTCGTCGACCAGGTCTCCTGGCGCTGGATCTTCTTCATCAACCTGCCGATCGGCGCGGCCGCGCTGCTGCTCTCGCTGCGGATCCTCCCCAAGGACTCGGCGTCGCCGGGCGAGCGCTTCGACGTACTCGGCCTGGCGCTGCTCTCGCCGGGTCTCGCGCTCGCGATCTACGGGCTCGCCGAGTCCGCTTCCTCGGGCGGCTTCGGGGCGACCAAGGTCTGGGCGCCGGCGCTGATCGGCTTCGCGCTGATCGTCGGGTTCGTGCTGCACGCGCTGCGGACCCCGCACGCGCTGGTGGACCTGCGGCTGTTCAAGAACCGCACGTTCGCGGTGGCGTCCGGGACGCTGGTCCTGATGGTCATCAGCGTGTTCGGCGGCATGCTGCTGCTGCCGCTGTACCTGCAGGCGGTGCGTGGCGAGTCCGCGCTGGACTCCGGCCTGCTGATGGCGCCGCAGGGCCTCGGCGCGATGATCGTCATGCCGATCGCGGGCCAGCTCGCCGACCGCACCGGCGTCGGCAAGGTCGTCCTCCCGGGCCTGGTGATCCTGCTCGCGTCGATGCTCGGGCTCACCCAGCTGTCGGGCGACACGTCCTACTGGGTGCTGAGCGCGATCCTGTTCGTGATGGGCGTCGGCATGGGCTTCGCGATGATGCCGCTGATGACCGGCGCGCTGCAGACGCTGCGCAGGATCCAGGTCGCGCGCGCCTCGACCGCGCTGAACATCATCCAGCAGGTCGGCGCCTCGATCGGCACCGCGGTCATGTCGGTGATCCTCACCGTCGCGCTCAAGGACCGCCTCGCGGGCACCGGCGGTGGCGGCGGGTCCGACACCGGGCTCGGCGGCACGGGCGCGCACCTGCCCCTCGAGGTCCGCGATCTGATGGCGAGCGCCTTCACCCACACGTACTGGTGGGCGGCGGCGCTGATCATCCCGGCGCTGGCCGTCGCGCTGCTGCTGCCGCGGATCAAGCCGGACCCGGTCGTCGACGAGGACGGCGACGCCGAGGACGCGGCGCCGGTCCTGATGCACGCGTAGTCGCCCGCCGCGGCGCGCCCTCACCGGGGGCGCGCCGCGCCCGTGCGCTCGCGCCGGGGGTGCGCCGCGCTCGGGCGCTTCCGCCGCGGGCGTGCCGCGCTCGTGTGCTCGCGCCGGGGGTGCGCAACGCTCGGGCGCTTCCGCCAGGAGCGTGTTGCGCTCGTGTGCTCGCGCCGGGGGTGCGCAACGCTCGGGCACTTCCGCCAGGAGCGTGTTGCGCTCGTGTGCTCGCGCCGGGGGTGCGCAACGCTCGGGCGCTTCCGCCGCGAGCGTGTCGCGCCCGTGCGCTCTCGCCGTAGGCGTTCCGCGCCCGTGTGCTCGCGCCGGGGGTGCGCCGCGCTCGGGCGCTTCCGCCGCGGGCGCGTCGCGCCCGTGCGCTCGCACCGGGGGCGTGCCGCACGCGCGCGCTACAGCGACGCGTACAGAGCGCGCTCGAAGTCGGCGGACACCTGGAACACCGCGGGGGCGACGAACGGCAGCGTCTGCGTGTAGACGGCGCCCGTGACGCCGGACTTCAGATCCACCCAGAAGTACGTGTTGAACAGGCCGGCCCAGCTGCCGCTGCCGGCCTCGCGCATTCCGGGTTGACGCGAGCCGTTGAGCAGCAGCCCGAGGCCGAACTTGTGCCCGGGGCCGACGTTGAAGTCCGCACTGGTGGCGGGATCGGCGGTCGCGATCGCCGCTGGGAACTCCAGATCGCCGATCTGGTTCGTGAACGCGGCGTCGACCGTCTCGTGGTGCAGGACCTCGACGCCGTCGAGCGTCCCGCCGTTCAGCAGCATCCGCTGCAGGCGCAGGTAGTCGTTCGGCGTCGAGTACAGGCCGTGTCCGCCCGACCAGTACTCGGGCTCGCGCACCCAGTCGAGCTTGGTCACGACCCAGGTACCGTCCCGGAGCAGGTGCGTCGGCACCAGTTGGGCGCGTTGCGCGTCGTCGATCGAGAAGCTCGTGCGCTCCATCCCAAGCGGCCGCAGGACGTGCTCGGTCGCGTACGCGTCGAGCGTCTGACCCGACACCGCTTCCACCACACGCCCCAGCCAGTCCGTGCTGATGCCGTACTCGAGCTTCGTCCCGGGGTCGGCGACCAGCGGGGACGCAAAGGCCGCCGCTCGTCCGGCCGTGACACTCGGCGTGCCGGTCACCGCCTCGTAGCGCAACGTGTCCACGTTCCAGAACTGGTAGGCGAGGCCCGACGTGTGCGTGAGCAGGTGCCGGACAGTTGCCGGTCGCCGTGGTGCGCGCAGGCGCGGCGTATCGCCGTCGAAGCCCTCGAGGACCCGCAGCTCCGCCCATTCCGGGCGGTAGCGTTCGACCGGCGCGTCGACCTCCAGGTCGCCCTGCTCGATCAGCTGCAGCGCGGCCGTGGTTGTGACCAGCTTCGTCATCGAGGCGATGCGGAACGTCGAGTCCGCGGATACCGGATCGTCCCCACCGATCGTGCGTGGGCCCGCGGCGCCGGTGTAGATCGTGCCGTGGCGGTCGGCCGCGACGGCCACGACGTTGGGCACCGCGCCGGACGCCACCGCGTCCTGCAGGACCTGATCGATCCGGTTCGCCGTGATCGCGCTCATGGCCGGGTCTCCTCCCCGTCGCTGGGAACTGCCTGGCTGAAGGATGCCGGGTTTGCATTGGCGGGAAGCTAGTGAGGGGGTCGGATGGAACGTACGTTCGCGTTCCGTCCGACCGGTGCGCGAACATGCGTTCGTGTCATGGCTATCGGGCGAAGCAAACATCCTGCACGCGGATCTGGACTCGTTCTTCGCGTCGGTCGAGCAGCGCGACGCGCCGCGACTGCGCGGGCGGCCGGTGATCGTGGGGGCGGGAGTGGTGCTGGCGGCGAGCTACGAGGCGAAGGCGTTCGGCGTCAAGACGGCGATGCCGGGCGGGCGCGCGCGGCGATTGTGCCCGGAGGCGATCGTCGTACCGCCGCGCTTCGAGGCGTACTCGGCGGCGTCGAAGGCTGTATTCGCGGTCTTCGACGACACGGCTCCGGTGGTCGAGGGGCTCTCGATCGACGAGGCGTTCATCGACGTGCGGGGGATGCGGCGGATCGCTGGGGCGCCGGTGGAGATCGCCGCGCGGTTGCGGACGCGCGTGCGCGAGGAGGTCGGCCTGCCGATCACGGTTGGCGTCGCCCGCACGAAGTTCCTGGCGAAGGTCGCGAGCGGCGTGGCGAAGCCGGACGGGCTGCTGCTGGTCGAGCCGGCGCGCGAGCTCGAGTTCCTGCACCCGTTGCCGGTGGAGAAGCTGTGGGGTGTCGGGGTCAAAACGGCGGACAAGCTGCACGCGCGCGGGATCGCGACGGTGGGGGAGGTGGCGGCGCTGTCGGAGCTCGCGCTGGTGAGCCTGCTCGGGCGGGCGTCGGGGCGGCAGCTGCACGCGCTGGCGCACGGGCGCGATCCGCGGCGGGTGGAGGTCGGGCGCCGACGACGGTCGATCGGCGGTCAGCGGGCGCTCGGACGCCGCGGGGTAGCGAAGTCGCCGGAGCAGCTCGACGAGACGCTGGTGGCGCTGATCGACCGCATCACGCGCCGGCTACGAGCGGCGCGGCGGGTGGCGCGGACGGTGATTTTGCGGCTGCGATTCGACGACTTCACGCGCGTGACGCGGTCGCAGACGATCGCGCAGGCGTCGGCGGAGTCGCGCGTGCTGCTGGCGGCGGCGCGGGCGCTGCTGGCGGCGGCGATGCCGGCGATCCACGCGCGCGGCTGCACACTCGTAGGGCTTTCGCTGACGAACCTCGAGAGCGTCGACGCGGTCCAGCTCGCACTGCCGGTCGACCGGGTGCGGACCCTGGCGCTGGACGCCGCGGTCGACGACGTGCGCGAGCGGTTCGGCTCACGCGTACTCACGCGCGGGGTGCTGGTCGGGCGCGACTCGGGGATCGTGATGCCGCTGCTCCCGAACGATTGATTAAGGCCGATTCATGACCGCAACGAGGCGTAGCGTGGACGGTATGAAGCCACGAGACACATATCCGCCCGGGGTCAGCTGCTTCGTCGACACCGAGCGCGACGACGTCGACGGTGCCCTGGCGTTCTACGGCGGGCTCTTCGGCTGGTCGTTCGAGGAGCGCCAGGCGAAGCCGCGGTTCGTGATGGCTGCGGTGGACGGGCTGACCGTGGCCGGGATCGCCGCCGCGATGGCAGAGGGCGAGGGCTCGCCGGCGTGGAACACGTACATCAGCGTCGTGAGCGCCGACGAGACGGTCGAGAAGGTCCGCGCGGCCGGCGGGCGCGTGCAGGTCGAGCCGTTCGACGTCGGGCCGGCGGGACGGATGGCGATCTTCACCGATCCCGAGGGCGCGCAGCTGCGGGTCTGGCAGCCGGGGCGCACGAAGGGCGTGCAGCTCGCGAACGTCCCCGGCGCGTGGAACTGGAGCGATCTGGAGACCCACGACATCCCGGCGGCGCAGGCGTTCTACGCCGCGGTCTTCGGGTGGGAGTACGCCGAGATCGACCTCGGCCAGGGGCCGGCGTGCATGATCCGCGTGCCCGGCTACGGCGAGCACCTCGACGCCTGGCAGCCCGGCACGCTTGCGCGCCACCGCGAGTCCGGGGCGCCCGAGGGCTTCTCGGACGCGATCGGCTGGATGGTCCCACCGGCTCATGCGGACCTGCCGCCGCGTTGGGCGGTCACGTTCTCGGTCGCGGACGCCGACGAGGCCGCCGCGGGCGCCCCGTCCCTGGGCGGCACCGTGCTCGTCGAGCCGTTCGATGTCCCGTACGTGCGCCTGACCGTGCTCCGCGACCCGGCGGGCGCCGTCTTCACCGCGTCGCAGTTCAAGCCGCCGGCGTAGTCGCGCGGGCAGGCAGCTGCAGCGGGCGCGGCGGTCGGGCGGCGGGCCCGCGCCGTCGGGCGGGAGGAGTGGCGGGGCGGCGCGGTCGGGCGGGACGGGCGGCGGGGCCGCGCGGTCGTGCAGCGGCGCGGCGGGGTCGTGCGGTGCGGTCGTGTGGCGGGGCCGACCGGTCGTGCGGTCGTGTGGCCGGCCGACCGGTCGTGCGGTGCGGTCGTGTGGTCGGGCCGACCGGTCGTGTGGTGCGGTTGTGTGGCGGGGCCGGGCGGGGGTGTGTGGCGCGGTCGTGTGGCGGGCGGCGGGTCGTGCGGCGCGGTCGTGTGGCGGGGCCGACCGGTCGTGTGGTGCGGTCGTGTGGCCGGGCCGGCAAGGTTGTGTGGTGCGGTCGTGTGGCGGGGTCGGCGGGTCGTGTGGTGCGGTCGGGTGGCGGGGCGGTGGGTTGTGTGGTGCGGTCGGGTGGCCGGGCTGGCGGGTCGTGCGGCGGAGCGGCCGGTCGGTGCCCCGCCTTGATCGGGCCTGCCGTGCGGCTCGGCGCGCGGCCTCGGGAGGGGGGGTGCACCGATCTACTGTCGCCTCAGGCAAGTAGATTGCGGCACCCCCCGGCGGGAGTGGCGTGGTTCGGACTCCGGGTGCCTCGGCACTCCGCGTTTCGGGGCCTCGGCGCGTCGCGCTTCGCACACGCCGGCGCCGCACGCCGACGCTCCGCCGCATCTCGCACCCTCCGCCCGCACCTCGCACGCTTCGCCCGCGCGCGGCCACACCGCTCGTCGCGGCACCCAGCGGGGGTGTGTTCGGAAAGTCGCCTGACAGGCGAGTTTGCGGACACACCCCCGCCATCTCGCGCCGAGCCGACGATGACGATGCGGCGCGACACCCCGCGGGACGATGAGCGCAGCGGGGCGACCCTCGCAAAGGAGGGTCGCCCCGTGCAACCCCTCCTACGCCAGGACGGCTGACAGCTCGCCGGACCGGATCAGCTCCACGACACTGGCGATGTCGTGGTCCATCCGCCGGTCGGCGTCGAGGAACGCGACGCGCGCGCGGACCAGTGCGTGCGCTTCGCGGGCCTTCGGGCTCGCGTGCTCCACCCCGCGCAGGTCCAGAGCCTGCACGATTGCGATGAGGTGGATGGCGGCGATGTGCTGCAGGATCTCCACGATCGTCCGCGCGTCCCGTGCGGCGATCGTCCCCATGGAGACCTTGTCCTGGTTGTGGGCCTCGGTCGAGCGCGAGTGAATGCTCGCCGGGTTACACAGCTTCAACGCCTCGGCGGTCAACGCCGAGCACGAGAGCTGCATCCCTTTGAAGCCGTGATGCAGGCCGGCTTCAGGGCTTGTGGAGTCGAAGTACGGGATCAGGTTGGGCGTCAGCCCCGCGTTGAACTTCTCGTCGACGATCAGCTCGAGCTGACGGTCGAGCAGGTCGCACATGTTCGCCAGCGCGATCTTGAGCGCGTCCATCGCCTGCGCCATGTGGCTGCCGTAGAAGTTGCCTCCGCTCTGCACGCGCCCGAGGCCGGCGTCGAACAGCGGGTTGTCGTCGGACGAGTTGATCTCGATCGCGACCCACTTCTCGGCCCACTCGAGCGTGTCGCGCAGCGCGCCCGTGATGTGCGGGGCGCAGCGGATCGAGTACTTGTCCTGCACCGACCGCTCGAGCTCCCGGAACCCGGCGCCGTCGAGCGGGACGATGTCCTCCGCGTCGTGCGTCAGCGCCGAGCCCTCGAGCAGCATCCGCACGTTCGCGGCGCTCTCGATGATCCCCGGGTGCGGCTTGGCCTCGAACAGGAACGCGTTGAAGTGGCCGTGGTTGCCCATCAGCGCCTGCGACGCCATCGCCGTGCAGAGGTCGGCGACGAACGCCAGCTCCCGCGCGTCGTGCACGGCGAGCGTCGCGAACGCGCTCATGAACGACGTGCCGTTGGTCATCGCGAGGCCTTCCTTGGCCTCCAGCTCGAACGGCTCGAGGCCAAGGTCGGCGAGGACGTCGGCCGCCTCGCGCACCTCGCCCTCGTAGAGCACCTCGGTCTCGCCGGCCAGCGCGCGGCCGACGTAGGAGAGCGGGATCAGGTCACCGCTCGCGCCGCAGGAGCCGCGCTCCGGGATCAGCGGCAGGATGTCGTGATTGAGCAGCGTCAGCAGCCGCTCGATCAGCTCCCGCCGGACGCCGCTGTTGCCCTTGGCGAGGCAGTTCGCGCGGTAGAGCATCGTCGCGCGGGTGATCTCGGGCGAGGCGATCTGCCCGGTGCCGGCGCCCAGGAACCGCAGCATGTTCTGCTGCAGCCGGGCGGCCTTCTCGGGCGCGATCTGCCGGTGCGCGCTGTCCCCGAACCCGGTGGTGACGCCGTAGATCGGGATCTCGCGGTCGATCAGGTCGTGCTTGAGCGTGCGGGTGGCCTCGACACGCCGCGCCGCTTCCGGTGAAAGCACCGCGCGGCCACCTTCGCGAGCGAACGTCACGGCCTCGTCGATGGTGAGCGACCGGCCGTCGAGATCGACGTGAACTCCGGTCGGCTGTTGCAGCAGGTCCGCCATGTGACGAACGTAGCGCTCTGTACGGACATCGCAACGAAATTGGTGGTTTTGACCAGATATGTCCAGCGCAAGCGGTTTGCGGCTGGTCAACCTGACCACCACTAACGTGTGGAACATGGAGCGCACCAGCCTGGTGGACCTGCTGGCCCGTGAGGGCTTCGTCGCGGCCGAGGAAGAGGCTGCCGAGCTGCTCGCCGCGGCCGCCGGCGACGAGGCGCGCCTGCGCGCGCTGGTCGAGCGGCGGCTGACCGGCGAGCCGCTCGCCTGGATCACCGGCACGGTCGAGTTCTGCGGGCTGACTCTGCAGGTGCACCCGGACGTCTACGTCCCGCGCTGGCACACCGAGCTGGTCGCGGAGGAGGCGGCGCGGCGACTGCCGGAGCGCGGCGTGGCGATCGACGTCTGCACCGGCTGCGGGGCGATCGCCGCGACGCTGATGGCGCGCCGGCCGCACGCGCGCGTGCTCGCGGCGGACCTCGACCCGAAGGCCGTGGCGAATGCCCGCGCGAACGGCGTGGACGCGCGGGTCGGGGACCTGTTCGAGCCGTGGGTGGGAGGGGCCGGAGAGCCGCGCGGGGGAGAGACGCGCGGGAGCGGCGGCGGCGAGGCGCGGGGTGGCCGCGAGCCGCGGGGCGACGAGACGCGGGCCGCCGAGGGCGGCGAGGCGCGGGGCGACGAGACGCGGGGCGGCGAGGGCGGCGAGGCGCGCGGGAGCGGCGGTAGCGAGGCGCGGGCCGGCGCGGGCCGCGAGGCGCGGGGTGGTGGCGGCGAGGGGCGGGGCGACGAGACGCGGGGCGCCGAGGGCGGCGAGGCGCGGGGCGGCGGGGTGCTCGCGGACGTGGTCGTCGCGGTCGTGCCCTACGTGCCGACGCGCGCGCTGCCGTTCCTGCAGCGCGACACGTTCCGCTTCGAGACCGCGCTCGCGTACGACGGCGGCGAGGACGGGCTGGACATCCTCCGCCGCGTGATCCGTGAGGCGCCGCTGCGACCCGGCGGCACGCTGGTGCTCGAGATCGGGGGTGCGCAGGCCGGCCAGCTCGACGCCGACCTGCGCGCCGGCTACGAGGACGTGGCCGAGCTCGTGGACGAGTACGGGGACGTGCGCGGGGTCTCGGCGTCGAAGTCCGACCGCACCGCCTCGAAGTAGCTGTTGCAGGCGTCGCAGCGCCACTGGGCGGTGATGATCTGCCCGCCCCACTGGCTGACCTGCGAGACGTCCGACGAGGAGCAGAACGGGCAGTTCATCGGCGCCGCTCCGGGTCCCAGTCGGTGAAGTCGAGTGCGGGCAGCTCGATCGTCACGCCCTCGCCCGCCAGCAGCGCGACCAGCCAGTCGCGCACGAGCGCCCGCTGGTGCGCGGCGGTCCAGCGCACCTCGCCCGCCTCCAGCGCGGCGGCGTACGCGGGATCGTCGTCGGGCCCGATCCAGCGCCCCGCCTGCTCCCAGGTCTCCAGCAGCCGCGCCACGAACGCGTCGCGCTGCGGGCCCCGGCACAGGCGCCTCGCCCACGCCTCGCCGTGCACCCGGTGCGAGCCCTCCTCCTGGAGGATCTTCTTCGCGCGCGCGGCCATCTGCTCGACGCTCGACCCGTCGCACGCGGCGACGAAGGTCGTCAGCACGCCGTCGACCAGCAGGTTCGCGGCGATGAACGCGTTCCAGTCCGGCAGCTCGGAGTCCAGCAGCGCCAGCCGGTGGTCGCCGCCGGACACCTCGTCGGTCGCGGTCCCGAGCGCCTTCAGCACCGGGTAGGTCGAGCGCGCGTGCCCGAGCTCGTCCTGCGCCATCGCGGCCGCGGCGACCGCGGACTCGAGCGTCGGCGCGGACACGGCCCACTCGGCGTAGCGACGGCCGAGCGCCGCCTTGTTGTCGGCCAGCGAGCGCACGAGCGACGCCATCGCGGTTCCGGTGACGGTACTCATGGCTTGATGGCCTCTCGAATCGCGGAACGGGGGACGATGATCATGTGGATCCAGGGCTGCTCGTCGTAGATCGAGCGGGCGGAGACGAGCGCGAGATCCTCGTCGGACTCGGTGACCGTGCCGACGTGGTGCAGCGGCTCCTCGTAGGCCTTGCGGGCGAAGACCTCCCAGATCATGCGACGATCCCCAGCGACCGCATCGTCTCGCGCGCCTCTTCGCGGATCATCGCGCGCGTCCACACCGGGTCCCAGACGACCTCGATCCGGACCTCGTCCACGTCGGGCTCCTGCAGCAGGCGTTCGCGGATGTCGTCCTCGATGAAGTCCATCGCCGGGCAGCCCATCGCGGTGAACGTGAGCTTGAGGTCGACCGTGCCCGCGTCCCAGGCGATCGCCACGATCAGCCCCATGCCGACGACCGAGATCGGGATCTCCGGATCCTCGACGTCGCGCAGCGCGACCCAGAGCCGCGCCTCGACCTCCTGCGCCGGCGTCAGCGGCCCAGCCGCCGCGGCGGTACGCGCCGCCGCCTCCCGGGTGACCAGCGCGCTCATCCCCGGTACCCCTTCTGCAGCTTCGCCACGTAGGTCTCGTTCATCGGCCCGCGCCCCTTCCAGCGCACCAGGACCTCGTCCCACGTGATCTCCTCGCCCCAGCGCTTCGCTTCGGCATCGAACGCGCGCGGGAACGGCGTATCGATCACGTACCGCTCGCCGTCGAAGTGCGCCGGCACCGAAAGTCCGACCTCCTCCATGAACGGGACGACGTGCCCCATCCACTCCTGGCGCAGCTCGTCGTTGGACTTGCCCTTGAAGCCGTACTCGAGCTGGATCCCGTGCTTCTTGCGCGCGTCCGGCAGCCCGAACCACTCGAGCGTGAGGATGAACATCCAGTCCAGCGCCTCCTGCAGGCGCTGCTTGTCGACCGGGTCGGCCGCGAGCTTCTTGACCCACGTGCGCCCGTGGCGCAGGTGGAACGTCTCCTCCTTGTCGACCTTGGCCAGCGCGCGCTTCCAGGGGCCGAACGTGGAGTGCTGGTGGACGTCCGACAACAACACGAACCCGGCCTGGTCGTAGAGCGCGTTCGCGAGCACCAGCTCGTACCAGGAGTCCAGTGGGACGTCGAACGCGTACGGGTACTTGAACGCGCTCGGGTCGCGCTCGTAGATCAGCGCGCGCATGTCGACGCCGAGGTCGCCGAGCAGGCGGTAGCCGATGTGCGCGTGCGCGAGCTCGTCCTGGATGATCGACACCGCCGAGCCGAAGTTGTTGAGCGCCGGCGCGTACTCGGCCGCGCGCAGGTACGCGGGCGCGGACACGAGCTCGGTGTCCGCGGACACGGTGAGGATGCGCCGGATCCCCTTCAGGTACTCCGGCGACATGTGCTGCAGCCCCTCGACCAGCTTGCCCGCGGCGAGGTGTGCTCGGACCTCGTCTTCGGTGCGAGGTGCGAGTTCCTCGACGGTGGCGGTCATGCCTCTCCTCACGTGTGACAACTTGTTGACGAACGCCAAGGTAACGTCTATTTTAGGCAGCGTCAAGCGCGTAGGCGAGGAGAACCTGTGAGCATTCAGACGCTGATCGAGCACGGCCCGTTCATCGCGGGCGTGGCCGAGGCGCTGTCCGGCGAGCACCGTGAGATCACGAATCCGGGCACGGGTGAGGTCGTCGCGCGCGTCAGCTCCGCGAGCCCCGCGGACGCCGACCGCGCCGTGCAGGCGGCGCGCGCCGCGTTCGCGGACTGGGCTCGCCTGGGCTACGCCGATCGCGGCCGGATCATCCACGCGTGCGCGGAGGCGTTCGAGGCGCACGTGGACGAGCTCACACCGATCCTCGTCGCCGAGCAGGGCAAGACGATCCGCGAGGCCAAGATCGAGCTGCGCAAGGCCGCCGACACGCTCGAGCACTACGCCGGGCTCGCCCGTCAGGTCCGCGGGGTGACCGTCCACAACGTCGATCCGGGCGTCGACGGGCGCGTGATCCGCCGCCCGCTCGGCGTCGTCGCCGCGATCGTCCCGTGGAACTTCCCGACGACGCTGCTGTGCAACAAGCTCGGCCCGGCCTGGCTGACCGGCAACACGGTCGTGGCCAAGCCGGCGGACACCACGCCGCTGACGACGCTGCGGCTGGCGGAGATCTTCCACGAGGCGGGCCTGCCCGCCGGCGTCTTCAACGTGCTGCCGGGCAAGGGCAGCATCGCCGGCGACGCGCTCGTGCGCCACCCGCTGGTGCGCAAGGTCGCGTTCACGGGCAGCACGCCGATCGGCGAGCAGGTCGCCGCGATCGCGGCCGCCGGCTCCAAGCGCGTGACGCTCGAGCTGGGCGGGTCGGACCCGATGATCGTCTGCGACGACGCGGACCTCAAGGCCGCCGCGTCCGCCGCCGCGATGGGCCGCTTCTACAACTGCGGCCAGGCCTGCCTGGCGATCAAGCGGCTGTACGTGTTCGAGTCCGTGGCCGACGAGGTCATCGAAGCGGTCGCGGCCAAGGCCAAGCGCCTGCGCGTCGGCGTCGGCTCGGACCCCGACAGCCAGATCGGGCCGCTGCACACCGAGGGCCAGCGCGCCGAGCTCGAGCGTCAGATCGCGGAGTCCGGCGGCGAGGTCCTGGCGGGCGGGCACCGCATCGACGGTCCCGGCTGGTTCCACGAGCCGACGGTCGTGCTCGAGCCCGGCAAGGACTCCCCGATGGCCGTGGAGGAGGTCTTCGGCCCCGCGCTGCCGATCTGGCGGGTGCGCGACCTGGACGAGGCGATCGAGCTCGCGAACGCGTCGCCGTTCGGGCTCGGGTCGAGCGTCTGGACGCGCGACCTCGACCGCGCCGAGCGCGCCGCCGCCGAGCTGGACTGCGGCTACACGTGGATCAACTCGCGCACGAAGGTCTACGACGAGCTGCCCTTCGGCGGCCTCAAGGCGTCCGGGTACGGCAAGGAGCACGGCTCGGAAGCGCTCGATTACTACACCGACCTCAAGTCGGTGGTCGTCAAGCGCGCGCTGTAGCGTCTCGGCGATGCGGTTCAGTGAGGGGAGAAGGAGGAGCGGATGACGGTCGTACAGCCACGGTTGGCCCCACCGCGGATCGTCGGGGAGGACCTGCCCGACGGCAGCCGCGTCCTGCGCTCGGAGATGGCGCTCGAGCCCTACGAGCCGAGCCTCGGCGTCTTATTGCGGCACTGGGCCGCGGAAGCTCCCGACCGGGTGTTCCTGGCCGAGCGCGAAGGCGACGGCGACTGGATCGAGCTCACCTGGGGTGAGGCGAACCGCAAGGCGAGCGCGATCGCGCAGGCCCTGCTGGACCGCGACCTCGGCCCGGAGCGGCCGCTGATGATCCTGTCGGGCAACGCGATCGACCACGCGCTGCTCACCCTCGGCGGCTTCCTGGCCGGCGTGCCGGTCGTGCCCGTCTCGCCCGCGTACTCGCTGATGAGCCAGGACTACGGCAAGGTCAAGCACATCGCCGCGCTGGTCAAGCCCGGGCTCGTCTACGCCGCGGACGCCGGACCGTTCGGCGGCGTGCTCTCGACGATCGACTTCGGCGGCGCCGAGATCGTGCTCTCCAAGGGCACCGGCGCGACCGCGCTCTCGGAGCTGCTCGACACGGCGCCCACGGCCGCGGTCGACGCGGCGCTGGCCGCCGTCGGCCCGGACAGCATCGCCAAGGTCCTGTTCACGTCCGGCTCGACCGCGCTGCCCAAGGGCGTGCTCAACACGCACGGGATGCTGTGCGCCAACCAGCAGTCGCTGGCCCAGATCTGGCCGTTCACCGAGGACACGCCGCCGGTGCTGGTCGACTGGCTGCCGTGGAACCACACGTTCGGCGGCAACCACAACTTCAACCTGGTGCTCAAGCGCGGCGGCACGATGTACATCGACGCGGGCCGCCCGGCGCCGCCGCTGATCGGCATCAGCGTGCGCAACCTGACCGAGATCGCGCCCACGATCTACTTCAACGTGCCCGCGGGCTACGGCGCGCTGCTGCCGTTCCTCGAGCGCGACGCGGAACTGCGCGCGCGCTTCTTCGAGCGCCTGGACCTGATCTTCTACGCCGCCGCCGCGCTGCCGCAGGACCTGTGGACGCGGCTGGAGAACGTCGCGCGCTCCGAGCGCGGCGAGCCGGTGATGATGACGTCGTCCTGGGGCCTGACCGAGACGTCGCCGCTGGCCACCGCGGCGCACTTCCCGATCGACCGCGCGGGCGTGATCGGCGTGCCGGTGCCGGGCGTGGAGCTCAAGCTGGCGCCGGTCGACGACAAGTTCGAGATGCGCATCAAGGGCCCGAACGTCACGCCCGGCTACCTCGGGCAGCCGGAGGCGACGCGGCTGGCGTTCGACGAGGACGGCTGGTACCGGACCGGCGACGCGGGGCGGATGGAGGACCCGGACGACCCGAACCGGGGCGTCGTGTTCGACGGCCGCGTGGTCGAGGACTTCAAGCTCATGACCGGCACGTTCGTGTCCGTCGGCAACCTGCGGGTGGCGGCGCTGGCCGCGGCCTCGCCGCTGCTGATGGACGCGGTCGTCTGCGGGCACGACCGCGACTACGTCGCGCTGCTGGCCTGGCCGCAGGTGGCGGCGGCGCGCGAGCTCGCGGGCGACCCCGAGGCCACGCCGGAGCAGCTCGTCCGCTCGCCGGAGGTCGCGGCGTTCCTGCGCGAGCGCTTCGCCGAGTACAACCGCCAGCACCCGGCGTCCTCGACCCGGATCGACCGCGTGCTGCTGCTGGCCGAGCCGCCTTCGCTGGACGCCAACGAGATCACCGACAAGGGCTACGTCAACCAGCGCGCGGCGCTGCAGCGGCGCGCGGTGCACGTCGCGGCGCTGTTCGCGGACGCGCCGGGTGAAGAGGTGATCATCTGCCGGTAGGCATGCCGCCCGCGTCGGGGGCGCTCGTCGCCGAGGACGCCTGCCTGGACGGCGTGCTCGGCTTCGAGGTCGTCTCGATCTCCGACGGCGAGGCGGTCGGCCGCTTCCGCATCCAGGACCGCGTGCGCCAGCGGTTCGGGCTCGTGCACGGCGGCGCGTACGCGGCGCTGGCCGAGATGCTCGCGACCGAGGCGACCGTGGCCCGCGTGCACGCGGACGGGTTCGCCGCGATGGGCATGTCCAACGACACCAGCTTCCTGAAGCCGGCGCGCGGCGAGTGGATCACCGCGCGCGCTCGCGCGCGCCACCGCGGGCGCACGACCTGGGTGTGGGAGGTCGACCACTGCGACGACGAGCAGCGGCTGGTGGCGACCAGCCGGGTCACGATCGCGGTGCGCCCGCGGGCGTGACGCGCCTGGGCTGGGCGGCCGGCCGTCGCCTCCGCCTTGGACGGGACGGCGCGCAGGGTCAGCCGGGCAAGCGGGCTCAGAACGAGAACTTGTGAATGAGCGTCCCATCGGGTCGAAGGAGCTCAAGCGTCGCGTCCCTGCTCAAGGTCCCGGGCCGCCCAGCCACCGCAAAAGCGCCTTCGGCGCCCTGGAGGCTCTCCGGCGCGGCCGTCGGCGCGACCGACACTGTTTCGGTGCGGCCATCGCGCCACGTCACGCGCACCCGCGTCGAACTGGACGCTGTGAGGCCATAGATGACCGACTGCGTGACGTCCAAGTCGTGTTCGCTTTGCCCCTCGTGGGCGAGCCCGATCCCACCGAAGTCGGCGAGGTTCTCTGCGATGTCACCGCACGAGCCCGCGGCGTCGGCGGCGTTGAGTCGGTGAAAGCCCTTCCGGCCCGCACGGCCCACATACCCGTCTTTGACGAGACCCGCGGCCACGCAGACCAGCCCGCGACGCGTCTGGTACGTGATGAGGCCGACTTGCGGGATCTCCGAAGTGGGCGACGCCTCCTTACCGGGATCAGGTATTGGTGCGACCGCCGCGACCTTCTCGCTGTCCGGCGGACCACTGAACTCGTCCCAGGGTTGCGTGGCGGCCAGGGCGGGCACGGCGACGGCAGCCACGACGACCGGGATGAGCGCGGCCGGCCGCATGAATCGGCGCGACCGTCGACCACGCGGGGCTATGAGCCCGCGTTCTGCCCTGCGGAGTTCCTCACCGAGCCGATCGAAGAACTGATTATTCATCGTGCACCCCCAGGTTGGCCCGCAGCGCCTTCAGTGCTCGACTCACCCGCATCCGCACGACCGACGGCGAGCACTTGAGCTCACGCGCGATGTCTGCGTACTCGCGCTCATGCAGCACTCGAGCCTGAAGGGCCGCGAACTGATCCGCCGGCAACCGGCGTGCCAACGCCAGAGCTTCATCGGTCCTCCGCGCCGTCTCCTCGATGCGCTCGAGCGCTGCGTCATCGAGTACGACCGGCTCCATCCGAAGCCGGAGCCGGGCCGAGTCCTCGACCTGGCCGCGGCGATAGCTGTCGACAAGCTTGCGCTGGGCGATGACGAACAGCCACGCCAGCGGAACGTCGGGCAATGAACGCTCAGGATCATGGACCGCCGCCAGGGCCGCCGCGAATGTCTCGGCGGTCAGATCCGCAGCGAGCTCGGGTTCTTTGACCCGCCGAGCGTGGAACGCCAGCACCGCGTCGCGGTGACGACAGTAGAACGCATCGAAGCCACCGTGTCCGGCCCGGCTGGCAGCCAGAAGGGCAACGTCGCTTCTGCGCTCGCTCAAATGTCCCACATCATTAAAGACGCATGAGCCCGCCTGGTGTAACTGGATTCGGATCGAATCCCGGCCGGTCAGCGCAGGCGCGCGACCGCGGTGCCGACCTTGGCGTTGCCGAGCCCGCCGACGTCGAACGGCATCTGGCCGGGCCGGCGCTGCTGGGAGTAGCCGACCTTGACCTCGACGCGGCCGGCGCAGCGGTACGGCACGTAGATCGTGTAGTCGAGGACCGCGCCGGCGGTCACGTCCTTCGTGATCGGGCCGAACCCGATGGGGCCGCAGCGCAGGCCGTGCGGGCGGGTCTCCCACCGGACGGTGTAGAACGAGCGCGTGTCGGCCGCGACGCGCGCGCGGAACGTCACGGTCACCTTCCGCTGCGCCGGCGCGTGCTCGACGTCGCCCAGGTGCTCGCGGCGCGTGCCGACGTGCAGGCGGACCGGCGTCGCCAGCTGCTCGCGGGTGACGGTCTCGAGCTTCGGCGCCACGAAGCCCTTCAGCGGGCAGCCGGCGTGCCGGGGGCGCGTGCCGACCTGGCAGGTCGTGCCGTCGCGGTACTCGACGGTCCGCAACCCGCTCGCCGGCGTCGCGCTGGGCACGAAGTACCCGACGTTGCGGCGCGTCGGCTCCAGCCCGCGCACGACGAGATAGGCGCCCTCGGGGCCCTTGACCGGCTCGCGGACGACCGCGCCGTCGGCGTCGCGGTACGTCACCGCCACGGCGTCGGGACCGAGCAGCCCGTAGAAGATCGTGCGCAGCGAACCGGGCGGGCAGAGCGGCCGGTGGTCGTCGTCGATGGGGCGGGGCTTGCAGCCGAGCGCGTCGCCGCTGGCCGGGAGCCCGACGGCGCTGAGCGCGATGAAGACGTGGCCGGCGCCGTCGGCCTGCTGGCAGTCGGTCTGCTGGAGGATCTCGGCGCCGCGCTCGTGGAACCGCCCGTCGTCGGCGAACGCGCCGTCCTGGCCGAGGACGCCGAGCGTGCCGTCGACGAGCCGGCCGATCTGCACGCAGCCGAGCCCGCGCGACGTCTTGACCATCCGCAGCGCCCACGGCGGGCCGCCGGCCGGGTCCTGCGCGCGCACGTCGAGCAGCTGGCCGGGGCCGACGAGCACGCCGAGCCCGCGCTTCGGGCTCAGGTGCAGGTCGGGCGGGTTCTTGACCGGCTCGCCGGAGAGGATCCCGGTCGTCGCCGCCACCGCGACCGTCGCGGCGCACAGCGGCACCAGCCCGAGCAGCAGGCCGGAGCGCCACCAGCGGCGCCGCGGGCGCACGTCGCCGGCAGCGGTCGCGATCCGCTCGATCTCGCGTTCCAGCTCGTCCAGGACTCTCATGGCTCCATCACCGATCGCAGGTCCAAGGCCGCCGCCAGCGCCCGCAGCCCGCGCGACACGCGGGCCCGTGCGGTGGCTTCCGTGATGCCCAGCGCGTGTGCGACCTCCGGGTACGGCCGCTCCTCGACCACGCGCAGGCGCAGCGCCTCGCGCTGGTCGCCGCCGAGCCGCTGGAGCTCCTCGGCCAGCGCCGCGCGCAGCGGCGCCAGCCCGGCGCGGCGCTCGATCTCCTCCGCCTCGCCGTCGGTCAGCCGCGGCGTCTGCAGGCCGATCGCGTCGCGCGCCCGGCGGTCCAGCTCCCCCTTCTTGAGGTACCGCGCGATCTGGCGCCTGGCGATCGTGAGCAGCCACGCCCGCGCTTCCTCGCGGCTGCTTCCGCGAAAGCCCCGGCGGCCGCGGAACGCCTGCGCGAACGTCTCCGCGCACAGGTCGACCGCGGTCTCGGGGTCGAGCACGCGCCGCGCGCAGTAGCGCAGCACGAACTCGGACTCGCGCCGGTACAGCGCGACGAACCCCTCCGGGGTGGTCAGCGGCATCACTACGAGAGAGTGGCGCCCTCCCGCGATCCTGTGACCGGGCTCAGATGCGGTCCAGCGACAGCCCCATGACCTGCGCGATCACCTCGAGCCGGCGCATCAGCCCGCCGGTGGCCAGGATCACGTGGTGCGACGGCAGGTGCTCGACGAACCGCGGCCCGTCGTCCACGCGCAGGATCGCCCCGTTGAGCACGTCGGAGTCCTCGTAGCGGATGTAGCGCTCGAGGTTCGCCGGGCTGACGACCAGCGTGTCCATCGTGCTCGCGAGCTTGACGATCGTCGTCGGGCCCTCCGGCAGCCGGGCGTCGAGCGCGTGCGCGTGCTCGTCCACGATCGGCAGCACGCGCGGGCGCACGCTCCAGCTCGTCGCGAACGACTGCGGGACGACGCCGAAGTACCCGCAGTGCCCGGCCAGGACGTGATGCTCGGGCTCGTCGACCTCCGGGAAGTACGGGATCCGCTCGTGCTTGAGCGCGGCGTCCCCGATCAGGAACGGGTAGAGGTTGGTCATCATCACCGGCACGTCGAGGCTCTTGTGCACGATGAACTCGGTGAGCATCGACAGCAGGTCGGCCTCGCAGCCCCACATCAGCCCGCGTTCCTCGAACAGCAGGTTCCAGGCGAGACACGGCGTGGTGTCCGAGAACGCCGACTCGTTGAGGCAGTTGATGCCGGCGGCGATCACGCCGTCGGTCTCGTCGAGCTCGTCGCCCAGCGCGACGTACATGCGCAGCGCCGCCGCCTTGGCCGTGTCGGTCAGCCCCTCCTCGCGCACGCGCCCGGCGAAGACGTTCCCGACGGCCGCGACACGCTCGTCCGGCACCGCCCGCGCGCGCTCGCCCAGCGCACGGAAGCTGCGCTGGTCGATCGTGACGCCGAACGCGTCGGTCATGCGGGCCACGGCCTCGCTCTCCCACCAGAAGAACCGCTTGAAGATCTCGGGCTGCATGCCCTCGCCCGGGTTGTCCTGGTAGGTCAGCAGGCGCGACCGGCGCAGCGACGCCTTGACGCCGAGCGCGCGGCAGATGTCGTGCGCCTCCAGCAGCGAGGTGGGGGCGACCGTGGCCACGCCGCGCCGGCGCAGGTGGTCGCGGATCTCCCAGTCCCACATCGAGACCGTGCCGAACTCGGACGTGATGATCAGGATCGGGACCTCGATCGCGGCGAACGCGTCGAGCATCCGGTAGGCGAGCCCGTTGAGGTCCGGGACGACGACCGCGCTCACGCCGGCGGGGACCGCGTCGGAGATCGGCGCCGGGTCGAGCCACTCGACGAGTGGCCCGAGCTTGGCGTGCAGGTGCTCGAGCTGCGCGCTGAACGACGGTGTCGGCGTGCGCTCCAGGTGCACCGGCAGCAGCCGCGGCGTGACCAGCTCGATGCGTGGCGTCATCTAGATCACCGGCTCCGAGCGGTCGACGGCGACGCGCGCGCCGGACGCGGCGGACTCGTGGACCGCGGCGGCCACGCGGGCGGCCTGCAGCCCGTCGCGGAAGCTGGCGGCGTGCGGCGTCACCGTGTCGTCCCCCGCGATCGCGCGCAGGAAGTGGGCCCACATGTTGATGTGCCCGTGCTCCCAGCCGAGCACGTGCGCGCTCGGCCACCACTCGGTCATCAGCGCGTGGTCGGCCTCGGTCACCAGCACCTCGGTGAAGCCCGCCGTACGCCCGCCCGGCTTGAACACGCGCAGGACGTTCGGGTGCTCGAGGTCCCAGGCGACCGCGCCGGCCGAGCCGTTGATCTCCCACGCCAGGTGGTTCTTGCGGCCGGGCGAGACGAGCGAGGCGTCGATCGTCGTCACCGGGCCGTCCACCATCCAGGCCAGCAGGCTCACGGTGTCGATCGGCTCCGCGGGCACGCCGCGGACGAGCCGGTCGGGCCCGGTGACCGGGCTGGTGATCGCGGCCGTGACCGTGTCGATCTCGCCCAGCAGATAGCGCGCCTGGTCGACCGCGTGGCAGCCGATCAGGTCCAGCGCGCCGACGCCGGAGGGCAGCTCGACGGCCGGGTCGGTGCGCCACTCCTGCGAGTAGCGGAACCGGGCCTGGTGGATCGTGCCCAGCTCCCCGGCCCGCAGCATCTCCCACGCCAGGCGGACGGCCGGGAAGAACCGGTAGTTGAAGCACGTGAGGTGCTGGACGCCGGCGCGCTCGGCGGCGACGTACAGGCGCTCGGCGTCGGCCGCGGTGCTCGCGAGCGGCTTCTCGCACATGACGTGCTTGCCGGCCGCGATCGCCGCCAGCGTCGGCTCGACGTGCTGGTCGTCGGGCCCGACGTTGTCGAAGACGTCGACCGCCGGGTCGTTGACGAGGTCGCGCCAGTCGGTCGTGTAGCGCGCGAAGCCGAACCGCGTGGCCGCCTCGCGCACGGACGCCTCGGTGCGGCCGGCGATGCCGGCCAGCTCGGGCCGGGCGGCGCTCGGCCAGAAGACGTAGGGCAGCGTGCGCAGCGCGTTCGTGTGCGCACGGCCCATGAAGCCGTAGCCGAGCAGGCCGACGCCGAGCGCGCGGCGCTCGTCGGCGGGAGCGGGGATCAGCGCCATCGTCTTCAGCCCTCGATCTCGGCCAGCGCCGAGCGCAGGAAGGCCAGGCTCTCGGCCACCAGCTCGGTCTCCGGGCGCCCGGCGAACTGCGGGGCGATCAGGTCGAGCTCGATGCCGAGGCCGCCGTCGAAGCCGCCGTCGCGCAGCGCGCGGATCACGCCGACCATGTCGATGATGCCCTGGCCGGCGGGCGCCGACGGCCAGAACGTGAAGCGCTCCAGCGGCGTGCCGCGGCTGCCGTCGACCGTGATGTCCTTCGTGTGGGTGGAGACCGTGTACGGCGCGAGCCGGGTGGCGGCCTCGACCGGGTCCTCGAAGAGCCGCAGCGCGTTCCCGGTGTCGAAGTTGACCTTCAGGAACTCGCTGTCGACGCCCTCGACGATCTCCAGGATCTCCTGCGACGTGAAGTCGATGTGGTTCTCGAGCGCGATCAGCACGCCCTCGGCTTCGGCGGCCTGCGCGGCCCGCTTGAGCATCTTGATCGAGTTCTGGACCTGCGGGGCGTGCGGCTCGTTGACGTGGATCATGCTGCCGGACACGATCCGCATCACCTTGGCACCGACGGCGGGCGCGCGCGGGATCATGCGGATCAGCGCCTCGAGCTCCTCGTGGTCGGAGCCGGCGTGCAGGCCGTCCGGATGGCCCCAGCCGATCACCCGCTCGATCCCGGCGGCGTCGAGCGCGCTCGCCAGCTCCCGGCACAGGCCGTCGTCGAACGCGTCGTAGAACAACGTCTCGAGCGCGACCTCCGCGACGCCCTGCTCGATCGCGTACGGCACGAAGTCCTCGAGCATGCTCCACTTGATGCCCGGGTCGGTCTGCAACCCCTCGTAGACCTCGCCGAAGTAGCGGTGAAAGCTGTAGCTGTCGATGCCGAGCTTCATTGATCTCCTCCTTGGTTGCGCTCGGCCAGCGCGCCGAGCCGATGCCGCGCCGAACGGTCGAGGTCGATCCCGTAGACCTCGGCGATGACGGCGCTCCAGCCGTTGATGAAGTACTGCCAGCCGTCCACCACGGTCAGCGCGCGCGCGGACGCCTGCGCCCGGGCCTGGACCAGGAAGTCGAGCTCGCCGCGGTAGTTGAGCTCCCACACGAGCGCGCGCTCGGGGAAGTGCGCGCGGTCGCTCAGCGGCGAGCCCGGGATGTCCTTGCCCATCCCGGTCGCGTTGATCACGAGCGAGCCCGCGGGCAGCGCGCCGAGCAGCGCGTCGCTCGGACCGTCCGCGAGCGCGTAGCGGACGCGGTCGGCGACGCCGAGCCGCTCGTGGAACGCGCGCAGCGAGTCCAGCCGCCGCTGCGAGCGGTCCGTGACCGTCAGGCGCGCGGGCACGTCGCCGGCCCGCCGCAGCAGGCACTCGCTGATCGCGAGCGCGGCGCCGCCGGCGCCCAGGCACAGCACCTCGGCGTCGCTGCCCGCCCAGTGGCCTTCGGGGACGAACTCCGCGAGCGACTGGGCGGCGGTGATCGGGTCCTTGGCGTAGGCCTGCAGCGGGCCGCCGCGCTTGGAGATGCACGACGTCTCGCCGGTCGCCGCGGCGTGCGGGTCGATCACGTCGAAGAGGTCGTGCGCCGCCTCGAACAGGTTGAGCTTGTGCGCCGTGACCAGCGCGCCCGCGACCTCCGGGTCGTCGCGCAGCTCCTCGACCACGCGCCGGTAGACGGCGGCGGGCGCGTTGAGCTCGACGTCGCAGCCGCCGATCTCGGCGTCGTCGAGCCCGAGGTGCGCCGCCCAGCGCGGGAACAGCCGCATGATCGACGACTGGCCGGTGGTGACCCCCACGAAGACGAGCCGCCGCGTCATGCCACCGCCCCCAGCGCGGCGACGTAGGCGCGGGCGCGGCGGGTGATCTCGGCGGGATCGCCGTCGGCCAGCAGGTCCGAGCCGGCGCCGACCGCGAACGCGCCGGCGGCGAACCAGTCCGCGACGTTGCCCGGGTTCACGCCGCCCGTCGGAACGAACTGCACGTCGGGGAACGGCCCGCGCAGCGCCTTCAGGTGCCCGACGCCGCCGAGGCTCGCGGGGAACAGCTTCAGCACGGGCGAGTACGCGCGCGCCGCGGCGACCTCGGTCGGCGTCAGCACGCCGGGCAGGTAGGCCAGGCCGGCATCCACGGCCAGCTGCGCGATCGCCGGGTCCAGATGCGGGCTGACCGCGAAGGCGGCCCCGGCGTCGATCGACTCCCGCAGCTGCGCGGTGGAGATCACGGTGCCGGCGCCGACGAGCAGCTCGGGCAGCTCCGCGCGCAGGCGCGCGATCGCGGCGGCCGCGTCCGGTGTCGTGTAGGTGATCTCGACCGCGGTCACGCCGCCGGCGAGCAGCGCGTGCCCGGCGCTGACGGCGTCGGCGGCGCTGGGCGCGCGCACGACGGCGATCAGGCGCGCGTCGGCCAGGGGTTGGAGGCTCATACGGGTTCCTTGGGGGCGTGGACGAGGTGATCGGGGCGCCGCCCGGCCAGCACGGCCAGGCACGCGTCGACGGCGCCGCGGCCCATGGCGTCGGCCGCCTGGTCGGTGTGCGCGCCCATGTGCGGGGTGACGAGCACGTCCGGGCGGCCGAGCAGCGGGTGCCCGGGCGGCGGCGGCTCGGTCGCGAGCGCGTCGAGCGCGACGCCAGCGAGCCGGCCCGTCTCCAGCGCGGCCAGCAGCGCGGCCTCGTCGATCAGCTCGGCGCGCGCCGTGTTGACCAGCAGCGCGCCGGGCGCGAGCCGCGCCAGGAAGACGGCGTCGACGAGCCCGCGGGTCTCGGCGGTGAGCGGAGCGTGCAGCGAGACGAAGTCGGCGCCGGTCAGCACGTCGGCGAGGTCCCGCCGCTCGACCCCGGGGTGCTCGGGCGCGTACGGGTCGGCGGCGACGACGCGGCAGCCGAACGCCAGCGCGCGGTCGGCGACCAGCCGGCCGATCGCGCCCAGGCCGACCAGCGCCAGCGTCTTGCCCGCCAGGCCGAGGCCGACGACCCGCGGCCACTCGCCGGCCGCCACCCGGGTCAGCGAGTCCGGGACGCGCCGCGCCAGCGCCAGCAGCAGGCCGAGCGTGAGCTCGGCCACGGCGGCGCTGTTCGCGCCGGGCGTGTTGGTCACCAGCACGCCGAGCTCGCGCGCGGCGCCGAGGTCGACGTTGTCGACGCCGACGCCGTAGCGGGCGACGATCCGCAGGTGGGGCGCGCCGGCCAGCAGCGCGCGGTCGATCGCCTCGACCCCCGCGATGTACGCGTCGGCCTCGGCGAGGGCGGCGGCGACCTCGTCGCGGGCGTCGCCCGGAACCGCCAGGACGCGGTCGAAGGCCGCGTGCAGCTCGTCCCAGAGCGCCGGGTCGTGGGCGCCGAACGAGCGCGGCGTGACGAGCACGCTAGGCATCGAGGCCCTCCAGCCGGCGCAGGACGTTGCCGCCGAGCAGCGCGTCGCGTGCCGCCGCAGGCGCGCCGATGGCGTCCAGCCGCGCGGCGATCGACCCGGGCAGCGCCAGCAGGCCCTCGGGGTGGCCGCTGAAGCGCCACAGCTCGCGGTCGGCCAGGTCGAGCCCGAGCGCGAGGCGCTCGGCGTGCCCGGCGTCGAGCATCGCCGCGATCAGCGGCCAGACGTTCGCGTCCGGGTCGTACTTGGGCCGCAGGAAGGTGTCGTAGCCGAGCAGGTAGCCGGCGGCGGCGAGCTCGGCGTGCAGCGCGTGATCCGGGTGCTTGTCGACGTGGCTGAGCATGACCTGCCGCGGTGGCAGGCCGGCGGCGTCGAGCAGCCGCCGCAGCGCGTCGAGCCCCTCGCCGCGCTCGGTGTGGATCAGCAGCATCGCGCCCGTCGCCAGCGCCGCTCGTGCCGCCGCGCCCAGCAGCCGCGGGACGTCGCAGGCCTCCGGGTCGGCGGGCACCGCGGCCTTGACGAACCCGGCGGGGCCCTCCTGCAGCTCGCGCGTGAAGAACGCTTCGACGGCGTCGGCGTCCTGCGCCCAGATCCCGGGCTCGGCGTAGTAGCGGCGCAGGTGGAAGCCGGTGGCGGCGACGATCGCGACGCCGCTGCGCTCCGACAGCGCGACCAGCCGCTCGACGTCGCGGCCGGTGTCCGGCGGCTGGCAGTCCACCAGCGCGACCCCGCCCGCGACCGCGAACGCGGTCAGGTCACCCGCGATGCCCTCGAAGTCGTCGAGCACGGGCGAGAGCCGGACGCCGGTGGGGGCGATCCAGCTGTGCCCGTGGGACTCGACGACGCCGGACAGCGCCACCGGGCCGGTGACGGAGACGACGCTCACACGATGACGGCCTGGCCGTCGCGCTCCAGGACGGCCTGCTTGAAGCCGTCGGTCTCGATCGAGCCGTAGTCGTGGCCGGCGTCCCCGGGGTACACGGCGAGGAAGACGAACGGCTCGCTGCCGGTGTTGACCGTGCGGTGCGCCCACAGCGGCGGCACGTACGCGACGGTGCCGGCCTGCATGGGCGTCGCGGCGACCTCGCCGTCCTCGGTCTCCAGCAGCAGGTAGCCCTCACCCTGCAGCCCGAAGTAGACCTCGGCGCGGTCGCGGACCTCGTGGAAGTGGCCCTTGGTCATGTAGTACTCGTCGCCGACGCGGCCGGGGTACAGGACGGTCGTGCACGTGAACAGCTCGCCGAGCTGCTCGGGCACGTCGTACTGGAAGACCTCGTAGATCAGCGGGTCGCCGGCGGCCAGCAGCGCGGCTTCGGCGTCGGCGTCGCGGTACATCCCGCGCATGTGGCTGAGCTTGCGGGTCACGGTGCTGGTGGCGGGCTCGAGGTTGCCCGCGGCCTGCACGACCGCGGCGAAGGGCTGGGTCAACACGGCTGCTCCTGGAACGGTTCGAAGACGACTTTCAGCGCGCTGCCACCCGCGGCCGCGGCGAACGCCGCGTCCGCCTGCTCGAGGCCGAAGCGCTCGGAGACGAACGGGCCCGGGTCGATCCGCCCCTCGGCCACCAGCGCGACCGCGCGCCGGCAGTCGGACAGGTCGTTGGCGGTCGTGCCGGTGACGAGCAGCTCGCGGTAGTGGATGAGGTTGGTGTCCAGCGCGACGACGGACCGGTCCTTGGCCAGGCCGCCGAAGAAGTTGATCCGCCCGCCCTGGGCGGCCAGCTCGACCGCCTGCGTCTGCACCGCCGGGACGGGCGCGGCGGTGATGATCACGTCGGCGCCGCGCGCGCCGACCACGTCGCGCAGGTCCTGCGCCTGGGGGTCGACCACGGTGATCGCGGGGTCGAACTCGAGCACGCGCGCGCGCCGGTCGGCCGACGGCTCGGACACGATCACCTGCGCGGCGCCCAGCGAGCGCGCGACGAGGGCGTGCAGGAGCCCGATCGGCCCGGCGCCGAAGATCAGCGCGACGTCACCTTCCCCGGTGCGCGTGGCGCGCTGGCCGCGGACGACGCACGCGAGCGGCTCGATGACCGACATCGCGGCCGGGTCGGCGTCGGCGGGCAGCGCCAGGAGGTTGCCGGCCGGCGCGGCCACGTACTGCGCCATGCCGCCGTCGCGGGTGATGCCGAACGCGCCGATCTCGAGGTTGGGGGCCAGGAACATCCGCGCGCCCGGCTCGAGCTCCACGCCGTCCCCGGTCGCGGCGATCTCGCCGGCGATCTCGTGGCCCGGGACGCGCACCGTGCCGTCCGGGTACGCCGAGTGCCCGCCGCCGTGGATCCGCAGATCGGTCCCGCAGATCCCGCAGGCGAGCACCTTCAGCAGGACCTCGCCGGGCCCGGGCTCCGGGATCGGCCGGTCCTCGACGCGCAGGTCGCGCGGCCCGTGGTAGACGAGCGCCTTCACGCGCCCTCCACCTCGTCGAGCCGCACGGGCCGCTCCTGCATCCAGGACCGGTTGGCGGCGACGACGGCCTGGACCGCGCGGCGGCCGTCGAGGCCGGTGACCTCCGCCTCGCCACCGCCGCGGACGGCGTCCACGAACGCCCGCATCTCGGCCATGTAGGCGAGCGGGAAGCGGTCCGGCCACGTCTTGTGCACCGGGCGGTTGCCGCCCTTGGCCCGGTCGACGGCCATCAGCAGCGGGCTGCCGCTGACCTCGCCGATCACCAGCAGCCCCTTGGTGCCGAGGATCTCGACGCGCGCGTCGTAGCCGTACTCGGCGGGGCAGGCGCCGTCGACCGTGCCGAGTGCGCCGTCGGCGAAGCGCAGCGAGACGACCGCGTTGTCGTAGAAGTGCTCGGCGGTGACGCCGAAGCGCTCGCCCTTGCGGTTGGCGACCTCGGTGTAGACGCGCTCGATGTCGCTGCCCGCCAGCCAGCGCACGGAGTCGAAGTCGTGCGAGTTGACCTCGGCCAGCATGCCGTTGGACAGCGCGATGTCGTGCGCCCAGGCGGGCGGGAGGCCGGGCCCGCGGGTCAGCGACTTGATCACCATGACGTCGCCGATCTCGCCGGCCTCGACGCGCGCGTGCGCCTCGGCGAACTCGGGCTGGTAGCGGCGGACGAACCCGACCTGCAGGATCACGCCCGCGCGCTCGGCGGCGGCGATGATGTCGTCGCACTCGGCGAGCGTCAGCGCGAGCGGCTTCTCGATGAACACGTGCGCGCCGTGCTCGGCGGCGGTGACGGCGAGGTCGCGGTGGCCGAAGGTGGGGGTGGCGATCGCGACCGCGTCGAGCCGGTGCTCGGCCAGCGCGGCCGCCAGGTCGCCGGACGCCGCGGCGCCGAGCTCGGCGGCCAACTCGCGGGCGCGCCCGAGGTCGGGGTCGATCACGCACGCGACTTCGGCGTCAGGCGTGTGGCCGTGGATGTTGCGGGCGTGCACGGCGCCGGCACGCCCGGCGCCGACGACGCCGATGCGCGTGGGGGTCATGAAGCAGGCTCCAGGTCGGTGATCAGGTGCTCGACGGTCGCGGCGTAGCGCGGCCAGAGGTCGGAGTAGGTGGCGTGCGCGGCCGCGTCGGGCGCGCGCGTGCCGGTGGGCGCGCAGGCCGCGGCGGCCGCCAAGTCTTCGAGCGCGCCCGCGCCGGCGGCGGCGATCAGCGCGCAGCCGTAGGCGCCCAGCTCCTCGCGCGCGACGCGGCCGACGGGCACGCCGAGCGCGTCGCCCTTGATCGCGTTCCAGGTCGCGCTGCGAGCGCCGCCGCCGATGCTGCGCAGCGACGCGGGGGCGAAGCCCGGATGCGCCGCGCGCATCGCCTCGAGGTAGCCGCGGTACTCGAACGCGACCGCTTCCAGCACGGCCCGCGTCAGATGGCCGCGCTCGTGGCGGAAGCGCAGCCCGAGCCAGGCGCCGCTCGCGTCCGGCGCGGCGGGCAGGATGCGGCCGTCGAGGTGCGGGACGAAGAACAGCCCCTCGGCGCCGGCGGGCACGTCCGCGGCCTCCGCGATCAGCGCCTCCAGGCGCTCGCGCTCGTCCGCGCCGGGCGCGCCCAGCACGCGCGTCAGCCACGGCAGGCACAGGCCGGCGCCGCCGACGTAGGACAGCGTCAGGAACTGGCCGGGCAGCGCGCCGCGCATCGTGATCAGGCGGCCGGCCGGGTCGGCGGCGAAGCCGGGGACGGCGCCGAGCAGCACGGCGGCGGTCCCGGCGGTGTCGAGCAGCTCGCCGGGCGCGACGATCCCGGCGCCGAGCGCGCCGGACGCGGTGTCGCCCGCGCCGGCGAACACCGGGAGATCGGCGGGCAGCCCGCAGCGGTCGGCGGCCTCGCGCGTCAGCGCGCCGACCCGGTCGGTCGGCGTGACGATCCGCGGCAGCTGCGTTTCCTCGACGCCGAACGCGTCCAGGAGATCGGGCGCCCAGGTGCCGTTGCGGACGTCGGCCAGGCCGGTGAAGTGCAGATAGGTCTCGTCGATGAACGCGTCCGCGCTCGTCCCGCCGCACAGCCGCAGCGCCGCGTACGCGGCCGGCTGCACCCACCTCGCCGTGCGCGCGTACGTCTCGTGCTCGTGCTCGCGCCACCACAGCAGCTTCGGCAGGTGGTCGACCATCGGCGGGCACCCGGTGCGCTCGATCAGCCGCTGGCCGTGCGCGCGTACGGCGCCGAGCTGGTCGCCGCAGCGGGCGTCGAGCCAGGAGTCGTATGGCGTCGTCGGCAGGCCGTCGCGGTCGAGCCCCATGACCCCGGCCATCTGGCCGCCGATCGCCAGGCCGGCGATCGGGCCCGGCGCCTGGGCGACCGCCGCGCGGATCGCGGCTTCGACGCTGGCGAGCAGCTCCGCCGGGTCCTGGACGACGGCGTCGTCGGTGCGGATCAGCCGCGTCGGGACGTGCGCGTCGCCGACGACGGCGCCGGTGGCCGGGTCGACCACGCTGGCGCGGGTGCCGGTCGTGCCCAGGTCGACGCCGAGGGCGAGCGGGGCGGTGGGTGTCGGCGATGTCCCGGACAACTTGTAATTACAGGATGACAAGTTGTTCCGCGGGTGTCAACCGTGATGCCGGCGGAGGACCTCGACCTCGAAGCGGCTGCGGTCCCCGCGGTGCCAGGCGATGAAGTACTCGACCACGCGGCCGCTCGCCACGTAGCCGCGGCTGCGCAGCACGAGCACGGGCGCGCCGGGGTCGATGCCGAGCTGCTCGCCGTACTCCTCGCCGGCGAGCGCGGCCTCGATCGTCCGCCGGCCGCGCTCGAGCACGATGCCGAGCTCGGCCTCGAGCGTCGCGTAGAGCGAGCGGTGGCGCATGTCGAAGGCCAGCAGGCCCTCGCACAGGTCGGCCGGCAGGAACGTCGAGGTGAACACCCACGGCACGCCGCCGACCGAGCGCAGGCGGTCGAGCCGGACGACCGGCGCGCCCGGCTGCAGGTCGAGCATCTCGGCGACGTGCGGTGAGGCCTCCTGCAGCTCGAACACGCGGATCTGGTTCTCCAGCCGTTCCCCGCGGGCCTGGACCTCCTCGGCGAGGCCGGTCATGCGCTGCGCGAGGTGCTCGTCGACCTTCGGCGGCGCCACGAAGGAGCCGCGGCCCTTGTAGCGCTCGATCAGCCCGTGGCTCTCGAGCTCGCCCAGCGCCTGGCGCACCACCGTGCGGCTGACGTCGTAGCGGTCGCACAGCTGCGCCTCGCTCGGCAGCCGGTCGCCGGCGGTCAGCTCCCCGTCGCGGATCGCCCGCTCGAGGATGTCCGTCAGCTGCGCGTAGAACGGGACGGACGAGGACTTGTCGATGGTTCGCATGGGCAACCTGTAACTACAGGATGCCAGGCTAGCGCGGCGTGAACACGATCCGGCCGGGCGCGCTCCAGGCCGCTTCGACGTCGCGCAGCGGGCGCGGGACGGCGTCGATCGTGAACGCGCCCGCCGTCAGCTGGGCGGCCAGCGCCGGCAGCTCGGCGACCATCTCGGCCGTGCCGATCGATCCCTGGCCGCTGCCCAGGATGCGGAGGTTCGCGGCGCGCAGCGCGGCCGACGGGAGCTGCAGATCGGGCCCGGCCACCGCGCCGATCTGGATCCAGTCGAGCGGCCGCGCGCGCTCGCGCCGGTGCGTGACCAGGGTGCGGATCGCGAGCGCCGCGGGCTCGCCCCAGAGGTAGTCGAGCACGACGTCGACGTCGGCCGCCGGGGCGAGGCCGGCCTCCGTGAGGTCCGGGCGGGCGGCGCCGCGCACCTCGGCGGCGCCGAGGTGCGCCGCGACCTGGAGTGCGAGCCGGCCGGCGTTGCCCGCCGCGCCGAGGACGAGCACCGACTGTCCCGGCTGGAAGTCGATCCGCTTGCGCAGCGCCAGCCAGGACGACATCGCGGGGTTCATCGCGGCGGCGATCGCGATCACGTCGCTGTCCGCGGGCAGGGGGACCGCGCGGCGCCGGTCGATCACGGTCTGCTCGGCCATCGAGCCGTGTGGCGTGTCCAGCAGCACGAAGTAGACGAGCTCGCCGTCGGGCGTGCGGCCGACGCCGTCGACGCCGGGGATCAGCGGCAGCTCGCCGGTGCTCGTGTAGTGCGAGCCGTTGGCGCTCGAGCGCACGCGCGGGTGCAGGCCGGCGGCGAGCACGTCGACGAGGACCTCGTGCTCGCCGCTCGGCACGGGCGTCTCGACGGGCTCGTAGCGGGGTGGGCGGTCGAAGGAGTGAACGACCGCGGCGTAGTTGGTTCGTGTCACGAACCAATACGATACCGGTCATGCACGCCCACGAGCTCGACGCGATCGTCCAGCTGTCGTTCGCGGTCCAGGCCCTGCTGTCGGACCTCGCGACCGAGCACGAGCTCTCGCTCACGCAGCTCCGGCTGCTGGCGATCCTGCGCGACCGCGAGCCGCCGATGCTCGACCTCGCCCGCCTCCTGAGGCTGGAGAAGTCGAGCGCGTCCGGGTTGATCGACCGGGCGGTGCGCCGCGGCCTGGTCGAGCGCGTCGCCGCGCCGCACGACGGCCGCGTGACGCTCGTGCGGCTGACCGCCGAGGGCCGGCGGCTGAGCGAGCGGCTCGAGGCGCGGGCCTACGACGGGCTGGAGCGGCTGCTCGACCCGCTTCCGGCGCCCGAGCGCGCGCGGCTGGCCGCGCTGGCCGGCGCCGCGATCGGCTAACGCAGCCGCAGGCGGTAGAGCCGGTGGTCGAGCTCGACGACGGTCGTCTCGGTCTCGAAGGCGAAGCCGGTGGCCTCGATCACGGCGATGGCGCGCGCGTTGACCGGCTCGCAGAACGCGACGACGGACTCGAGGCCGCGGATCGTGGGCGCGTGCAGCAGCGCGAGCTCGACCATCTCCCGCGCGTACCCGCGGCCTCGCGGACGACCTGGCCGCGATCCTCACCGCCGAGCAGGGCAAGCCGCTCGCCGAGGCCCCGCGGCGAGATCCTCTACGGCGCGTCCTTCATCGAGTGGTACGCCGAGGAGGGCAAGCGCGCGTACGGCGAGGTGATCCCGTCGCCCTCGCCCGGCCGCGCGCTGCTGACGCTGCGCGGCCCGGTGGGCGTCTGCGCCGCGATCACGCCCTGGAACTTCCCGTCGGCGATGATCACCCGCAAGGTCGCGCCGGCGCTCGCCGCCGGCTGCACGATCGTCGTCAAGCCGGCGCCGGCGACGCCGCTGTCGGCGCTCGCGCTGGCCGAGCTGGCCGACCGCGCGGGGATCCCGGGCGGCGTGCTGAACGTCGTCTGCGGCCCGGCCGAGGAGATCGGGACCGAGCTGGTCGAGTCCCCGGTCGTCCGCAAGCTGTCCTTCACCGGCTCGACCGCGGTCGGGCGGCTGCTGATGGCGAAGGCCGCCGGCACGGTCAAGCGCGTCTCGCTCGAGCTGGGCGGCAACGCGCCGCTGATCGTGTTCGACGACGCCGACCTGGACGCCGCCGTCGAGGGCGCGATGGCCTCCAAGTTCCGCAACGCGGGCCAGACGTGTGTGTGCGCAAACCGGATACTTGTTCAAAACGGCGTGCACGACGAGTTCGTCGCCCGCTTCGCCGAGGCGGCCGCCGCGCTGCGCGTCGGCCGGGGCGTCGACGAGGGCGTCGAGCAGGGCCCGCTGATCGACGCGAACGCGCTGCGGATCGCGCAGGAGGAGACATTCGGCCCGGTCGCCCCGGTCTTCGCGTTCGCGACTGAGGAGGAGGCGATCGCGCTCGCCAACCGCACCGAGTCCGGCCTCGCCGCCTACCTGTTCACGCGCGACGTCGGGCGGCTCTGGCGGGTCGGTCAGCGGCTCGAGTTCGGCGTGATCGGCGCCAACACCGGCCTGGTCTCCTACGAGGGCGCGCCGTTCGGCGGCGTCAAGCAGTCGGGCCTCGGCCGCGAGGGCTCGCGCCACGGGCTCGACGACTACCTGGAGATCAAGTACCTCTGCCTGGACGGGCTGGCGGCGTAAGGGGTGTGGCCGCCAGGTCGCCTGTCAGGCGAGTTTCCGGACACACCCCCCTAGGAAAGGACGTCGGCGAGCGCCTCGTGGCCGCCGAAGCGCGCCCACCCGAGCGCGTCGCCGCCGTGCAGCTCGTCGGTGAGGCGCGGGTCGGCGCCGGCGTCCAGCAGCGCGAGGACCGCGGCGCGGTGGCCGGACTGCGCGGCGAGGTGCAGCGCGGTGACGCCCTGGCCGTGGGTCGGCCCGCCGAAGGTGCCGCGCCGGTTCGGGTCGGCGCCGAGGTCGACCAGGGCGCGGATCGCGGCCGTGCGGCCGTTCGCCGCCGCCCACGCGAGCGGGGTGCCGCGGTAGACGTCGGCGTCGACCCCGGCGCCGCGCTCCGCCAAGGCGCGGATCGCCGCCACGCGGTCGGCCTTGGCGGCCCAGACGAGGGCTTCGTCGAGCACCTCCTGCGGGTCGTCGCCGGGACGCCAGGCCGGGAAGCCGCCGTGCGGGCGGTAGAAGGCACGGTGGGCCCCGGCCTGCGGGGTGCCGGCGAGCTCGTCGATCAGCTCCACGTCGCCGAGGCCGGCGGCGACGCGCAGGTTGCGCGGCTCGCGGCCGAGCAGGTCCGTCACCTGGCGGTGGCCCCAGAACAGCGCCGCGATCAGCGGCGTGCCGCCGTCGCCGCGGGCGCTGAGGTCGGTGCGGGCGCCGGCGTCCAGCAGCAGCCGCGCGAGGTCTCGGTCGTCGCCGTAGCCGGCGGCGTGCAGCTTCGTCCAGCCGTAGTCGTTGCCGCGGTTGGGGTCGGCGCCGCGCGCGAGCAGCAGGGCGACCAGCGAGCGGTCCGGTGCCATGCCGAGCAGGTCGTTGCCGTTGGTGCCGCGCTGCGCGACGAGGTCGGGGTGACGGTCGAGGAGCTCGGCCAGCGCGTCGCGATCGCGGCGTTCGGCGGCGCGGTAGGCGAGCACGAACGGTGTCGGCGGCTCCGTGCCGGCGCGCATCGCCTCGACGTGGCGGGCGAGCGCGTCCCAGGAGGCGAAGCCGTGCCGGGCCGCGAGATCCCGGCGCGCCTCGGCGACGCTGACGCCGCGGACGGACGCGCTGCCGGCGGCGCGGTCCTCGTAGTAGCCGAGGTCGGTCCGGAACGGCTGCTGGTACGCGGACACCGGGAAGCGGAGTCTAATTCGTCACGGGCACCGCGGCGTACGCCGTGGGCTGGTGCAGCGCGATCACGCCCAGGCTCGTCGCGGCCGCCGCGGTGAGGAGCCCGAGCACGAGCCAGCCCGTCGCGCCGGTCGCGAGGACGAGCGGGAGCGCGGCCATCGGCCCGAGCACGCGGGCGACCGAGGCCGACATCCCGTAGACCGCCTGGTACTGGCCGGGGGCGACCGCGGGCATGCGCGTGAACGCGAGGTGCCACATGCCGGCGCCGGCCGTGATCTCCCCGGCGGTGATCAGCACGGTGCCCGCGAGCAGCGCCGCGCTCACCGAGCCGGTGAGCAGCGAGGTCGCGCCGAGCAGCGCGCAGCCGGCCACGAGCGCCGCCGCGCCGATGGCCAGCGAGCCGGCGGCGCGCCGGTCGCTGAAGACGCGGGCGGTCCAGCGCGTCTGAGCGCCGATCACCAGCAGCGTGTTGAGCCCGAGCGTCACCGGTGCCATCCACGTGGCGGCGTGGAGGCGGTCGGTGATCCACAGCGGCAGCAGGACGGAGATGATCGGCATCGTCAGCAGCACGATCGAGGCGAGCGCGCAGATGCCGACGAAGCGGCGGTCGCGCAGGGCCACCAGCCCCGGGCGCTGGCGCGGCGCCGTGCCGGTCCGGATCGGCAGCCGGGCGAGGATCGCGGTGCAGGCGACCGCGAGCGCCGCCGCGGCGGCGAACGCGACGATGAACGGCGCGTCGCCGGCCGAGATCGCGGCCAGCGTGCCCACCACCGTGCCGAGCCCGAGCCCGCCGTTGATGAGCGTCTGCATGACCGCGCGGGCGCGGACGCGGGCGGAGGCGTCGACGTTGTCGGCGACGATCGCCTGGCGGATCGCTCCGAGGCCCGCCTGGGCGACCATGAACAGGCACGCGCCGGCGGCGTAGAGCCACAGGCCGCGCGCCAGCGCGTAGGCGGCGAACGCGGCGACGACCAGCGTGCTCAGCGCGACCGCCGCGACCTTGAGGCCGATCGCGTCGGCGAGGATCCCGATCGGGACCACGAGCACCAGCGCGAGCAGCGTGGCGACGGTGAGCACCGCGCCGATGACCTCGGGCGCGATCCCGACGTGCACGCTGAAGTACAGGACCGCGGTCGAGAGCCCGATGCCCTCGATCGTCGATCCCACGCCCTGGGCGAGGTACACGCGCTGCAAGATCGTCACGCGGCCATCCTGGAAGGGCCGAGCGTGAAGGACAAGCAGAGGTTCGTGCACGACTGATAAGCAGATGTGTACGGTGGGTGGTGTGCTCGACCCGCGGCGCCTCCAGGCTCTCCACGCCGTCGCGACCACCGGCTCGGTCAAGGAGGCGGCGGCGCAGCTCGGCTACTCCTCCTCGGCAATCAGCCAGCAGATCGCCGCGCTGGAGCGCGAGACGGGCTCGGTCCTGCTCGAGCCCGCCGGCCGGGGCGTCCGGCCGACGCCCGCCGGCGAGCTCCTCGCGCAGCACGCCGAGCGCATCTTCGAGCAGCTCGCGCAGGCCGAATCGGAGCTGATCGCGCTCAACGCCGGCCAGCTCGGCAGCCTGCGCCTGGCGTCCTTCGCCTCCGCCGGGGCCGAGCTGGTCCCGCCCGCGCTGGCCCAGGTCCGGGCGCGGCTGCCGGAGCTCGATGTCACGCTCCGCTCCGCCGACCCGGAGGACGCGCTCGCGCTGCTGCGGCGCGGCCTCGTCGACGTCGCGCTGATCGAACGCCACGGCCCGCTCGCCGAGCAGGACGACGGCCTCGTCCATCATCCGCTGCTGGCGGACCCGTACCGGCTGCTGCTGCCCAGCGGCCACCGGCTCGCGCGGCGGCGCACGGTCGATCTCGCGGACGCGCGCGACGAGACCTGGATCGACCTGCGCCTGCACAAGGGCTGCTGCCGCGTCGAGGCCCACGCCGCCTTCGAGCGGGCCGGCTTCACACCGCACTGGGTGGCGGAGGCCGACGACTACTGGCCGGCGCAGGGCTTCGTCGCCGCCGGGCTCGGCCTCGCGCTGATCCCGTCGCTCGCGCTCGGCGTCCTGCGCCCGGACGTCGTCGTGCGCCCGCTCACGCCCGGCAATCAGCCGAGCCGCGACGTCTACGCCGTCACGCGCCGTGCGTTGACCGCGACCACGGCGGTCCAGGCCATCCTCGCCGCGCTCACCGCCTCCGCGCAGCGCCAGCACGACCCGCCGGCCGTCCTGCCGGGCTGACGTCAGGCGCTCGCCGCTCGGACGCGCGGGTCGAGGCGGCTCTGGAAGGCGTCGACGAGAAAGTTGGCGACCGCGACCAGGATCACGCCTTCGAGGACGAGGGCTTCGAGCACGGGGACGTCGCGGCTGATGATCGCGCCGCGGATCGTCAGGAACATCCCGGGGATCCCGAACGCGTACTCGATCGTCGCGGCGGTGATCAGCATCGTGGAGACGTTGACGCCGGTCATGGCGGCGACGGGCGGCATCGAGGCCCGGAGGACGTGGCGGTCGAGGATCTGCCGCTCGCCGAGGCCCTTGGCGCGGGCGGTGCGCACGAAGTCCTCGCCGAGCGCCTCGGTCATGCTCGCTTCGGCGATGCGCGCGACGAACGCGGCCAGCGGCAGCGCGCAGCACAGGCACGGGATCCACATGGCCTTCAGGAACGCGAGCGGGTTGTCGCTGAAGGGCCGGTAGTCCCCCTGGCCGGAGACGAACGGGAGCTGGTGAGCGCCGCTGTTCCAGGAGAACCAGAGCAGGACGGCGAGCGCGAGCACGTAGGGCGGGCAGGAGAGCAGGAGCGCGATCGCACCGCGCAGCCCGCGGGTGATCCAGGCGTTCGGGTAGCCCGCGCACCAGCGGCCGGCGAGGAGGCCGAGGAGCGTGCCGAGCAGCAGGCCGCCGACGATCAGCTGCAGGTCGATCGGGACGCGGTCGCGCATCATTCCCGCGACCGACTGCCGCCCCCAGCTGGCGCACAGCTGGATGAACTCCGGGCGCCGCCGCTGCGTGGGGTTGCAGCCGGCGCCGTTGGTCTGGCCCAGCTCGCCCCGCACGACGTCGGCGAGGTGCGCGGGGGTGTTCGTGGCCGCGGCGCCCCAGCTCATCCGGTCCAGGCCCCCGTTGAACAGGACGTGGGCGGCCGAGACGGCGAGCAGCGTGGTCAGGACGAGCGCCGCGAACCGGCGTGCGAGCAGCTTGTGCACGTGGAACCTATGGTCGGTTGTGCTCGTGTGCGTCTAGGGGTAACGCTTGGCGGTATATCGCCGCGCGTAGTAGTCTGTGGGGCATGAGCTCGGAACTGGGAGGTCTCGGACGGTTCGCAGGTCCGGCCACGCTGATCCTGTCCAGTCTGGCCGAGCGTCCCAAGCACGGGTACGCGATCACCAAGGACGTGGACGCGTTCGCCGGCGTGCGGCTGCAGCCGGGCACGCTCTACGGTGCGCTGAGCCGCCTGGAGCAGGACGGCTTGATCGAGGCGCTCGCGGGCGAGGGGCGGCGCCGGCCGTACGGCATCACGCCCCACGGCGCGCGCGCGTTGGAGGCGCAGTTGACGGCGCAGCGGCGGGTGACCGAGGTCGGCCTGCGGCGACTGGCGACGGCATGAGGTGGGTGAGCGAGACACCCCGGTGGGTGGCGCGCGTGGCCGAGCGCCGCCAGTGGCTGTTCGTCGCGGGCTCGATCGTGTTCTGGACGCTGCTGTGGCCGCTGGCGCTGGTGTGGACGGCGCTGTGGCTGATCGAGCGCCGCCGGGCGCTGGACACGAGCCCGGCCGCCAGGCGCGAACGCCGCGTGGCGCGGCTGCTGCGCTGGTATCCGGCCGGCTGGCGGGCCCGCTACGGCGACGAGCTGGCGGCGCTGCTGGACGACACGATCGCCGAAGGCCGCGGCGGGCTGCGGCTGAGCCTGAACGTCGCCCGGGAAGGCCTGGCCGCGCGGCTGGTGCCGTCGGCGCGCCGCGACGCGCTCGCGGGGATCTGCCTCGGGCTGTGCTGGATCCCGCTCTTCCCGCAGGGCCTCGTCCCGGCGGTCATGAAGCTCACCGAGACGCCGACGCGCTCGTGGTTCGCGGCTCTCTACGTGCCGGACGCGTACCAGTGGCCGGTGATCGCCGCGATGGTCGCGCTCGGGCTGGCGATGCTCCGCGCCGGGCTGCGGCTCGCCTGCGCGCGTGCCGTCCCCAGCCGCCGTTAGCCCCGGTTGTGGTTGACGACCTCGACGTTGTGGCCGTCGGGGTCGAGCACGAAGGCGCCGTAGTACCCGGGGTGGTAGAGCGCGCGCTCGCCCGGCCCGCCGTGGTCCTCGTAGCCCGCCGCGAGCGCGCCGGCGTGGAACGCGCGCACCGTGGCGTCCTCGTGCGTCGGAAACGCGAGGTGGACGTGCTCGGTGAGCGGGCGCTCGTCGCGGACCAGCGAGAAGCTGTAGTCGGGGCCGGAGAGCTGGACGCGGTCCGGGTGCCCGTGGGTGACGCGAAGACCGGCGTACGGGGCGATGGTGGCGTAGAAGCGCCGTGAGGCCTCCGGGTCGCGGACGCGGATCCAGAGGTGGTCGATCGCGCCGGTGGGCGCCGGGTGCTCGCGCGCGCCGTGGACGGCTTCGACGCTGTTGCCGTCGGGATCGAGCAGGAAAGCGCCGTAGTAGCCGGCGCCGTACTGCGTACGCGGTCCGGGCGCGCCGTCGTCGCGGTGGCCGGCGTCGATCCCCGCCTGCCAGAACGCGTCGACCTGCGCGCGGTCGCGGGCGCAGAAGGCGACGTGCAGCCCGCGCGTGACCGGGTGCTCGGAGTCGGTGGGCATGATGTCCCAGTCCGCCCACTCGACGATCTCGGCGTCCGCGTGGCTGGGCTCGGCGCCGAGGGCGCTCAGGACGGTGCGGTAGAAGCGCTCGGACGCGGCGAAGTCCGAGACGGCGATCCCGACGTGATCGAACACCCGGTCGAGGCTACCCGCCTCGCCGCCGGCTCATGTCGGCTCGCGGGCGGAGATCTCGGCCGGCGTGAGCGCCTCGATCCGCGCCGCCAGCATCCACTGGTTGCCGAACGGATCGGCGACCCGGCCGCCGCGCTCGCCGTAGAAGTGGTCCGTGAGCGGGTACACGATCTCCGCGCCGGCGCGCACGGCCCGGTCCCACGCGGCGTCGACGTCGGGCCAGTACGTGCACAGCAGCGCCTTGAAGTCGTCGTCCTGGGCGTCCTTGATCATGACCACCGAGTCGCCGATCAGCAGCTCCGCGTGGACGAGCGAGCCGTCGGCCAGGCGGTGGATCTCGCCGAGCTCCGTGGCCCCGAACGCGGCCTTGTAGAACTCGATGCCGGCCGCGCCGTCGCTCAGCGCGAGCCGCGGGGTGACCGTGTGGAGGTGCTCGGGCACCGGCGCGACCGCCCGTTCGCGCGCGGCGAGGCCGGGCTGCTCGTAGACCCCGATCACGTTGCCGGCCGGGTCGCGAACGTGCGCGACGCGCTCGCCCGGCTCCGCGTCGGGGTCGAGGACCGTGCCGCCGGCGTCGCGGACGGCCGCGAGCGCCGCGTCGAGGTCGGCGACCATGACGTGCACCATCAGCCCGGGCGGCCGGCCGGTGACCCACGAGCCGCTGACCTCGTTGACGGTGTCGTCGAACGCGATCGCGCCGTCGCCGCGCGTGCGCAGCGTCCAACCGAACGCGTCGCGGTAGAAGCGCGAGGACCGGTCGACGTCCGCCGCGGGGATCTCGACGTAGCAGATCTTGCCGGTCGCGAGTGTGGGGGTCCCGTGTGCCATACCAGTTAATGTACATGTACACGAATGTCCGCGAACGCACGCAGAGCGCGCCGTGGCCGCCCTCCGGCGATCGATCGTGAAGCCGTGCTCGACACGGCGCTGCGGCTGCTCGACGCCGAGGGTGCCGAGGCCCTGACGATGCGCCGGCTCGCGAGTGAGCTCGGCGTGTCCGCCATGGCGCCGTACCGGTACGTCGACGGCAAGGACGAGCTGCTGGTCGTGCTGGTCGACCGCCTCGCGGCCCGGCTCGTGTTCCCGCCCCGCCCACAGGACCCGGCCGGTGCGCTGGCCGTGCTGTGGACGACGCTCTACGACGGGCTCGCGGCACACCCCTGGGTCCCGGAGGTGCTCGCGCGCCGCCGCCTGATGGCGCTGTCGGTGCTCGACGCGATCGAGGAGATCCACGCGGCGCTGCACGCCGCGGGCCTCTCGATCGAGGCGGCGGTGCGTGCGTACCGCCTGCTCTGGGACTTCACGCTCGGCGCGCTGCTGGTCCGCGCCGGAGCGGGCGGCGCGGCGCCGAGCCGGCAGCGTGATCTCCGCGGCGCCCCCGATCCTGCGCGGCACCCGCTGCTCGCGGCCGCCGCCGCGGCGTGGACGGCCGCGCACGAGCACGACACCTACCGCGAGGATCTGGCGGCGCTGATCGACGCGCTGCTCCGTTGACGCGTCACGGTCGTCGTTCTCCGCGGCCAACGCGGATCGCGCTCAGCCAGCGTTCAGTATGTCCGGCTCAATGCACGAGCTCGACGATTCGCTGGAGAACCTCTACGCCGACGATCGTGGCCGGATCGACGCGCTCGTGGCGTCAGCGCGGCAGCGGGTGGTGGGAGTGGCGCTGGGCTGACCCGTACGGGCTCTTGCTATCTGGGACGGGACGGTCGTCACTCTCGCCTCGGGCGCGCCGAGTGCGCGGCGGCGCTCTGCGCGTGAAGAGGCAGATTCCCGTCGTCTGCGCAGTCCGGCGCTTAGCCTGGTGACATGAGCGGCGCGACGATCGATGGCAAGCCGGGGAGGCTGACCACCGCAATCGAGGAGCATCGCAACGCGGTGCGGTTCGTTGTGACGACCGACGCCCCGCTCTATCAGGACCGGCTCGTCCACATGGGCTACGAGCGCGTCAGCAACGAACGCTGCGCCACACGCTGGTTCGCCCCGTCGCCGGAACTGCCTCGCTACTTCGCACGGTTCGCAGCGTCCATCGAGCCAATGGTGCTCCAGAGCGCGCGGTTGGTTCGGGTGCCGTGGGAGGAGGCGCTGTTGGAGTTCTTGCGGCGCGTCGAGGGCAGTGGCTTGGACTGGTGGTTGTACGGCAGCGCCGCGCTTGCGGTTCGTGGTCTGGACATCGAGCCAGGTGACCTGGACATCAACGTGAGCGATGCTCACGCGGCTGGGCGCGTGTTCGATGACCTCCTCGTCACGCCCGTTGAGCGCATGCACGGTTGGGCTGCCAACTACACGGGACGCGCGTTTTGCCACGCCATCATCGAGTGGATAGCGGAGCCGCTCGCGGAGCACGACGACGCGTCGGCTCCGAATGAACAGGGCCCGCTCATCGCCGAGCGGCTGGAAGTGGTGCGCTGGCGCGGGCACCGGGTTCGGGTGCCGCCACTGTTGTCTCAGCTCCGGGTCTGTGAACGGCGCGGGCTGACTGACCGAGTTGCGCTCATTCACCTGTGATGCGCGATCGGCGCCAACCGCGGTCTCATGCCCCGACCTGCACAGACGGGCCGCGAATTGGACCAGCAACCGGCCGACGCGCACTCTGCAGGGCGTGCGCGCATACAGATCGATGCCGGCTTTCCGCGCGTGCGAGCGCGCTCGCTCTGCTGACAGAGGCCGCACAGGTTCAGAACGCGCGGTCGCGGCGTACGCACCGCCTGACCTTACCCGAGCCGAGGATGCTGGACATAGAACGACGTGAGCGCTCGGAGACGTCGTTTGACGCTGGCCTGGTCGGTGCCGACTGCGTGCCCGCGCCCCACAACCCGGGACGCGACGCGGCCGACGCGACCGGTTCGGTGCAGCGCTGGACCTGCCCATCCGACGCAAGTCTCGACGTCCTCGCCGCCGGCGGCCAGCTCGGGCTGAGCCAGGCCGACTGGTGCGGCGTGCTGACGCTGCACGAAGACCTGCTGGTGTACGCCAACCACGCCGACGGCGCGTGCGTCGCGAGCGCGCGCCGCGTGAATCCCTCCGAGTTCGTCGAGCGCTGGGTCGCCCGCGGATGGCTCTCGCTCGCCTGACCACGGGCTGATCCCACCGGTCATCACCCCTTGACCGGCGCGAGTGGCGACGCGGCTCGCTCATCAGGAGGGTGAGAATGATGGACGAATGTCGTCTGGCGCGTATCTCCTGATGTGACAGCATCGCCTGGTGCATCGGAGAAGGATCGAGTGGGCACGAGGCCCCTCCGCGGCAGGCGTCGTCTTCGCCGTCGTCGCCACGCTTGTCGTTGCGGCACCCGTGCACGCTCGCCCGCGTACTGAGGCGCCGCGTGCTCACCGCTCGGTCGTTGGCGGAACGCCTGCCCCGGGTGCCGGCGGCTTCGCACATATCCGCAACCGCGATCTGAGTGCGAGCTGCAGCGGAACGATCGTCGCAGGCAACGTCATCTTGACCGCCGCGCACTGCGTCGTGGATCTTGATCGGCGGACGATCAGCCCGGCCTACGCTGTCGAGGTTCGGACCGGCACGGTCGATCTCAACGACGCCTCGCGCGCGCAAGTCAGCGGGGTCGCGCGGATCGTCGTCGACCCGCTGTTCAACACCCGGACGCTCACGCATGACGCGGCGCTGCTGCAGCTTGTGACTCCCACCACGAGTCCCTCGCTGACGATGGCCGCACCCGGCGACCTCGATCGACTCACAGCGGGCACACCGGCGGCTGTGTTCGGCTGGGGCCTGTTGGACGGTGCCGACGCGGTCGCACCCACATGGCTGCACTACGGGATCGAGTATGTCCAGAGCCCTGCCTATTGCGCCGCGCACGATCAAGCCTTCTTCGCGACCGTGCAGCTCTGCGCCGTCGATCCGGCCGGCCTTGTCACGACCTGCCACGGCGATAGCGGCGGGCCGCTGCTCGCCGTCGGCGACGATGGGTCGCCCGTCCAGATCGGCGTCATCAGCCGCGGTGGGACAGGCGCAAACGAGCGCTGCAGCCCAACCGCCGTGTCGGTGTTCACCCGGGTCGACGTCTTCGTGTCCTGGGCGAGGTCGTGGATCGCCGCGCTCGCACCAGCGCCACCGCCCACTCCCGTGGCGCAGGCGCCGGTCGCTCCTGCCGCGCCGACCGCCGGGCCGGCGGCCACGCCGGTTCCCACCCCGCCGCCGGCCACCCGCTGGCACGCGAGATCACGGCACGCGCGCGCCTGGATCACGCTCTCGGCGGACGGCAAGCGGATCAAGAAGGTCCGCCTCGCGCTTCGTGTCAAATGCCGTGGCAGCTGGTACGCCAACTTCGACGACACATGGACGACGAACACCGCACTCCCACCTGGCCGTGCGACCCCGGTGCGCCTGACGCCATGGTCGAACCGCTACTGGATTCGCGGCAACGAGCGGATCACGGTCGACCGCTCGGAAGACGGCACGACGCTCACCGTCTTCCCGTCCGCCTCTGCCCGGCCTCGGAACCGGCGGCTCGGGATCTGCCGTGCTCGGCCACCGGCGATGTCGGCAACGCTACGACGCTAGCTGCGTGAGGCCCTCGCCGTCCGTCACGGCTCGACGGGCGCCAGCCGGTCCTCGAGCTTCGGCGTGACCACGGCGTCGAGCAGCGCCAGCGCGCCGATCACCGCGAGCTCGAAGACCAGCGCCGGGTCACGGGCGATCTTGGCCGGCCCGGCGATGGCGGCGAGGATGTACGCCCAGGCCGGGATCCAGAACGCCCAGAACGCCACGCGCCCGATTCGCCGCCGCCGCTCCCGCTGCGCGCGGGTCAAGGCGGCCCAGGACAGCACGCGCACGCCCGCGTAGCCCGCGAGGAGGACGAGCAGTGCGACCGGGATCCCGTCCAGCGACACCTCGTCCCACGTCGGAAGGAGGACGTACCGCGCGACGAGGATGCCCGGCGCGAAGCTCGCGCCGCACACGATCGCCACGGCGCCGGTGCGGTCCGCGACGTGGACACGCTCGAAGACGGTCAAGCGCGCGAACGCCGCCACGAACGCGGCGACCACCAGCGCGAAGAGCACCTCGGCCAGCCGCGGGCTCGCGCTCACCGCGACGGCGACCAGGGAAGCGGACATGGGCGGCGCCGGTCCCCGTCACCACCCGGGGACCGACACACACGTCGCCTCGCTACGCGCGCTCGAACGCCGCGTCGAACGCGACCGTCGACGGCGAGAAGTCCGTCGCCCGCACGTAGGCGAGCGCGTCCGGCGCGCCCCAGTCGCGGTCCATGCCGGAGTCCTCCCACTCGATCGAGAGCGGCCCCGTGTAGCCGATCCGGTTCAGCGCCCGGAACAGGTCCTCGAAGTCGACGTCGCCGTGCCCGGGGGAGACGAAGTCCCACCCGCGCGGCTCCTCGCCGAAGTTCAGGTGCGAGCCGAGGATCGAGCGGCGGCCGTCGAGCCGCTTGATCGAGTCCTTGACGTGCACGTGGTAGATCCGGTCCGCGAACTGCGCGACGAACGCGGCGCTGTCCAGGAACTGGTGCTCGAAGTGCGACGGGTCGAAGTTGATCCCGAACCCGGAGCGGTGGTCGAGCGCCGCCAGCGCCTTCTCGGTCGTGACGAAGTCGTAGGCGATCTCGGTCGGGTGGACCTCGAGCGCGAACTTCACGCCCTCGGTGTCGAAGACGTCGATGATCGGCGACCAGCGCTCCGCGAAGTCCTCGTAGCCGCGCTCGACTTCGGAGAAGTCGTTCGGCGGGAACGAGTACAGCAGGTGCCAGATCGAGGAGCCGGTGAACCCGGTGACGGTCGTCACCCCGAGCCGGGCCGCGGCGCGCGCCGTGTCCTTCATGCGCTCGGCGGCGCGCTGGCGCACGCCCTCGGGATCGCCGTCGCCCCAGACCTCGGGCGGGAGGACGCTCTGATGGCGGTCGTCGATCCGGTCGCAGACCGCCTGGCCGACGAGGTGGTTGCTGATCGCCCAGACGTTGAGGCCGTGACGTTCGAGCAGCTCGCGCCGCGCGCGGCAGTAGGCGTCGTCGGACAGCGCCGCGGGGACGTCGAAGTGGTCGCCCCAGCCGGCGAGCTCGAGGCCGTCGAAACCCCAGGTGCCGGCCTTCTCGGCGAGCTCCGTGAGCGGCAGGTCGGCCCACTGGCCGGTGAACAACGTGACGGGTCGTGGCATACGGGCGCGAAGGATATGGCGCCCGCATATAGTCGGGGGATGCGGATCGCGATCGCGGGTGGAGGACCCGGCGGGCTGTACCTGTCGATCCTCCTGAAGCGTCTGGACCCGGACCACGAGGTCGTCGTCTATGAGCGCAACGCGCCCGACGACACGTTCGGCTTCGGCGTCGTGTTCAGCGACGAGACGCTGAACGCGTTCGAGGCGGCCGACCCGGAGTCCTACGCGGAGATCACGCGCAACTTCAAGCGCTGGACCGAGATCGACGTCCACTACCGCGGCGAGGTCATCACCAGCGGCGGCCACGGGTTCTCCGCGCTGGCCCGCAAGACGCTGCTCAACGTCCTGCAGCGGCGGGCGGCGGAGCTCGGCGTCGAGCTCCACTTCCAGCACGAGGTCACGTCCCTCGACGGCGACCTCAACGTCGCGGCCGACGGCGTCAACAGCACGCTGCGCGGCGACCGCTTCGGCACGACGCTGGACCGGCGGCGCGCGACGTACGCCTGGTTCGGCACGCCGCACGTCTTCGACGCGTTCACGTTCCTGATCGCCGAGACCGACCGCGGCGTCGTGCAGGTCCACGCGTACCCGTACAGCGACGAGATGAGCACGTTCATCGTCGAGACGACGACCGCGCTGCCGCTCGACAAGGCGGACTGCGAGGCCCTGTTCGGGTACGAGCTGGTGGAGAACCGCACGCGCTGGATCAACTTCGTGACCGTCCGCAACGAGCGCTGGCGCGACGGCGACCTCGTCCTGCTCGGCGACGCCGCGCACACCGCGCACTTCTCGATCGGCAGCGGCACCAAGCTGGCGATGGAGGACGCGATCTCGCTCGCCTGGGCGATCAAGGAAGGCGACATCGACGCCTACGAGGCCGAGCGCCGCCCGATCGTGGAGAGCACGCAGCGCGCGGCCCAGGCGAGCCTCGAGTGGTTCGAGGGCATCGGCCGCTACACGCACCAGGATCCGAAGACGTTCGCGTTCAACCTGCTGACCCGCTCGCGCCGGATCACGCACGGCGAGCTGCGGATGCGCGACCCGGACTTCGTCGCCGCCCTGTGCACGGACCCGCCGATGTTCGCCCCGTTCCGCCTGCGCGGCCTCGAGCTCGCCAACCGCGTCGTCGTGTCCCCGATGGACATGTACAGCTCGACCGACGGTACGCCCGGCGACTTCCACCTCGTCCACCTCGGGGCGCGCGCGATCGGCGGCGCCGGCCTGGTGATGACCGAGATGATCTGCGTCAGCGCCGACGGGCGGATCACGCCCGGCTGCGGCGGCCTCTACACCGACGAGCACACGCGCGCGTGGAAGCGGATCGCCGACTTCGTGCACGGCTACACGAAGATCGGCTGCCAGCTCGGGCACGCCGGCCGCAAGGGTTCGACCCAGCTGCTGTGGGAGGGGGAGGACCAGCCGCTGCCGGACGGCAACTGGCCGCTGATCGCGCCGTCGCCGCTCCCGTACCTGCCGGGCGTCAGCCAGGTGCCGCGCGAGATGACGCGCGCCGACCTGGACGCGGTGAAAGCCGACTTCGTGGCCGCGACGCAGCGCGCGAACGCGGCCGGCTTCGACCTGCTCGAGATCCACATGGCGCACGGCTACCTGCTCTCGAGCTTCCTCTCGCCGCTGACCAACGTGCGCGACGACGAGTACGGCGCCGACCGCGCCCGGTACCCGCTCGAGGTGTTCGCCGCGTGCCGTGCCGTGTGGCCGCCGGAGAAGCCGATGAGCGCGCGCATCAGCGCCACCGACTGGGTCCCGGGCGGGTTCGACGGCGACGACGCGGTCGCGTTCGCGCGCCGCCTGGTCGAGGCCGGCTGCGACATCGTCGACGTCTCGACCGGCCAGGTCACGCCCGACCAGAAGCCGGCGTACGGCCGCTCGTACCAGACCCCGTACGCCGACCGGATCCGCCACGAGGCCGGCATTCCGGTGATCGCGGTCGGCGCGATCTCCAGCTACGACGACGTCAACACGATCATCCTCTCGGGCCGCGCCGACCTGTGCGCGCTCGCCCGCCCGCACCTGTGGGACCCGCACTGGACGCTGCACGCCGCCGCCGACCAGGGCGTCGAGCTGCCCTGGATCCCGCAGTACCGCAGCGGCGCCCGGGAGCCGCAGACGGGCAAGGACGTCCGCCGCCAGCCGCTGCGGGTGTTCGCGTGAGGACGGTGGTCGTCACCGGCGGCCGGCGCGGGATCGGCGCGGCGATCGCGGCCGCGTTCGCGCCGGACCGCGTGCTCGCGCTCTCGAGCGCCGATCTGGACGTCACCGACGAGGCCGCGGTGCAGGCGTTCTTCGCGGACGTGCCGGTCGACGTGCTGGTCAACAACGCGGGCGTCGCGGCCAGCGCGCCGGTCAAGCGCACGACGCTCGCCGACTGGGAGCGCCTGCTGGCGGTCAACGCCACCGGCGCGTTCCTGTGCACGCGCGCGGTCCTGCCCGGCATGCTCGAGCGCGACCGCGGCCGGATCGTCACCGTCGCGTCCGCGGCCAGCCACCACGGCTCGCGCTACACGGCCGCGTACACGGCGTCCAAGCACGCGGTGCTCGGGCTCATGCGCGCGGTCGCCGCCGAGGTCGCGGGCACCGGCGTGACCGCCAACTGCGTCTGCCCGGCGTACGTGCGCAGCGACATGACCGACGCGACGATCGCGAACATCGAGGCCCGCACGGGGCGCGACGGCGAGGCCGCGCTGGCCGGGATGGCGCCGCTGGCGCGGCTGATCGAGCCGGAGGAGGTCGCGTACGCGGTCACGTTCCTGGCGTCCGAGCGGGCGGGCGCGATCAACGGGCAGTCGCTGATCATGGACGGCGGGGGGATCCAGCAATGAACGAGTTCGGGTGGCGCGTCGAGGACCGCGTCGGGTACGTCACGCTGACCGGCGCGGAGCGCAAGAACCCGCTCACGTTCGCCTCCTACGCGGCGCTGCGCGACCACTTCCGCGGGCTCGTCGACGACGAGCACGTCAAGGCGGTGGTGATCTCCGGCGAGCAGGGCAACTTCTGCTCGGGCGGCGACGTGCGCGACATCATCGGCCCGCTGACGGAGATGGACATGCGCGGCCTGCTGCGCTTCACGCGCATGACCGGTGACCTGGTGAAGGCGATCCGCGGCTGCCCGCAGCCCGTGATCGCCGCGATCGACGGCGTCTGCGTCGGCGCCGGGGCGATGATCGCGACCGCGTCGGACATCCGGCTCGGGACGCCGCGGGCCAAGGTCGCGTTCCTGTTCACGCGCGTGGGCCTCTCGGGCGCCGACATGGGCGCGTGCGCGATGCTGCCGCGGATCATCGGTCAGGGCCGGGCGGCCGAGCTGCTGTTCACCGGCCGCTCGCTGGGCGCCGAGGAGGCCGAGCGCTGGGGCTTCTTCAACCGGCTGGCGGACCCGGTGCTGGACGCCGCCGGCGAGCTGGCGGCGCGGCTCGCGAGCGGCCCGACGTTCGCGCACGGGATGACCAAGACGATGCTCGACCAGGAATGGGCGCTGTCGCTGGAGGCCGCGATCGAGTCCGAGGCCCAGGCGCAGGCGATCTGCATGCGCACGCGCGACTTCGAGCGCGCCTACCACGCGTTCCTGGCCAAGGAGCGGCCGGCGTTCGAGGGCGACTGATGCTCGAGTGGCCGTTCTTCGAGCAGCGCCACCGCGACTTCGCGGCGTTCGCCGCCGCGCACCTGCCGGACGCGCTCGAGGACGACCTCGACGCGCGCTGCCGCGGGTTGGTGCGCGCGCTGGCGCGCGACGGCTGGCTCGATCACGCGGTCGGCGAGCTCGACGTGCGCACGCTGTGCCTGGCGCGTGAGACGCTCGCGCGTCACGAGGGCCTGGCGGACTTCGCGTTCGCGATGCAGGGGCTCGGGTCCGGGCCGATCTCGCTGTTCGGCACGCCCGAGCAGCGCGAGCGGTTCCTGCCCGCGGTCGCCGCGGGCGAGAAGATCGCGGCGTTCGCGCTGTCGGAGCCGGACGCCGGGTCCGACGTGGCGGCGATGACGACGCGCTGCGAGGACGGCCGCCTGCACGGCACCAAGACGTGGATCTCCAACGGCGGGATCGCGGACTTCTACACGGTGTTCGCGCGCGTGGGCGACGGCATCGGGGCGTACGTCGTGGAGGCGTCGGACGTCGAGGTCGCCGAGCGCATCGACGTGATCGCGCCGCACCCGCTGGCCACGCTGGTCTTCGACGGCACGCCCGCGGAGCCGCTCGGCGATCCGGGCGCGGGCATGCGGATCGCGCTGTCGACCCTCGACGTCTTCCGCTCGACCGTCGGCGCCGCCGCGCTCGGGTTCGCGCGCCGCGCGCTCGACGAGGCGCTCGCGCGCGTCCGCGAGCGGCGGTTGTTCGGCGCCGCGATGGCGGAGCTGCCGCTCGTGCAGGCCAAGCTGGCCGAGATGGCGCTGGCGATCGACGCGTCCGCGCTGCTCGTCTACCGCGCCGCGTGGACGAAGGACACGCGCGGCGGGCGGGTCACGCGCGAGGCGGCGATGGCCAAGCTGCACGCCACCGAGGCCGCGCAGCGGGTGATCGACGCCGCCGTCCAGCTGCACGGGGCGCTCGGCGTCACGTCCGGGCATCCCGTCGAAGCGCTCTACCGGGAGATCCGCGCGCTGCGGATCTACGAGGGCGCGTCCGAAGTCCAGCAGCTGATCATCGCCCGGGAGGTCCTGCGATGACCGACACGTTCGCACGCGACCGCTTGCCGCCGCGTGAAGCCTGGCCCGACCTGCTGCTGCTCGACGGGCCGCCGCGGGTGAACGCGGCGGTGGAGCTGCTGCGCCACGAGGGGACCGCGATCGCCCGCGGCTGGTCCTACGCGGAGCTGCGCTCGCGCGCGGAGGCGGTCGCCGCCACGCTGCGCATCGAGTCCGGCACGCGCGTGCTGCTGCACACGCCGAACACGGCCGAGGCGGTCGCGGCCTGGCTCGGGATCCTGCTCGCGGGCGGGATCGTGGTGGCGACGATGCCGCTGCTGCGCGCCGGGGAGATCGCCAAGGTGGTGGACAAGGCGCAGCCGGCGGTCGCGCTCGCGCCCCGGGCGCTGGCGGCCGAGGTGGTCGCGGGTGGCGTCGCGCGCGTGCTCGCGCTCGAGGACCTGCCGGCGCAGGGCTCGTTCGAGCCGGTCGACACCGCCGCCGACGACGTCGCGATCATCGCGTTCACGTCCGGCACGACCGGGCCGCCGAAGGGCTGCGTGCACTTCCACCGCGACCTGCTGGCGACGTGCGACACGTTCGCGCGCCACGTGCTCGAGCCGTCGCCCGAGGACGTGTTCAGCGGGACGCCGCCGCTGGCGTTCACGTACGGGCTGGGCGGGCTGGTGCTGTTCCCGCTGCGGTTCGGCGCGGCGATCGCGCCGGTGGCGCGGCCGGGGGACATGCTGGCGGCGATCGGCGAGCTCGGCATCACGACGCTGTTCACCGCGCCGACCGCGTACCGGGCGATGCTCGGTCAGGAGGTCCCGACGTCGCTGCGCACGTGCGTGTCCGCGGGCGAGCCGCTGCCGGCGGCGGTGTCGGACGCCTGGTTCGCGCAGACCGGGATCCGGATCGTGGACGGGATCGGGTCGACCGAGATGCTGCACATCTTCATCGGGTCGCCGGCCGCGTCCGCGCGGGCCGGATCCTGCGGGCGCCCGGTGCCGGGCTACGAGGCGCGGATCGTCGACGACGACATGAAGCCGCTGGGCGTGGGTGAGGTCGGCCGGCTCGCGGTGCGCGGGCCGACCGGGTGCCGCTACCTCGACGACCCGCGCCAGTCGGTGTACGTGCGCGACGGCTGGAACCTCACCGGCGACGCGTTCTCGGTCGACGCCGACGGCTACTTCTGGTTCCAGGCGCGCACGGACGACATGATCATCTCCTCGGGCTACAACATCTCCGGCTTCGAGGTCGAGGCGGCGCTGCTCGGGCACCCGCTGGTGGCCGAGTGCGCGGTGGTCGCGGCGCCCGACGAGCAGCGTGGCCACGTCGTGATGGCGTACGTGGTCACGTCCGGCGAGGTGTCGGCGGGCGAGCTGCAGGACCACGTGAAAGCGACGATCGCGCCCTACAAGTACCCGCGGCGGATCGAGTTCGTGGACGCGCTGCCGCGCACGCCCACCGGGAAGGTCCAGCGCAACGTGCTGCGGGAGCGCTCGCGGTGAGGTTCCTGCAGCCGCCGGGCTGGCCGGAGCCGCGCGGGTACGCGAACGGGGTCTCGGTCCCGGCCGGGCGGATGGTGTTCGTCGGCGGGATGATCGGGTGGGACGCGTCCGGCGCGTTCGCGGACGGGCTGGCGGCCCAGGTCGGGCAGGCGCTGCGCAACGTGGTCGCGGTGCTGGCCGAGGCGGGCGCGGCGCCGGAGCACGTGGTGCGGCTGACGTGGTACGTCGTCGATCGGGACGAGTACGTGGCGGCGCAGCGCGCGATCGGCGCCGAGTACCGGTCGGCGATGGGACGCCACTTCCCGCCGATGGCGGTCGTGCAGGTCGTGGCGTTGGTCGAGCCGCAGGCGCGGGTCGAGATCGAGGCCACCGCGGTCCTGCCCGGCTAGCCTGGCGGCGTGCTCGCCGTGCTGCTCGCCGGGCTCGCGCTCGGCGCGGGCTGCGACTCCGCCGTTCCGCCGTTCGGGCTCTGCGACGCGCGGCGGCCGTCGCCGTCGGTGGACGTGCAGCCGCCGGCGCCGCACGCCGGCTCGCCGGTGCTGCTGACCGCGTCGAGTCCCGGGCGGGGGCTCGCGTACGCGTGGGATCTCGACGGCGACGGGGCGTTCGACGACGCGGTCGGGACGCGGGTGACGACGACGCTCCCCGCGGGCGCGCACGTCGTGGGGGTGCTCGCGACCGACGCGGAGGGGCGCAGCGGGAGCGAGACGCGGACGGTCGTCGCGCACGCGGACAACGTCCGGCCGAGCGGGCGCCTGGACGTGCGCGTGCCGTCGCCCGGGCCGGGGCGGCTGATCGAGGTGGGAGTCGACGGGACCGACCCGGACGGGCACGTCGCGCGCATCGATCTCGACCTCGACGGGGACGGGACGTACGAGCTGGCCGAGGTGTTCGCGCCGGGCGAGGTCGCGCACGTCGACCAGGAGCGCCGCGACGTCCCGAACGGGCACTACCGGCTGCGCGCGCGGATCGTCGACGACGCGGGCGCGTCGGCGGTGCTGACGACCGATGTCACCAAGCACGCGACCAACCTGGCGCCGCGCGTGCGCGTGGACGTCTCGCCGCGCGACCCGGCCCCGGGCGAGCGGGTGACGGTGTCGGCGACCACGAGCGATCCGGACGACACGGCGCCGGGCATCGCGCTCGACCTCGACGGGGACGGGAGCTATGAGACGTTCGCCGACTCGGCGACCACGGCGTTCGCGACCGCCGGCACGCACGAGGTGGGCGTCGAGGCGTGGGACGACGGGGGCGCGGTGGCGGTGGCCCGCCGCAGCGTCGCGGTCGGCGCGGCGGCGCCGGAGATCGCGCTGCCGGCGGGCGTGATCCGGCCGGGCGTGGCGGCGACGTTCGGCGCCGATCGCCCGGTCGTGTGGGACTTCTCCGGCGACGGCGCGTTCGCTGACGGCGCGACGCACGTGTTCGGTGCGCCGGGGACCGTTGCGGTGCGCGCGCGGGATGCGGCGGGTGCGGTGGCGATGCGGACGGTGACGGTCGAGGCGAACGCCGGGCTGCCGCCGGCCGTGACGTCGCTGGAGCTGCCGGCGGTCGTGCGCGCGGGCGCGCCGGTGACGGTGCGGGCGACGGCGGTCGATCCGGACGGCGATCCGGTGACGCTCGCCTACGACCTCGACGGCGACGGTGCGTTCGACGACGCGCCCGTCGGCTGGACGTTCGCGCCGGGCCTGGTGACGGTGCGGGTGCGGGCGACCGATCCGGACGGGCACGTGGCCGAGCGCAGCGCGCAGGTCGAGGCGACGGCGGTGGCGCTCGCGCCCGCGGTCTCGGTGGACGTCGGGCCGCTGGTCGCGGGGCAGACGACGCCGCTGGATCCGGCGCTCGAGTGGGACACCGACGGCGACGGCGCGTTCGGCGACCCGCCGGCGCTCACGCCGGTGGCACCCGGGACCTACACGCTGCGCGCGCGGGCGGGGGAGACCGTCGTGACGCGCGTGATGACGGCGGGCACGCGCCCGCCCGTGGCCGCGTTCAGCGTGGCCGGCGGCGAGCTGCGCGCGGCGGCGAGCGATCCGGACGGCGGCCCGGTGACGCTCGCCTGGGACCTCGACGGCGACGGCGAGTTCGACGACGCGTCCGGCGAGACCGCGCCCGCGCCGCCGGCGGGCACGCTCGCCGGCCTCCGCGCCCGCGACGCGGGCGGCGACGTCGGCATCCGCTACGAGCTCGTCACGCCGGGCACCGACCCGACGCCGACCGCCACGGCCACGGCGTCTCCGACGCCGACGGCCACGCCGAGCGCGACCGCCACGTCGACCGCGACCGCCACGTCGACCGCGACCGCCACGTCGACCGCGACCGCCACGCCGAGCGCGACCGCCACGCCGACCGCGACCGCCACGCCGAGCGCGACCGCCACGCCGACCGCGACCGCCACGCCGACTGCGACCGCCACGCCGAGCGCGACCGCCGCGGCGTCTCCGACGGCGACCGCGGCCGCCACGCCGGCGGCGACCTCGCCGCCCGCCGCGACCGCGGGGCCGACGCCCTCCCCGCCCGCGTCGCCACGTCCCGCGCGCGACCGGACGCCGCCCAGGCTCGTCGTCTCCGTCCCCCGGCAGACGCGGGCCGCGGTCGTCGCACGCGGACTGCGCATGCGGGCGCGCGGCTCGGAAGCGTGCACGGTGACCGTCGTCGCCGCCGTCGACCGGGCGACCGCGAAGCGGCTCGGGCTCGGCGCGCGGCGCGAGCTCGGCACCGCGCGCCGGCGACTCCGCGCCGGAGTGACGACGACGCTCGCCATCCCGCTTTCGGCCCGTACGAGACGGGCGCTCAAGCGCGCCCGCACGGTGAAGCTGCGCGCCTCGCTCACCGCCGCCGACGGCGCGGGCAACCGGACCACGGCGTCCCGCACCATCGCGCTCCGCGCCCGCTAGCTTTCCGGCGGTGCATCATGTTTTGCGGGCTTGTCCGGCAAAAGTCGTTGACTTGTGTTCTATGCGCGCGTAGGGTTCGGAACTGGTTCGTCCATCGGAGGGGGAGAGGCGCCGGGAATGAAGAAGACGGTCTTGCCATGGCTGACCTGCGCGGCGATCGCCGCGGTCACGGTTCCGGCATTGGCGTGGGGGGACAGTGCTGAAGCACCGCAGGCGGCGGCTCCACCGCTGACCGCGACGATCGTGACCGGCGACAACTTCTTTCAGGACGCCGCTGGCGGTACGGGCGACAACACCGTGGAGATCGCGCCCGGGGGAACGGTGACGTTCAAGTCGCCGATCAGCCAGAACAACCAGGCCGTGCACAACGTGGCCTTCGACGACGACGCGCCGCAGCCGACGGTCTGCAACCAGACCGTCGAGTCGCCGGACTTCCCGGGCCTCGACACCGACGGCAAGTCGCCGATGCCGCAGGGCCCGATCTCGCCGGGCTGGGAGGGCTACTGCACCTTCGACACGCCCGGGACCTATCACTTCGTCTGCCAGGCGCACGGCGGCATGGAGGGCGACGTCGTGGTGAGCACGGACGGCGCGACGCCGACGCCGACGCCGACCCAGACGGCGACGGCCACCCCGACCGCCACCCCGACGGCGACACCGACGACGACGCCGAGCGGCGCCGCGATCTACGCGCACGACAGTCCGACGAACAACGGCTGGTTCCAAGACGCCGCGTCCTCGGACACGGCCGACAACAGCGTCACGATCACGGCCGGCGAGCGCGTGACGTTCGCCTACCCGGCCGGCACCAGCGTGCACGACGTCGAGTTCCGCGCCACGCCGGCGCCGACCTATTGCCCGCAGACCAAGGCGTCGCCCGGGTTCACGCTCGACCCCAACGACGCGCCGCCGCTGCCGGCGTTCGTGCAGACCGCGGGCTGGGAGGGCTACTGCCAGTTCGACACGCCCGGCACCTACGTGTTCGTGTGCGGCGCGCACCTGCCGAACATGACCGGCACGGTGATCGTGGAGGCGGCGGCGACGCCGACGCCGACGCCGACCGAGACGCCGACGGCCACCCCGACGGAGACGCCCACGGCCACGCCGACGGAGACGCCCACGGCGACCCCGACGGAGACGCCCACGGCGACCCCGACGGAGACGCCGACCGCGACGCCGACGGAGACCCCCACGGCCACGCCGACGGAGACCCCGACCGCGACGCCGACGGAGACGCCCACGGCGACGCCGACGGAGACGCCCACGGCCACGCCGACGCAGACCCCGACCGCGACGCCGACGGAGACGCCCACGGCCACGCCGACGGAGACCCCGACCGCGACGCCGACGGAGACCCCGACGGCCACGCCGACGGAGACCCCCACCGCGACGCCCACGGCGACTCCCACCGAGACGCCCACGTCGGAGACCCACGTCCAGGGCAACCTGAGCGCGGACGTCGTCCCGACGATGTCGCTCTCGATCGGCAGCTCGACCAGCCTCGGCGTCCTCGAGGCCGGCTTCGCCCGCGAGTACACCGCGTCGGTCTCCGCGCTCGTCACGAGCACCAGCGGCAACACGACGCTGAGCGTCACCGACACGTCGCCTGAAGCCGCCGGCCACCTGGTCAACGGCGATCGCTCGCTCGCGAGCCCGCTGCAGGTCCAAGCGACCAACGCGGCGCAGCCGACCTCGGCGTTCCAGCCGGTGAGCGGCACCCCGCTGACGATCCTCACCTACCCGAAGGAGATCGCTTCGGACCCGGTGATGGTCAGCTTCCGGCAGTCGATCGGCGCGGCTGAGCCGCTCCGCAGCGGCTCGTACAGCAAGACGCTGACGTTCACGCTGTCGACGACGCTGCCGTAGCCACGCGTACACCCCGATCCGCGGCGGTCACCGGACCGCCGCGGATCATCCCGCGCCGGCCTACTTGAACTCGGCCGAGCGCGGCCCGAAGACCTTCATCGAGCGGATGCCGCGCTCGCCGAAGCTGCGGTCGCTCACGAGGTAGTAGACGGTGCGCTGGCCGGGCTCGACGCCCTCCGGCGCGTCCGGCGGGATCGCGCAGATCGTCTTCATCAACTCGTCGAAGCGCTCCTGCGGCGCCTTGTCGGCCACCGGCGGCCACTCGTAGCGCAGCGCGTCGCACGCGAACCGCGTCGGGCTGCCCTTGCCGGTCATGATCGCGTCCGCGTCCGTCGCGAACGTGATGTCGCGGATCCGGTCGGGAACCTCGCCTTTCGAGTTGTCCACCGTCACCCGGTGGAAGTCGACGGCCGGGTAGCCGGCGCCGCCGCGGTAGGCGTCGAGCTTCTTGAGCATCGGATCGGAGTCGGCCGGCACGAACGTCTCGACCTTCATCGTCATGCCGGTCTCGGTCTCGCCGCTGACGGTCTTGCCGGGCTGCGCCGCAGCGGCTTTGTCACCGCCGCCGCCGCCACAGCCGGCCAGCAGCGCCGCGACGAGCGGAACGACCGCCGCTCCTCTCAACTGCGATCCACCCATCAGCTCTCCTCAAAGCTCGATTTGACGCGCCAGCGTAGCTGCGCGCGCGTAGGCGTGCTTTTGCCAGCAATCACTGCAAAAGTGCGTTGACAGCGATGTTGAAGCGGAATAGCATCGGCCCCGCTAGGGGGCGAAAGTCCCGTGCTCCACGCTGGGAGCCGGGACACCATGGCCTAAGAAATGACCCGTCGGAGGAGGGAGAGGGGATGGGAATTCGTAGGTCGGCAGGGGCATGCGCGCCTATGCGCAGGTCTCTGGCGTTTGCGGGCGCGATGCTCGCGACTGCCGCGATCGGCGTGGCGCCAGCCGCGGCCGATGCCGGCAAGGTACTCGTGTTCACGGGGACGGCGGACACGACGAATCCGGCCAGCGCGGCCGCGGCCACCGCGATCACCGCGCTTGGGACCGCCAACGACTTCACGGTTGACACGAGCTCGAACGCCGCGGACATCGCGGTCGACAAGCTCGCGGGCTACCGCGCCGTCGTCTTCGTGAACTCGTCGGGCAACGTGCTCGACGCCAGCCAGGAGTCCGCCCTGCAGTCGTACGTCCAGAGCGGCGGCGGCTTCGTGGGCATCGGCGAGACCGCTCGCCTCGAGCAGGGCAATCCGTTCTTCGACACGCTGATCGGCCTGACCGGTGCCTCGCGCACCTCGGGCACCGCGACGGAGAGCACGCAGGACGTCGAGTTCCTCGACCGCGTGCACCCCGCGACGCGTGATCTGCCGATGCTCCAGAAGGGGCACAACGACGTCTACTACTCGTGGACGAACAACCCGACCGGCCTGGTCCACACGGTCGCGCGGGTGCGCTTCAACGAGCTGCCGGACGGCACCTCGGTCACCAACGACGCGATCACCCGCTTCACCGGCTCCACGAACACCAACCAGCCGCAGCTCGAGCGCCCCGTCTCCTGGTGCCGTGACGTGCAGCAGGGCCGTTCGTTCTACACCGGCCTCGGCGGGACGGCCGGCAACTGGTCCGGTACGTCGGCGGTCACCAAGCACGTCCTTGGCGCGATCCAGTGGGCGGCGGGCATGACCCGCGGCAACTGCAAGGCGACGATCACGTCGAACTTCCAGGCCACGCGCATCACGCCGCCGAACCCGAGCACGACCTCGAACGCCTACATCGGCGAGGTCGACGGCGTGTCGATGGCGAAGGACGGCCGCGTCTTCTACGCCGGCCGCGCCGTCTGCACGCAGGGCCAGAGCCAGGTGACCAACTGGGCGTCGGCGAACGTCGGCCTCGGCTGCGGCACGCTGCACGTCTGGGACCCGGCCGTCGCCGGCTCCGGCTCGGAGAACCAGGACCCCGCCAAGATCACCAAGATCGGTGAGTTCCAGGTCTTCGGCGCCAAGGGCGGCGGCGGCGAGACGGGCGCCACGTCCAAGACCGAGCAGGGCATCCTCGGGATCCTGCTGGATCCGGACTTCACCAACGGCCGCCCGTACATCTACATCCAGTACCACCCGTACTACGGCGGCGAGCAGGGCTACCCGGTCGGCTCGATGCAGGGCGGGACCAAGTCGTTCGGCCCCGGCTTCGTGCGCGCCGACTACATGGGCGAGCGCCGCGTGTCGCGCTTCACGTACGACAACGCGACCAAGTCGATCGTCCCCGGCTCGGAGAAGGTCGTCTTCCACTGGATGACCCAGGTCTTCTCCTGCTGCCACCTCGGCGGCTCGATGGACTGGGACTCGCAGGGCAACATGTACTTCGCCACCGGTGACAACACCGGCAACACGCCGAACAGCAACAACGGCGGCTACGTGAACTCGAGCCCGACCCACACGGTCCCGTGCCCGGGCGGCCCGACCAACCAGTACGTCGGCACCGGCTGCGGCATCACCCAGCCGTGCGACGACGCGAGCCCCGGCGGGTACGCGCGCTGCGGCCACATCAGCTACGCGGACGTCCGTCAGACGTCGGCGAACACGAACGCCTACGAAGGCAAGCTGCTGCGCATCAAGCCGCTCGCCAACCCGGGCGACACGCCGGGCATCGGGACGACGTACACGATCCCGGGGGCGGACGCACCGAACGGCCCACAGCTCTTCCCGCCCGATAGCCAGGCGGTCAAGGACGGCAAGGCCAAGCCCGAGGTGTTCGCGATGGGCACCCGCAACCTGTACTCGGTCGACATCGACCCGAAGACGGACAAGATCACGACGGCGTGGGTCGGGCCCGACCAGGGCACCGACAGCACCACGTACGGTCCGGCCAAGACCGAGAACGCCGCGATCATGGGCAAGGCCGGCAACTACGGCTGGCCCTACTGCCAGGGCGGCAACCGCCACGGCTACCGGGCCAAGCTGCCCGCTGCCACCGGCGGTGGTGCGGGCGCCAACCTGTCCGACAACATCCGCGGCACGGTCGGCGGCGGTGCCGACGGCCAGACCGGCGCGTACTGGGACTGCAGCAAGTCGCTGCCGAATGACTCGCCGTTCAACACGGGTCTGACGGACATCCCGGCGCCGAGCCCGGTCAACATCTGGTACGGCCCGCAGGGCGGTTGCTACGACTACCCGAAGAACGCCAACGGCATCGACATCATCAGCGCCAACAGCAACACGACGCCGGCGCCGGCGACGTTCCGTCGTTGCCCGTACATCATCGGCGGCAGCCAGGCGCCGATCAGCGGCGGCATCTACCGCAAGCCGGCGGGCAGCGCGCCCAACGCGTGGCCGGCCTACTGGGACGGCCGCTGGTTCCTGGCCGACTTCTCGGTCGCGAACAACGTCCGGCACGCGTTCCTGATGGATCCGAGCGACGACACCAAGGGCGGCCAGCCGGTCTCGGCCGACTCGCTGCTGCCGATGATCCCGAGCACGCTGATCGGGTCCAACCGCATCATCGACGTGGACTTCGGCCCCGACGGCGCGCTGTACGTCGCGTCGTACTCGGGTTCGTTCTTCTCGATCTCCAACACCAACACCGCGCTGTGGAAGTTCTCCTACGTCGGTGGCGACGACACGCCGGGCCCGGACCCGAAGGCCCAGCCGGCGGCGACGTCCAGCCGTGTCGACTTCAACGTCGGCAAGTCGGGCGGCGTCTCCTACGCGTGGACGTTCGACGACGGCGCCACGGCGACCGGCGCGACCGCGACCCACGCGTTCCTGACGGGCGGCACGCACTCCGCGACGCTGACGGTGACGTACGCCGACGGCGCCAAGGAGAGCAAGGACGTCACGTTCGAGGTCCCGACGTCGGTCTCGGCGTCGGTCAGCGCGACCGTCATCCCGACGCTCTCGCTGACGCTCAGCGGGTCGGCGACGTTCGGCACGTTCCAGCCGGCCGTGACGAACACCTACACCGCGAGCACGACGGCCAACGTCGTCTCGACGGCCGGTAACGCGCTGCTGAGCGTGGCCGACACGAGCGGCACCGCCGCCGGCCACATGGTCAACGGCACGTCGGTCCTGGCGCAGGCGCTGAAGGTTCGCGCCACCGACGCCGCGAACCCGAACACCGCGTACAAGGAGCTCACGGGCTCCGCGCAGGAGCTGCTCTCGTACCCGCGGGAGATCTCCAACGACGCCGTGACGCTGCAGTTCCAGCAGCCGATCGCGGCGACGGACGCGCTGCGCTCGGGCTCGTACTCGAAGACGCTCACGTACACGCTGTCGACGACGGCGCCGTGACCGAACGCGCCGCGGTGGCCGATTAAAAGTCACCGCGGCGCGCAGGCCTGCAACACTCGTCCCCGGATCGCCTGGTCAGCGATCCGGGGACGCTGTCGTTTCCCCGACCACCCGCCATGCTCGGACGCCTAACTCAACTCGCCATCGGCCGCCGGTCGCGCTGGATCGTCATCGCGGTCTGGATCGTGCTCGCGGTCGGCCTGGGCTGGCTGCAGCCCCGGCTGCAGGCGCGCGCGGCGGACGAGAGCGAGACGTTCCGCGCCCGCGGCGCGGACTCGACGCTCGCGCACCAGGCGCTCAAGGAACGGTTCCGCGAGGGGCGCTGGTCGACCGCGATCCTGGCGTACGTCGCCCGCAAGGGGTCGATCTACGAGTACTCGCCGCGGATCGCGGCCGATCAGGACAAGCTGTGCTCGACCGAGACGCTGCCCAACCTCGTCGGGATCGGCTCGCCGAGCGGCACCGTGTGCGGCGAGATCGGGCACGTCCTCGGCCCCCAGACCGGGCCGTCGGCGTTCTCCAGCGACTCGCCGGAGAGCATGATCATGCTGCCGGTCTTCAACAGCAAGGACGACACGGAGTCGGTCGTCCGCGACGTGGCCGCGATCCGCAAGATCCTGCCGGGGCCGGACGGCACGCCGCTGAGCTCCTACGTGACCGGGCAGGCCGGCTTCGACGCCGACCGGTCAAACGCGCTGGAGGGCATCGACGGCACGCTGCTGGCGATCACCGGCGTGCTGGTGCTCGTGCTGATGTTGTTCACCTACCGATCGCCGCTGATCGCGGGGGTGATGCTGGCCGCGGTCGGCGCCGCCTACCTGGTCTCCACCGGCATCCTGTACGGGCTCGTGGAGGCGGGTGCGACGACCGTCAGCGGGCAGTCGACGGCGATCCTGATCGTGCTGATGTTCGGCTCCGGCACGGACTACGCGCTGCTGCTCGTCTCCCGCTACCGGGACGAGCTGCGCCGGACCGGGGACACGTCGGCGTCGATCGCCGTCGCCGCGGAGTCCACGCGTCCCCCGATCCTCGCGTCCGGCAGCATCGTCGTGGCGGCGATGCTCGTGCTCGGGCTCGCGGACTTCAACGCGACGCGCGAGATGGGGCCGATCCTGGCGCTCGGGATCCTGGTCATGATGGCCGCCAGCCTGACGCTGCTGCCGGCCGTGCTGGCGGCGCTCGGGCGGCGGGCGTTCTGGCCGGTCAAGCCGAAGCTCGAGCCCGTTCGCCAGGCGGGGGACACGCCCGCGTGGCAGCGCGTCGCCGCGCTCGTGCGCCGGCACCCGCGCCTGCTCGCGGGCGGGTGCATCGCGCTGCTGGCGCTGGGCGCGCTCGGCAACCTCCACGACCGCGGCTACCTGACGCTGAGCGAGCAGTACCGCGACAAGCCGGAGTCGGTGCTGGCGCAGGACCTGATCGCCAAGCGCTACGCGCCCGGCCGGGTCGCGCCACTCGAAGTCGTCGTCGACGGCGAGATGGCGTCGCAGGTGCGCGACGACCTCGCCGGGCATCCGAACGTGACCGACTCGATGACCGACTCGCAGTCCGAGGACGGCAACCTGATCTCGCTCGAGGTGATCCTCGACCGCGACCCGTTCTCGCGTAGCGCGATGGACCTGATCCCGAGCCTGCGCCGGACCGCGAGCGAGCACGCGGGCGACGCGAAGGTGTGGGTCGGCGGGATCACCGCCGAGCAGCACGACAACCTCAACGCGCTGTCGCGCGACGCGAAGCTGATCGTGCCGCTGGTGCTGCTGCTGATCCTGGCGATCCTGATGATCCTGCTGCGCGCGGTGATCGCGCCGCTGTACGTGATCGGGACCGTGGTGCTGTCGTTCGGCTTCGCGCTGGGCGCGTCCTCGTTGATCTTCACGCACCTGCTGGGGCAGCCGGACTCCGATCCGAACCTGTCCATCTTCGCCTTCATCTTCCTCGTCGCGCTCGGCGTCGACGACAACATCTTCCTGATGACCGGCATCCGCGAGCAGCACGCCCGCGGGCTGCCGACGCGCGAGGCCGTGCTGGTCGGCCTGCAGCGCACCGGCTCGGTCATCACGTCGGCCGGCCTGATCCTCGCCGGGACGTTCGCGGCGCTGATGGCGCTCGAGCTCGAGGCGCTGTTCCAGGTCGGCTTCACCGTCACGCTCGGGCTCCTCGTGGACGCGTTCATCGTCCGGATCTTCTTGGTGCCTTCGATTGCCTGGTTGTTGGATGATTGGAACTGGTGGCCGAATTCCGGCGCTTTTGCTGGAACAACGTCGAAAGACGTTGCTCTAAGCACCGGTGACGGGTAGGGTTTCGGCGGCAAAAAATCTGGAGGGGGAACGTGGGACTCAGGAGGAGGTACCTGCCATGGCTGGCGTGCGCCGCCGTGGCAGCTACAGCGCTCCCCGCGCTGGCTTGGGGGCAAGGAGAAGCTCAGGTCTCGGCGTCGATCGTCGTGACCGATAGTGCGTTCCGCGACGCCGCGGACGGCGACAGCACGGTCGAGATCCCGGTGGGCGGGACGGTGGCGTTCGGGTACCCCGAGGGCGACAGCCGCCAGAACGTGGTCTTCATCACGGCGCAGCCGGCGTCCTGCACGCAGACCAAGGGCGACGTGTGGGGCGGGTCCCCGCCGCTGCCGTGGTACCTGCAGGGCCCGGGCTGGGAGGGGACGTGCCGGTTCGACCGCGTCGGCACCTACGAGTTCCGCTCCGGCCTGAACTTCCTGATGCGCGGCAAGGTGGTCGTGACCGACGCGACGCCGACCCCGACGGCCACGCCGACCGAGACCGCGACGGCGACGCCGACCGAGACCCCGACAGCCACGCCGACCGCGACGGCCACGCCGCCCGGGCGCGCCAGCATCGTCGCGCACGACTCGGCGTCCCCGGCCCGGAACTGGTTCCAGGACGGGGCCTCCACGGACCCGGACGACAACACCGTCACGGTCCTGCGCGGCTCGACGGTCGACTTCAGCTACCCGGTGGGCACGAGCGCGCACAACGTCGCGTTCGCGACCGCGCCGACGTCCTGCACGCAGAAGACGGGCGTCGTGGTCTTCCCGACCGCGCCGCCGCTGCCGGCCAACGCGCTGCCGGCCAGCTGGTCCGGCGAGTGCACGTTCGACACGCCCGGCGTCTACACGTTCGTGTGCTCCACGCACCCGACCGAGATGTCCGGCTCGGTCGTCGTGACCGACGATCACGGCGGCGAGCCGACGCCGACGCCGACCGCGACGCCGACGGTCACCGCGACCCCGACGCCCGAGCCGCCGCGCGACTCGGAGCCCGCCCCGGTGCCCGCGCCGTGGGCGGCGATCGACAAGCCGGCGGTCAAGGCGATGACGGTCACGTCGCTGCTCAACAAGAAGCTCAAGATCACGGCGCGCTGCGTGTCGGCGGGCTCGGGCACGCTGAAGCTGACGGTCACCAAGGCCCTGGCCAAGAAGGTCGGGCTGAGCAACCGCAAGGTCGGGTCGGCGAACGCCACGTGCAACGCGAACGGCCGCGCGACGGTCAAGGTCAAGCCGACCGCCGCGGCGCGCACCGCGCTCGCGAACTGGACCAAGTCGTTGAAGGTCACGGCCACGCTCGAGCTGGCCGGCCCGATCGGGCAGACGACCGCGACACGGACGATCACGCTCAAGGGCAAGGGGCGCTCGCGATGAACTGGGAAGTTGACGGCATCACGCGGCGTGCGGCGCTGACGCGCGGGTTCGGCGGCGTCGGCGCGCTGGCGCTGGTCTGCTCGTTCGACCGCGACAAGGTCGCGCGGATCAGCGGCAAGAAGACGTCGGCGTACGTGCGCTCCGCGCGCTCGGCGCCGTTCGATCCCTTCCAGCGCGACCTGCCGATCCCGCCGGTCGCCACGCCGACCGCGCGCTCGAAGAAGCTCGATCAGTACGTGATCACGATGAAGGAGGGGACGGCGGACATCCTGCCGGGCTACGAGACGCCGATCCTCGGCTTCAACGGCCTCTACCCCGGCCCGACGATCAAGGCGCGGCGCGGGCGCGAGACCCAGGTCCGCCAGATCAACCGCGGCGGGCGCGAGCTCAACGTGCATCTGCACGGCGGCATCACGGAGCAGCAGAGCGACGGCTACCCGCACGACGTCATCGCGGAGGGCGACGAGCGCGTCTACAGCTACTCCAACGTCGCGCGCGCGTCGACGCTCTGGTACCACGACCACGCGAAGGGGCAGACGCACCTGACGCTGTTCGCGGGGCTGGCCGGCTTCTACATCCTCGAGGACCCGGACGAGGACCAGTTCGACCTGCCGCGCGGCAAGTACGACGTGCCGCTGATGATCCAGGACCGGGCCTTCAACTCCGACGGCTCCTTCCGGTACCGCTTCGACCTCGACCGCGGCTTCCGCGGCGACACGATCCTGATCAACGGCGCCGTCGCGCCGCGGATGAAGGTCGAGCGCCGCATCTACCGCCTGCGGTTCCTCAACGCGAGCAACGCGCGGCCGTACAAGCTCGTGCTCGGCAACGACCGCAAGATGATCCAGATCGGCTCCGACGGCGGTCTGCTGCCGGGCAAGCCGGTCGTCCGCACCTCGATCCCGATGGAGCCGGCCGAGCGCGTCGACGTGCTGGTCGACTTCCGCCAGTTCGGCGTCGGCTCGAAGGTGATCCTGCGCAACGCGATCGGCGAAGCGTCGACGACCGCGATGATGCGGTTCGACGTGGTCCGCGGCGGTGCCGAGGAGGCGCGGATCCCGAAGAAGCTGGTCGAGGAGGACGAGCTCCCGCCGGTGAACGCGGAGCGCTCGTGGCCGTTGACGTTCCAGGGGCTCGCGGGCGGGGGCTCGGTGTGGCAGATCGCCGGCGGCGGCTTCTCGGAGATGCGCATCGACGCGCGTCCGCGGCTCGGGAGCACCGAGCTGTGGAGCTGGATCAACCTGTCCGAGCGCACGCACCCGATGCACATGCACAGCAGCCACTTCCGGGTCGTCTCGGTCGACGGCAAGCCGCCGCATCCGGGCGACGCGGGCTGGAAGGACACGGTCGCCGTGTACCCGAAGCAGACGGTCGTCGTGCGGCCGTACTTCGACTACTACACGGGCCTGTACGTGTTCCACTGCCACGCGTCCGAGCACGGCGACATGTCGATGATGGGCCAGATGGAGGTGGTCGCGTGATCCGCCGGGTTCTCGCGAGCGCCGCGGTCGCGTTCTTCGCGATCGGCGGCGTCGCTTCCGCTTCGGTCACGCGCCCGGTCCAGGCGTTCGACACGCCGACGTTCCAGACGATCTGGACGCCGCGCAACGTGCCCGCGCAGGTGGGCGACACGATCGAGTGGCGGCTCACGCAGCCGGGCAACGCGAACGCCGCGACCCACGACATCTGGCTGGTCGCGCCCGGCGGGCAGCCGCAGCAGCTGGGCGCGTCCTACCTCGGGCCGAAGGCGACGTCGGTCGTCTCGCAGGCCGGCACGTACCAGTTCTACTGCTCGATCCACGGCGGGCTGTCCGAGGGCGGGATGAACGGCAAGGTCGTGGTCGGCACGGCCGACCCGGGCGCGCCCGTCGACCCCGGCACCCCGTGGACGGACCCGAACTGGGAGGACCCCGAGGACGACACCGCGTTGCGCAACGACACGCTCGCGCCGACCGTCTTCGAGGAGGGCGACACCACGGCCCCGACGCTCGAGCTGCTGAGCGTCAAGGAGAAGCCGAAGGCGGCCGAGGCCAAGGTCACGGTCTCCGAGGCGGGCACGATCACGCTGCGGCTCAAGCGCGGCAAGAAGGTCGTCGCGACGACGACCGTCGAGGTCAACGCGGGGGAGACGACGGCGAAGATCAAGCCGCCCAAGCGGCTGCTGGACGTCAAGCGCCGCTACCGCCTGCAGGTGTGGGCGACGGACATGGCGGAGATCGACTCCGAGATCCACGCCGTCTGGGTCAACCTCGGCGGCTGACGCGTCCTGCGCGCGGCGGCGCGGCACCCCTCGGGGCCGCCGCGCCCGCCGCCGCCGCGGCCGCCGCGGCCGCCGCGGCCGCCGCGCGCGCCTCGTCGCGCGGCGAGTGGTCACTTTCTGGCGGTTGCGGCACGAACGTGGCCTCTCGTCGCGCCGTGTCCGTCTTCGGTGTGGGGGTGCGGTGCGGTTACGGCGCCGGTGAGGGGGAGCGGTGCGCGGGGCGGCGCGGTCTCCGCGGCGCGGCGCGGTCTCCGCGGGGCGGTGCGTTGCCGCGTGTCGTTGCGCGGCGAGTGGTCACTTTCTGGCGGTTGCGGCGCGAACGTGGCCTCTCGTCGCGCCGTGTCCGTCTTCGGTGTGGGGGTGCGGTGCGGTTACGGCGCCGGTGAGGGGGAGCGGTGCGCCGGGCCGCGCGGTCTCCGCGGGGCGGTGCGTTGCCGCGTGTCGTTGCGCGGCGAGTGGTCACTTTCTGGTGGATGGGGCGCGAACGTGGCCTCTCGTCGCGCCGTGTCCGTCTTCGGTGTGGGGGTGCGGTGCGGTTACGGCGCCGGTGAGGGG
>Ga0182736_1000431_pt1 | contig 66264 bp, 64 predicted proteins | sample eDN5th30CKraftBY_FD_128882 | JGI IMG/M metagenome (GOLD analysis project Ga0182736, IMG submission 128882) | Enriched backyard soil microbial communities from Emeryville, California, USA - eDNA 5th pass 30_C Kraft BY (version 2) (version 2) | ecosystem: Environmental > Terrestrial > Soil >... | reverse complement strand
GCGCTCACCACCCATGCGGTCGATCTTGTGCTGGCCTTTCTGCTGCTGATCGGCAGCGTGACCGGCGCGCAGATTGGCGGGCGCCTCTCCATGACGATCAGGCCGGAATATCTGCGCGGGCTGCTGGCGGCCATCGTGCTGATCGTGGCGATCCGCATGGCGCTGGGCCTTGGCTGGCGACCGGATGAAATCTATTCGGTGGTGGTCCAGTGAGGGCGCTCATCGCAAGGCTGGCATTGGCGCTGCTGCTGTTTGGCGGCGGGCAGGGAGTGTTCGCCCAGCGTGCCGCGCCGCAATTGGTGCCGGACGTCTCACAGCGCAATATCGAGATCAAGTTCAGCTTTACCGGTGCCGAGCTGCTGCTGTTCGGCGCGATTCTCTATCCGGGCGGCCGCCTGCCGGATGAACCGGCGGACATCATCGTCGTGCTCAAGGGGCCGAGTCAGTCGATCACGCTGCGCGAAAAGCGCAAGGTTGCGGGCATCTGGGTGAATGCGGACAGCATCAATTTTCGCTCGGCACCCAGCTTCTATGCCGTCGCCTCCTCCAAGCCGATTGATCAACTGGTCGACGAGCAGACGGCGGCGATCTTCGAACTGGGGCTTGCCAAGCTGCAGCTCTCGCCCGCTTCGCTGAGTGGCACGGAAGAGATTAACCGCTTTGCTGCAGGCCTTAACGACCTCAACGAGCGCGCGGGTCTGTATCTGGAGCAGCCTGGCTCGGTGGAAATTACCGATGGCGTGCTGTATCGCGCGCGCCTCCCGCTCTCCGCGCGGGTTGTTACCGGCACCTATACCGCCGAGACGTTTCTCGTGCAGAATGGTCGGGTGCTGGCAGCTGCTGTGCGTGAAATTGAGGTGCACAAGACCGGGTTCGAACGGCTGATCGGTGTATTCGCGCAGGAACATGGCGCGATTTACGGGCTGGTAGCGATCGTTATCGCGGTCGCCATGGGGCTGTTCGCGGGGCTGGTCGCCGGGCGTGTTTCTGCCGTGCTGGGCTGAGAGCGTTTGGGAGGCGACGTGATTCGGGTGAGATAGCGGCTGCTCATTGAGGCAGGACCGTAAACGCCGATTGCCGCTGTTGTTGTCACCTCGGCATCGGCATCGCAAACCAGGAGACATCTGGCATGTCACTATTGGGTAGCTGGTTATAAGTTGGGGCCTCAACAGCAAGGTGGCAGGGCTTTCTTTACTCCCCGCTGTTAGCGTCGCGCGCAACAGAGCGCGGGAGCAAGCAGTATGAATTTCATGACGGGAGGTATGGCGCCGCAGGGCGCGGCCACGCCGACAATGGCGGGCGTGCAAGCCGGGACGGGCGCGCACGCTGGTCCCGCGCCTCTGCGGCGTGAGGGGGATCTTGTCATTGGCCTTGTCTCGGCTATCTCCCGTGGTTCCGCGCAGGTGCTGCTGAATAGCGCGGCGCTTGAGACAATGAGCGGCCAGAGCGATGCGAGCATCGCCATGGCGGGGCAGGTCGGCAGCCAGATCAAGATGCGTGTCGGACAGCGCTGGCTGATCGCGACGGTGCGGACATTGGCGCTCGAGGGGCGCACAGATGGGCAAATTCAGGCCGATGTCGACTTTCTTGGCGAGGGCGATCAGGAGCAACTCACCGGCCGCATTTTCCGTTTTCGTCGTGGTGTCACCCGTTTTCCGGTTCCGGGCACGCAGGTGCTGCCCGTCTCCAGCATCGATCTGGACGAGATATATACCGCGCATGAAGAAGTGCGCATCGAGATCGGCACTGTCTATCCGACCGCGTCTACGCGCGCGGCGTTGCTCGTCGACAGTCTGCTCGGCAAGCATTTTGCGCTGCTCGGCTCGACCGGCACGGGCAAATCGACCGCCGCGGCGCTCATTCTCCATCGCATCTGCGATCTTGCGCCGCAGGGGCATATCGTGATGATCGATCCGCATGGCGAATATGGCGCGGCCTTTGCCGACAATGGGCAGGTCTACAGCGCCAGTAATCTCGACCTGCCTTACTGGCTCCTCAACTTCGAGGAGCATTGCGAGATGCTGGTAACGTCGAGCGGGCCGGAGCGGGCGCAGGATTGCGACATTCTCGCCAAATGCCTGCTCGCCGCGCGCAGTCGCAACCGGCTGGCTGAAGGGATCGGGCGGCTGACGGTCGATTCGCCGGTGCCCTATCTGCTTTCTGATCTTGCCGCGATCCTCCAGAATGAGATGGGCAAGCTCGATAAGGGCACCAACACCGTCCCCTATTTGCGCCTGCGCACCCGGTTGGACGAAATTCGCTCCGATCCGCGCTTCAGTTTCATGTTTTCCGGAATGTTGGTGGCGGATTCGATGCAGGCGTTCCTCGCCAAGATATTCCGCCTGCCGGCGCACGGGAAACCCATTTCGATCATCGACACCTCTGCCATGCCGTCCGAAATTACCCATGTTGTGGTGTCCGTGCTTGCGCGGCTGATCTTCGATTTTGCAATCTGGGCGCGCGACGAGGAGCAAAAGCCCTTGCTGTTCGTCTGCGAGGAAGCGCATCGCTACATCCCCGCAAGCACAATGGGCGGCGGTCAATCGGTCCGCAAGATATTGGAGCGCATCGCCAAGGAGGGCCGCAAATACGGCGTGTCGCTGGGGCTGATTACGCAGCGCCCGTCCGATCTGGCCGAAGGCGTGCTCTCGCAATGCGGCACGATCATCTCGATGCGCCTCAACAACGACCGCGACCAGAATTTCGTGAAGGCGGCCATGCCGGAAGGCTCGCGCGGATTCCTCGATGCGATCCCCGCGCTGCGCAACCGCGAGTGCATCGTCTGCGGCGAAGGTGTCGCCGTGCCGGTGCGCGTGGCGTTCGACAATCTGGAGCCGGAGCGACGCCCGGCATCGGCCGATCCGGTCTTCTCCGAACTCTGGCGCAGCAGTGGTGGCGAGGATGAAATCCTCGAACGCACCATCAACCGCTGGCGCAATCAGGGGCGATAGAGGGCAGGCCCTTCATCCGCTCCTGCGAGAGCAGGGGGCGGGGTGGCAAGGCGCTTGCGGTGCCGGACTTGCTGTTCAAGCAGACGCGCTGTCAGGCGGCGACCGGAACGGGTGCCTCCGCACGCATCATGGCTACCGAAAGGCTCAACACAGCGCGCCGATGGCCATGGGCAGTGCGGCGATCAACATCTTCACCCGTGCTGCTGGTCGCCGTCGATGGGCAGGATCTGCCCGGAGATGGAGCGCCCGGCCGGCGTGGTCAGGAAGAAGGCGAGGTCCGCGACATGCTCGGGCGGGACGATGCGCTTGAGCGATTGCGCGGCTAATCCGTCGCGCACTTCCTCCTCGATGCTGCGGCCGCTCAGTCTCGCCCGGCCCGCGATCACGCGGTCGAAGCGCTCGCCGCCCACCGCGCCGGGCAGGATCGCGTTGACGCTGATGTCATACGCGCCAAGCTCCATGGCGAGCGTCTTGGTCAGGCCGACAAGCCCCCATTTAGTGACGGCATAAGGCAGGCGATTGGGATAGCCGAACCGGCCGGCGGCCGACGACATGAAGATGATCGTCCCCGCCGTCTGCTTGAGCAGCGGGATGGCGCGGCGCGTGACCTCGAAGGTGCCGGTCAGGTTGATATCGAGCACGCGCTGCCACTCGGCGCTGGGCAATTCATCCGCCGGCAGCGTAGGGCCGCCGATGCCGACATTGTTCACCAGCACGTCCAGCCCGCCGAGCGTCTTGCCCAACGCGGCGAAAAGCGCGTCGATCTGTGCCGGATCGGCGACGTCGCAGGGGATGCCGGTCAGCCCCGGCGTCTCGCGGCAGGCCTTGTCGAGCGCAGCCTGATCGACGTCGCACGTCAGCACTTTAGCGCCATCGGCCACGAACCGCCGCGCGATCGCCAGTCCGATACCGGCGCCACCGCCCGTCACCAATATGCGCTTCATGCGATCCTGCCTCCCTGTGAAACCCATCGTCAGCATCGGCTTTAGTGCATTTGCAAACCGGATGGATACGAAAGAAAGGAAGGAAGCAGGCCTTGGGGTGTCTCAGCCGGCAACCTTGGGCGCGGAGCTGAAGCCCACGTTCAGCTTTACCTCGCGCCAGCGCCCCCAGCGATAATAGGCCCAGCCGAGCAGCATCGTCACCGTGGTGCTGACGGGGAAGCTCAGCCACAGCCCATCCACGCCCAGCGAGGAATAGGAGACGAGGTAGAAGCCGATCCGCACGAAGAACAGTGAGACGGTGAGGATGACGAGAGGCGCCAGCACGATGCCGTTGGCGCGCATCGTGCCGAACATCACCATGGCGATGCCGAACAGCACGAAGCTCCAGTTGATGAGGTGCATCATATGCTGGCCGGTGGCGATCGCCTCGCCGCCGCCTTCCAGGAACAGCGCGAGGATCGGCTCGTCAAACAGCGCGATGAGCAGGATCAGCGCGCCGGTGATGGCGATGTTGATGAGCGTGGCGATGCCGGTGGTCTTCTCCACCCGGTCCCACCGGCCGGCACCGATATTCTGGGCCGCCATGGCGCTCACCGCGCCGCCCACCGCCATGGCGGGCATCTGGATATAGTTCCAGAGTTGCTGCGCGGCGGCGAAGGCGGCGACCGTCGCCGTGCCTTCGCGATTGACGAAGCCGATGATGACCAGCGTGGAGAGTGACATGATGATCATTTGCAGGCCCATCGGGATACCGCGCCCGGCAACGATCTTGAGCAGGCCCCAATGCGGTTTGAGGAAACTCCATTCATGCCCACGCAGGCGCAGCGGCAGGTCGCGCGCATAGATATAGATGATCATCGCGGTGAGACTGAAATAGGTGGCGACGGCGCTGGCGAAGGCGGAGCCGGCGATGCCCATGCGGGGCGCGGGGCCGAGGCCCAGTATGAACACCGGGTTGAGCAGCACGTCCATGGTGACGGACAAAATCATGAACCAGAGCGGCGTCATGGCATCGCCGGCGCCGCGCAGGCCCATCATCATCATCACGAACAGGCTGATCGCCGGCAAGCCGAAGAAAGTGTAATGCAGATAGGCCTTGGCGAGCTTGAACACGTCCGGCGGCGTGGAGAGCACAGCGAGGATATGATCGGACCAGAGATAGCCCGCCACCGCGATCAGCAGCGTCAGCACGAGACAGAAGCCGAGCGCCGAGCCGAAAGCGTGGCGCGCGGTAGTGATATCCCCCCGGCCGAACGACTGGCCGACGACGACATTGGCCGCCATGCCGAAGCCGAACACCAGCGAGAACATCAGGAACATGATGATGTTCGCGTTGGCGGTGGCGGCCAGCGCCGCTTCCCCCAGGAAATGCGCCACCCAGATCGAGTTGATCGAGCCGTTCATCGACTGGAGGATGTTGGCGAGCAACGTGGGCAGTGTGAACAGCACCAGCGTTGGCAGGATCGGGCCGCTCGTCAGGTCGCGGCTGCCCCGCATGGGCATACGGGCTGCCGAGGCATTGGGTGTGGCCCCCGCGCCTGGCATGTCGTCATTGCGCTTGGGGGTCAGCTCGTCGCTCATCCTCGGTTATTCTCTCATCCCAATCGGGAGAGCGCCGCCGCAAGGCGCTGCGCTTCCGCCATCTTCTCCGCATGGTCGGCGCGTGCCTTCTCGACTGCTTCCGGTTTCGCCTTTTCGACGAAAGCGGGGTTGGCGAGGCGTCCTTCGAGCGACCTGGCCTCCTTCTGGGCGGCCTCCATGGACTTTGTCAACCGAGCGCGTTCGGCGGCGATGTCGATCACGCCTTCGAGGGGCAGGACGAAGGTTGCTTCATCGACCACGATCTGCGCTGCGCCGCCATTGACCGCCGTATCGAATGCGAAGCTTTCGATCCGCGCGAGGCGGCCGAGCGCCGGCTCCAGCCGCGTGATGCGGGCGCGCGTTTCGGCGCCGGCGTCACTGACCATGGCGGCGAGGCGCGCACCCGGCGGCACCCCTAGCTCGGCGCGCGCGGCCCGCACTTCGCTCACCAGCCGGATCAGCCAGTCGATCTCGGCGCTGGCCTGCGCGTCGACCTGCGCATTGGGCTGCGGCCATTGCGCGAGGATCAGGTCGTAAGGGCGATTGCCTTGCGCATGCCACAGCTCCTCGGTGATGAACGGCATGAACGGGTGGAGCATGATAAGAATCTGGTCGATCACCCAGCCGGCGACCGCCTTGGTCTCCTCGTCCACCGCGCCCTTGATCAGTTCCAGATACCAGTCGCAGAACCGATCCCACACGAAATGATAGATGGCGTTGGCGGCGGCGTCGAAGCGCAGTTCGGCCATGGCCTTGTCCAGCTCGGCCAGCGTTGCGGCGACCTCGCCGATGATCCACAGATTGACCGCATGGGTTGCAGCGGGCGCGGCGATGCTGTCGCTCGCACCGATGCCGTTGGCCTGCGCAAAGCGCACCGCATTCCACAGCTTGGTGGCGAAGTTGCGATAGCCCTCGACACGCTTCTCATCCATCTTCACGTCGCGGCCCTGGCTCTCCATGGCGGCCATGAAGAAGCGCAGCGCATCCGCGCCATATGTGTCGATCAGTCCGAGCGGATCGACCACATTGCCCTTGGATTTGGACATTTTCTGCCCATCGGCGGCGCGCACCAGCCCATGCAGGTAGAGCCGCTTCCACGGCACTTCTTTCATGAAATGGATGCCCTGCATCGCCATGCGCGCATCCCAGAAGAACAATATGTCGAAGCCCGAAACGAGCAGGTCGTTGGGATAATGCTTGACGAGCAGCGGCGCGTCCGCCTCGGGCCAGCCCAGCGTGGCGAAGGGCCACAGCGCGGAGGAGAACCAGGTGTCGAGCACGTCCTCGTCGCGCCGCAGCTTGCGGTTGCCCGCCTGTGCCTGCGCTGCCTCCTCGGTTTCCGCGACGAACACGGCGCCGTCCTCGTCATACCATGCCGGAATGCGGTGCCCCCACCAGAGCTGGCGGGAGACGCACCAGGGCTGGATGTTCTCCATCCAGTTGAAATAGGTTTTTTCCCACGTCTTGGGCACGATCTCGATGGCGCCCGAGCGCACGGCTTCCATCGCCGGCTGGGCGAGGGTGGCGGCGTCGACATACCATTGGTCGGTCAGCCACGGCTCGATGACGGCGCCGGAGCGGTCGCCATAAGGTGTCTGGATGGTGCGCGGCTCGGCATCATGCTCGGTCGCGTTACCTTCCTTGTCGGTCGTCACATGGGGGAGGAGGAAGCCCTGCTCCTTCATCCGCTGGACGACCAGCGTCCGTGCCTCGAACCGGTCGAGGCCGAGATATTCGTCCGGCACCAGCCCGTCCGCTGTCTGCACGACCTTCGCATCGGCATCGAGCATGTTGAGCATGGCGGCGGGCTTGATGCCGGCGCGCTTGCCGACCTCGAAGTCGTTGAAATCATGCCCCGGCGTGATCTTGACCGCGCCCGACCCCAGCTCGGGATCGGCATGCTCGTCTGCGACCACCTTGAAGCGCCGGCCGGTGATCGGCTGGAGAATCTCCTTGCCGATGACGCTCTGGTAGCGTGCATCCGCCGGGTTTACCGCCACCGCCATGTCCGCCAGCATCGTCTCGGGCCGGGTGGTCGCCACCTCGATGTAGTCGCGGCCATCGTCCAGCCGCACGCCGTCCGCCAGCGGATATTTGAAGTGCCAGAAGCCGCCCTTCACCTCCCGCGTCTCGACCTCCAGGTCGCTGATCGCGGTGCGCAGGCCCGGGTCCCAGTTGACCAGCCTCTTGTCGCGGTAGAGCAGCTTCTGATTGTAGAGATCGACGAACACCTTGACGACCGCGCGGGTGAAATGCGGGTCCATGGTGAACTGCTCTCGGCTCCAGTCCATCGAGCAGCCGAGGCGGCGGAGCTGGCCGGTGATGGTGCCGCCGCTCTCCGCCTTCCAGTCCCACACCTTCTCGATGAACTGCTCGCGCGTGTAATCGGTGCGCTTCTCGCCGCGCGCGTTCATCTGCCGCTCGACCACCATCTGCGTGGCGATGCCGGCATGGTCGGTGCCGACCACCCACAGCGCATCCTTGCCGCGCAGCCGCTCGTAGCGGATCACGATGTCCTGCAGCGTATTGTCCAGCGCGTGGCCGATGTGCAGCGACCCGGTGACGTTGGGCGGCGGGTTGACGATGGTGAACGGCTCGGCATTCGGGCGGGACGGGCGAAACGCGCCGTTCGTTTCCCAATGCTGATACCATTTCGCTTCGATGGCGGCGGGGTCGAATGTCTTGGCAAGCTCGGTCATGGCAGCGCCTTAATGGCTCTTGGCCGCGCGCGCCAGCCCGGCGCGGGCACGGTCCGTCTTACGGGGGGAGGATAGGGAAAGGCCGGCTGCTTCGCGCGGAGCAGGGCGCCCCGCCAAGCCGGGATCAGACCTGCCGGACCGCGCGCGGCCCGGCCGTCATACTCGGCCGGTGATCCGGTCGATCTCGCGCTTGACCATCACCTCGACCAGCCCGGGCAGGCGATCGTCCAGCCATTCCTTGAGCATCGGGCGCAGCATCTCGCGCACCAGCCCTTCCAGCGTGTTGGAGGGGCCATCGTCGGAGCGGACGAGCAGCTTGGAGAGGTTGACAAGGGATTCGCGCGCAGCGTCGGCGCTGGTGTCGGACATGACGGCCGCCGCGGCGGTTTCCGTCTCAGGCGTGGCGGTCGACGCCGCCGATGCGGCGCGGGCGCGCCCTGCCTTCGCGGATTTGGCGCCGGCCTTGGCTGCCGAGCCGGACGGGGCAGCCATGACGGTTTCCTCTGCGCCATTGCTAGCGTGGGACGTCTCGGTATCCGTGTCGGGCGTCAGCGCGTCGGTCAGTTCCAATATCTGGTCGTCGTCGGCAAATTCATCCGCTTCGGCGACATCCTTGGCCGATGACGCCTGCGGGGCCGCGCGTTTGGGCGCCCGCGCGCCCTGCGTGGGCACGTCTTCTTCGGCGATGATGCGCTTGATGGAGGACAATATCTCCTCCATGGACGGCTCGTTCGGCATGGCCTTCATCCGTTTCCTCGCGGCGATCAGGGGGCGCTGGTGTCCTCTACTGTCGCGTTTTGCGCGGGCGAGTCAACCGTGCGCGGCGAAATCGGCTGCGGCGTGGCATCGTCATCCCAGTCGAACCATTTGCCCTTCACCCGGTCGAAATTGGCTGCCGGATCATAGCGATCACCGGCCGGAATGCCGAAGGTGTCATAGTCGATCTGGTTCATTGCCGCGAGCAGCGAGAAGGCCGCGACATAGGAATTGCGCTGTGCGGTGACGAGTTGCACGCGGGCGATGAACGCCTCCTGCTCCGCATTGAGAATGTCGAGGATGGTGCGGGTACCCACCGTGTTTTCCGCGCGCACGCCCTGCAGGGAGAGCGCGGCGGCATCCACGGCGACACGGCTCGATTCGATCACCTGATTGCTCGCCTGCCAGCTTGCGAACAGCGAGCGCGTCTGCGCGATCACATCGCGCTCCACGGCGGTTTCCTGCTCCATTGCCTGCTGCTCGCGCGCCTGGCTCTGGCGCACCTGCGCGGCCGGCCCGCCGCCCTGATAGAGTGGCAGGGTGAGCCGGGCGCCAAGCTGAACCGCGTCATTATCGACCGCGCGTGAGACGCCGCTCGTCGATCCCAGATCGGTGCCATAGGCGCCGGTCACGAAGCCAGAGATGGTCGGCAGGCGCTGCCCCTTGGCGACCTTCACATCATAGCGGCTCGCCTCGCGCGCCTTATGCGCGGCGGCGAGGTCCGGATTGTTGGCGAGGGCGGTTTCCACCGCTTCGTCCGGCGTGGCGGGCAGGCCGGGCAGTTGCGGTGGCGCCTGCAGATCCACCGGCGCATGGCCGACGAGCTGGATATAGCGCTCGCGAGCCTCGATCAGCGAGGCTTCCGCCGTCCGCAGATCGCCGCGCGCGATCGACAGCCGCGATTCGGACTGGGCGACATCGGTGCGGGTGAGATCGCCCACCTGGAAGCGGTTGTTGGTCGCCTTGAGGTTGACCTCCAGCACGTCGACATTGTTGCGGCTGAGCGCCACGACGGATTGCGAGCGGATCACGTCCATATAGGCCGCGACCACCTGGCTGAAGATGGCCAGCTCGGTCGACCGCACGTCGAACTGGCCGGCCTCGATGCGGGTTTTCGCTCCGGCCACGCTGTTGCGCACGCGGCCACCCGAATAGACCGGTACGCTGAGCGTGAGGCTGGTGCTCAGGTCGCGCGGCGGCACCAGCGGGTTCAACGGGCGCGAATGGGCATATTCGGTGTAGCTGGAAGAGAGGCCGAGATCGGGCAGGCCGCTCGCCTTCTGGATATTATAGTTTTCGTCCGTCGCGCGTTGCCCCGCGCGAGTGGCCGTCAGCGTCGGGTTGTTGCGATAGGCGGCGGCGAGCGCCTCCTGCAACGTTTCAGCCTGAGCCGGGATGGCGGCGGACCCTAGCAGGGTAGCGAGGATCGCGAGGCGCGGGAATGAGCGTCTGGGCATGGAGTCTCCAGCCTGAAGGGTCAGAAGGTGAAGGCCTTGGGCCGCGCGAAACCGGGTAGCGGCACGGCTTCCACATCCGCGAAGGCCCGCGCGCCGAAGCCGCCGGCCGTGCGCGTGCCGATGCACAGGCGCGTGATGCCGGCATCGACGCGCGCGAACACCGCCCGTCCGCCGATGCGCAGTTGGTTCAGCAGCGCATCATCCAGCACCTCCGCCGCGCCGTCGATGAACAGGATATCGTAGGGCGCGCCCTTGGCATGACCGCTGGCGAGCGGCCCCGTCTCGATGCGGACATTGGCGCGATCGCCCAACTGCGCGCGGGCCTGCTCGGCGAGCGCCGCATCTTCCTCGACCGCGACGACATCGCAGCCCAGCCGCGCCAGCAGAGCGGCGGCATAGCCGGTCGCCGCGCCGATCAGCAGCACGCGCTCGCCGGTCTGAGGCGCCGCCTCGACGATCAATCGCGCGGTGGGAAGCGGCGGATTGAGCGCCCGCCCGCCGCCCAGCGGCACTGCCCGGTCGATATAGGCCGCGCTGCGGCGCTCCTCGGGCAGATAGGCTTCGCGCGGCTCGGCCAGAATCGCCTCGATGATCACCGGATCGTTCACATCGTTGGTGCGCAGCTGGCTCTCGACCATTGCGCGGCGCATCGCCTTGAAAGTCTGTTTGCTCATGAGATCCCTGATGGCACAACTGTATTGTTATCACAACACACTAATGGCGGCTGCGCTCTCTCTAGTCGCTTTGCAACGTGCAGTGAAAGCTTTTTCAATCCTGACATATTGGCGGGATGACGCCGAGGCGCGGAAGATGGCGCTGCGGGGCGGGCAGGTAGCATGCGAACTTCATGCCTCTGGGCCTGTCTTCCTGCCGAGTCTCTCATATTGACCCATAGCTGGTCTCTCCGCTCCTCCTGCACGCGCACTTGATCGAATGATGCGTTGACCGTTGCCAACCGCACCAAAGGCCGCTAGCGCCCCCGAACGGCATGCGTGTCCGAATCCATTATCGTCATCGCCCTGGGGCGAGATGATATGGGTCCGAACGCGAAATGCCCTCTTCAATGGCAGCTAAGTCGTTGAAAAGGCCCGATGGCGGAGTGGTGACGCAGCGGACTGCAAATCCGTATACGCCGGTTCGATTCCGGCTCGGGCCTCCACACACTTTAAAGATTGCGACGGTAGCCGCCGACAAAGCCGTCATGAGTCATCTCGCCGCACGCGTTCCAAAGCGGCGCCGCGTTCCCGCAGGACTGATCTCGCGGAAATCAGGTATCAGATCGGTATTCTCACCTGTGTCCTATGCCTTGTTCTGAACGCGATAGTGGCTCGGCGGCACGCCCAGAACACGCTTGAACATCGTGGAGAAGTTGCCAGGCCCCTCATAGCCCAGGTCCAGTGCGACAGACGTAACGGATTCGCCCGCCGCCAGCTTGGGGAGCGCCACGGACAGGCAGGCCTGCTGCCGCCACTCGGCGAAACTCATGCCGGTCTCCCGCCGAAAGATGCGCGTGAAGTTGCGCCTGTTCATGGCCAGGCCGTCCGACCATTCGTCGATCGTTGCCATTGCGTTCGGTTGGGCCAGAAATGCGTGACATCGACGGGCCAGAGCGGGATGGGCGGGAAATGGCACTGCGAGTGGGATCAGCGGCGCGGAATCGATCTCGGCCAGAAGCAACTGCATCACCAGACCGTCACGCCCTTTCTCGTCATATTCGATCGGCAGGCCGGCTGCTGCCACAAGCAATTGACGGAGCAGCGGTGAGACGCCGACGACCTGGCAGGATTTGCCACGGTTCGGACAGGCGCCTGTATCGATCAGGACACTGCGCGTTTGCACCGTGCCGACCATGCGGACAGCATGGGGCATGCCGCCGGGTATCCACACCGCCCGCTCAGACGGGGCGACCCATGCACCCTCGGGCGTGCTGACGGCCATAACTCCGCTGGCTGCATAGAGAAACTGACTGCGGCGATGGCAATGCTCCGCCAGTTCGAACGACGCCGGATAAGTGTCGCCAATGGCAAGGACGGGGCGCGCCACCCCTTCATTCTGATCCGCAAACAGAGTCGCCATATTGTCCCACTCTCAGAAACGAATGGCTCATATAGCATAGCGGGCAGGTAATGTCGCCGCTAGAAGCGTGCGCGCATCCAGACCAGCAGCCATCTGCAAAATGAGTGAGCCTTGACCGTGACCATCCAGAGCAAAGACGCGCACGTCGCAATGCCGGCGGCGCGAGCCACCTCGACCCTGGCCAGCCACGCCCCCAGGTTTGTCACCCGCATTGTGGGCGCAGTGGCGGCGGCCCATCTGCTCAACGATCTTATCCAGGCGACACTGCCGGCCATCTATCCGATGCTGAAAGACAAATATCATCTGACTTTTGGCCAGATTGGAATGATGGCGATGGTGTATCAGATCACGGCCTCGCTGCTTCAGCCAATGGTGGGATTCTATACGGACAAGCGCTCATTGCCCTATCTCCTGCCGTTGGGGATGGTCACCACGCTTGCAGGCGTGGCCGGGATCGCGCTCGCCAGCAGCTATACGGCACTGATCCTGGCATCGGCGGTGATCGGCATTGGCTCCGCCTCCTTCCACCCCGAAGCCTCAAGAGTTGCGCGCATGGCATCCGGTGGCCGGTTCGGGACGGCGCAATCCTGTTTCCAGGTCGGTGGCAACAGCGGCTCCGCAATCGGCCCCCTGGTCGCCTCTGCGATCATTCTTCCCCTCGGCCAGACCGCGTTCGGCTGGCTGGCAATCGCCGCGGTTGCGGGGATCTGGACCCTGTTCTTCGTGGCCCGCTGGCGGCTGCATCATCCTCAGGCGCAGGTGAGCAACGTCGTCGCTTCAAATGCAGCCCGTCAAAGTCGCGCGACCATCATGCGCGCACTCGCGGTGGTCGCTGTCCTGCTGTTCGCGAAATTCATCTATATCGGGGCGATCACCAACTACTTCACTTTCTATCTGATCGAGCGTTTCGGCCTCACGGCGCGGGAATCGCAATTCTATCTCTTCTGCTTTCTCGGTGCGGTGGCGGCGGGGACTTTCTTCGGCGGCCCGGTCGGCGACCGGATCGGCCGCAAGGCGGTCATCTGGATATCGTTTCTGGGTGTGGCGCCGTTCGCCTTGCTGATGCCGCATGCAACCCTGTTCTGGACCGCGATCCTCGCGATCATCATCGGCCTCGTTCTTTCGTCCGCCTTCGCCGCCCTCGTCGTCTATGCGCAGGAACTTGTGCCGGGTCGGGTCGGGCTGGTGTCCGGCATGATGTTTGGCCTCATGTTCGGCATCAGCGGCATCGGCGCGGCCGGTATGGGCCAACTGGCGGATCATTATGGCATCATCTGGGTCTTCGGCGTCACCGCCTATCTGCCGCTGCTCGGCTTTGCGACGGGATTGCTGCCAGCCACGAAGGAGCGACCAGCTACGTGAGCAGATGAAGCCGCGTGGCTTTTGACGGCAAGGCGCAAGTCATGAGCATGCGCCCTTTCACAGTCTCGTCCGTGCGCGGCTAGTCGGTCTCCCTCAAGGCGCCTTGTTGGCGTCGGGGAAGCTCGGGGGTTCCTCATAGCCGTTGGCTTCAAGCCTGAGATCCGGTCGCAGGGCGCAGGGCACGCAATCCTTCTGGTAGAGTGGCGGCTCGCGCCCGCTCACCGGGTTCACATATCCGAACCACATCGGCAGGATCGTCGGCCATTGCAGGGGAACACCAGTCCCGCCCTGGAAATGCTCCTCACGCTTGCCGAGGGCCGTGAGCGGGATGTCTGGCGGAAAATTGCCGCCGGAGAAGGCGCGCTTCGGCTTGTTCGGATCTGGATCCTTGGCCTTCGCCCAGAGGCCGTCCTTCCAGGCGACGGGGTTGATATATGGCTCGTCCAGCGTCAGCTCCCAGAGCTTCCAGCTGCCATTCTCCAGCACATAGCGGTTGTGATACATGCCGCCCCAGAAGCCCGCACCCAGGAAATCGCCGGTCTTGCTCTGGTTCTTGCTGGTGCGCGGCTGAAACAGGCGCAGGCGGCTGTAAGCCGAGCGCCCATCGTCCGAAACGAGAGTCACCGGCCCCATGAGCCAGTGATAAGGAACACCGGGGCGCATCGGCGGGAGCGGGCCGCTGATCCGTGCCTTCTGATTCTGCGCGCGGGTGATGTAATAGCCGGCGAATGGCGTCATCTTGAAGCCCTTCTCGGCAATCACGCCGGTGAAGCCGCGCGCATCGACATCGTCGGCATACATGCCATAGGCCGCGCTCACATTCTCGACGCCGTCCCAGGCGGCCGAGCGGGCGAGCCGGCGCCTGGCTTCGGCCAGATTGACGGGCGCCGTGCTGCCGGCGGCAATCGCGCCGGTGAGCGGCGTCGTCGCAACGATGTTACCGGCGCCAGCCGCGGCGACGGCTTTTCCAGTCACCGGATTAGGCGCGATGAAGGCAGGCACGGCCAGCGCGAAATTGGCGGCGTCAGCCACGGGCACGTCGGGCGCATTGGCGCCGGTCGGCGCGGGATCGGCGAAGCGATCCTTCCCCCAGCCCTTGAAGATATCGGTCTTCATGATCGGGAAGCGACGCATCTCGCGGATCTTCCAGACGCCCTTGTCCTTGACGAAGCGGTTGCGGAAGACGCTGATTTCCCACCAGCCCTTTTCATGATCGGCGTCGCCCAGCATCCCGAGTTCGATGCCGCGCGCCCAGGCCTCGTTCCCGCCCGGTGCGATTGTGACGGTCACGTCATATTGCGGCCGGTCGTTGAGGATGCCGTGGGTCAAGCCTGCGGGACCGATGCTGCCGAGCCATTTGCGCACGCCGGCCTTGCCCTGCCACACGCCCTGGCCGCCCACCTCGACCATACCATTATCGGCAAACAGATCGGTGACGTCGTCCCACATGCGGCGGTCGGCATAATAACCATAGGCCGCCTGGAGATTCCTGACGCGATCCTCATCGTTGAGGTGGTCCACGCGTTTCTGCAGGGCGGCGAGCGTCGCGTCGGTTGCAGGCGCCGCGCCCTCGGGCGGCAGGATCGGCATGCCCGCTTCGTCGATCGTGTAATGGAAGGGCACGCGCGGCAGGTCGCCGCCGCCCCAATTGGTCCAGCCAGTCTCATAGGGACCATAATATTCGGGGAACCAGCGCATGACGGCGACCTTCCAGACGCCGTCCGTGCGGATATAGTCATTCTCGAAATAGCCGCCCTCGATCAGTGCCTTGCCGCCATGGCCATAATAGATGATCGTTTGCCAGCGGGCCTTGGCGCGATCACCGCCCGGCGCGATGTTGACGACAGGCGACTCCGTCATGATCGCCGAGAGGCCGTCGGCAGTGACGCCCTCATGGCCGCCGCCATAGCGATTGCGCAGGAACGCCGCGATCACCGCAGGTCCGTTGGAAATCTCGGCAGGCTTCACCGCCCCATCGAACACAAACTGCCCGTTCGGCGCGAACAGCGCACCCGCTTCCGTCCAAAGCCCGGCCTGCGCATATTGCGAGAAGCTGCGTTGCAGTGTCTTGACCGCGCGGACGCTCTCCGTGCGGTCGACATCGCGCGCGAAGGCGTCCAGCGCCGGATCGGCGCGGACCGTGGAGGCCGCGGACAAAGCAAGCGCGGCGCAAAACACGGCGAACGGGCGCAGCATCGGTTCTCTCCTTTTCGGCCAACCGGCCGGGCGCGGCAAGGTCAGCACAATCAGGGGAGCCGTGTCTAGCAGTGCGCGGGCAGAAGCAACGGTGGCTCCGCTTTAGTCAATCTTTCGTGCCGCCATGCACGTTCGATGGACCGCGCAGGCCGAAATCCGCCGCCTTTGCGTCAGCACAAGATGGTCCGCGCGCGGATCAGGCGGGCGTTTCGCCCTGGATGGTGGTGCGGTATAGTTCGCGCCGATAGCCGTCATAATCGTTGCTGGCGTGGTGCAGGCAGATGCGGTTGTCCCACAGCACCAGCATGCCGGGTTCCCAGCGCAGGCGGCAGGTGAATGCGTGCTGCGTGATGTGCGCGTTGAGGAAGGCGAGCAGCGGCGCGGCCTCTCCGCTGCTCAGCCCCTCGAAGCCGATCGCATAGGATTCATCCACATACAGCGCCTTCTCGCCGGAGTGGGGATGCGTGCGCACGAGCGGATGGAAGGAGCCGGCAAAGGCCTGCTGCTTCTTCTCGCCCGAGCTGAAGGGGATGGCCTTGCCTTCCAGGCGCTGCTGGGTCGCGAAATTGACCTGCGCGGACATGTGCACGCGCAGCGGCGCCAGCATCGCCTGCATGGTGGGGCTGAGCATATTATAGGCCAGCACGGTGTTGGCCCAGGCCGTGTCGCCGCCATAAGGGGGGATGTCCACGCTGTAGAGCGTGCTGACCGAGGGTGGCTGGGCAAGGAACGCCGAATCCGTGTGCCAGGAGCCGCCGAACAGCGCCCTCGTGCGCTTGTCGGCCTCCTTGATGACCGGCTGCACATCCGGATGATCGGGGACGCCGGCCGTATAGGCATCGGTGCCGAACGGCCCCCAGCGCAGGCTGAACGCTTCATGATCCGCATGGCTGAGCGGCTGCTCGCGGAAATAGATCATCTTGTGATGCCACAGCGCATCCTGCACCTCGGCGAAGGCCTCGTCCGAGAGGGAGCGCACGTCGACGCCCTGAATCTCCGCGCCCATGGCGGCTGCGAGCGGGCGGGCGACGATGTGGCGATAGTTGCGCGCGTGATTGTCGAAGGCGCCGGATGGGGTGACGCGGACTTCCTGCATGTCGCTCTCCTAAAACGACTCGTTCATCCATATTAATTAACACGATAATTATATCTGCGCAAGCGCTCTAACCCTCGTCGTCCAGCGCGGTGGCGAGCGCGTGGAGTTCATCCGCCAGCCGCTCCAGCCGATCATTGCCGAACCGGCGCGAAAAACTCTCATAAACGCCGATCATGTCCGCGGACACCGCCTCCACCATCGCGCGTCCGGCCGGGGCCAGGCTGACATGGGCGCGCCGCCGGTCCTTGCCGTCCTCCCGCCGGATGACGAGGCCGCGCGCTTCCAGGTCGCGGACGATGCGGGTGACGCTGGGCGGGTGCAGCAGCGCGGCTTCGGCCAAAGTCGTGGGATCGCAGGATGTTTGCTCGGCCAGTTCGCGCATCACGCGCCATTGCGGCTCGCTGAGCGACGCCTTCCTGAGCGCCGGCCGCAGCGGGACGATGACCGCTTCCCGCGCACGGATGAGCCGCGCCGCCAGGGATTGCCGGAAGGGGGCCAGGCGGGGCGGGGCGGTCGTCATGCGGGCGGCTTCTCCAGCAATGGGCGGGTCATGAGGCGAGGCGCGCGGGCGCGGCCGGGCCGGTGCAGGCTATGGAACAAACCGGCGCAAGGCAACGCCATGGCGCGCGATGCGCGGCCTCGCGGGCGCAGCATGGCCAAAATCGGTTCACTGTGATAAAAGGAGGCTTGATCTCGCACATGCACAATGACAAGGGGGCGGCGACTCCCGGCAACAGGGGAGACTCCTCACCATCCCATTCCTTCCCGCTCGATCGAAAGGTCAGGCCATGCGCACGCGTCTCTACCCGCTTGAAGACTTGAACGACATTCCAGGCACGACCGTGTTTACCGCCAAGCGTTCGCGGGAGGCTTATCATCTCCACAAATTCTGCATGTCGCTGATGGAGGCCGCCAATCGCGAGGCCTTCAAGGCGGACGAGCGCGCCTATCTCGCGCGTTTCCGCTTGAGCGAGGAGCAGAGAGAGGCCGTGCTGGAGCGTGACTTCAACAGGCTGATCGACCTCGGCGGCAACATCTACTTCCTCGTCAAGCTCTCCAATACGGACGGCTGGAGCACGCAGAAGGCGGTCAGTTCGATGACCGGCATGACGGCGGACGAATATGCCGCGATGATGCGCGCCGGGGGGCGCTCGCCCGAGGGCCAGCGCTCGAAGCGGGAGGGCAACTGATGGCCCGGATCACCGCAGGCGTCGCCACCAGCCATGTGCCCGCCATCGGCGCGGCCTTCGATCAGGGGCGTGCGGGCGACGACTATTGGAAGCCCGTGTTCGACGGTTATGAATGGGTGAAACAGTGGGAGAAGCAGGAGAAGCCCGATGTGGTGATCCTCTGCTACAACGATCATGCCTCGGCCATGATGCTGGACGTGGTGCCCACCTTCGCGCTCGGCATGGCGGAGGAGTTCACCCCGGCCGACGAGGGCTGGGGCCAGCGCCCGGTGCCGGTCGTCCAGGGTCATATTGAGCTGGCGTCGCACCTCGCCGAGCAGCTCGTCATTGACGAGTTCGACCTGACGCTGATGAACCATATGGATGTGGACCACGGCTGCACCGTGCCGCTCAGCCTCATGTTCGGGCAGGTCGATGAGTGGCCCTGCCGCGTCATTCCGCTGGCCGTGAACGTCACGCAATTCCCCACGCCCTCCGGCAATCGCTGCTGGATGCTGGGCGAGGCGATCGCCCATGCGGTGGAGAGCTTCCCGGAGGATCTCAACGTGCAGATCTGGGGCACGGGCGGCATGAGCCACCAGCTTCAGGGGCCGCGCGCGGGCCTCATCAATCCCGCGTTCGACAATGGCTTCCTCGACGGGCTGATTGACGATACCGACCGGCTGCGGGCCATCACGCGCCTTGAATATCTGCGTGAATCCGGCTCCGAGGGGATCGAGCTGATCATGTGGCTCATCATGCGCGCCGCTTTGGGCAAGGATGTGGAGCAGCTGCATCGCTTCTACCACGTGCCCGCCTCCAACACCGCCGTCGGCCATATCGTGCTGCGGCCCCGCGCGCTGGTTATGGCCTGAGGGAAGGGCTGGGCGGGGAAGCGGCGCTTCCTCCTCCTGACAGAGTTTTCCCGAGAGGCGCCGTGCTCCTGCGAAGCCAGGAGCCAAGGGCGGTTGGGAGCCGTGATTGTGCTATGTGCTCCTGCCTTCGCGGGAGCGCATGCTTCGTAGAGTAAGCTCCCCCCTTCGTGTCGACCATAATCGACACAGGCGAGGCATGACGGCCTCGTCTTGGTGGTGCTTCATCCCGCCCTCTTGTCTCCCGAAATGCCCCCGCTGGCGACCAAGGCTCGACTTTCGCCCGATGCCCCGCCATTCTCCTCGCTCGGGGAGGATCTATATGCTGGGCAAATCCTTATTGGCGGCATCGGCGCTGCTTCTGCTGGGGCAGGGGAGCGCACAGGCGCATCATTCATTCGCGGCCTTTTTCGATGCGAGCAAGATCATCAAGATTCACGGCACGGTCACGGATTTCCATTTCACCAACCCGCACGGCACCATCGGCCTCGATGTGACGGACGCGCAGGGCAAGGTGCAGAAATGGCGCGCGGAGACCAATGCGCCGGTGGTGCTGATGCGGCGCGGCTGGTCGCGCGCGAGTGTCAAGCCGGGCGACGTCATCACCATCGAGGGCTGGGGGTCGCGTGACGGCAAGCCCTATCTGCGCCTGCGCGCCGCGTTCGACGCTGATGGCAAGCCGATCGGCCAGCCCTTTGGCCAGAGCGACGGTTGAGCATGGCTGAATGGCCTCTGTTCGTGTCGAGCAGGGGGGTGGGCGTATCTGGACCGGGCGCCACGGCAAGCGCGGTGAGACAAGGAGAGACAGGGGTGAACGGGACGCGGCGGATGCTTCTGGCCGGATTGGCGGCGATGACCATGGCGACGATGGCGGTGGTGCCTTTGGGAGCGGCACCGGCTCCGGCCGCAGCTCTATCGCCGCCCGATCTCACCGGCTTCTGGTCGCTGGACGCGACACCGCATGCCAATGATCCGGACCTGATCGCCAAGCTGCCGCCCAATACGGTCGTGCTGGACGATACCGGCGTCGCCGAATTTCCCAGCGGGGACTATGGCGGCCTCAAGCCGAAGCCGGATGCGCTGGCAGCGGCGCAAAAATGGAAACCGCAGGATGAAATGACCCTCACGCGGGTCTGCGCGGCGCCCTCGGTCGTCTATGCCATTCAGGGGCCGTTCCCCTTCGAGATATACCAGACGCCGACGCTGATCGTGTTCAAATATGAGTATTTCGATCAGGTCCGGCTGATCTTCATGGACGGGCGGGGCCATCCGCCGGCGGATGCGCCGCACAGCAAGGTCGGCCATTCGGTCGGCCATTGGGAGGGGGAGGAGTTGGTGGTCGATACCACGCATCTCGCACCCGCGACCATCACCAACAATGGCCTCGATCACAGCGCCAACATCCATATGGTCGAGCGCTACAAGCTGGGCGCGAACGGCAAGACGCTGATGGCGACGCAATGGTTCGAGGACCCGGAGGTGCTCGACAATGATGGCGCCCGCTTCATCCAGTGGTCGAAGAAGGCGAACAGCTACGTCTTCCCCTATGACTGCGACCCTTCCTTCGCCACCCAGTATCAGCAGATCGGTGAGCCGGGCGACGCGGGCAAATGACGCGTGCAAACCCTTGGACACGGATGAAATTCAGTGAGGCAGAGAGCACAAGGAGAGCGGCATGACGGATGTGGAGCAGAGATCGGATCCCGATCAGGTGGGCGCCGGCACCAACATCTTCGTTTACAAGCACAAGGCGGCGGCCATCCCGACGGGCTGGCAACCCTTCGATCCGGCGGAGAATGGTGCCACGGATATCTCCACGGATATGAAGGCGGAGTTCCGGCTCGACCTGGTGATGGGGCCGATTATGGCGGGAGAGTTCAGGCAGCAGCCAGGCTCCGCCATCCTGAGCTGGCCATTCACCGAGCATGCGTTTCTGTTCGAAGGCAGTGTCGAGATCACCGATCTCGCTACGGGAGAAAAGGCCACTTATGGGCCGGGCGACGGATGGATCGTCAGGCAAGGCTCGCGGACGTTGTGGAACGTGCTTGAGCCGATCCGGAAGTCCTTCTTCCAATATAGCGAATAGGCGTCGCGCCGGCGCAAATGGTCGGTGATTGGTGGTAGCAAGCCCGCGCCGCATGAGGCGGGGTGGGCTTGCTCTTGTTCACTACGGACGGGCCGCAGAATCAGACGTCGAAGATCACATTGCCAGCCTCATCCATGGCGAAGCCGGGGTTCCAGGCGATTTCCCAGGCGTGCCCGTCCGGGTCCGCCACATAACCGCGGAAGCCGCCATGGGGCGGTGCGTCCGCCGCGCGCAACAGGCTGCCGCCGGCCGCGGCGAGCCGCTCGATCAGCGGGGCGACCGCGTTCCGCTCGGCGACATTGTGCGCCAGCGCGAAGGGGGCGTTCTCCGCCGGATTGGTCCGCTGCATATCCTGTTCGAGCGCGGCTTTGAGGAAGGTCCCCAGCACGATGCCGTTGAGTTGGTAGAAGATGATCTCGTGATTTTCGAACACGGGCGACCAGCCGAAACCGTCGCTGTAGAAGCGGCGTGAGCGGGCGAGGTCAGTGATGCCCAATGTGATGACGGAAACGCTTTGCATATCCATAACCTCCGTTCGGCGGCGCATCTTCGCGCCGTCGTTCAAGGTCACGGGGCTGGCCATCGGGCCGCCAGGACCGCCGCAGCGGGGCCGGACCAACCGTCCCGGCCTCTCCTTTTCTGACGTGGCTTATCTAACAAAGGCTGGCTACGGCCGCAACGCGGCAGTCCGCGACGTCCCATTCCGAATGGCAGGGGGCATGGCGACCTTTCTCCTATCATCGAGACAGGGCGCTGGCGCTTCCCGAACAATAGCCGTTCGCGCCTGATCCGGTTGCGGGAAAGCCCTTACTCCGCAACCGCAACTGTTGCCGTGCCGACCCCGACCTGTTTCAGCCGAGCAGGCCCAGCGTGTCCAGTTCGGCGAGGTTGTCGATCACCCGATGCGGCCGGCGTTCCGCCGCCTGCGCGGCCCATTCCTCGCGTGAGGTGGTGCCGGTGGTGACGCCGATGCCCATGGCGCCGCCCAGGCGCGCCATCTCGGTCTCGACACGCGGATCGTCGCCGATCACCGCGATCGCCTCGGTCGGCACGCCAAGCTTGGCGGCGACGAACTGCATGGCGTGCAGCGAGGGCTTGCCGGTCACTTCCGGCTCCTGCCCCGTCACCCGCGCGATGGCGCCGGAAATGGCGCAGCTGAAGCCGAAGGCGCGCCCGCCGCGACTGGCGAAGAAGGGCACGTCCGATGCGGTGAAGAAGGCCGCGCCGTTCAGCACCGCTTCGCAGGCGGCGTGGATGTCCGCCATCGAGCAATCCGGGTGCCAGGCGACATAGACGGCCTCGGCCTGCGCCGCGCCGTCCTCGCCGGGGAAGCAGGTTGTCACGCCATCGCCGTTCAGCGCGTCCGCCACCCCCTGCGTGCCGAGCAGTAGCACCCGCTCGATCCCGCGATCGTGAAAGACCTTGGCCGCCACGCTGTTGGGCGTGAACAGATGCTCGTCCGGTATCGGCAGGCCCAGCGCGCGCAGGCGCGGCCCCTGCTGTGCGGCGGGGTAGGCGCTGCCATTGGTGAGTGCGAGATACGGTACGCCGCGCGCTTCCAGATCGGTCAGCAGGTCCACCGCGCCGGGTAGCACGGTGTAGCCGCCGAGCGCCTTGTCGCTGAGGATCAGCGTGCCGTCGAGGTCGAACATGAAACCGCCGGCAGGGCGCAGCGGTTCGCTCCAGAGGGGCGTAGTCACGGGATGATGGTCCTCATTCAATGCGCGCAGGATTCGAGTTCGAGGCGGAAGCCGGCCTTCTCCACGCTCATCCGGGTCACGTCCGTGCGGGCGAGAAGCTGGCGGATCAGCGCCATGGCCGGGCGCAGCGTCGGGTCATAATGGCGCGGCGCGGAGCCGGCGGCCTGCATCGCGTCGACCAGATTGGCCGGCATGGTCGCGCGCAGCAGAAACTCCTCGTCCGAGAGGTGCGCGCCAATGCGTTTGCGCAGCGTGGGCAGGTCCGCCATGCCCGGCTCGTCGGCCAGTTCCTTGGTGCGCGGCAGGGCCATGATCCGGTCGAGCACATCGGGCGCGATCGGCTGGTTCGGCCGGCCGAACTTGCCGATCGCGTAGCGGATCACCTCGTCCGGGATCACGCTGTAGCGCTCCTTGGCGGTGACGTTCATCACGGCCTGCGTCATCACCATCTGGGCGAAGGGCGTCATCACGATCGGCCAGCCCAACTCCTCGCGCACGCGGCCCAGTTCCTCGACCACGGCGCCTTCCATATGGGGCACGCGGTGATCGGCGAGGTGCCGGCGCATCGTGCCCACCATGCCGCCGGGCAGCTGGTGCTGGCGATAGGTCGCGTCGAACGCCATGGGCTTGCCGGCGGGCAGGCCCTCCGCATCCGCCAGCGCGGTGAAGTAGCGGCTCACCTCGGCCAGCGCTTCGTCGTCAATGTCGACATTGTGGCCCAGCGCGCGCAGATTGGAGACGACGCGCTCGACTGGCGGGTTGGAGGTGCCGTCTCCCGCCGCGCCGCTCGCGCATTGCAGAGCCTCGATGCCCAGTTCCGCTGCCTCATAATAGCTCTGCTCGCCCAGCCCGATGGTGCAATGGGCGTGCAATTCCAGCGGCTTGTCGCCGATGACCGCGCGGATCGCGGGGATCAGCGTGCGGGCGCGCTGCGGGCTGAGCAGGCCGCCCGGGTCCTTGATGTAGAGCGCGTCGATATCCGGGCTGGCCGCCATTTTGCGCGCCGCCTCGGCATAATGGGCGTCGTCGTGGATCGGGCTGAGCGTGAAGACCAGCGCACCGACGATATAGGCGTCGCCATCCTGCCGGATCATCCGCGCGACCTCGACGTTCGCGTCGGCGTCGTTCATCGGGTCGGCGAGCGCGAAGCGGCCGATGCCGTTCTTCATTAGCGTACGGAAGGCCAGCGCCATGAAGTCCGGGCTTGCCGTCTCCCACGCGATGAAGCGGAAGCCGGTGGAGAGGAATTGCAGCGGCGTGGTGGGGCAGGCGGCCGCCATCAGCCTTATACGCTCCCACGGGTCTTCCTGCTTGTAGCGCACGGCCACGCCCATATGGGTGGAAGTGGTGAAGTCGATCGCCTTGAAGCCGACGCGCTCCATCACCGGCGCGATGGTCAGCGTGCGCGCGGTGTCGACGCCCAGCGCGGCCCAGAGGCACTGGTTGCCGTCCCGCAGCGATGTTTCGACGAGCCGGATATCGGCCATTGGTCAGTCTCCTGTGCCAGCCGCCGCGCGCGCCGCGCGACGTGCCAGAAATCCGGTGTCGACGCCGCCCTGCGCGAAGTCGGGATCGGCCAGACTCTCCGCCTGAAAGACGATGTTCGTCGAGATGCCTTCGATCCGGGTTTCACCCAGCGCCGCGCGCAGCCGCGCCAGCGCGGTCGCCCGGTCCGGCCCATGGGCGATCACCTTGGCGACCATGCTGTCGTAGAAGGGCGGGATCTTGGCGCCATCGACAATATGGGTATCGACGCGAATGCCGTCGCCGCTCGGCCAGCGCGCGCTGCTCACCGTGCCCGGGCTGGGCGCGAAGTCGCGCGTCGGGTCCTCGGCATTGACGCGGATTTCGATGGCCGCGCCGTCGATCCGCACCTCATCCTGCGAGACGCGCAACCCCTCGCCATTGGCGATGGCGATCTGCTGGGCGATGAGGTCGATGCCCGTCACCATCTCCGTCACCGGATGTTCCACCTGGATGCGTGCGTTCATCTCCAGGAAATAGAACTGATTGCGCGCCACGTCGTAAAGGAACTCCACCGTGCCGGCGCCGCGATAATCCAGCCGCGCGGCGAAGCGCACCGCCGCCTCGTGCATCTGCGCGCGGATATCCTCGGGCAAATGCGGCGCGGGCGTCTCCTCGATCAGCTTCTGGTAGCGGCGCTGCACCGAGCAATCGCGTTCGCCCAGATGGATGACGTTGCCGCGCCCGTCGCCCAGCACCTGCACCTCGACATGGCGGCCCTGCGCGACATAGCGCTCGAGATAGACGCGGGCGTCGCCAAATGCCGCGCCGGCCTCAGCGGAGGCCATGTCCATCGTCGCGGCGAGATCCTTCAGATCCTCGACCAGCTTCATGCCGCGCCCGCCGCCGCCGCCCACCGCCTTGATGAGCAGGGGCGCGCCGATTTCCGCCGCCAGCGCCTGCGCCTCGGCCGGGCTGGCGATCGGGCCGCCCGGCACCACCGGCACGTCCGCTGCGATCGCCTCCGTGCGGGCGCGCAATTTATCGCCGACCGCCTCGATCTGCGCCGCTGTCGGCCCGATGAAGATGATGCCTTCTTCCTCGCACAAACGAGCCAGATCGGCCCGTTCGGAGAGAAAACCATAACCGGGATGGATCGCATCGCAGCCCGAGCCGAGCGCGGCCTGCACGATGGTTTCCACCCGCAAATAGCTGTCGCCCGGCCGCGACGGGCCGATGCACAAGGCCCGGTCCGCCATTTGCGCGCCGAGCGAGCCGCGATCGGCCTGGGACACGGCCAGCACCGTCTCCAGCCCGAGCGCCTGGGCGGTGCGGATCACCCGCACGGCAATCTCGCCGCGATTGGCGATGAGGATGCGGCGGATGCTCACCGGAGGCGAGTCCCAGCCACAGAGCGCGCCCCGGCGGAACGGTGCGCGCCTCGCTTCCGCTCGTGCCCTTCGCTTGAACCGAACGGAATGGGCCGGACGACGGGTAGGTGAGGGCGCATGGTCGGCGTCAGCCTCATCACGCAGCGTCCGGCCGCACCAGCATCAGCACTTCGCCATGCTCGACCAGCTCGCCATTGGGCGCGAGGATGTCCACGATCTCGCCGCTCACTCCGGCGGAAACGGAGTTCATCAGTTTCATCACCTCGACAATGCCGATCACCGTCTCGGTATCGACCTTCTGGCCGACCTCGACAAAGGGCGGCTCGCCCGGCTTGGGTGCGCGATAATAGATGCCGAGCAGCGGCGAGCTGATCTCGACCAGACCGTCCTCGCCATTCCTGCGTGGTTTGGCTGCGGGCGCAGTTGCCGGGGCTGGCGCGGGAGCCGAAGCGGCCGCCGGCGTCTGCGCTGCCTCACGCGGTGCGCGCGCGGCGCGGGGCGTCGCGGCGCCGCCACGTTCCAGCTCCAGCTTGACGCCGTCCAGTTCGAGGCTGAGCCGGTCGAAGCTGGAGGCTTCGAGCAGCTTCATAATCTCCTCGACGTCCTTGGCAGTGAGGCTCATTTACTTGCGTCCTCCGAAAATCGTCATCACATGCTTGAGTGGATCGGCCGTGGGGGCCGTTACCGGCACCTGCGCCTTGGCGGACCACACCGTCTCCGGCCGGCTTTGCAGCAGGAGCAGCGCGCCGCTCTTGTCGATCGCCCATTCGATGTCCTGTGGGCGGCCATAATGTTTCTCGACCCGGCGGCCCACCGTGCGTAGCGCCTGCAATTCCTCGTCGGAAAGGCTCGGCGCGGTGCGCATGTCGGCGGGCAGATCCTCGTCGACGATGCCGCCGCCTTGCGCGGGCACCTGCCGGATATGCTTGTCGCTGATCTCGCGCGTGCTGATCTCGCCGGTGATCTTGCCGATCACCCAGCGATCCGGCGTCACTTCGCCGGAGACGACGGCGCTGCCCAGCCCCCACGCGCCCTCGATGGTGATGACCGACTTGTCGCCCGTGGTCGGGCTGCGCGTGAACATCACGCCGGCCGTGCGCGCATCCACCATCGTCTGGACGACGACCGCCATGGCGACGCCCTCCTCGGGCAGCCCATGCTTGCGGCGGTAGGTGATGGATTCGACCGAATAAAGGCTGCCCCAGCACTCGCGCACGCGGTGCACCGTGTCCTGTGCGTCAAGCACCCACAGGAAGGTGTCTTGCAGGCCGGCGAAGCTCGCATCCTCGGCGTCCTCGGTGGTCGCCGAGGAGCGCACCGCGACGGTGGCGCCATCGCCGGCAAGCTGCGTGTGCGCGTCGAGAATGGCGCGTTCCACCGGCTGCGGCAGCGGCTCCTGCTCGACGCGGGCACGCAGCGCCTTGGAGAGCGCCGTCACCGCATCGAGATCGGCCGGGTCGATCGCTTCGACCAGCGCACGCACGGGCGAGGCCTGCTCCAGCGCCTCCAGGAACAGCTCGAAGGCGTGGGTCGTCACCACGAAGCCCGGCGGCACGTCGATGCCGGCATGGGTCAGCTCCCCCAGGCTCGCGCCCTTGCCGCCCACCGTGGGCCTGTCATCGATGCGCAGGTCCGCGAACCAGCCGATTGCATCTGTCTCGCTCATTCGGTCCAGTCCCTTCTCAGGCGTCTTCGAGCACGGGCTGGTCTTCGAGGATCGTGACGATACCCCGGCCGCCATCCACGCGGATGCGCTGCCCATCCTTGATCCGCTGCGTGGCGGAGCCGGTGCCGACCACCGCCGGTAGCTCATATTCACGCGCGACAATGGCCATGTGGCTCATCGACCCGCCAATGTCGGAGACGGCAGCGGAAATCTTCTGGAAGATCGGCGCCCAGGTCGGGTTGGTGACCTGGCAGACGAGGATATCGCCCTGCTGCAAGCGACTAATCTCCTCGACCGACTTGACCACCCGCGCCGTGCCCTCGACCACGCCCTGACAGGCCGCGAAGCCCTTCAGTTCGTTGCTCGGCCCCTCACCGTCGGAGAGCCAGGCGTCCAGGCTTTCGCGGGTGATGCCCCACAGCATGACGATGGCCGGGTCGTCGATCACGTCCGGCACCGCGCCCAGCGCCGGCGGCACGGTATGCTCCCCCCAGATCTTGATCGCGGCCTTGCGCTCGGCGACCTTCGCGGGCCAATGCTGCGGGCCGATCGGCTGCGCGCCGCTCGACCAGGTCAGCATCAGGTCGATGATCGCGCTTTCCAGTTCGTAATGGGTGAGGTGGAACACGTCCGCCGGCTCGGCGAAGAAGCCGTTTTCAGCCAGCAATTCGCCATATTCGCGGATCTTGTTGAAAAACAGGTTGGTGTACCAATGCTCGCAGTAGAACTTATGCCCTTCCACATAGGGGAACACGCGGTGCGCCAGCGTGATGAGCTGGTCATAGGTGGCGCGGTCCTCGTCCGTGTCGAGCAGGTCGCGATAATCCGCGACAAGCTGCTCGCGCTCCTCGATCAGCTTCCCGGTCGGCCGCTCGATCGGCTGGCCGGACTTTACCTTCTCGATATAGCCGGGCAGTGCCGCGAACGGCATGGAGAGGTCGTCATTCCATGAGCGGTGATAATGGTAGAAGCCGTCGCCCACATTGACGTTGAACCAGGGGTTGCGGCTGCTCTCCAGTTCCTTGAGCCATTCCTTGCCGGCGCCGCCCAACTGGTCGAGCGCGGCCAGCACGTCGTCGATCACCATGCCGTCGTGGAACTTGTCGTCCACGCCCAGCTCCACCGCGCGGCGGGCAAGGCGCTTCACTTCCTCGTCCGGGCGGAAAATCTCGGCTTCCATGCCCGCCACCATGCGGCTGATCGCCTGATCGCTGATCTCCGGGAAGGCCTTTTTGCAGAAGTCGAAGAAGGTCAGATAGGCGCCATAGCCGAGCAGCAGGAACTCGAAATGATGGTGCCACATGCGGAAGTAGCCTTCGAGCGTCTTCCGGTAGGTGTCGATCAGCGCATGGTTGGCGGCGACACCCTTGCCGGTGTGCGTCGTCTCGATCGGCTCCAGATCGGGCAGGGTGGGCTTGGGCAGCGCCTGCGCATCCGCGATCAGCGCCTTCATCTTCTCCTTCCACTGGTCGTAGAGGGTTTCCCAATGCTCATAGTAATAGAAGGCGCGCTGCTGGAATTCCTTGGTGCGCGCCTCGATCTCGGCCGGGTCCGTCACCGCCACGCCGCCGATGAACACGCGGCCGTTGATGATGCGGTGGTCGATGCCCTTGGTCGTCGGCAGCACATGCACGCGGGTGTTGAAGCTGCCCAGCGCGCAATAGGCCGCTTCCGCCGTCACCATGTCGAAATGATGCATCGGCTCGGGGAAGTGCATGCTGTTATAGAACCAGAAGCGCTCGTCGTCGCCCGGGTTGAACTGGATGTAATAGGGATGCGCCGCCTGCGCGGCCTCGGTGCCGGGCACCACTTTCAGCGAGCTGGGCAGCGGGAAGCCCTTGGTCGGTTGGCTCATGGCAGTCCTCTCGAATCTTCTCGCCCGGCGCCGCGTTTCTTATCTCGTCTGGCGGCGGGCCGATGCATGTTGCGGCCGCTCCGGCGCGGGTCAGTCCATAGGGACTCGGTCCATATCCGGCGCGATACGCTTTGAAGCTAAAGCGTCGGTCCGCCGGTCCAAAGGACACAAGCGCACGGCAAGCAGGACAAAAGCGAAGCCGTGCTGTCCCGGTCTGTGCGGCGTCAGTGGGCCTGCCCGCCCTCGCGCCACATGGTCGGCGTCACACCGAAGCGCTTGCGGAAAAGCCGTGTGAAATAGCCGGGGTCGAGGAACCCGCAGCGGAACGCGATCTCGCTCACCGAGAGGCTGCTCGCGCGTGGATCGGTGAGCAGATTGCCGGCGCGGTCGAGTCGCACGGCGTTGAGTTCGAGCACGAAGCTGGTGCCAGCCCCGGCCAGCAGTGCCTGCATGTAGCGGCGCGAAATCCCTAGTTCCCGCGCTACGCGCTCGGGCGTCAGCTCCGGGTCGGCATGGTCGGTTTCGATCCGCCGCAAGATCTGGCGGGCAAGCTGGCCGCGATGGCGGCTGGCGCCTTGTTCCTGCGCCGGCTCATGGAAGCCGGTCGCCAGCGTCAGCAGCGCGCCGACCTGCTCGGCGATGAGCGGGCGGGGCAGGGGGCTGGTGTCGATCCCGCCGATCATCGTCTCCAGCAGGCTGCCGAGCGGAGCGCCCCAGCCCTCCCGCGCGGAGATCGGCCGGGCGAGCAGCGCGTCGGGGTCCGGCAGATATTTCTCCAGCCAGCCCTGCGGCATCATGAGGTCGATGGCCTCATGCGCGGTGTCCATCTCCATCTGGTAGAAGCGGGTATTGTCGAGCAGCACGAACTGGCCCGGCTCCACCGTGAAATGCTTGCCGCCCATCCGCGTCCTGAGCGCGCCGGTGCGGGCATAGACGAGCTGGATGGTTGGGCTGGCGCGGCCGGCGCTGCCGTCCGTTCCACAATGGACGACGCGTTGCGCGGGCGCATGAAGCTGGAGCAGGCGGAGCTGGCCGACGCCGTGGCTGCTCCAGCGCGCGGAAAAACAATCCGTGTCGAACACCGTCACGTCGATCGGGGCGATGGTGCTCGCGGCCCAGTCGCGCCACTGGTTCAGCGCCTCGCCACGGGCAAGCCCGCTGGATGTCCAGCTATGATCGTCCTGTCCGGTCGGGGCGTGCATGGCTCCGCTGATATCCTCTCCCGCGCCTCGCGCGCTTCCCGGCAATCTAGGGGCCGCCCGCGCCTGCTGCAAGCGCGGCGCTCAGGCTGGCTCGCTCACCTGCATCTCGCGCAGGCCGCGCCGGGCGTGGCCGGTCACGTCCGCGCCGGCATCCTTCGCCAGCCGCGCGAACAGCGGCGCGGCGATCACGGCCAGGGCTGCCAGAGTGAGGATCGCAAGGCGGAAGGCGAGCAGGCTCGGCTCGGCCGATGCACCGGAAAACAGGTTGAGCAGCGCGGCCACGCCGGAAATGGCGATGGCCTGCGCCAGCGAGTTGGTCACGTTGCCGAGCACGGTGGCGTTGCCGACCTCCTCCTGCGGCACATCGGCGAAGCGCAGCGCCATCATCGCCGTGAACAGGATCGAGCGCGCCATGCCGACGCCGACCATGATCGCGAGCAGCAGGGCAAACGGGAGGCCGGGCGTGAGCGCGGCACAGACCAGCAGCGAGGTCGCCATGCACAGCGCGCCGCTGATGAGCGCGGTGCGGAAGCCGAGCCGACGCAGCGTGCGCGAGGCGACCGCCTTGAGCATGAGATCGCCCGCATTCTGCGCGAGCAGCAGCAGCCCGGCCTCAAACGGCGTCAGGCCAAGCGGAATCTGGAGCATTAGCGGCAGCAGGAAGCCCAGCCCGGTAAAGGGGACGCGCACGAACATCGCCGCGCCCACGGTCGAGGCGTGGAAGCAGGGGAAGCGCAGCGGCGTCAGCGGCACGATCGGATGCGCCGCCCGCCGCGTATGGCGCAGGGCGAGCGTGCCGAACACCAGCGCCGCCGCGAGCAGCAGCGCGCCCAGCTCCCAGCCCTGCCCCTTGGCGCCGATCCGGTCGATCCCCGCGATGAAGGTGGCGAGCGCGCCGGCCGTCAGCGCGAAGCCCCTGCCATCGAACGGTGTGCGTTCGCCGGGGCGGATATTGGGGATGAACCGCAAGCTGGCGATCAGCGCCACAAGCGCCGTCGGCACGTTGAGGAAGAAGATCCAGCGCCAGTCGAGAAAGGTGATGACGAAGCCGGCGAGCGGCGGCCCCAGCACCGGGGCGACCAGCGCCGGGGTGGAACTGATCGTCATCGCCGTGACCAGATAGTGCTTGGGGGTGATGCTGAGCAGCACGATGTTGCCCACCGGCACCATCAGCGTGGCGAACGCCGCCTGCGAGACACGCATGGCGAGGAACATCGGCAGGCTCTGCGAGAGGCCGCACAGCATGGATGAGACGATGAAGCCGAGGATCGCCGTGGTGAATACCCGCCGCGAGCCGAAACGCTGGCCGATCCAGCCGCTCACCGGCAGCATCACCGCCGAGACGAGGATGTAGATGGTGACGGTGGTGCTCATCGTCGTCGCGGATACGGCGAAATCGGTCGCCATGGCGGGCAGGCCGGTGATGAGCGCCGTGCTGTCCAGCCCCACCATGAACATGGTGCCGGCCAGCACCCAGGCGGTGATCCGCGCGCGCCGCAGGGCGTCGTCGGAGGGGTTGGCGGAGGCGCCCTCCAATGGGTCTTCGCGCAGTGAGGTCATGCTGCGGTGGACCATGGCAGCGCCGGGCGCCCGCGCCAAGAGGGCGCGCCCGGCCTGCCTCGATCCGATGATGCTTGCAGGAGCGCCCCCAACCTTGCCATGCTGCGTGGACGATTCGGACAAGATCAACTTCATGGAGAGAAGACATGGCCACGAAAGCGGTGGATATTGAGGATACGGTCCGCACGGTGCAGGCCAATCTCAACTATCTGCTTCCCGGCACACCCATCAACCGGCGCTTCGTCTCCGCCGGCGTGGAGGTGAACACCGGGCGCAACGGCCCCTATCCCACGACGATTCGCGACGGCCGCGCCATTCGCGATCATTTCTCGTTCGATCGCCACGGCTTCCGCTTGCTCGACGCGCCGACCGCGATTCGCGATTTCCATGACAAGACGGAGGTGGAAGCGCACTATCAGGTCGAGGTGCAGCGCCATGTGCAGGCGGCTTATGGGGCCGATCTGGTGGTGCCGATGGGCTGGATGCTCCGCACCTCCGGCGAAATTCCGGAAGCGCCCGAGTCGGATCAGCCCTATCGCCATTATGGCGGCCTCCAGCCGGCCGCCGGCGAGGTGCATGTCGATACCGAGCCGAGCCGCCAGGCCGCGGCCGCCCAGCGCGCCTATGAGCGCGCGCGGCCGGACGGGCCGGGCTTCAAGCGCTTCATCATCTCCAGCTTCTGGCGCACCTTCTCGCCGCCGCCGCAGAACTGCCCGCTCGCCGTGTGCGATGCGCGCAGCGTGCGGGATGACGAGGGCACGCCCAACGTGCTCTGGGTGGTCGACAAGATTCCGGAAGGCGACGCCATGTTCGGACCGATGGACGACGACGCCAATCCGCTGGCGGCGGCGATCTTCTACCACAATCCCGATCATCGCTGGTGGTATTTCTCCAGCATGACGCGCGACGAGGCGATGCTGTTCAAGTTCCATGACAGCGACCGCAGCCGCCCTTGGCGCTGCCCGCACACGGCCTTCTGGGATGACAGCCTGCCCGGCGCCAATGTGCGCGAGAGCATCGAGTGCCGGAGCATCGCCTTCTTCGAGTGAAGCGCGGTTGACCCACATTGTTCTCCTGCGAAAGCAGGAGTCCAGGGCGCACGAGCGGTATCCTTCCGCCCTGGGTCCTGCCTTCGCAGGAGCATTGTTTCAGTTCATTCGAGGGAAGACGCGCCGCTACCCCCAATAGGACCACCCGCGCAAAACCGGATTTGCGGCCTCTACCCCTCGGCCGGCGCCGTCGTCAGGCCCAGTTCGGGAATAGCCACGGAGCGCCGCCCGCCGAAATCGGTGCGCACCACGATCAGCCCGCTCTTCTCCAGATAATCGAGCAGCCGCCGGATGCGCCCGGCCGAGCGCGTGCCGTAGATGCGCGCCAATGCCGCATCGTCCGGGCAAGGCTCCTCGGCGATGGCGGCGCGGGCGAGCAGCAGGAAGGGCGCCAGCAGATCGTCCGGCACGCCCTCGGCCAGCCGCAGGACAGCAGGCCATTGCGGGGCGTCCAGCGTGTCGCCGCCCGCCACCGCGACGGCGAACCGGCGGCGGAAGGCCAGCATGTCCAGCCCGGCATCGGGAAGCCGCTGCATCCGGCAACGCACGCAGAAATCCTGATAGAGCGCGGGCACCGGCCGGTAGGTGCAATCCTCCTCCGCCGCCATGTCGCGCAGCACGGCGCGGATGATGGCCTCACGTTCCGGCGCGGGAGACGCCGGCTGGCCCGGCGCAGCCTCACCGCCTTCGGCTAGCGTCGCCATCTCGGTTTCGGTATCTGCCCGCTCCAGCCGCACGCTGCTGTCGACCGGCTTGGGTGGCGGCGGCGCGAGCGGCAGGCCCGGTTCGCGCGGTTCCGGCTCGATGGCGAAGAAATCCTCCGCTTCCTCGGCCGGTGCGCTGGGCAGCGGGATCAGCCGGTGCGTGCCGGTGCGTGCGCTGGTCTGCACCGCGCCGATCTTCACCGCGATCGGGCGGCGGCAGATGGCCGGGCCGAGCGCGAGGAAGCGGCCGCGCTCCAGGTCGCGAATCTGCTCGGCCTGCCGCCGCTCCATGCCGAGCAGGTCGGCCGCGCGCGCCATGTCGATGTCGAGGAAGGTCCGGCCCATCAGGAAATTGGAGGCTTCCGCCGCGACATTCTTGGCCAGCTTGGCGAGCCGCTGGGTGGCGATGACGCCCGCCAGCCCGCGCTTGCGCCCCCGGCACATCAGGTTGGTCATCGCGGCGAGCGACATGCGGCGAATCTCGTCCGATACGTCGCCGGCGGCGGCGGGTGCGAACATCTGCGCCTCGTCCACCACCACGAGCGCCGGATACCAATGCTCGCGCGGGGCATCGAACAGCGCGGCGATGAACTGCGCGGCGCAGCGCATCTGCGCCTCCAGCTCCAGCCCGTCGAGCGTCAGCACCACCGAGGCGCGCCGCTCACGCACCTTGGCCGCCAGCCGCTCGATCTCGCGCCCGTCATGCGCCGCACCGTCGATGACGATATGCCCGAACGGCTCGGCCAGCGTGACGAAGTCGCCCTCCGGGTCGACGATGACCTGCTGCACCATCCGGGCGCTTTCCTCCAGCATCCGGCGCAGCAGATATGACTTGCCGGACCCGCTGTTGCCTTGAACGAGCAACCGGGTCGCCAGCAATTCTTCCATGTCCATGGGGACCGGCGCACCATTGGCATCGGTCCCGATCACGATCGAGGCTGTCACCGGGTCGTTCATAGCCATGCGGCGCGGCGGGGCAAGGGCGGGGTGGCGGATTGGGTGGCGCGCCGCTTGTTTCGCCGCTTATGGCGAGCATAAGCGGGATCGGTGGTTGGACCTGACTTAGTGCTCCTGCGAAGGCTGGAACCCAGGGCGGCAACGAACCGCCCATGCGTCCTAGGCTCCTGCCTTCGCAGGAGCACGGATCCTGGAGTGTCCGCGTAGCCCGATCACCCCTTCTCGAACCGCGCCAGAACCTTGCCGCCCCAACCCATGATCCCCTTGGAGGCGATCAGCCATTCGCCGTCCACCTTCGCGACCACGTCGCGCACATGCCCGCACCAGTGGAGGTGCGGTGGCTCGGGCGGCCGGTTGATTGTCGCCCAGGCATAAGAGCGCACGACCCAATGATCCTTGCGTCCCTCCGGGTCCGGCTCGAACACGAATTGCGCCATCTGGTGCTGATGGCCGGGGAAATCCGCCCGCTCATGGAATTTGAGCACCAGCTTGCGGATCTCGTCGCGCCCTTTGCGCACCTCAATGCCGCCTTCGCGCGTCTCTTCGGTCGCCTCGGCATCCGGCGTGAACAGGGCGAGATAGCCCTCGGTGTCGCCGGTATCGAGCGCCCAGCTATAGCGGGCATAGAGTTCCTGAATGGCGACCTTGTCCTTGGTCTTGAGCGTCATCGCTCCCTCCTTAGCGCGGCGCGATGTGGAAGATGCGCTCGGCATTGCCGTGGCAGAGCGCGTGTCGCTCGGCCTCCGTGCACTCGAACGCCTCGATGAAGTCCACCGCCGGCTTCATCGGCTGATAGGGATAGTCGATCGCCCAGAGCACATTGTCGATACCGATCTTGTCGATGGTGTAGCGCAGCGCGAGCGGGTCTTCGACGCCGCTGGTCGTCACCACGAAATTCTGCTGGAAATATTCGGCGATGCTGAGCCTGGTCTTGGGCGCGCGGCCGATCGCCTGCGCGCGACTGTTCATGAAATTGATCCGCCAGATCCAGAAGGGGATCGCCTCGCCCATATGGCCGATGCAGATTTTGAGCTTCGGGAAGCGGTCGAACACGCCGCCCGCCATCATGCGGACGACATGGGTGCCGACCTCCACGCCATAGCCCCACATGGCGCTGTCCATGCCATAGTCCATCAGCGGACCCTTGAGCGTATCCGATGCGGCGCGCGGGTGGATGTAGATGCAGGCGTCAAGCGCTTCGGCCGCTTCGAGGCAGGGCCAATATTTGGGATCATCCAGATATTCGCCATGGGTGTGGCTATTGAGGATGAAGCCGTTGAGCTTGAGGCTGTTGATCGCCCGCTCCATCTCCTTCGCCGCGCGCTTGGGGCTTTGCGGCGCGAAGCTGGCGAGGCCGGAGAAGCGGTCGGGGCGCTTGGCGCAGACCGCCGCGAGCTTGTCGTTGGCCAGCGCGGCGAGGTCGGTCGCCGTATCCGCGTCGAACATCTGCACGCCCGGCGCGGTGAGCGAGAGCAGGTGCATGTCGACGCCTAGTGCGTCCATTTCCGGCAGGCGCCGGGCCTCCACGTCGAGCAGCCCGTCGAGGAAGTTCATGCTGCCATAGCCGGAGGCATCCGGGTCCGCATCGTAGATGCCGCGGCACAGCAGCTTGTCGAGGCTGCTGGTCGGCCCGCGCACTTCCTCGCGCAGTTGTGCGGCCACTTCCGGGATCGACCAGGCTTCTTCGGTCGCGATCAGGCGCATTTTCGCGGACATGGCATTCTCTCTCCTTGGCTTATGGGGTCTCGTCCACTGGCGGGGCCAGGCGCTGCCGGCGCGCCAGCCACAGCGCGAGCAGCGCGGCGACGGCGAGCGGCAGCAGGGCGATGACGAAGAAATGCCGGGCCGCTGTCAGCCCGAGCAGGATGGCGAGCGATCCGGCCAGCGGGCCGAGGATCGAGCCGACGCGGCCCACCCCCAGCGCCCAGCCGAGGCCGGAGGCGCGGAAGGCGGCCGGGTAGGTGGCGCTGGCCGAGCCGTTGAGGCCGTTCTGCGTGCCGGTGCTGAAGAAGCCGACGAGCAGCAGCAGCGCGATCAGCATCCCCATGCTCCAGTCATGCACCGCGAGCAGCGCCAACGACAGCGCAGCGAGGGCGGCGAAGATGGCCACGATCTTCCATTGCGCGCGGGCGAGCAGCAGGCTGGCGCACACGCCGCCGGCCACGCCGCCCGCGTGGACTCCGGTGGCGATCCATGAGGCTTGCGCGATGGAATAGCCCTGATCCTTGATGAGCAGCGGAATCCAGCCGCTCAGCAGGTAGATGACCATGAGGACCAGCGCGAAGATCAGCCAGATGGCGAGCGTGCGCGCCCTGAACTCTGGCGCCATGATGGCGCGCACGCCGGCCGTCGCCGCCTTGGGGGCGGCTCCCGGCCGGAATGCCGGACTTTCCGGCAGCGCCAGCCAGAGCAATAGCGCGATGGCGATCGGCAGCACGCCGCCCGCTACGAACAGGGCCGGCCAGCCATGGGTCGGCAGGAAATGCGCGGCAACCGCGCCCGCCACCACGCCGCCGAAGGTGATGCCGATGCCGACCAGCCCCGTCGCCGTCGCCAGATGCTTGCGCGGCGCCAGTTCGCCGGCCAGCGCCAGCGCGTTGGGCAGCACCGCGCCCAGGCCGATGCCGATCAGGAAGCGCAGCACGATGAGCTGGGGCAGGTTGACCGCCATCGCCGCGATCAGCGAGAGCGTGCCATAGACCACGCAGCAGCCGATCAGGATCGTTCGCCGGCCGAACCGGTCGCCCAGCGGCCCGATGGTCAGCGCGCCGATCAGCACGCCGATCAGGCTGGCGGAAAGCAGCGGGCCGATTTCCGCGCGGTCGATGCCGAAATCCTCGACGATGGAGGGCGCCGCGAAGTTGGCGGCCTGCAGGTCGAACCCTTCCACGATGAGCGAGATCAGGATGAGGATGAAGCTGCCCCAGCCGCGAATGGTGCCTTGCGTTTCCGCTCCGGCCCGTGACGTCATTCCTTCCCCCTCTCCCATTTTTGGGTGGCTCTTGTGTTGGGGCGTCATAGAGCAGGGCGGGGTGGCGCGATGCAAGCAGAGAATATGCGGCTCATCCCGGCGCAGCCTCACAAGCGCGTAGGGCTTTGTATTTATGGTTGTGCTGATGGCCGCAATGCGAGGATAGGGGGCTGCCGGGGCGCGGCCCGTCCAACGGGGGTCGGGCACAGCGGGTTAACCCGGCTTATTATATTTTCGGCTAAGAGGGATCGGTAAGCCGATCCGGCATTTGCGAGGTGCATCGATGGACCCATCCGACAATCAGGCTCCCGCAGGGCGTCGCTATGTGCTGATTTCGCCGTGCCGCAATGAGGCGGCCTATCTGCGCCGGACGCTCGATAGCGTGATCGCGCAGAGCGTGCTGCCCACGCTGTGGATCATTGTCGATGATGGCTCGACGGACGCTACGCCGGCGATCCTTGCGGATTACGCGGCCAGGCACCCCTTCATAAAGGTGGTGCCCAAGCCGGACCGGGGCCATCGCGCCGTCGGACCGGGTGTGATCGAGGCTTTCTATGCCGGTCTGGCGCATGTCGACCTCGCGGCGATGGATTATCTTTGCAAGCTCGATGTCGATCTCGATCTGCCGCCGCGCTATTTCGAGATTCTGATGGAGCGTATGGAGGCCGAACCGCGGCTCGGAACCGCGAGTGGCAAGCCCTATGTCCGCGATGGCGCGGGAAGCTGGATCAGCGAGCGCTGCGGCGACGAGATATCGGCCGGGATGACGAAATTCTATCGCGTGGCCTGTTTCCAGGACATTGGCGGCTTCGTGCGCGAGGTGATGTGGGACGGGATCGATTGCCACAAGGCGCGTCAACTGGGCTGGATCGCGCGAAGCTGGGATGAGCCGGACCTTCAGTTCGAGCATCTCCGCCATATGGGGTCCAGCCAGCAGAGCATATTGGTCGGGCGGCGGCGCCATGGGTTTGGTCAATATTTCATGGGGTCCGATCCGTTTTACTTCACGGCCACGGCGCTCTATCGGCTGACCTACAAACCCTATTTGACCGGCGGGCTGAACATGCTCGCCGGCTATTTCGGTGCCATGCTCAGCGGCAAGCCGCAGCTGCCCGACGCCGATTTGCGGAAGTTCATCCGCCGCTACCAGCGGCTTGCGCTTTTGAAGGGGAAGAATAGCGTCATCCACCAGCTCGAAGCGGAGCAGGAGCCGGTGTGGCGCGACAAGATCGCAGGAAAAATCCGATAGGCGCCGGGCTGGTTTCTCGGGCGGAGGTCGACCGATAGACGCCTGCGCGCTTCCCTCGGTCCGGCGGTAAACGCCGGCGATGTGTCACTATGTCGGCGGGCATATGGGGGTCGCGTAGGATCAGGGCACGCGGAGAGCCATGCGGCCCGTTATCAGCTGAAGATCAAATTACTCGGGGAGGGCGCCGCTGCCGGCGCCCTCCTTCGTCATTACTTCGCCTCCGCAGCGTTACTTGCCGCATTGCCTGCGGCCGGCAGGGCGGCGGGCTTCGCGCCGTCCGCCTTCACCTCATAGCCGGGCTGATACTCGACCTTGGCCTTCGCCTTGGCCTCCTTCAGCCGCTGCTCGCCGATCTTGTTCAGTTCCTCGTTGCGGATGGCCTGCGCGGCGATCGGCCGGGCCTGCTCGGGCGTGATGGCGACCGCTTCGACAGAGGTGATGGCGTTGATGACCAGCTTGCCGTTGCGCGGCACGATGAACGGCTCACCGGGCGGCAGGGATTGCAGACGCTGCAGCATCTCCGGCGCGACGCCCGCCGAATCCAGCGTGCCCGTGCCGCGCTGGAAGGCGATGCCCATGCCGGTCAGCCGCGTGGCGACCTCGGCGAGCGAATGGGCGCTCTCCAGGTCCTTCAGACGGGTCGGGTCGGCCGGCACGTCGATCTGCAACTGGTCGAGCTTGAAGCGCTTGCGGTCGGCGAACTGCGTGGGGTGCGTGCTGATATATTTGTTGATCGCCGCCTGATCGGGCACGCGGATCGAATCCATCGTCTTCTTGCCATACATGCTGACGAGAAGCTGCTCCTCCATGCGGCGCTGCTGCGTGAGGAACTGCGGATCGCGATCCAGCCCGGATTCCTTGGCGGCCTGCACCAGCAGGCGGCGGTCGACCATGCGCTGCAACACCTGGCTGCGCACGGCCTCCTTGTCGGCATTGGCCGGCACGTTGAGATCGGCGATCTCGGCGTTCAGCTCGGTCAGGGTGATCTCTTCGCCGTTGACGATGGCGACCACCTGGCCTTCCGCCTTTTTCTGGCAGGCGGTGACGAGAAGGGTGAGGGACGTAAGCGCGATGATCGACGCGCTCCTCAGCTTGGGCATTGACGGTCTCCAGTCAGGCATGATGGATGATATGTTGCAGAATTGGCGCAAGGGCGCGACCGATATGTTTTGATGAGCGTGGGACGGTGCGGACCCGGACAGGCCGGCGCATCGAGAGGGGCGGCGCACGGTCAAGGTCGCGCCGCCACGGCGCGGTTTTGCCGCGAGGTCCATCGCATGTGGACGGTTTTCCCCAACTGTCGAACCATGCCGAAACCCTCGCTCTCCGGCAGATTGGCCGGGCGCTGTGATACAGTGCCGCAAATCCCGAAACAAGCCCGCCCGGTGAGCAGCCCCATCCCGTGCCGTTGTGGCACTGACTAGCGGCAGACCCTTAATTTTGCGTGCAGAGCGGTGGCCCCTTCGGCTCCATCGCGCGGGCCGCGTTGCTCGACGTGTCGATCGCCATCTCGATGAGGGAGGGCGCTTTGGACGAGCCGACCTACTGAGTTGCCCGGCTGATGCGATCAGTTGAAATTAACCATTATTGCTCGACTCACTTGCACTGTGCCAGCTTCCACGGATCACTGTGGGAGTAGTGAAATGCGGAAGATATTGGTTGCAGCCATATTGGCAGCATGTGCGGCTATGCCGGCGCAGGCTGCCCAGATATTTACCATATCGCTCTATGGAACTCTATCCGGCTCCGGCTGGATGGATGATGGCACTCAGGAAGGAGAGACATGGCAGATCGCCCCCTACACGACCACGATAAAGCTCACCGGTTCGTGGGATCTGGGCTTCAATTCGTGGCGCGGTCCCTGCAATGAAGAGTTCTGCCTGAAGCCACATTTCGAGGGAAATATTTTACGGCTTGAAGCCGCTGACGGCGCATTACCATGCTATTGTAGTGAGACTATCCAGCTGGTCTTCGATCAACCCTTTAACGGCGAACTGAATTTGCTGGGGACGGCGCATCTCGTCACAGGCTCCTATGCTTTCTCCGCAGGAAGCCATTCAGGTGGTGAATGGCTTGGCGGCCAGATTTTTGGCGTGGCCGTCCCCGAGCCAGCCACCTGGGCGATGATGCTCGCGGGCTTTGGCCTGGCGGGCGCGGCGATGCGACGCCGCCGCTACCGGGTCGCCTTCGCCTGATCGGCCAACCCCAGCGCCCATTCGTGAGCGGCTTGCAGGCGTGCTGTGTTGTCCGCGCAGATCAGGGCATCGGCGCGCGCAAGAAGGATGGAATCGCTACCGGGTCCGTCAAGGCTCGGGGCGCTTCCAACGCCGGGCAGCGCAGCGTCGCCGGATAGACCGGGATCGGCTGCGGCGGCGGGGAGCCGCATGACGCGAGCAGCATAGTCGGCGCGGCCAGCATCGGCCCTGCGGTCAGCTTCATCGTTCAGTCTCCGGTTTTCCGTCTGGATGCGGGCGATTTCCGTCTGCCAGGCGGCGTCCGCGCTCGCCTGCGCCGCCTTGAAGTTGGCGATATCCGTCTCGTGCAGCGCCTTCTCCATGCGCAGGTCGGCGCGTGCTTCGGCCAGCTTGCTGCGCGTGAGCGCCAGCGCGGCGGCGAGGCCGGCCATCATGACCAGCGCCGTGATGCCGAGCGGTCCGGCAAGGCGGGTGAGCAGCCCGGTCACAGGCCCCGCAGGCAGAGCGTGCGCTCGCTTTCCCGCCGGTTGACCAATCCCTGCACGCGTCGTCCGCCGGCGTTCACCCACATCAGGAACGCATCGCACCCGCCGCGCCAGTCGCCTGCGTTGAAGCGCCGCGCCACGGTCGATCGGGCAAAGGCGGCGGGGCCGATATTATAGGTGAGCGAGATTGCGGCGGCGAGCTGGTTGGGCCGGTCCCTGAGCGCGGGCACCGCTTTCAGCACCGCCGGGGCATAGTCGTCCGCCAGCGCCCGGCGCAGCATCGCGGCACATTCGGTGGGCGTATAGCGCCGCATTTCAACGCGCGTCTCGCCGGTGCACACGGTCGCGATTCCGGCAATGTCGCGATAGGGCGTGAGCCGCGTGCCTTCCCACTGCTCGACCATGGGCGTGGCGAGCGCCACCGCGAGCGCGATGAAGCCGCCACCGCCAATCGCGCCGCCCAGCGCGCCTGCCCGCAATGGGGTGAGGGAGCCGCCGCCGCTCATCGGTGCGATCCGGGTTGGTGGAGGATATGGGCGAAGGCTGTGCCGATGAAGGCTGCCGGGGCAGGGCGCCATTTCACGATGGCGCTCCGTGGCGCGCAGCGCAGGTCTGCGAACGCAGGACGCACGGAAAGCCACCCTTTGCAGGTCGCCTGAACGGCCGGACGGTCCGCTTCGGGGCGCCCCATGGTACGGGTGGACCCCGCCACGCGGATCGGCACCGGCAGGGCGCTTGCGGTTTCTCTCCGTGCCGCGCTGCTCATGGCGGTCCGCGCGGTGCAGACGCGGCGCGCAGCGCGCAAATCGTCGGTCAGGCGCGCTCGCATGCGCGCCCGCTGATCGTCCAGCATGGCGTGTCTCCTATCTGTGCAGCCAGCCCTTGGCGGCCGCCATCAGCCCCGCGATCATCGCCGCGAAGCCGGCGATGCGTTGCACGAGGCGGATCGAATATTTGGCGGCTGTCCACGCCTCGACGACGTCCTTGGTGGCGGTGACGCCCTGTTCCACCAGCGCAACGCGTCGGTTGAGGTCGTCCAGCCGTTCCGCCTGTGCGGTCTGCAGGGTCATGAGCGTGTCGACCTTACCCAGCATCCGGTCGAGCTTGGCGTTGAGGTCGGTCATGGCTCACCACTCCGCCAGTGCCGTGCAGGCGGCGGCGATCACGCCGGCCTGCGTGGTCTGGCCATCCGCATTGAGGTGGACGCCATCGGCCCACGGCGCGAATGGCGCGGCGTTCGGGCACGCAGCGTCCCCGCCCAGCGCGGAGGCCCACAGGTCCGCCAGCCCGTCAAAGCCGAGCGCGGCCCAGTTCGCCCGCATGTATTCGGCCCACCCGCTCGCGGAGGGCAAATTCTGGTCCGCATGGTCGATCGGGCTTTGACCTATGATCTTGGCGCCCGCCGGCAGTCCCGCGCGACGCTCCGCAACATAGCGCGCGGTCTGATGGGCCAGCGTGCCGCTCGTCATCGCATCGCCGATGGCGAGGGTGCGCGCGTTGAAGAACTCCTCATAAATGAGGCGGTGCCGGATGGCCGGATCGAGCGCCGCCAGCGCCTGCGCCATGCCGTCGATCTCGCCGCCCTTGGCGAGCAGCTCGGCCGCCGTCGCGCTGCCCACGCCATAGAGGCCGTAAGCACCGGGCGGAAAGCCAAGCGCGGCCGCGACCTTGTAAGGCAGGCGCTGGGTCGCATCCGCCGTGCTGGCGCCAACGCCCACTGTGCGGCTGTCCCCGTCGAGGTGGAGGAAGCGCCCATGCGTCACGGCCGGGTGGGTCTGGCCATAGACCGCATTGAAATAGACTTCCGCTTGCAGCAGTTCGGCCGGCGTCAGGGCGCGGTCCCAGATGACGATGCGGTAGATCCGGCCCTTGAACGGGAAGGCGCCGCCGCCGGCGCTGGCCCCCATGTTCATGTTGCTGCCGCCGGTCGTGCTCACCGGCCCGTTGCTGCTGTTGTAGATGGTCCCGCGATAGACGTTGCGGGTCAGGCCGGATGCGCCGGCCACGGCATCATAGCTGGCGCGCGATACCACGCCGAACGAGACATAGCCGCTCCCCTGGCCATGCGGCACGACGCAGCCATTATTGCTCGTGGCGCTCCATCCGATATTGGTCGCGCCGGCCCAGAGCCATGGTGCGGAGCCGCCGCTACCGGCGCCGAATACGCTGGCATTGTCCGCGCCGGAGAGCTTCTCCACCACCGTCAGCATCGTGTAGGTCTTGCCGTCCAGAACCGCCCGCAGGGCTTCGCTGGCGACATTGAGGTAGGCGGACGAGCCGGCCCACTCGACATAGGGCTGCCCGCCCAGGCCGCCGGTGCGATATTTCGGCTGCCTTGCCCCGTCCGCCTGCGCGGCGTCCGCGCCGGTCGGGCTGCTGTCGGGCCATGCGGCGAGCGCGCTATTGTCGGCCTGCGCCGGGATCGTCGCGCTGTCGAAATGCGCGACGATATTGGCGGTCAGCGGCAGGGAGGAGTCGGGCGAGGGCGTTGGCGTCGGTGTGCCGCCCTGGCCCGCGCCCGGCGGTGTGCGGCGGACATGGCCCACCGCGCCATAGCCATATCCGAAACCATAGCCGGGCATCAGGCGAGGCCCACAATATCGGCCGCGGTGGTGCCGGCCGCGCGGATATGGCGCGCACGCACGTCGAGCATCTGGCCGGCCGCGATATTCTTGAACACCACGTCCGCCGCGCCGTCCGCGGTGCGCAGGGTGATGTCGCCGCCGGTGCCGACATAGATCGCCTTGGGCAGCGGGTCGATCTCCGCCGTAGCGTGGGGCGTGATCGCGAAGGCCTGGCGCGCAGGCTGGGTGAGGGAATCGATCTGGCTGTCGAAGCGGTCGGCCATGGTCCGTGCCTTTCCTGAATGCTCGTCGCGGCCGAATCGCCGCACCGGGGCGTTAAGCCAGAGACGGCATGCTGTAGGACAGCGATAAATAACCTATATGGATAAAATTATGGGTGCATCACCTTGTCTTTGTAGAGGCAGATGTCGTTGATCGGGCAGCGCCAGCACTCCGGCCGACGGGCCTTGCAAATATAGCGCCCGTGCAGGATCAGCCAATGGTGCGCGTCGCGCCGGAAGGGCTGCGGGACGCGTTTCTCCAGCCCGTTTTCCACGGTCAGCACGGTTTTCCCCGGCGCCAGTCCGGTGCGGTTGCCGACACGGAAGATATGGGTGTCGACCGCGAACGTCTCCTCGCCGAACGCCGTGTTCATCACCACATTGGCCGTTTTCCGCCCCACGCCGGGTAGCGCGGTCAGTGCCTCCCGGTCACGCGGCACCTCACCGCCATGGTTGGCGATCAGCGCTTCGGAGAGGGCGATCACATTCTTCGCCTTGTTGTTGAATAAACCGATGGTCTTGATGTGCTCCTTGAGCGCCGTTTCCCCCAGCGCGACCATCTGCGCCGGCGTTTTCACCGTCTCGAACAGCGCCCGCGTCGCCTTGTTGACGCCCACGTCGGTCGCCTGCGCGGAGAGCACTACGGCGACGAGCAGTTGATACTCGTTGCCATAGGCCAGTTCGGTGCGGGGCGCCGGATTGGCTTCGGCCAGGCGGGAAAACAGCTCGAAGATCTGCGCGCGGTTGAGTTGCCGGGCGGCCATTCCCTTAAAGCCCGAGCACGTCGGCCATGCCGTAGCGCCCGGGTGCCTTGCCGATCAGCCACTGCGCCGCCTTGATGGCCCCACGCGCGAAGATGATGCGGCTCTCCGCCCGGTGCGCCAGCTCGATCCGCTCGCCCTCGCCGGCGAGGACGACCATATGGTCGCCCGCCACGGATCCGCCGCGCAGCGCCGCGAAGCCGATATCGCCCGCCTTGCGCGCGCCGGTGATGCCGTCGCGTCCCCGTGCGCTGTGACTGGCGAGGTCGATGGCCCGGCCATCCGCCGCCGCCTGCCCGAGCAGCAGTGCCGTGCCGGAGGGCGCATCCACCTTATGCCGGTGATGCATCTCGACGATCTCGATATCCCAGTCGTCGCCCAGCCGCGTAGCCGCCTCGCGGACCAATGCGGCGAGCAGGTTGACGCCGAGCGAGGTATTGCCCGTCTGCAGCACCGGGATGCTGCGCGCCGCCGCGTCGATCGCCGCATGCTGCGCCGCTTCCAGCCCGGTCGTGCCGATCACCAGTGGCTTGCCGGCGGCGACGCACGCATCGAGATTGGCCTGCAAGGCACGCGGCGAGGAGAAGTCGATCAGAATATCCGCCGTGGCCGCCAGCGCTGCCGGGTCGGTGGTGATCGTCGCCCCGTCCGCACCGATGGTGCCGCCGCCCTGCGCATCGGTCCCGCCGGCGACGGCGATGCCCTGCTCGGCCGCCACCTGCGCGATGGCCTGCCCCATGCGCCCCTTCGCCCCGAAAATGCCGATCGCGCTCATGCTGCCTGCGTCCCTTCGTTCAAACGTCTGTCCGCGCCGATGCCAGACTGGCGCGCCCTTGTCATCCCGGCCGAGGTGTCGTGCCTTACGAGATGCCGTGCGCCTTGAGCACCGCCTGCTCGTCGCCCGTCACCCAGCCGAACACCGTCGGCGACCCGTCCAGCACCCGCACGAAATACTGCACATCGAAGTCGATAGCGATGTCCGGCTGCCCGTCCCGCGCATAGCTGGCTGTCCAGCCGACATGGGCGACGCAATGCAGATCGTCGAGCGATGAAAGCCGGACGCCGCGCATACGCATCGCCTTGGTCCCCAACGCGCGATACCGTACGAAACCCTGTGCCAGCCCCTCCCTGAACCGGTCGTCATTCTTCCCGGCCATGACCCCGGCCGGCGCCGCGCCGATGAACTCCGGTGCATAGAGCGCCGTGATGGCTTCCATATCCGCTTCGCCGCCCAGTGCTTGATTAAACAGCCGCTCATATCGCTCGAAAAGCGCCCTTACGCTGGCGTCCATCGATTCTCTCCCGGCATGCTGTCAACGTCGCTCCGGGGAACAAGCTGCCTTCCAACCAACCCCGATCAAGTCCGGGGTGACGAGGGAAGGGCAATCGGACGTGCCCCGCACCGCATCTTGCGCCCCGCCAGCAACTGCTATTTGATCCCATCCATGCCGCAAACCCATTCCATCGTCATCCTCACCGGCGCAGGCATCTCTGCCGAGAGTGGTCTGGAGACTTTCCGCTCCGCGGATGGACTCTGGGCCAATCACCGCGTCGAGCATATCTGCACGCCCGAGGCACTGGAGCGCGATCCGGCCCTGGTCCACCATTTCTACAACCAGCGCCGCGCGGCGCTCGCCACCGTCGCCCCCAATGCCGCGCATGATGCGCTGGCACGGCTGGAGCAGGCATGGTCGGGCGATCTGCTCATCGTCACCCAGAATGTCGATGATCTCCACGAGCGCGCCGGCTCCCGGCGGATCATCCACATGCATGGCGCGCTGAACAGTGCCCTGTGCGCAGCCTGCGGTAAGCGTCAGCCATGGCGGGGCGATCTGCCGCCGGGGGCCTCCTGCGCCTTCTGTGCAGATCCCGCGCTCCGGCCGGACATCGTCTTCTTCGGCGAGGTCCCCTACCATATGGACCGCATCGAAGCGGCGCTCGCCCGCGCCGGCCTGTTCGTCTCCATCGGCACGTCCGGCGCGGTCTATCCCGCCGCCGGCTTCGTGCGCATGGCCGGCGCGCTCGGTGTCCTCACGCTGGAGATCAATCTGGAGCCATCCGCCGGCAGCGGCTGGTTCGATGAATGTCGCCACGGCTCCGCCGGCACGCTGGTGCCTGCATGGGTGGACGAGGTGCTGGCCGGCTGACGCGTCCTGTCCGTCCGACCCGGTCTTGCGCCACCGCCGCTCGGCTGCCAGATCGTCTCCCATGACCGATCCCCAGACGCCCGATCCCCAGACCGACGAGCAACCGCCGATGCGGGTGGCGATGATACCGGTGACGCCGCTCCAGCAGAATTGCTCCCTGCTCTGGTGCACCGCCACGATGCGCGGCGCGCTGGTCGATCCCGGCGGCGATCTTCCGCGCCTCAAGGCGGCGGTCGCCCAGCATGGTGTGACGTTGGAGAAGCTGCTCATCACCCATGGTCATATCGACCATTGCGGGCAGGCCGGCGTTCTGGCGAAGGAGCTTGGCCTGCCGATCGAAGGCCCGCACGAGGATGACCGCTTCTGGATCGCCCGGCTGGAGGATGATGGCCGCCGCTGGAACGTCCCCGGCGCTCCGTTCGAGCCGGATCGCTGGCTGGTCGATGGCGACACGGTGCGCGTGGGCGATCTGGTGTTGGATGTCATCCATTGCCCCGGCCACACGCCCGGCCATGTCGTGTTCCACCATCCGCCATCGCACCTCGCCATCGTCGGCGATGTGCTGTTTCAAGGGTCGATCGGCCGCACCGATTTCCCGCTCGGCAATCACGAGGATCTGCTGGCGTCGATCACCCGCAAGCTCTGGCCGCTGGGCGGGGAGACGATCTTCGTTCCCGGTCATGGCCAGCCGAGCAGCTTCGCGCAGGAGCGGGCGAGCAACCCCTTCGTCGGTGATCGGGTCACGGGCCTGCATGGGTGAGCAGCGCGCTGCCTGTCGCGCGCAGGCCGCGCCTTTCCGTCAAATCGCCCGATTTCCAATGAATCGGTTGCGCCGACCCCAAAAAGCGCTATAGGCGCACACTCTCGCAAACGCCCGGCCTTCCGTTGGTCGCGGCCCCCGTGGCCGCCGACATGTCAATGTGATAGCCGGGTTCGCGGACCCGTTTTTTGATAATTGCGATTTTTGAACAGGTGCCCTGATGGCTGTCCCAAAGAGAAAAACTTCGCCGTCCAAGCGCGGCATGCGCCGCAGCCATGACAAGCTGCCCGTCGAATCCTATCAGGAATGCCCGAACTGTGGCGAGCTGAAGCGCCCCCACAATCTGTGCGGTGCCTGCGGGCATTATAACGGCCGCGAAGTCGTCGCGATCGGCGCCTGAGTCCCGATAGGGGGAAGATGAGGTGACGACGCCGCGAATCGCGATCGATGCGATGGGCGGTGACGAGGGCGTGCGCGTCATGGTTGCCGGCGTCGCGCGTGCACGCCGGGGCCATGAAGGGCTGCGCTTCCTGCTGTTCGGCGATGAGGCGCGGATTGGCGCCGCGCTGAAGAATCATCCCAATCTTTCGAAAGCGGCCGAGATCGTCCACACCGACAAGGTGGTGGCGGCGACCGACAAGCCCAGCCAGGCAATCCGCCATTCGCGCGGCAGTTCCATGGGGCTTGCCATCCAGGCGGTGAAGGATGGCGAGGCGATGGCCGCTGTCTCCGCCGGCAATACCGGCGCGTTGATGGCTATGGCCAAGCTGGCGCTGCGCACCTTGCCGGGCATCGACCGGCCGGCGCTGGCCGCCATGCTCCCCACGCTGGGCGACAATGATCTGGTGATGCTCGATCTCGGCGCCAATACCGAGTGCGACGCGCGCAATCTCGTGCAGTTTGCGGTGATGGGCGCGGCCTATGCGCGCATCGTCAATAATCTGGCGATGCCGCGCGTCCAGCTTCTCAACATCGGCACCGAGGATCTCAAGGGGACGGACGAGATTCGCGATGCCGCCCGCATCCTGCGCAAGACGCGCGGCCTGCCGCTGCGGTTCGATGGGTTCATCGAGGGCGATCGGCTGGCCTCGGGCGATGCCGATGTGATCGTGGCGGAGGGTTTTGCCGGCAATATCGCTCTCAAGACGGCCGAGGGCACCGCGCGCTTCGTCACGGACGTGCTGCGCCGCGCCTTCACCAGTTCGCTGCGCTCGAAGGCAGGGTTCCTGCTCTCCCGGCCGGCGCTGCATTTGCTCAAGGTCCATCTCGATCCCAATAATCACAACGGCGCCGTGTTCCTGGGGTTGAACGGCATTGTCGTCAAAAGCCATGGCGGTGCCGACGAGAAGGGTGTTGCCAATGCGGTGCACGTTGCTGCACGGCTGGTCGAAGAGGGCCTGAGCGCGCGCATCGGTGAGGATCTGGCGCGTGTGGGGCCGATTGCGAGCGAGGAACTGATCGCCAAATGACCTTGCGGTCCGTGATAATGGGAACCGGCTCGGCCCTGCCGCGCCGCTGCGTCAGCAATGATGAGCTGGCGCAGACGGTCGATACCAGCGACGCCTGGATCGTCGAGCGGACCGGTATCCGCCAGCGCTACATTGCCGGCGAGGGTGAGACGACGACGACGCTCGCCGCCGAAGCCTCGTGTCGTGCGCTGGAGGCGGCTGGCGTGGCCCCGGATGAGGTCGATCTCATCATTCTCGCCACCGCGACGCCGGACCAGACCTTCCCCGCCAGCGCCACCATCGTGCAGGCGCAGCTCGGCATCCCCGATTGCGTGGCGTTCGATGTGGGTGCGGTCTGCTCGGGCTTCCTCTACGCGCTGACCGTTGCGGACCATATGCTGCGCGGCGGCGCGGCCCGCACGGCGCTGGTGATTGGTGCGGAGACGTTCAGCCGCATCCTCGACTGGGAGGATCGCGCCACCTGCGTGCTGTTCGGCGACGGCGCCGGCGCTGTGGTGCTGCGCGCGCAGGAGACGGATGCGGAGGCCGGCAGTGGTATCCTCGCCAGCCGCCTGCACGCGGACGGGCGCTATAACGCCTTGCTCAACGTGGATGGTGGCCCGTCGACCACCGGCACGGTCGGCAAGGTGCGGATGAAGGGGCAGGATGTGTTCCGGCACGCCGTCGTCAATCTGGCCGAGGTGCTGCGCGAGGTGCTCGATGCCGCCGGAGTCGCCGCCAGTGAGATCGACTGGGTCGTGCCGCACCAGGCCAATGCCCGCATTCTCGATGCCACCGCACGCAAGCTCAAGCTGGACCCGGCCAGGGTGGTCGTTACGGTCGATCAGCACGCCAACACCTCCGCCGCCTCGGTGCCGCTCGCGCTGGACACGGCGGTGCGCGACGGGCGGATTCGCAAGGGCGACCTTGTCGTGCTGGAGGCGATGGGCGGCGGTTTCACCTGGGGCGCAAGCCTGCTGCGCTACTGATCGTCAGGCGGTCGAGCGTCATTTTAGCACGCATCATCGTGCCCGATTCCGATTCTTCTCGTTGCAAACCTAGAAAAACTGCCGCACAGACAGGTTAACGGGTTCGTTTGGGGGCGTAGCCCGTGCGCAAGTTTCGTTTTGGGGGCGGAATGGCTTCGGAAGACACTTTAACACGGGCCGAGATAGCGGAGCAGCTCAACAGACAGGTCGGCTTGTCGCGAGCGGAGTCCGCGCATCTGGTGGAACAAGTGCTGGAACTGGTGTCCGAGGCGCTGGAAAAGGGCGAGAACGTCAAGATTTCCGGCTTTGGAACCTTCGTCCTGCGGGACAAGAACCAGCGTATCGGGCGCAATCCCAAAACCGGCGTGGAAGTGCCGATCACACCGCGTCGGGTGCTGACTTTCCGGCCCAGCCAGTCGCTGCGGGATCGAGTCGCCGGGGACTGATCCCGCCGCTGGATTGACCGGCGCCGCGCGATCGGTGCACAATGCGGCATGAACAAGGATGAAGGCGCGTTTCTGACGATCGGAGAGCTCGCGCGCGAGCTTGGTGTCGCCCAGCACGTCCTGCGCTATTGGGAGACGCGCTTCCCGCAATTGCGCCCGTTGCAACGCTCCGGCAATCGCCGTTATTATCGCCCGCGCGACGTAGAAATTGCACGTAAAATCAACGGCTTGCTAAACGATGAGGGCTTCACTGTTCGCGGCGCCCAACGGGCGCTCTCCGGACGGGGTGGCGCGAAGACGGTAAGCGAGGCGATGCCTGCGGCCACGACCGGGCCGGATATACCCGCAACGCCTGCAGCTGTTGCCACCCCGCCGGCGGCCGGCAACTCGCAAGGGGAATTGCCCATCGAGGCAGAATCCGTGCCCGCTACAGGTGGAACGGGGCAAGCCGTGCGCCGTTCGGGTCAGGTCGGACCCTCCGATCTCGCCCTGCTGATCGCCCGTCTCACCGTCATCCGCCAGGCCCTGCACGACGCGATCGGCGAGGGCTGAATAGGGCTAAAGGCATGTAGGGGGAGAAGTCCCGTCCCTGCGGCTCCGTTGCGTTTCCACGGCGCCAAGAGATGTACGTGCAGCGCAGGCTGACGCGCCAGCGTTGGAGAGGAGCTGCACTCAATCGCACCGAACACGCCGCGTCCTCGCCCCCAGCGAAGGCCCGCAATCTCAGCGCTGATCCGGCCCCAGCGCAGGGTCGAGATCGCGCGGCCGCATGAAGGTGCGCAGCCGTCCTCGGCCGGTGAAATCATGGGCGAGGCTGCTCCAGTCGGCAATGTCGAAATCCAGCACCGCCAGCGCGGCGGTGGGGAATTTGATCTCCACTTCATCGCGCAATCCGGGGCGGCCGTCGTCCGGCACGCAGGCGAGGATGAACTCTTCCACGCCGCTGCTGTGTCCAGCGATCAGCAGCCGGTCCGCCGCGCCGCCCGCATCCGCGATCACCTCGGCGATCATCGGTGCGCTGGCGAGGTAGAGCCGCATGTCGAACAGCGGCTCTGGGCAGCCTCCATGCGCTTGCGCGAAGCGGCGCAGTGTCTCGACCACGCGCACCGCGGGCGAGGCGATAATACGGTCGGGTGGGGCGATGTTCAGCGCGGTCCAGCGGCCCATCACGGCGGCGGCGCGGTCCCCCCGTCCATTCAGGCCCCGGTCGAAATCGCGCAGCGACATGTCGCCCCAGTCCGACTTTGCATGACGCAGAACGATCACCGTCTTCATGCCTGCCCGCGCACTCCCTCTGTCTGCGACCCGTTGGAGGACTCCTGCCCCAAAACCGCGTCGGAACCAAGGCGTGAGCGCACGGCGGCCAGCGCTTCATCCAGCAAAACGCGCCTAACTGGCACATCGGCGGGGAAGGCGGTGAGCAGGCGGCTGGGCATGGCGGCAGAGAGGATGACGAACTGGCCGGCATCGTCCGCGCGGCGGATCAGCCGGCCGAATGCCTGCGCCAGCCGCGCCCGCACCAGCCGGTCCTCATAGCCGCTCGGGCTTTCGCTGGCGCGCTTGCGGGCGGCGTGCAGCACGGATGGCTTGGACCAGGGCACCCCTTCCATCACCACCAGCCGCAGCGAGTCGCCGGGCACGTCGATGCCGTCACGCAGCGCATCGGTGCCAAGCAGCGAGGCGCGCGGATCGTCGCGGAACATGTCGATCAGCGTCGCCGGGTCGAGCGGGTCGACATGCTGGGCGTAGAGCGGCAGCCCGGCGCGGGCCAGCCGGTCGGCGATGCGCGCCTGCACGGAGCGCAGCCGGCGGATCGCGGTGAACAGGCCCAGCGTGCCGCCGCCCGCGGCCTCGATCAGCCGGGCATAAGCCCCGGCCAGCGCCGGCAGGTCGCCGCGCTTGAGATCAGTGACGATCAGCACCTCGGCCTGCCTGGCATAATCGAACGGGCTGGTCACATCCACCCAGCGCGGCGGCGTGTCGAGATGCCCCGCGCCCGAGCGGGCGATGGCGGTCTGCTCGTCGCCGCCCGCGCGCAGCGTGGCGGAGGTGACGAGCACGCCATGGGCGGGCCGCAGCACTACCTCGGCGAGCGGCCGCGTCGGGTCGAGCCAGTGGCGGTGCAGGCCGATGTCATATTCACGCCCCTCGACCCGATCCACCGCCAGCCAGTCGACAAAGGCCGGGTCCGCCGGGCCGACTACCCGCAGCAGCAGCGCGATCCAGCTCATCAGCAGGTCGCAGCGCCAGCCCAGAGCGGAGAGCGCCCCGTCGATGCGTGCGCGCGCCGGGCCGTCGAGCCAGTCGGGCGCCAGATCCAGCACCGCGACCAGCCGTTTGGTGAGGCGCTGGAGCGGCGCCAGCAGCGCTTCCAGCGCGCGGGCGGCATCGGTGGCGGCGTCGATCAGCGCGCCGTCCACTTCGGCCAGGTCGACCTCCAGCCCATAGCCGGGATCTGCCTCGCGCCCGTCCCTTTCGGCGCGGGCATAGACAGTGTCGCGCACCGCGCCAAGCAGCGTCTCCACCGCGCCTTGCGGCCCGCGCTCGACCACGCGGCGCAGCCACTCGTCGCCCGGAAGGTCGCGCGCCGCCTCGGCCGCATCCTCGATCGCCTCGGCGCCTTCCGTATCGTAGCTCGCCACATCGGAGAGCCGCGCGGAAAGGCCCCGCCGCCGCCCGCGCCGCGCGGTTTCCGGCCCCAGCACCCAGCGCCGCAGCTCGATTGCCTCGCGCCCGGTCAGCGCCGCGCCGAAGGTCGAGTCGGCCGCGTCGAACAGATGGTGCCCCTCGTCGAACACGATCCGCGTCGGCGTGCCCTGCGTCTCTCGCCCGCGCGCGGCATTGATCATCACCAGCGCATGATTGGCGATGACGATGTCCGCGCTTTGGCTCGCCCGCGTCGCCCGCTCGATGAAGCAGGTGCGGAAATGTGGGCAGCCGGCATAGATGCACTCGCCGCGCCGGTCGGTGAGCGCGGTCGCGCCGGCGCGGCGGAATAGCGCCGGCAGCCAGCCGGGCAGGTCGCCGCCCACCATATCGCCATCGCGCGTGTAAGCCGCCCAGCGCGCCACGAACTGGGCGAGGACCGCCGCCCGCCCGGCAAAGCCGCCTTGCAGGGCATCTTCCAGATTGAGCAGGCAGAGATAATTCTCGCGCCCCTTGCGGATGACGACGTGCTTCCGGAACGCCGCATCGCTCGGATAATGGCGGCGCGTCTCGCGGTCGAGCTGGCGCTGCAGCGCCTTGGTGTAGGTGGAGATCCACACCGCGCCGCCGGCCTGCTCCGCCCAGAGCGTCGCCGGGGCGAGATAGCCCAGCGTCTTGCCGATGCCGGTGCCCGCCTCCGCCAGCACGACGGTGGGCGACTCGCCCCGCAGGCGCGGCGCGAAGGCCGCCGCCGTCGCGCCGGCGAACACGCGCTGGCCTTCGCGCATTTCCGCACCGGCGCCGGTGAGATCGGCGAGGCGCGCCATCACGTCCGGCTCGGCGAGCGTCACCGGGCGCGGCTGCGGGCGCGGCGGCTGCTCCTCCCATTGCGGCAGGCGGCTGAACAGCCAGCGTTCGGCCCGCACCGGCTGGGCGATGCGGCCGCGCAGCAGCGGCGTCCAGCTCCAGCGCAGCCGCTCAAGTTGGCCCAGTCCGGTCCACGCCCCCTCGCGCTCGGCCCAGTCGGTCCGCTCCGTCCAGGCGAGCATCGCGCGGGCGAGGTCCGGGATCAGCGCCGCCGCTTGCGCATCGCTCTCGGGCGGGGGCAGGCCCATCGCGCGGGCGAGGCCGGCAACCGTGGGAATCACGAACTGCGCGGGGAAGAGGAAGGCGAACAGCTCCAGCAGATCGAGGCCGGAGAGATCGGCATGGCCCAGCCGCGCGCCCAGCAGCGGCGCATTGACCATCAGCAGCGGCGTATCGGCCGCGCGGGCTAGTGCCTCGCCTCGCCCGAGCGTGGCAAGCGGCCGCCCCTCCACGGCCAGCCAGATGCCGGCATGGCTGGCATGCAGGGCCGAGGGGAGGGAGATGGGCGTCACACCCCCGCCTTAGCGGCCCGCGCGGCGCAGGGGAACGGTTCGTGAACGAAAAAACCATGCGGGCGCGGAGGAAGCGAGCGGCCCGGAAAGCCGGTCAGGCAACGTCACCGGACCCTGGCTGATACTCCAGCCCGCTTGAGAAAGGCTATCCGGCCCGCCGTCCAAAACCGCTGAAGGCGCGCCGGGGCAGGCGCGCATGAGCAGGTCGGAAGGGCATCACCGTGCCGCCCGACCTCTCGCCCGGCAGCCGCCCGGTGCGCGTCGTCAGCAGTTGCTCGAACAGCGGCCCGTCCGCGAGCGGATAGACGAACTGCACCCCCGTGCGGTCCACCTCCGCCCAGCGGCATTGCGCATAGATGGTCTGCCCCAGATAATCGATTTGCACCCGCGCGCCCGCTTCCAGCGTGCACCCCTTGAGGAGCGCGCCCTGCTCGGTGAGGTCCGCGATGGTCGCACCCATCGAATCGAGTACGGTGGTGACGGTGACGGGAATGTCCACGTCCGTCCGCCGCTGTCGTTGAATCTGGCCTTCCTGTAGTGCTTGTGTCGCCATGACAATCGTCCCCAATAACCGGCCCCTGGTCCTGGGCCGTGGGCGCATTCTCCCGCGCATTGGTAAAATTTCGCGTAACTGTGGCGTCGAATCGCACCTCGGCTGCTTTCCGCGCATGATCTGCTTCAAACCGGCGGTATCATGCTCTAGAGGCAGCGGTCATGACGCAGGAACAGAGTTCGACCGCCCTTCGCGACGCCGCGATGGTCTCCAAGGCTTGGCCCTATGAGGAGGCGCGCAAGCTCCTCAAGCGCTATCCGCAGGGCAAGGCGGACGCGCCGGTGCTGTTCGAGACCGGCTATGGCCCCTCGGGCCTGCCGCATATCGGCACGTTCAACGAGGTGCAGCGCACCACCATGGTCCGCCACGCTTATGAGGAGCTGACCGGCGCCCCGACCCGGCTGGTCGCGTTCAGCGACGATATGGACGGGCTGCGCAAAGTGCCGGACAATGTGCCCAATCAGGCGATGCTCACCGAATATCTCGGCAAGCCGCTGACGCAGGTGCCCGACCCGTTCGGCAAATATGAGAGCTTCGCGCATCATAATAATGCGATGCTGCGCGCCTTCCTCGATCGCTACGGCTTCGATTATGAGTTCGTCTCATCGACGGACGAATATCGCGCTGGCCATTTCGATGACGCCTTGCGCAATGTGCTGCGCCATTTTCAGGCGATCATGGACATCATGCTGCCCACGCTCCGCAAGGAGCGGCAGGCAACCTATTCGCCGGTTCTGCCGATCAGCCCGAAGAGCGGCATCGTGCTCCAGGTGCCCGTCACCGTCGTTGATGCCGAGGCCGGCATCGTCCGCTTCGAGGATGACGGCGAGACGGTGGAGCAGTCGATCCTCTCCGGCGGCGCCAAGCTGCAATGGAAGGTCGACTGGGCGATGCGCTGGGTCGCGCTCGGCGTCGATTATGAGATGGCCGGCAAGGATCTGATCGACAGCGTCACGCAAAGCTCCAAAATCGCCCGCGCGCTGGGGGGGCGCCCGCCCGAGGGCTTCAATTACGAGATGTTCCTGGACGAGAAGGGCGAGAAGATCAGCAAGTCGAAGGGCAACGGCCTGTCGATCGAGCAATGGCTGACCTACGGCTCGGAGGAGAGCCTGGCCTTCTACATCTATCGCGAGCCGAAGGCGGCCAAGTCGCTGCACATCGGCGTCATCCCGCGCGCGGTGGATGATTATGAGCAGTTCCGCGGCAATTATGCGGCGCAGGACGTCGCCAAGAAGCTCGGCAACCCCGTGCATCATGTCCATGGCGGCAAGGTGTCGCAGGATGCGCTGCCGGTCACATATGGCCTGCTGCTCAACCTCGTCGGCGTGATGGGCGCGGATGCGACCGAGGCGCAGGTCTGGGCCTATCTGCGCAACTATGCGCCGGACGTGACGGTGGAGGATTATCCCCGCCTTGCCGGCCTGGTGCGCAATGCGCTGGCCTATAGCCGGGATTTCATCGCGCCGACCCTCCACCGCCGTGCGCCCGATGCCGCCGAGGCGCAGGCGCTCCGTGCGCTGGACGCCCAGCTTGCCGCCTTGCCGGAAGATGCCGCCGCCGAGGATATCCAGACCATCGTCTATGAGATCGGCAAGAACCCGGACTATGGCTTCGCCCAGCTGCGTGACTGGTTCAAGGCGCTTTACGAGACATTGCTCGGCGCCGAGCAAGGCCCGCGCATGGGCAGCTTCATCGCGCTCTACGGCATCGAGAACAGCCGCAAGCTGATCGCCCAGGCGTTGGAGGCGATGCCGGCCTGAGCAGGGCGCCACGCTCGCTTCGATGCGCTCCGAGGCGTGTGTTCAGAACCATGTGCTCCTGCGAAAGCGGGAGTCCAGGGCGCATGGCCGTTTGCTATCCCGTTGAGCGCCGGCTCCAGCGGGAGCGCCGAGGCCATCTCACATGGACGAGCGCTCACTGTCCGGTCTTCCGCCTGCGCCATGCTCGGCTCCACATGCTTCGGGGACGCGACGCCTGCCGAGGAACAGGCGATAGTTCTCGAAAAGCCCTGGTCCCCTTCCCGCATGATGGTGCGGGAAGGGGTGGGGTGAGGCAGCGGACCGGGAGGGTGGCCGCCGCCTCGTCAGGATGACCGGTCGCTCACCGCGCGCCGCCGGAGCGGAAAAACGCGGAGACAAGGAAAAGCGACCGATCCTCGATCTTGTTCGTCAGGCGATGCCGGGGCTTCATGCGCCCGGCCGATGGGGCTGGAGTTGCGCTGCCTGAATGGCCCCGGCGGCGGCAACGGTTTCCAGAAAGAGCGGGCGCGCCGTTTCGGCCGGCAGCATGTCGCGCAAGAGCTGGGCCGCGCCATTCTCGTCGCCCTGCGTCGCGGCGACGGTCAGGTCGCCGAGCAGCGCCTCGTCGGGGCTGAGCGCGAGGCAGCAGGGGCGATGCACCAGAAATTGCTCGGGCCAGCTTTGCTGGATGCTCCGCACGATCCGCTCGACCCGGCGCGCCGCCTCCATGCTGCGCAGCCGCACCGCCAGATCGGGTAGCGGATCGCGCCCGGCCTGGCCGAACAGGATGCACAGCCGCATGGCCATGATGATGTGCATCGCGGTTAACGGAAAGGCGCGCAAGTCCCTGAAAGCAAAGAGGATGGAGAGGTCTTTGGTCATGGCGTCATCCCGAACCGAGCATCGTCTGGTTCGACTCGTTATATGCTATTGAGAACGAATTGCAATAACGAGGTGGGGATTATTCCATATGTCCTCAAGCGTGATGGCATTCGCACTTTTGGGAAGCGGCAGGGTGATCCGCGCATCTTAGCGCCGGCCGCCCAGCGCTCCCCGCCGCTTCCGCTTCACCCGGCCTTCGTCGCGGCGATCCAGTCGTCGATCTTCTTCTCCAGCACGCTCATCGGCAGCGCGCCGGTCATCAGCACCTGCGCATGGAACGCGCGCACGTCGAACTTCGGCCCCAATTTGTCCTGTGCTTTCTTCTTGAGCCGCTGGATGGTCAGCGCGCCGATCTTGTAGGCCAGCGCCTGCCCCGGAATAGCGATGTAGCGCTCCACCTCGGCGGTGGCGTCCGTCTTCCCCATCGAGCTGTTGTCGAGCATATATTGAATGGCCTGATCGCGGGTCCAGCCCTTGGCGTGGATGCCGCTATCGACCACCAGCCGCATGGCGCGCAGCATCTCGTCGTCGAGATGGCCCATGCGCTGATAGGGGTCTTCGTAGAAGCCGAAATCATAGCCCAGCGTCTCGGCATAGAGCGCCCAGCCCTCGACATAGGCGGTGTTGCCGCCGAAGCGCATGAAGGCGGGCAGGCTCTCATTCTCCTGCGCGAGACTGATCTGGAAATGATGGCCCGGCGCGCCCTCGTGCAGATAGAGCGTCGTGTTGCCGGGGAGATTGCGCGAGGGCAGGTCGTAGGCGTTGAAATAGAAGACACCCGGCCGCGATCCATCCGGGGTGCCGCTCTCATAGCTGCCGCCCGCCTCATATTTTTCGCGGAATTCGGGGTAGGGGCGGATCTCAAGTCTGGTCTTGGGCAAGGTCGAGAACTGGCTGGCGACCTTGGCGTCCACGGCCTTGCCAATCTCGCGGAACTGCGCCGCAAACCCCTCGCGGGAGGTGGGATGGAATTGCGGGTCGCTGCGGATATGGGCGAAAAATTCGCCGAGCGTGCCCTTGAAGCCCACTTCCTGCCGGACCTGGTCCATCTCCGTGCGGATGCGCGCCACTTCGGAAAGCCCCAGCTCATGCACATAGTCGGCGGTGAGCGGCAGCGTGGTCATGTTGCGGATCAGCTCCGCATAGAGAATATCGCCGCCTTTCATGCTGCTGAGGCCCACCGTCTCGCGCGCAACCGGGAGGTAATCCGTCTTGAGGAAATCCCGCAGCCGGGTTTCGGCCGGATTGATGCCGTTGACGATGATGTCGCGATAGGCCGCGGTCAGCCGCGCCTTGTCCGCTGCGGAGAAGCTGGCGGGGAAATCCAGGACCGGCTGGTAGAAGGGCGATTCCTCGACCTTTTGCGAAATCAGCGTATCCAGCTGGGCGATCACATTGGTGATCGTCAGTCTGGTGTCCACCACGCCCGAGGCCATGCCCTGCCGGAACCGGCCGATCGCCTCGTCGAGTAAGGCGATATACTGGCGGTGCCGCTTGAGGTTGTTTTCATAGTCCAGAAGGGTCTTGAACGGCGCCGCGCCCTTGCCGGAGGCGAAGGTGGGATAGAAAGTGTGGAAGCCGCTGAAATGGTTGATCGGCCGCACGACGGTCAGCGCCAGTATCTCCGGGCGCAGGCCGGAAAGCGCGTCCTTCATCTGCCATTCGAACACGTCATAGGCGATCTTGTTCTGGGCGGAGAGCCTGGTGCGGTCGATCCGGTGCAGCGCCGTCAGGTCATGCTCGTCCGCCGCCCGCTCGGCATTGAAATAGGCGTCGCTGAGAAAGTCGCCGAGCTGGTCGGCATAGCGCATGTCCCCCCGGAACATCGCATTGAGCGGATTGCGCTTGAGGCTGGCCTCGTCCGATGCGGCGAACAGCGCGAACAGCCGCGCGTCCTCACCTTGCGCGGCCGGCGCGGCTTTGGCGGCCGTGGGCGCTGTCTGGGCGAAGCCGGGTGTGAGGGAGCCGGCCATCAGCAGGCAGGCGCAGGCGGAGGTTAGGCGGGGCATGCGTGAACCTTTCCAGTGCGGCGTCGTCGCGCCGATCCATGAGGTCTTGCCTATCGCGCCTAACTGGCCCCGGCAATCGGCATGGTGCCCCGGAACCCCATATGAGAAGCCCCCGCCGCGCGTGGCGAGGGCTTCGGAAAGGGAGGTGATGGCCTGCCTCAGCGGAAGGCGTTGTAGACCACCTTCACCACGCGGCCGGTGCGGGTGTTGACCAGCAGCGCGTCGTCATAATGGCGCACCCAGCGCTGGTTGGCGCCCGGCCGGCTCCAGTGGAAGCGCCCATAGTCGGCAATCGCATAGGAGCGGGCATAATATGCGGGCTGGATACGTGCGCCGGCGGTGAAGCGCTTGTAGCGGAACGGCGCCGCCCGCCACGGATGAGCGCGGTTATAATCGCGCACGATCTGGCGATGGTCCTGCCGGGCGTCACGCAGGTCGCGCTTGGCGTCGCGCACGTCACGCTGGGCTTCACGGACGTCGTGACGGTCGTGGCGCTGCGCGCTTCCCGGCTGCGCCATGGCGGTGGTGGGAACGAGGGCCAGCGCGGCGAGGCTGGCAAGGATCAGTTTCTTCATGGCGGTCACTCCTGCTTGTGCCGGGCGGGGCGGAGGGCCGCGTAGGAGAGCGGCCTTTCCGTCCTCGCCCGACAGCGCCTTTGTGCCGCAGCCGCGCTGAATGGCGGGCGAATATGTCCGTCAGTTTTCAGTCATAAATGTCGCGATTTGTCACTGCGGCGGCGGCGCGTGCGCCGGGCGGTCAGGGCTTGTTGTGCGGCTCCCAGGGCCGTTCGCGATACCAGCGGGTCACGACATATTTGGCGCCCTTCACCACCGGCAGGGCGGCGTGCAGCGTATCGTGATTGGGGCTGCCGTCCGCGAGCATATTGTTCCAGATGAGCAGCGTGCCGGCCCGTGGAGGAACGGCCACGCCCAGCCGGGGAAACTGGGTTTCGCCGCCTTCCTCCACATCACAGAGATAGGCCATGGCCGTCCAGCAGCGCTGCCCCCCGCTCACCCGCATCGCTGGCCAGTAATGCACCTTGGCGGGGAAATAGTCGCAGTGCAGATGATATTGCTGGCCCGGTTCATAGCGCTGGCCCTGGAGCAACTCGCCATTGCTGCCCTCGATGCCGAGCAGCGCGTCGATCCGCTTGGTGACGGCAATCACCAGCGGATCGTAGACATCGAGGTTGCAGCTGCTGCTGGTGCGATATTCCTTGTTGGTGCCGGAGAACAGTTTGGAGGGCTTGCAGCCCGCGTCGATCCGCGCGATCAGCTCGGCGCATTCGCGCGGCGAGACGAAGCCGTGGCGCAGGAACATTTCCGCGCGCGGCGTCGGCACGGGGCTGACCATGGGATTGCGCTTGAGCCGCTGGCGAACATGCTCGCCAACCTCCGCCCGCGCTGTTGATATGAGGTCCGCATCGTCAAGCCATCTATCCTTCATGGCGCTTTTCCTGCCAGCGAGCCGGCCGGCGGGCAAGGGCGTAAAGGCTTGGAAACGTCTCGTCTTGTCCTGCAAAAAGGGCCGGCCCTCCAAAGAAGGCCGGCCCAGTTCTCCTGAAGGCCGATCAGGAAGGGGGTCTGGCGGGCTGGCCGGCCTACCAGAAGAAATCGTGGATCACGTCGACCACATAGCCGTCGCGAACGTCCACCAGCAGCGCATCGTCATAGTAGCGGACCCAGCGCAGCCAGCCATAGACCGGCGGCAGGCGGTAATAATAAGGGTCGCTGATCCAGTAGTTCTGGTCGAACAGCATGTTGTTCAGGAAGATGCCGATGGAAAAGCGGGTGTAGCCGCGGTTCCAGCCATAGGGCGTATAATAGGTCGGCATCCGATAGAGCGCGCGATTCCGGGCGCGATAATCCTGCCAGTCGTAGCGGCGGTCGCTGCGCCAGCTGTTCGACCAGCGGCGCTGATCGGCCCAGCGCTCGCGCGCCTGCAGGCGGCGTTGGTTGTTATAGGCCGGGTTGCGGTCGTTCCCGCGCCAGTTGCGATTATCGGCGCGCCGGTTGCGATCGACGTTGCGATCATTGTTCCGCCAGTCGCGGTTCCGGTCGATCGTCTGCCGGTCGTTTCCGCGCCAATTGCGATTGTCGGCGCGCTGATTGCGATCGACATTGCGGTCGTTGTTCCGCCAGTCGCGGTTCCGGTCGATCGTCTGCCGGTCGTTTCCGCGCCAGTTGCGATTGTCGGTACGCGGGTTGCGATCGACATTGCGGTCATTGTTCCGCCAGTTGCGATTGGGCGCCGCATTGCGATCATTGTCGCCACGACGCGCGTCGCGCTGCTGGGCCGTGTTGCTGCGCGGCTGGGCCTGTGGTGCGGCGGGGGTGGGCCGCGCCCGGTTGGCATCATTGCGCGGCCGCTCGGCGCGATTGCCGTTGACAGCCGGGTTGGGAGCAGCGGGGCGCGCCTGACGGTCGGGTTGGCGTGCCCATTGACCCGCTGCGCCGGAGGCGGGCACCGGGCGCGTCTGGACGGCCGAAGGCGCGCGCTGCTGCGGCGCCGGGCGCGGCGCGCTCTGTTGCGCCCGCGCCGGTGGAGACGGGCGGCGCTGGGCCTGCCCGGGGTCGGCCGCCTGATGCTGCCGCTGAGCGCCGGACCAGGCGCCGCGCTCATGGGCGTTCGCCCGCTGGGCGCTGGCGGGCGCGGCCATGGCCAGGATGGTGGAAACCAGAAGGCCCGTCGTCAGAATGCGTTTCATCTCGGAATGTCCTCAAACACGCAGGCGACTCTTCGCCATTGCTGCCGATATGCGCCAGGAGTACTGTCGCGGTGCTGAACATGGGTGACAGCAATGCGCAAGGATTCGCCGGAGTCGTCTGGGTGCGCGGGGAGTTGTCCGCTCAGGGCATGTCCTCGGCCGGCGGCGTGAGGCTGGGGACGCGGCGCGCGGCGTCCTCGGGGGAGATGCCTGGAGCGGGGGCAGCGGCGATGCGCTCCTCGCCCCGCATGATCCGCCCGGCCTGCTTGATCGCTTCACGCACGCGGGGATAGGTGCCGCAGCGGCAGATGTTGGTCATCGCCGCGTCGATCTGTGCGTCGGTGGGGTTGTTGGTGCGCTTGAGCAACACCGATGCGGTCATGATCATGCCGGACTGGCAATAGCCGCATTGCGGCACGTTCTGCGCGGCCCATGCCTGTTGTACGGGGTGGCTGCGGTCGGCCGAGAGGCCCTCGATCGTGGTGACGAACCGTCCCTCGATTGCGCCGATCGTTACCTGGCAGGAGCGGATCGCCCGCCCGTCGATATCCACCGTGCAGGCGCCGCAATCGCCTGTGCCGCAGCCATATTTGGTGCCGGTGAGGTTCGATGCGTCGCGCAGCGCCCAGAGCAGCGGCGTCTGCGGGTCCATGCGATACTGGACCGGGCGATCGTTGACGGTGAACTTGGTCATGGTGCGCGCACGGCCCTAGAGCATTTCGCGGCCAAGCGGAACGCCTGACGCGGGCGGGCGTGTCTCGATCAATCGCGCCAGCTTCGGTCGATCCGGTCGATCAGGCGCGTCATCGCCGCGAACTCCGCCATGCCGAGCTTACCCGGCGGCGTGGCGGAATACACGTCCCGCTGGTGAGTGGCGATCACATCGTCCGGCACGCGCAGCGGCGTGCCCGCCTGCCGTGTGGCGATCTGGATCTCGCAGGCGCGCTCCAGGAAATAATAGGTCTGGAAGGCCGCCGCCACGCTCGGCGACATCACCAGCAGGCCATGGTTGCGCAGGATCATCAGCCGCTTGTCGCCCAGGCTTTCGATGAGGCGCTCGCCCTCCTCCGGGTGGATCGTGACGCCTTCGAAATCATGATAGGCGACTCGGCCGGCGAACATGCTGGAATAGAAGTTGGTCGGCTCCAGCCCCTCTTGCGTGGAAGCGACGGCCATGCCCGCGCTCGTATGCGTATGGATGATGCAATGGGCGTCCGGCAGATGGCGGTGGAACAGGCTGTGCTGCACGAATCCGGCGCGATTGACCGGGTAGGGACTCTCCGCCAGCTTGTTGCCGTCAATGTCGATCTTGACGAGGTTGGAGGCGGTCACTTCCGCATACATCAGGCCGAAGGGATTGATGAGGAAGGCATTCTCCTCGCCCGGAACACGCAGCGAGATATGGTTGTAGATCAGCTCGTCCCAGCCCATATGCGCGAAGATGCGGTAGCAGGCGGCGAGTTGCTGGCGGGCCTCCCATTCGGCCTCGCTCATCTGGCTTTGCTGGGCCGCGGTGGCCATGAGCGCTCTCCTCATTGCCCGGTCCGGCCGGGCCGTCGCGTGATGATGCACGCACGTCGGGACGATGTCGAGGGGCGGCGGTGCCATTCCGCCCGGCATGGCCGCGCTTTTGCGCCCGCTGCGGTCTTGATCCGGCTGCCTTCGCCTGATATGGGCCGCCCGATCCGCCGTGACCCGTGGTTACGGCGCATAGTTGTTTTTGGGCATTGCCCGCGCTTGGCCCTGATGGCCGGGTCGGCGCCGGGCCAGCGTGGAATTGGAGACTGACGAGCTTATGCAAATCATCGTGCGCGACAATAACGTCGATCAGGCGCTGCGGGCGCTCAAGAAGAAGCTGCAGCGTGAAGGCGTGTATCGCGAGATGAAGCTCCGTCGCCACTATGAGAAGCCGTCCGAGAAGCGTGCGCGTGAGAAGGCTGCGGCCGTGCGTCGCGCCCGCAAGCTGGAGCGCAAGCGCGCGGAGCGTGACGGCGCCCGTTAAGGAGTGCCGTGCCGCCTCATGGTGGTCAGGATGCGTTTTCAGGTGAGGTAGGCGGTTATGTCGGTCACAGCGGTTCCCTTGCAGCCAATTCAGCGCGGCTCGGTTCGCCGCTTCTGGCTGGCAATGGTTCTGCTGGCGGCCTGCGCGATCGTGCTGGCCTGGGCCGGCAGCCGCCAGTTCGGCCATACCCAGAGCGGCCTGCGCTATCAGATGCTGGTCGAGGGCGCCGGCGCCCACCCCACGCATGACGACTTCGCGCTTGTCCGCTACAAGGGCACCCTGCCGGACGGCACGGTGTTCGATGAGAATGCGAGCGTGCCGATGGAGCTGTCCTCCACCGTGCCCGGCTTCTCCGAGGCCGTGACCCTGCTCAAGAAGGGCGGCAGCCTGCGCGCCTGGATTCCGGCAAAGCTCGCTTATGGCGACCATCCGCCGCAGGGCAGCAACATCCCGCCCAACAGCGATCTGCAGTTCGAGATCGGTCTGCTCGAATTCAAGACCCGTGCCGAGGTGATGGAAGCCCAGCGCATGATGCAGATGCAGCAGATGATGCAAGGCGGGCAGGGCCTGCCGCCGGGGGTCGAATTACCCCAACAGTAAGGCGGTGAAGGTTGCCCGATCGAGGGTGTGGCGCGGTTGTGCGCTCATAGTCCTTAACCGGGAGGATATATCCGCTCAACGCTCCTACGGAGGTGCTTCCGTGAAAGCAGGAAGCGCATCAGGGTGGATTGTTGCTGCGAGAGTTGATGATGACAAGAGAGCTTCGAGCGGCTTTCTCGCGAGTCCCGACCTTCTCCGGTTGCTGTTCGTCAGCCGTGCTGCCCGTCTGGGGCAAATTTGCTCGCCCTCTCGCTCATATCGGCCTCACGTACTGGAACTTCAATCTGGGGTGATTCATGGTGCCGAATCTCTTCAGTGTCATGTCGCTGAGACACTGTCCGTCCGCGTTTCAGAAAGCGATTCTCCACCAAAAACCAACTAGCGATGCCTGCGGATAAGGAAAGGAACATCGCCACTGGAACGTATAGAGCAAATGACAGAGTCGTGGTCGCTAACATCTGCTCGATTGGAAAGCCGTAAAGGTATATTCCATACGAGAAATCCCCAAATTTAGCAGCATCAGGAACTCTGCGGTGGCTAGGGTCTAAGCCCAATCAGCATATTGAAAATTGGTCGATGTATTGATTCAAGGGCCTCCAGCAGAGGAGGCGTGGGAATGTCGCGTTCGTTGTTTTGGTTGTCCAATGATGCGTGGGCT
>Ga0182736_1000430_pt1 | contig 66297 bp, 69 predicted proteins | sample eDN5th30CKraftBY_FD_128882 | JGI IMG/M metagenome (GOLD analysis project Ga0182736, IMG submission 128882) | Enriched backyard soil microbial communities from Emeryville, California, USA - eDNA 5th pass 30_C Kraft BY (version 2) (version 2) | ecosystem: Environmental > Terrestrial > Soil >... | reverse complement strand
GTTTAAAGGAGAGTGGCCATATCAAATTGCAGTTAAAACGCCAGGATATGGCTGCTTATGTCGGTACTACCTATGAAACCTTTTTCAGAATGGTTAATGAATTGGTAAAAGAGGGGGCGATAAGTGTTGATGGCAAACAGTTCAAAATCCTTGATAGAAAGAAATTGGAAGTTTACGGTCGTATTTAGTATAGATTTATTTGTTACGTATTACCTGCGGTTGCCATAAATAAAGAATTGAAATAAATTAGGTATTTATTACGTAATATTACTTAGTTTTGCATCAATAAAAAATAAAAGGCTATCGGGTAAATTGCCCAAAGTGCAATTGAGACATGACGTTTTAGCTATGATTCTCGATAGTCATTAAATTATTTAATAGATGCGTAAACAGGCTAAAGTTACCTTAATTGGAGCAGGTCCGGGCGATCCAGATCTATTAAGCTTGGCTGGTTTAGCCGTTTTGCAGGTTGCAGATGTTGTATTATACGATGCACTGGTAAATCCCGAGCTATTGGATTACGTTCCAGCTTGCTGTAGAAGAATATTTGTAGGTAAACGCCTTGGAAAGCATACCTGTAAACAGGAAGAGATCAATGCACTTTTAGTAGAAGAGGCGCGGCAATATGGGCATGTGGTGAGGCTGAAAGGAGGTGATCCCTATATCTTTGGTCGTGGTAATGAGGAGTTGCGCTACGTACAAGCCGCGGGTATAACGGTAGAGGTTGTTCCAGGAATGTCCAGTGCACTGGCATTGACAGATTTGGTAGGCATTCCTTTAACTTATGAAGGAGTTTCGGATAACTTTTGGGTAATGACAGCCTCTACCCAAGGCGGGCAGTTAGCTGGTGATATTAGCGAAGCAGCCTCGATGGATAGTACAGCGGTAATTTTAATGGGAATGCATCATTTGCCGGAAATAGTATCGATTTATGATAAGCTTAATAAAGGAACGCTTCCGGCGGCTATTATTCAGAACGGTTCGCTACCTAATCAAAAAATGGTTGTTGGAATCGTGAGCGATATCGAAAGCAGAGCAAAAGCATTACAATTAAGCAATCCAGCTGTTATTATTATCGGTAGAGTAGCTGGCCTGGTTAATACCGTCCCAATCGCTAATAAGAGTGGCTTAAGTAGCTAGAACTTTAGTGTTCTACCCGAGCTTGCGCAGGGGTTTATCACTAACATGATGCAATTTTTACGCCAATCTTCCTGTTGCCCGTGCATCAAATCTTCTAGGGTGGTATGTGCACTCGTGCCATTAATGCTATATACTAAAATTGCTGTTCTTGAACAACGGTGTTGGGCAATAAGAGCCATAATGGCGTTGATTCTTTCGTTAGGGTAATTGCTGTTTTTATCAGGATGAAGAATAACCAAAGAAACAGGACGCATTGCAATTGTCTTCAGTTGCTTGAGTTGTATTGTTTCAAATGGGTTGCTAGCAGCAAAGTCGTAAACCCAAAAGCTTTCATTTCTTCCACGAATAGTTAAAGGAAAGTTGTTCTCCCCAGAAATTCCATTAATAATGCTTATTCCCGAAATGATCTTCAGCTCATATCCCAGCTTTTGAAAAAAAATAAGTTCATTTAATTCATCTTTTTTAGTCGAACTAATCTCTTCTGTTAATCTGACGATGTTTTTTTGCGTGTATCTTGGTCTAGACGAATACAAATTACTTGTTTTCACCAGCGTTGTGCAGTAAGTTGGGGCGTAAGTTGCTAGTTTATGGTCGGTAAAGGGGTCTATAATTAATAAATCAGCCTCCTTTATCTGCTTAATTGCTTTAATCGTAGAGAATTTGTAAACTAAAGTGTTTTTTATAAGTGTAAACTTCATGATGATTCATTTTTTAGGTAAAAATACGTAAAAATAATTATAAATAATTTGCAATTACGATATAAAAGCAGTTATTTTGATAAAAATAAGTATTAATACGTAAATAAAATGATTATATGAAGATCGTGATAATTGGTAACGGCATGGTTGGCTATAAATTTTGCGAAAAAATACGTAAAAAATATACTTCCAATCAATTTCAATTAACCATATATGGCGAAGAACATCGTCCAGCTTATGATAGGGTTCATCTAAGTGAATATTTTTCAGGAAAAGATGTTGACGATTTATTAATGGCTCCAGCGCAATGGTATGCTACCCAAGATATCCAATTGATTACAGGAGAATTAGTTATCGCAATAGATCCAATTTTAAAGACTATTAAGACACATAAAGGGACGATTGATACCTATGATAAATTGATTTTGGCAACAGGGTCATCGCCATTTATGCCTGCCTTAAATGGTATAGATAAAGATGGAGTATTTGCGTACCGTACAATAGAAGATTTGCAGCAGATAGAGCGCTATGGAAAGCATGTAAATAATGCTGCGGTTATAGGAGGTGGTCTCCTCGGATTAGAAGCCGCTAAAGCCTTAATGGATATGGATCTGGAAACCCATGTCATCGAATTTGCCGATCGTCTCATGCCCCGGCAACTAGATGCTAAAGGGGGAGAGGTGTTACGTCTGAAATTGGAATCCCTAGGTTTGCATATTCATACGTCAAAAAGCACAAAAGAAATCTTAGGTAAGGATAAAGTCACCGGACTTTCTTTTGCTGATGAGAGTTTGCTCGCTTGTGATATGCTGGTTGTATCAGCGGGTATACGGCCTAGAGATGAGTTAGCACGAGCAAGCGGAATTGCTGTCGGAAATAGAGGCGGGATAATAGTAAACGATCAGTTGCAAACCAACTATTCGGATATTTATGCTATTGGCGAGGTTGCTCTTCATAAAGAGATGATTTATGGATTGATAGCTCCAGGGTACGAAATGGCAGAAGTTGTAATAGCCGATATTGCCGGAATAAGCAAACGTAGTTTTACAGGCTTCGATATGTCTACTAAATTAAAATTAATAGGGGTAGATGTGGCCAGTTTTGGTGATTCTTTGGATGCAACCGAGGAATGTGCCGCTATTGTGTATGAGAATACCGCCAAAGGCATTTATAAAAGGATCAATATCACCCGAGATGGTAGATACCTGAAAGGAGGTATTTTGGTTGGCGACGCAGAGGCCTATAATATGCTTTTGCAGATTACACAAAACCATATGGATTTACCGGAGAATCCTGCAGAACTTATCCTTGGCACGCGGGATGCAAAACCAGCTACGAGCAGACAAGGCGTAGAAGCTCTACCCAATACTGCTCAGATTTGCTCTTGCGAGGGTGTTACAAAGGGGGAGATCTGTCAGGCAATTGTGGATCATGGCCTGACCGACATTGCCATGATCAAGAAGGCAACCAACGCTTGCAGTGGCTGCGGTGGTTGTACACCTATGGTGGCAGATTTATTAAAACAAACACTAAAAGCCCAAGGTAAAGAAGTAAAGCAATCCTTATGTGAACATTTTTCCTACACGCGCCAAGAGCTGTTTGATTTAATTCGTGTCCACCAAATTCAAACCTATAATGAACTACTCGGCCGGTTTGGCAATGGTGATGGTTGCGAGATATGTAAGCCGGCAATAGCATCTTTACTAGCCAGTATTTGGAATGAAGTGATCTTAAAACAAAGTACCATACAGGATACTAATGATCGCTTTCTGGCTAATATTCAGAAAGGCGGTTCCTACTCGGTAGTACCTAGAATTCCTGCAGGTGAAATTACGCCCAATCAATTGATGGTGATTGCCGAGGTGGCGAAAAAGTTTAAACTCTATACCAAAATTACAGGTGGACAACGTATTGATCTTTTCGGTGCCCAATTGCATGAGTTGCCCTTAATATGGGAAGAGTTGATCGCCGCTGGATTTGAGAGCGGTCATGCCTATGGTAAATCTTTACGTACAATTAAAAGTTGCGTTGGATCTACTTGGTGCCGTTTTGGCGTACAAGATTCGGTAGGCTTTGCCATTGAAATAGAAAATCGGTATAAGGGTTTACGTGCCCCCCATAAATTGAAAGGAGCTGTCTCAGGATGTATAAGGGAATGTGCAGAAGCACAATCAAAAGATTTTGGAATTATCGCTACCGAAAAAGGGTGGAATTTATATGTATGCGGGAATGGGGGCGCCCATCCACAGCATGCACAGCTTCTGGTAGCTGATATCGATAAGAAGCATTGTATAACATACCTCGATCGGTTCTTGATGTATTATATTAAAACTGCAGAGCCACTTACACGCACTGCTACTTGGTTGAATAAACTAGACGGCGGCCTTGACTATCTGTATGATGTGATAATCAATGATGTACTGGGAATTGGCGAACAGTTGGAGGCGGATATGGAAAGGTTAATAGCCAACTATCATTGTGAATGGAAACATGCGATTGAAGATCCAGATTTTCGGAAAAGGTTTAAGCATTTTGCAAATTGTGATGAAGGGGATCCGTATGTAAAATTTGAATCACTACGAGGACAAAAAAAACCGGTTGAATGGGGTGCTATCATATAATAACTAAATAATAAATACTATGGAACGTACAAATTATGAACACGATCTTCTTGTTGGCGAACAGGAAATGGATTGGTTGAAGGTTGGCAACAAAACTGATTTTCCGGATAATGGTGGTCTGTGTTTTAAGCATGAAAACCTGCAAATTGCAGTCTTCAATTTTACTAACCGGAACGAATGGTATGCCTGCCAAAACCTTTGTCCGCATAAAATGCAGATGATTTTATCTCGAGGTATGATCGGTTCGCGGAATGGTGAACCGAAAGTGGCCTGTCCATTTCATAAAAAGGCATTTTCTCTAAAAACCGGCGAATGTCTGAATGGGGATGATTGCTCTATCGTTACTTTTCCGGTAAAAGAACTCGGGGGCGACGTTTATGTTGGTTTAAGACAAAGAGCTATTGCAATTTCGTAAGTTATTAACTGTTTAAATTAAAAAATTATGGATTACATTAAACCTGCTAGCGTAACTGCGGCAATGATACAAAGTGGCGTAGAGAAAGTTAACCTACCTACAAGAGAACTGATGATTAAAGGGATTCTTTCCGGAGCTATCCTCGGCTTTGGTACCACGCTGGCGCTTACGGCCACCGTCCAGACAGGCCTGGCTATTATTGGCGCAGCAATTTTTCCGGCCTGCTTTATTATCGTAGTACTGCTTGGGCTGGAGCTGGTTACTGGAAGTTTTGCCGTTTTGCCAATCAGTTACCTAGATAAAGGGATTGGATTTGTGTCTATGTTGAAAAACTTATTGATTGTTTTTATTGCCAATTTGTTGGGCGGACTGCTTTATGCGGCACTTTTCTGTTTGACTATTACGCAATTTGGGCACGACGGGCAAAATGCTGTAGCTCAACTTATTGTTAAGCTGGCCGAAGCCAAAACAATAGGATATGGCCAGTATGGATTTGATGGTACCATAGTGGCATTTACCAAAGGAATATTATGTAATTGGATGGTTACGATGGCAGTTGTGCTCGGAATGACCTCAAGCTCTACTACGGGAAAAATTTTGGCCGCCTGGTTGCCTATATTTATTTTCTTTGGCCAAGGGTTTGAACATGCGGTAGTGAATATGTTTCTGATACCAGCCGGAATGATTTTGGGAGCTAATGTTTCTGTTGGCGACTGGTGGTTTCTAAATCAACTTCCCGTTACTTTAGGCAATATTGTAGGTGGCGCATTATTTACAGCAGCGGCACTTTATTACTCATTTTCTTATAAGAAAAGGTCGTTGCAGCAGGCTTCTGCCGATAAATCTACAGCAACTTTTCCGGAAAGTAGTAAGATGCAACTATCAGAAGAACAGCTATCTTAAGCTTTCAACATATTATTGTTCGGAATTTTAAACGTCTATTTACACTTAACCTATTTTGAAAAAATCAGCGAAATGGCTAGCCCTATTTCTGATTTGCGGTGCGCAGGGCTGCCTAAGATTTTGTAGCTTTGAATATTAACTTTATGAACGCAGTGCCGGCAGTACAGATACCATACCAAAAAAGCAGTTTTAGCAAACTTCGGGTTTATTACCTGCTAGCGCTGAGCACCATTGCTATCAGCATAATAATTGGTCAGGTTTTAGTGCAGTTGCATTTACGCAGGCAAGAGAGCGACGCTAGGGTAATAAACTTCGCCGGACGACAGCGAATGCTAAGCCAACAAATAAGTAAAATTGCTTTAAAAATTCAGACACAACCCTTAGCGGTTAATCAGCAAATAATAGCCGAGTTAAAGTCGGCAAACGAAGAATGGCAGAAAAATAACAATAACCTTAAAAATGCTAAAGATAGCGTATCCTTACCATTGCTTACTGATGCGCAGATCAAACTTTTGTTTGCTAAAAACGACATTGTCTTCCATAAAATATGGCAAGCCAGCACCGAGCTTTATAATGCCTTGATAACAGAGCCACACCAAGAAATTTCGGTGCGAAAATCCCATATCGAATCTATTCTAAACAACGAGCAATCTTTTTTAGTCAATATGGAAGCGATAGTGGATCGCCTTGAGTATTTGGCAGCGGAGAAAGTGACTCAGCTCAAGCATACAGAATATCTATTGTTTACTATATCCTTGGCTATTATATTGTTGGAGGTAATTTTTATCTTCCTTCCCACAACAAAGAACGTTAACGAGACCCTACTCAAACTCATTAAATCCGAGAACGACGCAACGCAAATGAGTAAAGAGATTGGTGCACTATATGCTTCATTGGAAGCATCTTATGAACGCATTTCTGGAATAACCCTTCCAGTGGCATCACCAAAATTAATCGCAAAGGCAGATAGGGGTGCCAATCTCATTTATGTGACTGAAAGCTACCGGAAAGATTTTTTTGTTCAGAATCAGCAGCACCGTGCCACTATCGCTCATCTTTTTAATTTTGAAGGCGATATGGCAAACGATTTCAATGATCAGCTGATAGACGTCGTAGCTAATGGGAAGAATTGGCACAACGAATTGACATATACAGATAATAGGGGAAATAGACGTTACATGGATATTTTTGTTATCCCAGTTTATGAAGAAAATGCAGAAGCACCCGGATTATCCGTAATGGCGGCCGATTTAACGCCACGTAGATTGGCTGAGCAAGATATGCATAAGAGAGGCCGGGCAGAAATTGAAAAGAAAATTAACGAACAAAAGTTTCGATCGGTGCTCGTATTGGAAGGGCAAGAGGAAGAGCGAAAGCGTATCGCTATGAATATTCACGATGGTATCGGGCAATTATTAACCTCCCTTAAATTTCATATCTCTTCTATAGATTTAAGGAAGCCGGCCGAAGCAGCGACAAAGTTGGAAGATATAAATGCGCTTACCAGACGTGTCATTCAGGAAGTGAGACGCGTTACATTTAATTTGAAGCCTCCTGTTTTAAGTGATTACGGATTGGTAGCGGGGTTGAAAAATCTAGTACAGGAAATAGATCGCTTAAGTGACGAGCAGGTAATTTTTGAAAATCATGGCAATTTTAATCAACGTTTGTCTTCAAAAGTCGAGAATAATATTTACCGTATTGTTCAAGAGGCAATTAATAATGCAATAAAATATGCACATTCTGATAAAGTTGAAGTTATTATTGCCCACGAACAGGAAGAACTTTCGGTAATGGTCAAGGATTATGGTGTAGGTTTTGAACATAAACAGCTAGCTATTTTTCATGTAGACTATGGGCATGGCTTCCTAAATATGCAAGAACGCGCCGCCTATATTAATGGTAGGCTAACGATTGAGTCGGAGAAAGGTGTAGGAACAATTATAAAGCTTTTTGTACCTTTGGTTACGAAACCAGAAGATACATAAATGAGTAAAATTACGGTGTTTCTTGCGGACGACCATGTGTTGGTTCGTAATGGGATAAAAGCGATGCTTGAGACAGATGACGATATATTAGTTATAGGTGAGGCTGATAATGGAAAGCAGGCAGTTGAGAAAATCAACCACTTGCAACCCGATCTTAGTATTATGGATATCCGCATGCCAGAAATGAATGGTTTAGAGGCTTGTGCATTATTGAACCAGCAAAATTCGGGTACAAAGGTGGTGATGTTGTCTATGCATGATTCCGACGACTATGTGCTGCAATCGCTAACCGTGGGTGCCTGGGGTTATCTTCTAAAAGATACCGATAAAAACGAATTCATAAAGGCCCTTAAACAGATTAATAATGGTATTCGCTATTACAGCGGTGCTGTATCCAACGTGCTCGCTAATCAACTGTTGGGAACCATAAAATCCAAGCCGAATACAGAAGAAGCAAAAGAAGAGCAGGTAGATAAATATGGTTTATCCAAACGTGAGAAACAAATACTTAGCCTAGTAATTAATGGTAAACATAATAAGGAAATTGCCGATTTTCTAAGTAAAAGTGTGCGTACCATAGAAACCCATCGCTTTAATATTATGAAAAAATTGGGGGTTAATAACGCACTTGATATGATCAATAAAGTAATGCGAGAAAATGTGATTTAAAACAAGTAATATTACTTGTTTTTATTGATTTTTATTACGTATATTTACGTAATAAAAATCAATAATATGAAATTCCTTAAACTTTTCTCTCTTGTATGCCTTCTCGGCTCCTTCGCTACTAGCCGGGCACAATTTAAACTCTCAGCAGAAATAAGACCCCGAGCTGAATTTAGGGACGGTTTTAAGCGCCCGTTAAATAAGAGCGAGAAACCTGCTTTTTTTGTTGAACAACGCACACGCCTATACATTGAATACCATAACGACAAATTAGATCTTATGCTCGTGCCTCAAGACGTTAGAATTTGGGGGAATAGTGATCAAGCTGCTAAGGTAGATCGTTCTTTGCTCAACATGGAACAGGCATGGGCTGCCTATCGTTTTAACAATTCAAGTCGTATTTTGGCCGGGCGGTTGGAATTAGATTATGACAATGCGCGTATTCTAGGTAATTTGGATTGGGCTCAGCAAGGTAGAAGTCATGATTTGTTAAAGTACGAATACAATGGCGTCAATACACATTTTCATTTTGGTGCAGCATTTAATCAAAACAACGATATACCTGAACCAAACAAATTGGCCGAGACTAATTATATGGGGCTAAATAATTATAAAAGTATGCAGTTCGCCTGGTTGAATAAACATTTTAAGAAGCAGCAAATCTCTATCTTAGCCCTTAATGAAGGAAGGCAATATGCGCCTGACACGGTTTACTATTTACAAACTATCGGGACCTATGTATCCTTAAATTTTTCCCCATTTACCATTATTGGTGAATACTATTTCCAAACCGGGAAAAATAAAACAGGAACAAAGACACAAGCTTATTTAGCTGCTCTTGCTACACGTTATAATTTCGCTCCATCATGGTATGCCGAAATAGGAAACGATTACCTTACTGGCGATGATCCGAAGACGAATAAAAGTGAGGCTTTTGATCCACTCTATGGTACTCAACATAAATTTTATGGTACTATGGATTATTTTTATGCAGGAAATGCACATGCTAACAAGGGGTTAAATGATCTGTTTCTGAAGCTTGCCTGGCAAAATAAGACTATAGGAGTAAATTTAGATGCGCATCGCTTTACCGCTGCGGCAGATATATTTGCTGCAGCGGATCAAAATAGGCTACATAAGTATCTGGGTACCGAATTAGATTGTTCTTTTTCTTATGCTGTAGATCAATTTTTTAACCTAAAGGGAGGCTATTCCCATTTATTTTATACACAATCGATGCGCGAATTGAAGCAGGTTAACCCTTCAGGTAGCCAAGCTTCATGGGCATGGATAATGCTTACCTTTAAGCCCGTTCTATTTCAAAATTAATAAATCTATAAACTTTGATTATAACGATAAAAATAGGATAATTGTTTAGCATAAAGAAAATGACTATCGGGTAAATTGCCTAAATGGCAAAATGCGTCATCTCGACTGTCGTGGAAAGATCTAGAGGTGTCTCGATTGCGCTCTGCTTCACTCGACATAAGGTTTTTAGATATGATGCCAAATAGTGATAATAAAACAATATCACCTTGATACGTGTGATGAAAAACACACAATAAGAATACACAGTAAATATGGATAATCTATTATACCATCGTAACCATCTTTTAAGAGTGTTTATAAAGGGAGGTATGATCGGCCCTGTGGCTTTGCAACATATCTTGCAAGCTTCTGGTTTAGCTGGCAATACGTTTGTTCTTTTTGGTTCAAGAGAAGATATCCTATTCCCCGTTGCGCCGTCTGCAACAACTGCTGTTAATGATTTTCTCCAGCAGTATAAGATAGATTTTGAATATGGTAATAGAGACGCGTATCAGAATATAGTAAGCAGTGCTATTGCGCTAGAAATTACACATAATACCTCCTGGCTAAATTTAGATCAATATCGTACGGTATTGCGGTCGTTCAACTATAAGCCAAGCTTAAAGATAAACATTACCGATCCTAAGCAAGCTATGGTTCCTTTATTTACAGGTCATCTGAATTTTATAGCGGCCGAAATCCCCAATTATTGGTACTTATATGTACGTAATTTGGCTCATATAACGAAGCTTGAAAAATGGCCAACATTGGTTTCCAGCAACGACCTCTCCAAATTGAGTAAATATATAGATCAAAAATTAATGAAGAATCCGAGGATGGAAGTGGCTGATCTCGTTGTTGGACTTGCGGAGTATTTACAATTAAACAGCATTGTACCTACAAAGTCACTCAACTTACTGAATACCTTTTTTCCTTATTACGAAGGATTGAATAATGTGGATGAAAAGAAACTGTGGTTAGGACTTTATTGGCGTAACAACCGTTTTGCCATTAAATTCCTAGAAGAAGCCTGTAATTTATGTGTGCAATGTAATATTCCTTTTATTTATATAAGCCCTTGGAAATCTTTCGTCATCAAGGGTATCAATGCGCAAGAACAGGTGTTATGGGAAAAACTAATGGGGCAAATGGGGATTAATATGCGCCATTCTAGCCTAGAGTTAAATTGGCATATACCCGTTCTTGATGAAGAAGCCTTAGGGCTCAAGCGATATTTGGTGAGCGAATTAGATCAACAGGACATCTGTACACATGGATTAACATTCACCATAGAAACCTTAACAGATAAGTTATGGTTTACAAGTATTGTTATCCAAAAAGACATACTGCAAAGCAATAATCAACAGCATTTTTTTAATCTCTTTTATGCTAAGGATTTTAATCCAAATAGCTCTGTCTATTTAGATTATGCGAAGGGTGTTACGAAAGAAATAATTCCCGCCTTGCTGATAGAGATGAGTAAAATGTATTATAATATGATCTGTTAAAATCATTTTTATCATTTAAATTATTACTTTTGCCGCCGCATAGGGTTAAAACTATATATAAATTATAGATAGTTTTATTAAAAGGGAATCCGGTGAAAAACCGGAGCTGTCCCGCAGCTGTAAACTCCATAACTAAAGCTCATTGATTGCCACTGTCATTATAGATGATGGGAAGGTAGAGCGGAGGGGAGTAAGCCAGAAGACCTGCCTGATGTCTGAGTGAGCTCGTAGCTTTCGGGATTTGAAGCAAGAGACGAAGATCTTCTGGTTAATATTGTTGTGGCTACAGCACACAATACAACTGCCTTTCGTGATTTGCTAATACTCAGCATTTTTAGCTAAAACTTAATTTTATTTTATGAAACAATTTAACGTATTAAACAAACTGCTGCTGTGGAATGGTCTGTTCATGCTGCTTGCAATAGCCGCATGTAACAAGAAGGATGACTATGTTGTTGCTAAACCGGAACTTGTAGAATCACCTGCTAATAAGGGGCAGGATACAATTACCCTGGGAGACAGCTTGCTGCTGCATCCAAAACTTATGCAAGTTAATATAGCTAGTTATAGTTGGCAAGTGAATGGCGAAACAAAAAGCGCCGACTCCATTTTTACCTTTAAGCCGACAGAACGAGGTAATTATGAAATCAGTTTTAAGGCTAGTAATGAGGGGGGAGAGGTCAATTTAAATTATAAGATACATGTTTGGGGTAGATATGAAAATGGTTTTTTCATTGTGAATGAAGGATGGTATGGCCACGGAACAGGTACACTTAGCTTTTATCGTTATAATACTGCTATTTTGGAAGATAGCGTTTTTATAAAGGAGAATCCTGATAAAGACCTTAAACCAGCTTCTTCCACTCTGCAATTTGGTACGATTTATAGGGACAACTTGTATCTAGTTGCTAAGGCTAACGGCCCTGTAGTAGTGGCTGATGCTTATTCATTGAAAGAAACGAAACGGATAGCTGCCCAACCAGGATACGATTGGAGGGCTTTTGTTGGTATCGACGAGCAACATGGCTTATTAAGCTCTACAAAGGGTATATATCGGGTTAATTTAGAGACAATGGAGCTTGGAGAGCAGGTAGATAACGTTTCAGGGCAAGTGGCTGATCTAATGAGAGTAGAAAACCATATATTTGCTATTTCACAAGGTGAAGGCCTGTTAATCATTAATGCAAATACCTATTCCGTTGAGAAAAAGATAACAGGTATGCAGCTTGGTTTTGCCCAAACTCCAGATGGCTCCGTATGGGCAGCGGGAGGTACAACATTGCTAAAAATCAATCCTTCCACACTCAACGTAGAAGAAATTACCCTTCCGTTTCAAGTTTACGGTTCGTGGGGGGCCTGGCACCCGAGTGCTTTAACAGCCTCTACTGTTGATAATAGCGTATTTATTCCGAAGAATAGTTCTTGGACATCTGGTAACGCAATTTATAAATATGATGGTACAGCGGCTTCTTTACAACAGGCATTTATTACCTTACCAAGTGGTAAAGAAATGTACGGAGCTGGTTTTGCATACGACCCGCAAGTTAATCAGTTGGTAGTTTCTACCGTGAATAGTGGTTATAACCAAAATAATCTCTACTTCTATAATGCCAATACTGGGCAGGAGGTAAATAGTTTTGCTTATGAGGGGTATTATTTTCCTTCAGTAGCCGTATTCCACGAGTAATTTAGAAAATCGTGAATTTTGGCCTAATTTAACGTCTTTCTATTTAGGAGATCAAGAGATGGGCTTGCCGCTTATTTAGTGAGCAGCTAGCCTATCACTATGAAATAATTTTTGATTTAAGTAGAAAGCCGTTAGGCTTAAATTATTCTCAACACCAATTTTTTGCATAATGGATTTGCGAATCTCTTCGATCTTTCTTTTTGTGGTAAAGAGCTGATAAGCTATCTCACGGTTAGCATGACCGCCCATAATGAGCTCGAGAACGTCGCGTTCTTTTTGGTTTAACAACTCCATTTTTGATGAAAAAAGAGTTGAAGAACCCAGACTTCCCAGCTTTTCTATAAATTGCAAGGAAATTTTTGGGGCGATATACTTATTTCCTTTTAAAATATATTCAATGGCAAATAAAAGTTCATCTTCTGAAGCATTGTCCATTATTATTCCAGCTATCTGTTCTTTCAGGGCCTGCGTTACAAGCGATAAGTCGTTTGATGATAAAATGGCTAAATTTCGAGCTCTTAATGAACTTGATTCCATGTTCTGTAGATACCTAATATCATCCTCGTTATTCAACTCAAACAAGCATACGTCTGCCAGTTCATCATACGATTCATCCTTTAGTATTACTACATCATCTCCATCTTTCAATACAGCCTCTAAGCCGCTTTTTAGTAAAGGGTTCTGAATTTTTAATTTAATGTTGGCATTCATGTTTTAAGTATTAAGTAATATACTAACAAGTTAATTTATAGAATGTTTTTTATGAGTGGCTAACTTGTTAAGTGTATTTAAACTTCTCTGTTATACAATGCCAATATTTTTCGACCAAATAATGCTAAACTTTGTTTTTGTTGGGCAATCAGCAGATGTGTCGCAGTAGGTAGCTCTTTGATATTATGGGCATCTGTATAAGCACTATAAATTGCATCTTCTCCAGCTATACAACTTTTTAGAATTGCTTTGCGGTCATTACCGATGAGAATTTCCTTAATATCCATCCAGCTTCTATAAATTTTTCCTTCCAGGGTCGTTTCATCTACCTTTGGATTCCCACCAGAATTTTCAATTGCATCTTCTAAGCCTGCGATAAATTGATAGCTTTGAACAATCGCATCGTGAAAGACGGCCTGCAAATCGGTAGACCCATCATTCAGTTCTTTTATCGCTTTTTCATAACCGGCAATCCTATCGTTGTTTAAGCGAATCAGATCATTTAATACAGGCGAATTGGACTCTAAATTTTCCATAATTACATTGTGCTATAAATATTGCTAATGGCTTCATGAGTGTTTAATCTACTTGTTCTTGTTTTCCTTAGGCGATAGAATGATTTCTGCTTGATCAATTGAATGCGAAAGATGAACGTCACTTTCTTTTTTAGTCTTTGATGCCAATTTCTCGTAAAACTTATGTAAAAGATCTAGTTCCTCTTCCGTAAAATCTTCTATATCTACCATTCGGTTACTAGCTTGTTGATTAGCAGATACCAATTCGTTTAACTTGAGCTGTATGGCTTTCGAATCTTTATTTTGCGCCTTTTGAATTAGAAATACCATCAAAAATGTAACAATTGTTGTCCCCGTATTAATAACTAACTGCCAGGTATCCGAATAATTAAAAACAGGGCCTGAAAGTGCCCATCCAATTACAATCCCTAAAGCGATTCCGAACGCAGTCGAACTTCCTGTCCAACTGGTTATCTTATTTGAGAATCTTTCAAAAAAATTACCTCTTGACATATAGAATAGTTGTTGTTTTTAATTAGTAAGCAAATAAAGTGCTAAGATTTTGAATCAACTCTGCCAAACTCAAAACTGTGCAGCGCAGGGGCAAATTCGGGTTTTGATACATTTATACATTGTATAGAATAGTGGATACTTTGGTTGAATTAGAATACAGTACTATAAAATTGATGATAATTTATGGTGTTTAGCCAGCTAAAATAGAAGGGTACATAAATTGCGATAAAGTTTAAAAACATTAGGATTATGCAAACGTTAAAAATGATATTTTTTGCCATCCCTATAATGGTGATCAGTTGTAGTCAACAAGAGCGAAACGATTATCGTGGAACATCTTTGAAAAAGGTAGACTCTTTAGCCGATAAAATGGAAGCAGATTCAGGTAAATTAACTGTTCAAGATAGGCAGTTTGTAACGGCCACGGCTTTAGACGGTATGACAGAAATTGAGGCAGGCAAGCTTGCAAAACAAAAATCCGCAGACACTGCTATTCAGAGCTTCGGCAGTCTATTGATCACGCAACACCAGCAATTAGTGAAAGATTTAAAGACTATGCTGAATTATCGGGACATTAAACTTCCAACAAGCTTAGACAAATCTCATCAAGACAAAATTGATGCGCTTTCGTCTAAATCCGGAAGAGAATTCAATCGCGTCTTTCTTCAACAGATGATTGAAGACCATAAAAATGCCGTTAATATGTTTAATGAAGCAGGGGGGCATGCTAAAGATGTACAGATTCAGGCTTTTGCAAACAAAAATTTACCAATTATTAAAAATCATTTGCAAATAGCGAATGAATTAAATCGAAATAATAAGTGATACATTAATTATTTAGGGTTGTATTTCGCCTATTCTTAATAATTGGTTGACAAAGTTGTAGCTAACTATAGCCACTAGGCTAAAACATATATGGGCCAATAGTAAACCTATAAAAAAATTGTTTTGGTTTACAGTTGAGGACTTTGGAGGCAGGGAAAATAATACTTTCCATAAAAGTATTCCGATAATTCCGTGTGCAAAACCGAAGGCAAGTCCATAAATAACATCTGGCCTTCCAATATCGAAGCTCCAAAGGGTATAATAAGCAAACACAAAAAAGATTCCCAAACCATAATGTACGATTGTACCTATACTAATATTTAGCCGTGCATTACGAGGAAATGTCGTGTTCTTACTCATTAGCATCAACTTTGCCCCCAATAGCCTCGGTATATACTGGGCATTTCCAGTAGCACTGGTATAAAAATACTGTATGCCACTCATAACGGTTGTGGCGATTATACCTGAAATAATAATTGCAATAAAAGACATAGCACATATTTTATAGGTTTAAACCAATGACTGTTCCTAAAATAAAACCTAGTACGAATAGACCCCCGGCCAATAGTGAATATGTATTTCGCTACAGTTATCTGCTTTTATAAACACGTTTATATTTTTTTTAGGACAGCTTGAAAACCAGACCACTTTTCTGAACGAATTCTCTAACGTTACAATTTATTAGCTATTGTGTGCTTTGCGTTGTTCATGACAACTTTTCTTATTTGCCAATTACTAAAACGCCTAGTTGCCTTCACTTAGGTATGCCTCTTGTTTCTTTAAAAGAAACGTACGAAAATGTTTTAATTATTAGTATCTGTAAATCATTATCTATGAAAGTCAGACGTTAATTGCTGAAGGAACTAAAAACTACCGATAGAATAGAAACGAACGAAACTAAGCAAGATTATTAAGAAGAAGATTATGAATAGGAAAGTTGCATTTATTAGCGAACACGCTTCACCACTTGCGGTTTTAGGTGGAACGGACAGCGGAGGCCAAAATGTTTACGTAACAGAATTAGCCCGACAATTGGCTAAGCAAGGATATGAGGTAGATATTTTTACCAGGAGAGATCACATGAAACTACATCGCGTTGTAACTATATTTCCAGGTGTTCGTGTTATACATATTGTGGCCGGTCCTGCCAGAGTTATACCCAAAGAAGAGCTGTTAATGTATATGGATGACTTTCGTCGCGATATGATGGATTTCATAGCACAAGAAAATATAGCATATCAACTTATACATGCTAACTTTTGGATGTCGGCAATGGTTGGCTTAGCGTTAAAAGTAAGATATAAAATTCCACTCGTTGTTACCTTTCACGCACTGGGTAAAGTTAGACGATATCATTTACAGCAAAAAGACAATTTCCCTGACGAGCGACTCATCATTGAAGAAGAAATAGCCCATAAGGCTGATTGCATAGTGGCAGAGTGTCCTCAAGATGAGCGAGATCTGATAACATTATACGGAGCTGATTCAAGAAATATTGTCGTCGTTCCTTGTGGCTTTAGCCCAATTGAGTTTTATCCGATAGAAAAGTATGCTGCAAGAAGACGTTTAGGGCTTCCGGCAAATGAAAAAATTGTTTTGCAGCTTGGGCGTATAGTTCAGAGAAAAGGGATAGACAATGTTATCAACGCATTAAAATATGTAAAAAGAAATCTGAAAATTCGCTTACTCGTAGTAGGAGGCGATGGTGAAAATGAACAGTATTTAAAGAGTCCTGAATTAATTAGATTAAAGCGTCTTGCCTTACAAGTTGGAAAGGGAGTTGCTATAGATTTTGTCGGCCCTAAAAAAAGGGAAGAACTTAAGTTTTATTATAACGCTGCAGATGTTTTCGTTTCTACTCCCTGGTACGAACCTTTCGGTATCACTCCGCTGGAAGCGATGGCTTGCGGTACACCTGTTATAGGGTCTAATGTTGGTGGGATTAAATACAGCGTCGTTGATGGTGTTACAGGATGCTTGGTTGAGCCCCGGAGGCCGAAGGAATTGGCCGAAAAATTAAACCAGGTATTAACAATTGATAAGCTGGAAATGGGAAAGAAGGGGATAGAACGGGTCAACAATTTATTTACCTGGGAAAAAGTTAGCCGTGCAATTGAGGGTATTTATGATGCGCTGATAGAGGTTAATGAAGTATTACTTGAAGGGGATAATGCTATAGAAAAGATAAAAAATCGCTATCGCGAGAAAAAAGTATTAGACTTCAGCAGAAGTGACAATAAGTTAGGATATACGGTTCTAGGCACTCACCATTTAACAAAACAACATCATGCCAGTTAACAAAGCTATATTTTTAGATAAGGATGGAACTTTAATTCCAAATATTCCCTATAACGTGAACCCTGATAAAATTCAATTGGAAAGCGGCGTTGTAGAGGGGTTAAAGTTATTGGTAAATCAGGGATTTGATTTGTATGTCGTGACTAATCAGTCGGGCATTGCCAAAGGTTACTTTTCTGAGGAAGATATCTTTCTAATTCGGGATACACTCCAACACTTATTACGGGTAAATGGATTACCTACCTTTAAGGCCTTTTATTTTTGCCCACATCATCCAAATGGCATAGTATCGCGCTTATCCTGTACCTGTAACTGTAGGAAACCCATGCCAGGTTTATTAGAAACTGCAGCTTATGATCATCAGGTATCCTTAAAGCATTCGTGGATGATTGGCGATATCTTAAACGATGTAGAGGCCGGAAATAGAGCTGGCTGCAGAAGCGTATTAATCAATAATGGGAATGAAACCTTATGGGAAGATGGGAGTTACAGAAAACCCTTTTATATTGCCTCTGGGTTTCTCGACGCAGCCAAAAGTATTGTTTCAAACTTAAAGAATTGAATTATGAATGATGCGATTTTAAATCTGATACTACAGTTTAAGCATAAGAAAATTCTGGTAATAGGAGATTTTATACTTGACAGCTTTATACAGGGCAACAGTAGTCGTATTTCACCAGAAGCTCCTGTGCCCGTACTCGATGTTCATTCTCAAGCACAGTACTTAGGAGGGGCAGGTAATGTGGCTGCAAATCTTACTGCCTTAGGTGCCACTGTTTTGCTTTGTACAGTTGTGGGCGAAGACCTCTTTGAAAAAGACGTGAAGCCATTATTATATAAACATAATATAAATGCCAAATACTTAGTGCACGATGATGAGCGGAAAACAGAAGTAAAGACACGTTTAGTTGCACAGCAACACACTATTGTTCGTTTTGATGTGGGCGATAAATCCCGCATATCTGAGTCCTCTGAAGGTTTGTTAATCGATCTTTTGGTAGAAGCCTATGAAGAAGCGGATGCGGTATTAATTGCTGACTACGAAAAAGGTGTCGTTACGAAGAACGTAATTTTAGCGCTTAAGCAATTACAGGAAAAACACTCAAAATTTATTGCGGTAGATTCCAAGCGGCTTTCGGTGTTTAAAGAACTGAAACCTGCGTTAGTTAAACCAAATTACAAACAAGCCATAGATTTACTCAAATTAACTCCGGTTAACAATCGTGTTGAACAGGTTTTGGCACTTAAAAGTAAGCTGTTGAATAAAACTAATGCTACGCTGGTTGCTTTAACTTTAGATGTGGATGGAGCGGTTTGGTTGGCGAAAGGGGAAAAGCCCTTGCACACACTGGCAAAACATGCCCCTGGTGCCGATGTATGTGGAGCTGGTGATACCTATATCAGTATGGCCACTTTAGCAATTATTTCTGGGGCCACTAAATTACTGGCGGCTCAAATTGCAGGAATTGCCGCTAACTGTGTAATAGAAAAGCAAGGCACCGCCGTATGTAAAATCTCTGAAATCATAGAAAGGACAAATGACGAGATGAAAGTGCTTGACACGAAGGATATGTTAGCAATTGTTGCAACTCAACTAAGGGAAAGTGGCAAGCGAATTGTTTTTACCAACGGTTGCTTTGATATTTTGCATTGCGGACATACCCGCTATCTACAAGAGGCTAAAAGTTTAGGGGATATATTGATACTTGGTGTTAACACAGACGAAAGCGTACGGAGGTTAAAAGGAAATGGCCGGCCGATAAATTTATTACAAGATAGAATGGATGTGTTGGCTGCATTTTCTTCGGTAGACTTTGTTATAAGTTTTGGAGGTGGAACAGATCGAGATAATCCAACAGAACTTATTAGACTTATAAAGCCCAATATCGTCGTAAAGGGGGAAAATTATAAACTTAACGAGTTGCCTGAGTTAGAAGTTATTAGTGAAATAGGCGCGAAGCTCATACAATTACCTTTAACTTACGGAAAATCTACCACCAACATTATTAGACGGATTCGAGGTAATGCTTTTGAGGATCGTATTGCTAAGCTCAAAGCTCTATGATGTCTTGGGATGGATGTAAAAATATTTTAGTTATCCGAGCCGACAATATGGGCGATTTGTTAATGTCGTCGCCTGCAATTCGGGCACTTAAGGATACGTTTGGTGCTAGAATAACACTTCTTGCTTCGGCTGAAGCCGCTAAACTTGCACATTTGCTCCCGGCTATAGACCAGGTGATTTCCACTAATTTACCTTGGGTTAAAATGGACGAAACTATTCAGCCTGAAGATTTGACTGAGCTGGTTAGGCGATTAAAACAAGAGGTTTTTGATGCATGTGTGATTTTTACGGTTTATAGCCAAAGTGCATTGCCCGCTGCTTTGCTCGCCTGGATGTCGGGCATTCCCCAGCGCTTAGCTTATTGTCGAGAAAATCCTTACGAATTACTTAATAATTGGGTATTAGAAAAGGAACCGTATGCGTTAATTAAGCATCAAACAGAACGCGATCTGAATTTGGTTGAGCGAGTTGGGGCAGTAGTACTTGATAAAAAAATTAAAATTAAAATAGGAGCTGAGCACAAGTTAAGCTTACAACGGAAATTAATCGAACAAGGGATTGATCATCGTCAAAAAATATTTATCTTACATGCAGGAGTAAGCGACGAAAAGCGGACCTTCCCATTGCCGCAGTGGATTGCGCTAGCACGGGAAATACAAACGCTTTTTAAAGGTCAGGTTCTATTTACTGGATCTGCAAACGAGCATGCGTTGACTTCATATCTAAAAGAAGAGGTTGGAGGATATTCTTTCGCATTAGGAGGAGAATTTTCAATAGCTGAATTTGCGGCACTGCTTAAAATGGCCGCAGTAGTGATTTCAGTAAACACAGCAACCATACACCTTGCCGCGGCCACAGGAACTCCTCAATTGGTATTATATGCCCAAACGAACCCACAACATCATCCTTGGATGGCTAATAGTAAGGTGCTGGAGTTTAGCATACCGGAAAGTAGCAGAAGCAGTAACGAAGTTATTCGTTTCGTTGATAAACAATATTACCCAGATTACATTCCTTTACCTTCTGTTAAAGAAATTATCGAAGCAGTTAGGGAACTGCTATAATTCTGTCTGCTGCATAAATACTTCATTAAAGGCTTTCACAGCAAGATCATAACAAGGTGTTTCAAGCCAATTAATTATTTTATGCCGATAGTTTTTGGGCGGGCCCCAACGATGCGGTTCTCCATCCATACTGATAATTATCGACGGCGTATGTAAGGCATAGGCTATGTGGGCAATGCCTGTGCAATTGGCAATAAGTCCTCTAGCTTGTTTTAATAAAATGGCCAGTTCATCTAAGTCAGTTTCTCCTGCCAATAAAATGGGATCATATTGCATATGCGCTGCAACAGCATTTACAATATCTTTCTCCCCGGCAGTTCCGGTAAGCACTATTCGATAGCCATTTTTGATACAAAAGTCAGCAATTAGTGCAAAATAAGTAGGAGGCCACTGTCGCCAGCTTCCGCGAGATCCCGGATGGATGCAGATATAAGTCTGCGGTTCAAGGCTATATTTTTCATTAATAGGAGATCTATCGATTAAAATAGGAAATTCCAGTACGGTGCTATCGACGGGAAGTTTTAAATGACGGATGAGTGCCAGATGCCGCTCAATTTCATGCATATCTTCCGGATAGGGAATAAAATAATTTTCATTGGGCCTGAATATGTCGTTTTTATAAAATCCGGCTGTTATACGGGCATTAAATAGCGTTACAAGTCCATTTACATAGGTCCCGTTTCCTTGAAGCTGTAAGACCAAGTCAAAAGCACTTTGCTGTATTTTTTGTATAAACGCTACAATAGCTGGAGGGTCGATCGCCTGTTCAGGCAAACCCGGATAACCCGGAAAAGGTATGTACTCGTCTATATAATGAGCAAAGCGTTGTGCAAGACCACTGTTTCCGGGTAAGCCGATCCAAGCAATGTGTGCATTTGGAAAAGCCTCTCTTAATGCGCGGACTGCTGGAATACAACAAAGAAAGTCTCCTAGTTGCAGTGCTCGGAGGAAGCCAATTTTTTGTATTTTTTTCATCGCAATTGTCTAAACCAGCAGCACTTTATATTTTATTGATCCATAGATCCGCCAATAAATCGAAACATAAGGAATAAAAATGGAAGTAATAACCATTTCGCTTATATGAGATAAAGATTTACTTGCCCCCTTCAGTCTCATGAAAACAAAATAGAGCGTTAAAATACACCATATTAAGGCAGATACAATGAAAAGCTTCGAAAGTCCGCCCAACAAAAAAAGAGGCATCATAATAAGTAGAAAGAATAAAGTACAATATAAAAAGGATGTTTTGTGTGTAATTTTTGCTCGATATAAGTTCGGGAATTTTTTATATAGTAACGCATTATAGATACCCTTTTTTTGTTCTTTTATACTGATTCCCCATTTAGCCTTTCTAAGGGGATGAATTATGACTGCTTCATCTAATTTAATAATAGGAATGTGCTTTTGTAGGAGTTTAAAATGAAGGTCACTATCTTCCCGCCAGGCCATTTTAAATCGTTCATCAAATCCTCCCACGGCATATAGGGCTTTTTTGGTACAGGCACAGTTTGCCGTAATAAATTCGGCATTCTGTAACTGGGCCATGTTCTTTTCATAATCAGTAGGTCTTTTTGAAGTTGGAACAACAACTGATCCCGAATAGGCAATGATTTCTTCATCTTTATAAGCGTTCAAAATTTCTTGTAACCAATGTTCGTGGGGAATACAATCGTCATCAGTAAACGCAATTAAATCGCTGTTAGAGAATAGCCAACCCATATTCCGTGCAGCTGCCGGCCCCTTTTTTACCGTTGTGTACAAATAAACCAAACGATCATTAAAGAGATATGTCATGGCATTTACCAATTTTTTTGTTAAGGGGTCGTAGCCATCGCTCACCACGATAATATCATAATATGCCTTTCTTAACGTCTGTCTATTTAGCGCATGTAAACACTTAATTAACAAATCAGGCCTTTTGTATGTAGGTATAACAACTGAAAGGTGTGTCTTTGTCATTTTTAGCTTATTTTTAGTTTACACATTAACTAATTTATCTTCTTTAGCTACTGTTTTAGCATGAGTTCCGTAACTCTTTTCTATTAAATAAGGGCCTATGACAAGTGCATCGAAAGGTGAAGTCCAAAAACATTCAATCGCATCACGCGGCGTGCAGACAATCGGTTTCCCCAAGGTATTAAAAGACGTATTAACAAGCACCGGAACACCGGTTTTTTGTTCAAAAGCTTTAATGAGCTTATAATAAAGCGGATGCTGGGTCTCGTTAACCGTCTGTATACGAGCTGTTCCATCTATATGTTTTACGGCAGGTATGAGATGTTCTTTTTCTGGATTGACATCGTAGATAAAAAGCATAAAAGGTGATTCGTGGGCGCCAATAAACCAATCTTTGGCATTTTCTTCGGTTACCACAGGTGCCACGGGTCTGAAATCTTCCCGATCTTTCACTTCGTTGAGCCTAGCTTGCATATCCGGATGTAAAGGAGAGGCCAGAATAGATCTGCTACCTAATGCTCGCGGCCCATACTCCATGGCGCCCTGAAACCAGCCAATGATTTTATCTTGCGCTAGTAAATCTGCGGTTTCTTCCGCAATATCAACCATTTTAGTGTAAGGAATTTTATCACGGTCTAATACCTGTAGAATTTCCTGTTCGGAAAATGAAGGGCCTAAATAAACGTGATCCATTGTGTGAATTTTATTGTTCACTTTCCGTTCTTGTACATCCGTAAGCATAGCAGCTCCCAAGGCAGTCCCAGAATCTCCAGCAGCGGGCTGTACCCAGATATTTTTAAAAGGGCTTTTATCCCTGATCTGTGTATTCAATACACAATTGAGAAAGATACCTCCAGCCAAGCAAAGGTTCTCTTTCCCGGTGGTAATATAAAACCAATCAAGCAATTCGAGCACGGTTTCCTCCAGTACATACTGTAAAGATCTGGCAATATTAAAATGATGTGCCGTAAAAGGTGCATTGCGCATGCGCCTTGGTCCAAATCTTTCCGCTAATTGCAAATTACCGATTTCATATTTTCCATTTCCGGTAGTATGTATCATTTCTCTGAAATCGTCGATAAAAACGGGGTCACCGTAAGAAGCTAATGCCATCACTTTATATTCATCCGAAGATCTGAGAAAACCTAAATAGGCGGTTAGATCTTCATACAGCAATCCCAGAGAATGAGGCAATGCTACCTCCTGTATGAGATCGAGCTGATTTTTCTCGGCTATATAATATGATGTCGTCGCCCGTTCGCCGCGACCGTCCATTGTCAATACAGCAGCTTCTTCAAATGGTGATGGTAGAAAAGCGCTAGCGGCATGTGCTAAATGGTGATTGACGTAATGCCATTGCCAATCATCTATAGAAGAGTTAATAAACGATTGTTGAAGGTGATGTGGATAACCATCTACCAATTGTCTAGGCGCATTAACAATCGAAGAAAGAAATAGATATTTCCAAGGCTCCGCCATGTCTAAATGATCGGCATTTTGGTGAAAAGGAATACGAACCCAAGGCAATTGTGTTTCTTCATCATTTAATAATATATCAGGGTCAAAAGAATAGGCAATATGGTCAACATCCTTTAAGGTAATTTCTGCCCGTTTAAGACAAAAGTCGATGGCGTGATAGGGTAATTCGTATGTAGAAAAAGGAATAGGTCTTTTCCCATGTTTTATATGGGTAAAGCGTTCGTCTTCTGCGGCTGCAACTAAATGGCCGTCTCTAATTAAACACGCTGCTGAGTCATGAAATACCGCATTGATTCCGAGTGTATACATATTTATATAATTTATAATTTACATCTATATACAATGAACCACAATCGATGCCATTTACGTTAATAAGCGAAAATGTTTGGTAAGGGGAGAAAAGAGGTGCCTTACAATTTTTAATAGGGAAAGGGAGTATAATAAACACTATACTAATATATACAGTGTTATTTACAATTTAGTACACTTATAAAATATTGCCAAAACTTTTTAGGTTAAAAGAGCCGACCAAAAGCTTTTGGCTAGCGGATCGGAAAAAATAGGAGCAATTGTTGCATGCTAACAGCAATATATTTAACATTTAATTCTCTCATTATGATTGCTCCAATATTATTCGGAATTGTTTTTATCGTAGCAGTAGGTATCGTCTATTATTTTTACAAAAGGCATTAGCGCGTCTAATTCAGTAAGGTTGGTTATTAAAAGCTGGACTATAGATCTTTTGATGTTTTCTAAATATCCATTTTTTCTCGCTTTAATTTTGTCAACTAATACATTAAGTTTGTAATTGCTATTTTACTCGACCTTATCTTGAAAAGTGTCAACGGGACCATCCATCATCTCCAGAAAATTTAGGCCTTCGTCATTAATTTCCAGCATTTTGTTATGAAACGGACAATCACCGGTCATATCGAAAGCCGAGATGAGCTTACGTTTTACTAATTCGTTAGCTGCTTTTTCAACGATTTCTGGCGGTAGCTGAATTTCCTCGGAAAATTTAGCAATAGAACCCACAGCCCAGCGCCGTAATAATCTCAAAAGATTTAATGCTTCTATACTTAACATAACTTTCAAATTAATAGAAAAATAGAATGTTTTTGACCATCATAAGTACAAAATGAATAGAAAAAATTAGGCCAGTTATTGCGCTTTACGTTTTTTGATTTTGTGGATAAATCCTTTTTTTTGTTTCGCTTCTACACCTATTAGATATCCATAGGGTTGGAGGTACGGAACATGGTCACAAATTATTTTTATTATTCCTAATAAGGGTATAGCTAGCACCATTCCAGCTATTCCCCAAACCAACTCGCCAGCCGTTAAGGCCATAATGGTAAATAAGGGGTTAATATTTACCTGGTTGCCTACAATTAGAGGTTCCAAAATATAGGTTTGGAAAAATTGGACGATAAGATAAACGGCGATTACGCTAATAATCATATCACTTTTTCCCCCTTGTGCGACAACGGCTAAAACGGTGATGGCTGTTCCGGTAATATTACCGACAAAAGGCACGATTTCGAGAATGCCGCACAAGACTGCAAAAAACAGCGCATTTTCAACACCAACTAGGTGAAAACCTATTCCATAAAGTATCCAAAGCATTAAAATCATTCCAGCAAGTCCGCTTAAATATTGTTGAGATACCCGGGCAGCCTGTTGAATAATTTTTTCAGTCTGGTTATAGCTTTTAGGCGGTACTAGTTTAAGGATAAATTGTTTTATACGGGAACGATAAAACAGGAATAAATAAATATATACTAATACCAGCACAGTATTTATAAGCAGGGATAGCAGTTCTGAAGCAAAATTGGCTAAAATACTACCAGTGGAATGCGCTGTAGAACCGCTTTGCTGCTTCATGATTTCGTCTTGCTGTTGATTAGTGATACCAATTGCATTTTCTAACCAGTCTTTAAGCTGCTGAAGCAAAGAAAGCATACGCTCTTTCATTTGTTCGATATTTTCAGAAAAGCTACTTAATTTCCAGCTCAATAATCCGATGATAATTGCAACAGCTATTATAAAGAGCAATACAGCTATTAAGGAAGATATGCCCCTTTTTACACCGATATGTTCCAATTTATTGCATAATCGTATAAATAGCATCGCTAAGACCCCAGCTAGCACAATAGGGATCAAGAAACTACTGGAAAAGTATAATATAGTCGTTGTTAATACTATAAAAAGAAGTATGTAAACAGTGCGCTGAAGTTTATTCATGTTGAAGTTTTTTATTTCAAACAAAATATGCGGTAAACTGTTGTCTTTATGAATATAATTTAATTAAAAAATGTATTATTTAGTCTGTTATAAACTAGAAACCGCAATAGCGATAGATGAAGAGGTGGATCCTACAAACTTAAGTAGCGTTCGTTCCCCTCATTTAAAGAAGTTCCTAAAAAAAGTTGGTAAACATCCCATAACCAAAATCGACAGCATGTATCCAAGCTACGGCGCCGTAATTGATAATTTTCATATTATTGAAAAGGCATGATAGTATCAGTTCTGGCGTTATCAGAATTATAAATAATTATTATTTAGGTTTAATTCTGGATAAATTCTTTATGTAGACGGTAAAGAATTAAACTAAGGTTATCTTTTGCTCCTGTTTTATCTATTAAATTTTGCCGTAAATTTTCGATATTTCTTTTTGTAGTAAAAAGGCGATAAGCAATTTCTTTATTGGCATAGCCACAAACCATTAAATCAAGTACCTCATTCTCCTTATCAGATAGGGTTAGATTTGTTTTTAAATCGCCTATATGATCTTCAAAATCGCTTAGTTTATTAAATAAACGCATCGTTAAGCTGGGGTCAATATATTTCTTCCCTTGCATCACATATTTTATAGCAAAAAGCAATTCTTCTTTTTGTACAGATTGGGTGATATAACCATGCGCTCCTGCATGTATTACTTTGATAGCTGGCTGCAATCCGCAATCATTGTCAAGGACAATAATTCTCAAGTTGTTTTTAGAAGCTTTTAGCTGGCTTATTAAGGCCCTGTTCACGGGTAAACCGGTGTTGGTACCCCATATTAAAATATCAGTATCTTGCAAATGTTCCTTTAATATATCGGGGCAATTTTGAGTATGTTTTACTTCAAAATTTTCCTGCTCAAGAATTGCGCAGATACCGTCTCGGCGGATAGGGTTATTGTCGGCAACAGCTACTCTAGTCTTCATAATCAATATCCAATAAATGATAAAACATACATATCATGAAGCGAATTTTCATGAATAAACATCTGATAATTACAAAGTTACAGGTAAATGAAGATATTGTAAAAGTATAAATACGGTATTTTCGTTTCGGTAAATACGGAAAATCGAGTTAGTATTATTTTAGAAGTCCGTTTTGAAAAGCATATTTTATTAATGCGGCCGTATTACGGACACCGGTTTTCTCCAGCAAACTTTGGCGATAGCCTTCAACAGTACGTTTACTTGTAAACAAGCGTTCCGCTATTTCTTGATTCGTAAAACCATCTGCAGTTAGGGTAAGCACTTCCATCTCTCGATTACTAATCTGTAATTCCGTAATCTCAACAGGTGTTTGGAGCGGTATTATTTTCATTGCCTGATGCAAAAGCTTCATGCTAATTTCAGCACAAATATAATATTCGCCTTGTGCAACAAAACGAATAGCAAATAATAATTCTTCTCTGCTTACATTTTTAATCATAAAAGCATTGACACCCGCTTTGAAGGCCTGTGCAACATATTTTTCATGGTCCATCATAGAGAGAACAATTACACGGACTCCAGGATGTAACTGTTTAATGGTTTTTGTAAGTGTAATACCGTCTACATCAGGCATATTAATGTCTACGATAACAACATCTGCTATTTTATCGGTTTCCAGAAAATTAATCAGCTTCTCTTGTTGATCAGTTTCGCCAATAACAGTTATATCATGCTCTAATTCCAAAAGCGTCCGGATTCCCTGTCTTACGATGTGATGGTCGTCTACCAATATAATCTTTATCATGTCGTAATCTCTCGTAAACTTAATTTTCTACATCTAATAAATAATAGGAGAGTTTTTTGTTGGTATTTCGTAGCACAGGCAAGGCAACGTTAAAAACCTTAACACCACCTGAGGTTACACCGTCTAATTGGCCCGCATGTGCATGCCCATGAAAAGCAGCGTATACTTTTCTTCTATGTAGCGGATCCGCCAAACGCGAAGATCCTAAAAACGGAAAAATTTGTTCCGGCTCTCCAATAACCGTTTCTTTAATAGGTGAATAATGAAGCAAAGCTATTTTTAGTATACCTGGGTTGTCTTGCTCCAATCTGGCAAGCGCTCTATCGAGTTGTAGGGATTCATTCACAGCTTCCTGAACAAAAGCTTTCATGCCTTCTTCTCCAAACATGGACAACATATAGTGATCAAAGCCGCCTCCAAACCCTTTTACTCCCGCAAAACCTATGTTTTGTATAACTACTGCTTCTCCATCTAAAATAATCATATTGATCTCCTGCAACACTTGACGGATAAGTTTTTGCCGTCCTTTCTCATAATCATGATTTCCCAATACACCGATTACCGGTATGGTAATGGATTTTAATTCATCAGCCAATACCTGCGCTTCTTCCTCGTCTCCAGTATCCGTTAAATCACCACATATAAGCAATATATCTGCTTTTTTGGAAATCTCTTCAAAACAATCTGCCCAATGTCCTTTATCACCTATTTTGATATGGATATCTGCTAAGGCTGCTATGGTTGTTTTTGTTTTTTCTGCCATTACTTATATAGTTGTTATGGTACAGGTCTTATAGTCCCAATCTTTAATGTCTATTTGATACTGTGTTTGATCAATCAAAGGTCCTCTACATACTTTTTCTATAGGAGCAGGAAGTTCATATTGCTCATTGGCACGTGCCATCAATTCGTCAAAAAGCCACTTAGGAATAATTTCATTATAATCAGCAGGATAAACAAACTGAAAAGTAAGGATTTGTGCCAGTAATAAATGCCAATGCTGATCTAAGCGATAAAGTAGATGGTGCCAGTCAAGATGCTTACCATATTTCAATAGGGTATGATTGATGTCTGCGTTATCATTTCGCTCACGGTTCTGAACATAAGTTTTGCACCATATCAACTCTTCTGCCGGAATAAATTTTACAGGAACTCCAACAAACTCTCCTACGCTGGAACGCTCATACCAGCTTTCATCTACGGTACAAATATTATTAACGGTATCAAAGATAATATCTATAAAATAGTCTCCTTTAAACACTTTTGCTAACCATCGGACATCCGTCAGCTCGACCCGGTATCCGTATTTACCAAAGTGCTTTAAAATCTTAGGATATTCACTGCTTTTGCAGAAAATATCCAAATCCTTGGTGTTTCTAAAAATGCCTGTATAATGAAACATAGCAAATGCACCACCTAACATGTAAGGTGTTCCACTACTATTCAGTAACTCTAAAGCCTCCTTAAAGAAGGCGTTAGATACATTTTTCTGTTCCTCGGTTTCAATCATAAATTAATCAGATTCAATATAACAGTTAAAGAGACGCATTTGTTCAGTTAATGGGAACCACCTTTTAAAATCATGCTTTGGGGTTTCATTTTGCCGTTTTAAAGGAAGGATTTTCGATTTCATTTGGCAATTCATTCAGTTTGCCTAGTTGTGCCAGTCCTTTTGTCAAGAGCTTAGTAGCCTGCGCTTCATTGGCACGTTTAACTGCGTCCAGAGCAAGTTGCATATAACTGTTTACCGAAGCTATTGGACCTGCTAATGTGCGTCTTATCGTATTTATATACTGATTCCGAACAATTTCAGCATGTTTTTTGGTCTCTAATTCGTTTATTAAAACCTTTACCGATGTCTTCAGCTTAGCTAAATCGAGATAGTGATTAAGAGCATGTTGTACTTTGCAGTATAGAATTTCTTTACTAAATGGTTTAACTAAATAGCCCCAACCGCCAAATTGATAAGTTTTTGCAATATCTTCGTCTAGCAATTGGACATCCGAAATAAACAAAACCGGTACACCCTCAATTTTTTTTAATCCATTAAAGGTTTCGGCAACTTCGAAGCCGTTTAAGTCTGGTAATTGAATTTTTAATAAAATGAGGGTATAATCATTATTTAGAATTTTTTTCAATGCCTCATGGCCTGATAATGCAATGTCAGCCATAAAGTTATGGGCTTTGAGAAAATCGGATAGTAAATCTATCTCCGTTTGGCAATCGTCTGCTATTAGAATCATATACAACTAATTTTCCAGCCTATTGTTTAAAATAATAATCAATATTTGTTCCTTAAGATGCTTTTAGCCAATAAGCTATGGTTTTTTACTGAATCCGAAGATTATTTAAGATTAATTCAATTTGGCATGGTTTTAATAATGTTTATAAAAGAGCACAGTTTGTATTAAACAGTTATAATTCGCATTGGTATTTATTTAATAGTAGAATATGCCTTCATCGGTCATTGCTTCTTTTAAGTTCAATCCAGATACGGAAGTATTGAAAATAATATTTGTATCTGGTAGGGAATATCTTTACTTTGATGTTCCGGCCGCTGTCTATGAAGCATTAAAACATGCCAAATCAAAAGGGGGATATTTCAACCGTCATATTCGCGATAAATATTCTTTTAATGAACAAAATTAAAATACAGATTTAGTTAAAATCGGCTTTTAAAGGTATGAAAATCTCTGCCTTCGTGCCATATCCCGGTTGAGGGATAATCGTAAACAGACCTTCTAAGAGCTGAATCCTTTTATAAATACTTTTTAATCCAAAGCCCAAATTTTGTTCCGCCTTAGCTGTTGCTAAGCTAATTCCCTTTCCGTTATCAATAACACTCAAAAATATTCCATTAGTTTCCTTAAATAAATTGATTTTCACTTCCGTTGCCGAAGCATGTTTAACAACGTTATTGAGCAATTCTTGTAAAATTCTAAAAATGATAATATCAATGTACTTGCCCAGCGTGCCATCTGGAAGTTCCAAGTGAACGTTACATTGAATATCATGTGCTTCTAGCTTTTTGCTTATCATATCCCTTAAGGCGCCTTCCAAGCCCAAATCCTGTAAAATAGTTGGCGTTAACTCAAAGGCGATCGATCTAACCCGCTCTATTGCCTCTTTAAGCAATTTTTTTGTTTGCTTAAGGGTATTGTGATCTATTTGCAGATTAATAATAGCCAGTAATTGACCTATTTCGTTATGCAAAATTTCTGCTATTCTTATTCGCTCTTCTTCTTGGGCATTCAAGATAGAAAGGAGACCTGCGGTTTCCTTTAATCCCTCTATATTGTGGAGACAGATTGTATAACCATTTGTGGTATGTTGAAAAGCAATGTACACCCATTTTTTTATATGTTCCGCATAATAACTACCCTCTGTATCTTTTGCCAAGGCGATTCCCTGTTTCAATATACCATAACCTTCATTTAATATAGGCGGTAATTGATCAAGTAAATTGCTTCCTATTACCAAGTAATCCTTTAGTTCTTTATAACACCTTGCACTTAAATTAAAATCTTGTATAATGAATGTTTTATTGACAATAATAATAGCTAAACCGGTTGCTCGAAACATGTTTTATTCTGATTGCAATTTCAAAAATATCCAATAGGATTTTAAACGATGGCGTATTAATACGGATAGATTTTGCGACAAATACGTATGGCGGAATGGAATGGTTTCTGTGTGAATGAATTGGTATACTTAAAATAAATTCTGTTATGGCAATTAAGAAAGGAAAACATTTATCTACTTTAAGTGATAAAGAATTTAAAAAGAAGAAAAATTTGCATAAATCCAATTGGAATGACGAAGCGGGGGTAGATCCGCAGCAAGACCAATTGAATAATGTGCCTAAAAAAACAGAAGAATGGCAAAATGTGGATGAGAAAAGTAAACTTCGTGAGGATGATTCTACAGCGTAATAACGCCTTTGAGCGCTGATTTTGGCTCTCCGGAAACAGGTTCGTATATGGATTGCTTATCTACCGGAAATTATCGTTTTTATCCAGTTTGTAAGACCTAATACCTCTATATTCCACCTTTTGCCTCCGAATGAGCTAAAAAACGTTTCATATTTAGCTTAATAATTTTTGGCGTGATTTTATCTGATGTACTAATATGTGGAGTATTTGTAGCTTAATTTAGAAATTTTCTCCAAAAGAGCTTTTCTCGTAATTAAAAAACACATCGCAGAGCTCTTTATTTCCGTAAAACTATAGGTTGGCGTGATTTTTTAGGCTTTAATTAAAAGCTTATAATAATGTTTTATATAAAATTTTACTTATGAAAAAATTAATGTTTACAGCTGCTCTAGCAGCAATGATTTTCGCCGGTTGCAATAACCGTCAAAACGGAGATGACAATAACAATGATGAAGGTGGGATGGACTCAACCGAACAGATGTATCCAAACGATACATCTACCATGTCCGCACCGATAGATACTGCAAGGGATACGTCGGCTATGCCTTAGCATGAGTGTGTAGAAAGAGAGCAGGTAAATATGGCTCTCTTTCTTTTTTGTGTTTTTAAATTTAAATACGATGATTAATTCTGATAATATGCGAGAAGACCCTCAAGAAAAATATGCAACGCCTCCATTTCCTAAACAAGAACAAGAAGTTCCTGGAGTTGAAAAAGAAATGAAGCCAAAGGCTGATCATGGCGAGGAAAGTTATAAAGGAACCGGAAAGTTGAAAGGAAAGAAAGCTATTATAACCGGTGGAGATTCTGGTATAGGAAAAGCCATCGCCATCGCTTTTGCAAGGGAAGGAGCTGATATTCTAATAAGCTATTTAGCGGATGTAGAAGATGAAGACGCAGAGGATACCATCGAATGGATTGAAAAGGCGGGCGCTAGGGGAGAGCTGGTAAAAGGCGACCTTCGTAATGAGGAGCATTGTAAATCTGTCGTTCAGCAAGCTATAGAAAAGTTTGGACAAGTAGATATATTGGTAAATAATGCGGCTTTTCAAATGGCCCGAGAGAGCTTACAGGAAATCCCTTCTGGCGAATGGGAAAAAACTTTTGCTACCAACATATACAGTATGTATTATTTATGTAAGGCCGTTGAGCCTCATATGAAAAAAGGTGGGAGCATTATCAATACGGCATCAGTAAACTCGTATTCGCCTACTCCCTTGCTGTTGGCTTATGCAGCAACTAAAGGGGCGATACAAAATTTTACGGCTAATTTGGCCCAACTTTTCTTACAACAGAATAAAGGCATACGTGTGAATGCTGTGGCACCTGGGCCGGTTTGGACGCCGTTAATTCCCTCTACCATGCCTGATGCCGACAAATTTGGTGCAAACACCCCCATGGGACGTCCTGGGCAACCTGCAGAAATGGCTCCTATTTATGTATTTCTAGCGACCGAGGAGAGCAGTTATATTTCGGGTGCCACCGTTCCGGCTACTGGCGGTCGAATAACCATATAAGTTTAATATACTATAATTTTAAAATCATGAGTACATCAAATCAGACAAGCGATCACGATAAAATAAGAAAATGGGCAGAAAAGCGTGGAGGAGTTCCTGCCAAAGTTGATACTACAGAAACCAAAGGCAGTGAAGGTATTTTACGTATCCATTTTCCAAAACATAGCGAAAATAATGATGATTTAAAAGAAATCTCGTGGGACGATTTCTTTAAGGAGTTCGATAAAAATAAATTAGATTTTCTGTATCAGGATGAAAAGGCGGACGGCGAACAAAGCACCTTCCATAAATTTGTTGAACGAAAGTAATGTCCAATGGCTACAAGCACAAAAACGAAAGAAGAACGCAAGCGCAAAGCGTCTGTTTCAAGCCCAAAGGTTGTTACCGGAAAACGAGCTGTCAAGCAGGATTTTGCTAAATCCTATAATGCCGTTAAAAAATATGATGGCAAGCAATACACGGGTATGGCAATCGGCAGAGGCCATCATTGGGATTATGATCAGGGTGATTGGAAGGAAACTAAAATTACGCCCGATCTTTGGGAAATTTCCTACGCAGTGACCAAACGGAGAAGAGGACATGCGCCCGAGGGCTCAGGCGTACCCGTGGGCACGGAATACCATTGGTATATATTAGCTGATCAAACAGCGAAGAAACTAAATGCCAACGATTATTCTACCGCTATGTCTGGTTTAAAATTTAAACTAGCGCATAAACGGGCAGAAAAAGACAAATGGAACGTCAAAGCGCCAACGCAGCGCCAACATCTTATTAAATTCCTAAAAGAGGTTATTGCTATGTTGGAAAGCGATCCCGTTCCACTGGAATTTGAATATAGGGGCATATCATATAAAGGTGAGGGAATTCCCATTACTGCAACTTGCCAAAAAGGTTTTTGTTATGAATTGTCCATAAGCTTAAATGACAATAGCATGGGGATTATCCGTTGTGCCAAGAGTGGTTGGAAAATGGATGGAGTAGAGCAGGGCTTGGCAAATGCTATCGGTAACCAGATTTCGCTATATTTTGATGACAGTGAAGAAGAGTAATGTAATATGAGCGCTAAATCAGGGAAAATATATGTAGGTACCTCTGGTTGGCACTATAAACATTGGATAGGTACGTTTTATCCGGAAGGGACAAAAGATTCCGAGCAGTTGGCTTACTTTATACAGAAATTTAAAACCGTAGAACTTAACAATTCTTTTTACAGATTACCTACGGCAGAAACATTTGAGAACTGGCGCAAAGCCACCCCAGCTGATTTCATTTTTTCGGTTAAAGGAAGCCGCTATATTTCTCATTTAAAAAAGCTGATATTAGATAAGCAAGCCATTGATGAGTTTTTAGATCATGCTGATCATTTGGCAGAAAAACTAGGTCCTATATTATTTCAATTGCCCCCCGGATGGGAAATAAATATCGAGCGCTTATCAATATTTTTGGCCTATTTGCCTCGAAAGTATCGGTTTGTATTTGAGTTTAGGAACTCGTCTTGGTATAACGAGCAGATTTATGGATTATTGAAAAACCACCATTGTGCTTTTTGTATTTATGAGTTAGGAGGCCACCGCTCGCCAGAAATTGTTACGGCTGATTTTGTTTATGTTCGTCTGCATGGCCCTAGCAATAAATACCAAGGAAGCTATACGAAAGAGGTACTAACAGAATGGGCAAAAAAGTGTAAGGACTGGCAGCGGGACGGTAAGGATGTCTATGTTTATTTTGATAATGATCAAGCGGGATATGCCGCTTTTAATGCGCAAACACTTATCAGTCTATTAGATTAAATGTCTAGGTATAGTTAAAAAGTAAAAAACATGAACGATTTAACATCTTCAGTTGCAGGAAAAGCTGTCTTAGTTACGGGGGGCACAACAGGCATCGGAAAAGCTACGGCTTTACTGCTTGCAAAAAGCGGAGCACGGGTCATGATTTTTGGTAGGCATCTAGCTGAACTGGACGATGCCCTTTCGATTATGAAAGAGCAGTTATTCGGGGAAAAGATATACGGAATGTTAGCCGATGTTTCAGAAAAAAGTGAAATCGAACGGGTTTTTTTAGAAGTTGATGAGATATTAGGCCCGATAGATATTCTTATAAACAATGCGGGTTTAGGATATGCCGGAATAATGAAAGGCGATTATGATGATTGGCAATACGTATTGAATACCAATCTACTTGGTTATATGGCATGTGCACATGAAGCGGTAAAAAGGATGGAAACCAAGCATAGCGGTCATATCATTAATATTGGTTCTATGAGTGCGGATACTAAAGGTGCGGGCAGTTCTGTTTATGTTGCAACAAAAGCGGGGATAAACGGATTCTCTACATCGCTCAGGAAAGAAGTCAATTCCAGAGGCATAAAAGTATCGTTAATTGAACCAGGAGCGGTTAATACAGACATGCAATCGCAATCCTTACAAGAAAAAGAAAAGCAGGTGGCCGAGTTAAAAATGCTTGAAGCTGAAGATATAGCGCGGGCAGTAGGGTATATCCTCAGCCAGTCGGTGCGATGCGATGTGGTATTCATGCAGATCAGACCTCATCTGCAACTTATTTAATATTGTCAGACGGGCATAGATTATGACTGATAATACGTAGAATTTTATTAAGCTTATTATAATGAAGGCAAAAACGGTTATTGTTCCCAGTATGGTTGGCACGACGGCCATGACAATTTTTAGTTATCTGGTTGCGGCTTCAAAAGATAGAAAGTTTGAAGAACCTAAATTATTGGCTGCTTTAGTAAAGCAGATTTTAGAAAAAGAATATAAGGGTTTGGCCAAACCAGCAGGTTGGGCGATGCACTATACCATGGGGTGCGTGATGGCTTTAGCATTTCAAGAGCTTTGGAAGCAACGCAAAACGGTGCCGACTGTTAAAGATGGCCTTATTTCGGGTGCGGTAGGCGGTGCTGCCGGTATTTTAATCTGGCAAATTGTTTTTAAAATCTGCGCAAATATGCCAAACATCCCACTTAAAAGATTTTATGGTCATCTCTTTTTGGCACATCTAGTTTTTGGTGTAACCGTAGCCATCACAAGTCGCAAGGGTCATTCTGTTAAGCCACGTCAATCGCCGAAAATTGCTAACCGTCGTGATACCTCCAATGAACGTTTAAATTGAACTTGCTTCATGTATTTAATAATTCAAAATCTGCTTATTATATGCGGTTCTTTTTTGTATTCGTTAATTGTTGAAAACTGGACATAGAAAAAACCTTGCCAAAATTTTAGTGATCGCAAAATTTATTTTAGTTGCGTGATGCCCGACGCTGGAAAGGTTCTCTGGAGCTTTTATTTGGATATTTATTTTTTTGAAAAAGCATTTTAAAAGAAGTCCTAACTCAACTATCTATTTAGGCATAAATCCTGATAAATTATATAGAACATAAGCATTAAATATTTGACTAAATTTTAAAGATATGAGAAAAAGCAGAAACGGAAATTTTGCACATCCAAAAGGTAAGCCATCGGGAAACGGCAAAGAAACAGGCGGATTAAAGAATGCATTCGCTGTTACTGGCTTGGAGGAAGATGATGCTTTAGCCAATAAATACATGGCGGAGCCTGATAAGTTAGCTGCCGGAATTTCGATGAGGCATCTAAATAGGAACACCGGCAAAGAAAAATAAATTGAATTAATAAAAATTAGCGGACGTAAATAATTAAATTTTAAGTTATGGCAAATAGTAGTAAAAATAATGAGAACATGCCCAATGCGCATTTACACGAATTGTTTATTGATGAACTAAGAGATATTTTAGGAGCCGAGAAGCAATTATTAAAGGGATTAAAGAAAATGGCAGATAAAGCTAATAACGAATCCTTAAAGTCGGCCTTTGAGCAACATCGTAGTCAAACGGAAGAGCATGCTGAGCGGCTAAAGAAAGTTTTTGACTCCATCGGTAAGACGGCAAGAGCAAAAAAATGTAAAGCCATGGAAGGGTTGCTAAATGAAGCCGAGGAGATTATGGAAGAATTTGAAGGTGGTGAAGTGCTCGACGCAGCGCTTATTGCTGCTGCGCAGAAAGTAGAACATTACGAAATAGCCAGCTACGGCTGTTTAGTAACGTATGCAAAATTAATGGAGCATACAGAAGCTGAGGAACTTTTAAGTACAACGCTTAATGAGGAAAAAGAAACAGACGTTAAACTAACTGAGATTGCTATGTCTGAAGCAAACGTTGCTCAATAGTTCATTAGTTTTTATTTAAGTGTGAGTCTCGACTATTGGTCGAGACTCACACTTAATTTACCTTAGAACTTACCCACCATGAAAATACAATCAAACTCTCAACCAAAAGGGATCAGGAAAAAAAATACCAAGCATACTGAAATCCGCCACGAGGAGGCCGGTATCGTTGAAGGTGCTAATCAGCAAGATCAACTCGAAAAGTTAAAAGATAATAGCTATGCTGAAAAAGCTCCGAATAAATTGGGTACCTCTCCATCGGACAAAATCAATAAGGGTGAATGATTCTCAGCAAATCGAATAGAGCACAGAAGATACGTCCATTAAACAGTTCATAAAAAACGCTACCGGTGCTGCATAAACATTTAGAAGATATCAAGGCCATTCAACAAGACTGGCAAACAAACACCAAGTAATGAGCTTGGTTACCTCGACTTTCACTATTATTGGAAAAGTTTTTGGTCTTCTGTATAGTACGTCATGCGACCGCCAATTTTCTCTTTGAGGATTGCTTTACCGCGTGCGTCGGTCTTTTCCTTGTTTGCATGTATTTTCATAAAGTCGCGCACTTCACCGCTGATAATATCAGGATGATCTTTCATGATTTTTTTTTCTGCATGACTAAGCACTTGATCAACGGTTTTAGCTAGTTTAAGAAGTATTGTTTTTGGGATTTTATTGGCTACAGACTGCGGTGCTATGCCCGCTTCGTAGAGAATTTCGTCGGCATAGGCATTGCCAATACCACCTATGATATGTTGGTCCATTAAAAGCGTTTTTATCGCTTTTTTACTGCCCTGTGCAAATATAGGTAATTGTTGGGGGATGGCAGCATCCAAGGCATCTATGGCCTCAGGTTTAGCTGGATTGAGAGTAATATGAGCCATTTTTTGAAAATCCGTTATGGCCAGCGTTTCACCATGTTCAAATTGTAAGGCAACTAGCGTATACTTTGGTTTATCCTCTTTTGAGTACACCAACTTACCATGGAGCATCAAATGCAGTGCTAGTATAGCTTCTTTAGCAAATTCAAAATAAAGCTGTTTTCCTAGGCGGTATACGCGGTTCAGCTTTTTTCCAGCTAGCGTATCGTTTAATTGCTTTTCATCTACATTGGCATTTTTATCGCTATGTACCTTCACGCTAATCAGCCTTTTGTCCTTTAAAAGCTGCATGAGATTTTTACTGTAAACCTGCAAATCTGGTAGTTCTGGCATAATTCCCCCTCTATTATCATTAGAGAAACATGTTTCACGTAAAATGGTTGACAAAAATGTCCTTTTTATAATTCTTGGTTTTAAAATCATGGTAGAAGGTAGCTGATCTGGAATATACGTCGGTTTCGAGCTTCGGGCTAGGTTAATTGAATAAATAAAACCAAAGCGGGTATTATTTTGTTGATTATTGTGAAGACTCTTTAATAGGAGGTGTATTTGATTTATAAAATAAAAAAGGCCATCCGCTTTCGGATGGCCTTTTTTATCTGCTAGCACACTATTTGCTACCGTCTATCGCTTGAATATGTTCCAAATGGCTCTTAAGTACCGGAAGCGTCTTTTGAATAAATTGTTTTAAATCGGCATCCTCAACATCATTCAATGCATTTTCAAAAAGTGTTATAGTCTTTTTATGGTCTGTTACCATCTGATCTACATATGCCTTATCAAAGTCTTTACCTGATTTTGCGGAAAGTTCTTGCTTGATCTTTTGTTCATCTTCGCCAGGCATAGTTGGAAGCTCGATGCCCTTAGACTGGGCGAGTATTTTTAGTTCGTCATTAGCCTTTGAATGATCGGTCACCATCATAGAACCAAATTCCTTAACTTTGGCGTCTGTTGCTTTTTCTTGTGCGAGCTTGCCGAGTTCAACCTCTGCCATACCTCCATTCGCAGCATCTGTAGCGAATTTGGCGTCCTTTTCGGCTATGCCTTTTGTCATGTTGTCATCCTGGCGGTCTACCTTTGCTTCGTTAATACTGTCGGCCTTCGCTTTCGCATCATTGGATGCTGTGTTGTTACAACTATACAGGGCTAATAGTAACCCGGTAGCAACTAAAATAGTTATCTTTTTCATAAGCATATTGTTTAATAAAATAACATTTTTATACATAAAATTGTTTATTTTATTACCTTTTTCACTTTTTCATTACTTTCTTGTACAGAAGCCTTACCTGTCTCTATTTCAACTTCTTTGGTTGTTACTGCGTATGTGCTCGGCTTAATTTCAGCACCGTATTCCATCACGTAAGCTTTTGTGAATTCAGCACCAAAGTATAAAATCATAGCAGAATAATAGGTCCATAGCAGTAGTACTACTAATGATCGGGCGGAGCCAAAAGTATCGCCTGCACCGCTCTGACCAATATAGAAGGAAATCGCAAACTTTCCTACAATAAAAAGAAGAGCCGTTACGAATGCCCCCTTTAAAACGTCTTTCCATTGAATGTGCGCATCGGGCAGCACTTTAAAGATTACAGCGAAAATAAACCAAATAACAAGCAAGGTGACCAGCTGATTTAGCACGTAGAAAAACACGATGGAAATGTTTTCATACCGGGCACTAAGGCTGTCGCTAAAACCGTCTAAAAAAGTGGTAATCAGCAAAGAAACCAATAAAATAAAACCAAGACTGACAATAACCGAGAAGGATAAAAATCGATTTTGAAGCATTTTAAGCCATCCTTTTTTGGGTTTAGGTTTAATGCCCCATATATGGTTGATAGAGTCTTGGATATCGGCAAAAACTGTAGTAGCACCAATTAGCAAGGTTACAGCACCTATCACAATGGTCGATGTACTGCTGCCATTTATGGTAGCATTTCGTATAATTTCCTGTATCTGCAGAGCGGTGTTCTGGTCAAGAAAAGTGCTTAGTTGTCCGTAAATCTGATTTTCAGCCGCTTCTCTGCCTAAAAAAAGTCCACATAACGCAATTATAAGCACTAATAAGGGTGCCATCGAGAAAACCGTATAATAAGATAGGGAACCGCTCATCTTTGTCACATTATGCTCCATAAACCCATTTACTGAAGCCTTTAAAATATGAAATACCGTTTTAAACCAATTCTTTTGACGCTTCTCTGCCATATCGAGCCTATTAATATTCCCTTTTTAAACTTTTATCTTATAGGCTAACAAGTGCCCGAGCAATAAGTTTAAATAAACAGGTTGTGTTGTCTTTAAAAAATAATTTTTTTACATCAAAAACCAATCAATATTATCCCTTTAAGATTCAGGATTCTTCGAAGCCCTAAAAATTAATCGAAGCGTAGGATCGTTTGTGATAAAAGACCATAACCAGCTAGCCATTAGTTTAAGTTTATTTCTAAAGCCGATGAGCGGTACAATATGAATAAATAACCAGATCAACCAAGCGAAAAATCCTTTAAATGAGAACTTAGGTAGATCCGCAACGGCCTTGTACTTGGAGATGATGGCCATATTCCCTTTATTACGATATTTGAAAAGTTTTAAAGCCTCCTTATTTTGTACATTAATAAAATTTCTTGCCAATAATTTTCCCTGTTGCATGGCAACTTGAGCGAGTTGAGGGTGTCCGTTAGGATAATTTTCATCGGTAGTTTGAAAGCACAGATCGCCGATGGCAAAAACATTGGGCGTATCTATTACATTATTATAAGCATCAACCATAATCCGCCTACCCTTTGTAATTACGTCGGGAGGTAAGCCGCTGACCTCTTTTGCTATAACACCGGTTGCCCAGATTAACGATTCGGTAGGCAAGGTCCTTCCGTCGGAAAGTAAGACTTCGCCTTCCACGTAATCTTTTACTGCCGCATTCAAAATAATGTTTACCCCCAAATGCTTTAAAACTCTTTCGGCCTCAATCTGCGCAGTCTTACTCATGGGAGCTAATAATTCGGCGCCCGAGTTAACTAAAAAAATATGAGCTCCGAAATCTTTTATCTCGGGGTATTCTTTTACGGCGATATGGCTGCCCAATTCGGCTAACATACCCGCAAGCTCTACTCCGGTAGCACCCCCTCCAGCAATAACAACGTTTAAAAACCTATTCCGGTAAGGCGTGTGTTGCATGCGTACCGCCTTTTCCATATTCAATAATAGGTGGTTACGTAAATTTAGTGCCTGATCTACCGTTTTCATTGGCAATGAAGCTTGCTTAACGGATTCCATTCCAAAATAATTTGTTTCGGTGCCCAACGCCAGTACCAGATAATCGTAAGATAGGGTTCCCGTATCGGTATCAATGGTCCGAAGAGCGGGGTTCACCCGAAGCAGACTCCCCATATGGAAGTGAAGGTTTTCCTTTCGCTGGAACATCCTTCGGAATGGATAACTGATATTAGATGGCTCAATAAACGAACTGGCTACCTGGTATAGTAGAGGCGGAAAGAAATGATAATTATTTATATCTACCAGTGTGATGTCAAATCGTTTATCAATTTGTAATGATTTTATAAAATTTATGCCGGCAAAGCCACCGCCTACCACAATTACATTCATTTATATAGCTTGTTATAAAATGTATAAAGCGTTAATATATTTTAAGATTCTATAGGTCGAGTTTTCCCTCAACAGAATCGTTAATCGTCTTGCCAAGTATTGAACCAACGGATTGTTTCATGAAAGCTACTGCATTTCCATGCTTGTTATCCCAGTAGTAGGCTTCGGTTGGTTCAACTTTAATTACCGTAATACGCGGGTCATCTTCCCCCTCGGTAAACCAATTTTTTAGCAAAGGCACCCATAATTCTTTTACTTTCTCCCGATCTTCGCTAATGCTGGCAAGGCCATATATATTTAAAAAGTCGGCATAGTGCGAACCCTGAAATAACAAATGTACGAAAGGATCGTTACTTAATTCTTCGTTTTTATGACTATCTTTTGAACTTAAAAACCAAAGGTTTCCATCTTCATCCACTTTCTGTACAGCCATTGGCCTGATAGATAATGGTATGCCTACCTTATTTAAATCGGTGCAAAAAAAGCATGCTTCAGCAATTTCAACCAATTCTTTAACCTTCTTTATGGCTTCTTCACCATGTAAATCTTTCTTATTGTCGCCTTCTTGTGGCATATGCTTATTATTCATAACTATTATTTTATTTATTTAACTTATTTCTCATTAAAATAAAAGATCTACGTCAATTTAAAAGTAATATCTTCCCACAGCCTAAGGCCATGAAGTTTCTGTCATAGGCAATACCATTACCTCCGGAATTACCGTTTCATCGGGCTGCAATAATACATATCGTATGGTTTCGGCAACATTTTTTGGATCCTGCAATAAGTTGGTATCAATATCCGGAAAACGGTCTAGCAAAAAGGGCGTTTTCATACCGCCTGCGATTACCGCCGTTACCTTAATATTCTCTTTACGTCCTTCCACATGTAATGCATGACTAAAGCCTAATAAGCCCCATTTGCTAGCGTGATAGGGCGACGCATTGGCCCAAGCACGCTTACTGGCGGTTGATACGATATTTACAATATGGCCCTGTCCATTTTTCCTAAGATAGGGGAAGGCTGTCTTAGCCGCTAGAAATGGCCCCCTAAGGTTCACACTCATCACCCGGTCCCATTCTTCCAGGCTCAGTTCTTCTATCGACTTCGTATAATCTATTCCCGCATTATTGATAAGCACATCTAATTTACCATGCTCATCCACAACCTGCTTCATTACGCGCTGTACGCTTTCTTCATTGCTAACATCCATTACATAACTCTGCGCAACGCAGCCTGTAGTCAAAATATCATTTTTGGTTTGCTCTAAACCATTTACCTGTATATCAGTTAAAATAGTTATTGCTCCAGCAGCAGAAAGCGCCTTACAGATAGCGGCACCTAAACCTTGTCCAGCCCCCGTCACTAATACAACTTTATTATTTAATGTATCCATAGTATATATATTATTATCTGTTTAAGATAAGTTTATGGTTTGCCGATGTTCTTTTTTCGCGGTAACCTGCTGAAAGGTTTCTAACCAATCGGCTGTAAAACGCTGTATGTTGAATTGACGCTCGGCGGAAGCCTTCGCTCCCTCACTGAGTTCTTGGCAGTGCGCTTCGCTGTTTAGTAAAAGAGTCATTTTTCCCACAAGATAATTGATATCCGTATGAACGTAACCAGAAATGCCATTTTCAATGGTAACAGTCATTTCGGTGGTAGCTAAGCCAATAATAGGCACACCTGTGAGCATGGCTTCGCAAACCGCTAGACCGAGACTGGTATAGCGAATTGGATTAAAGAAAAAGCGATATTGCGCGATAAACGCAGGGAGCTCCGGTAATGGTATTTCTCCTAAACCGCCAAGCTCTTTTGAATTCATGCCCACTAAATCGAGCGGAATTTGTTGACTAACCTCCTGGAAAATGTCAAGTCCAAGGCGTCGGCCCCGTTTGGCCATATTGTTAACGATAACAATTCCACGTGCTTTCGTTCCGGTATACCGAATATTTTCGGGTATAAGAACGCCGTGGGGGATAACCCTTGTTGGTGTGCTATTATTGTTCCACATTAACCGATTAAAATGAGTTACATGCACCAATAAGAGGTCTGGATCGTCAACTATATGCAAGGTATCCGTTGGCACTTCGCGTGGCGGATCATGCTCCAGATATATTTTGGGCAGTTGGCGCTGGCTTTCGCTTAAAATTTCGTATTGATCGTGTAGATAATTGTTTTTTGATTGAAAAAGAATGCAGTCAAATTCGATATTTTTTATTTCATCTGCTGCCACTTCTACCACATTATCATCCCATGAAAAGTTACTGCCACGGCCACTATACCCTTCGGGCTTTCCTGCCTTTATAGGCAGATAAAATATACAAGGGGTTTGCGTCAGGTAGTACAGGTAACTACCATGTATGTGCCACGTTAATATTTTTAATGGCTTTGCTGTGCTTAATTGCATATCATTTCTTTTTGTTATATTAATCTTTACTGGTGCATATGCCGATTAATTCGGCTACAGCGAGGATGTGTCCGTCTATATTTTTTAGTACCTCATCTGGCTCCGAGGCTGGAGCTAACGTTAGCACTGTATCGATAGCGTATAAACGGAACCGATAATGATGTATACCTTTGAAATACTTGGGGCACGGCCCCTCATAACCAAATGTATGGTTATTACACAAGCCCTCAACACCGCCTTCGGGTACTTGCCCTTCTTGAACGGTTATTGTGGTTGCCGGAATGTTAAAAACGTGCCAATGCCGCCATGGAACGGGCTCAGCATCTATATCTTCTATCAATAAAACAAAAGTTTGTGTTTGGTCTGGAATGGCTTCGAAATGTAATGGCGGACTGCTATTGGAACCGAGGCAGGTGTATTGAACAGGTATTTCCTGTAACTGCCCAAAAATGCTTTTTAACTTCATAGGATAGCATGTGTTTTTATAAGTAAGTTCTACTAGACAACAACACCAAACTTAAATGGTTGAAAAAAATATCAATTAAAAAGAAATGGACGCACTCCTATGATTTGGGAAAAACACTTATCGAGGTAATGTGTTATTTAATTTTGAGGGCGATAAGATATATAGTCCGTTGCCAAAAAAGCGTAAATGCAAAAGGTACAAAATAAAGTATTTGGCAGTGCGTGTTACCAACGCGATGCTTAGACAATATCACATGAAAACTGACGATAAAAACGAACATGGAAAGTGGAATATACACGATTTTCCTTTCCCGGAAGGGGAAGAGCTTGATCAGTCAGTTCAGGAGAAGGCAGTGGAAGTAGCCAACCAACTCTATGATGCGGGAGAACCCGCAGGAGAGCGTTTATTTAAAAAGGCCGTTAACAAAGCCAAAGAATGGTTTCTTGAAATGGAGGGTTAACAATTATCAACGCTAAAAGAATGGGGTATCAGCCTATAGAAAACTATGCAATTATCGGCGACTTGAATACCGTTGCCTTAGTTGGCTTACAAGGTTCAATTGATTTTTTATGTTTTCCGAATTATGATTCGCCGACAATTTTTGCAGCGTTGTTGGACGCCCAAAAGGGTGGGAGTTTTTCCATAAAGCCCCAGGTGTCTGCTGTAAAATATAAGCAGTTATATTTACCCGATACCAATGTATTGCTTACTCGTTTTCTTGCTACAGATGGCGTGGCCGAATTAACTGACTTCATGCCCGTCGAAGAAGAGCATGGCGGTAAGCAAGTAGTGAGGCGAATAACCTGTATTCAAGGAGAATTTAAAATCTCGATGTGTTGTTCACCCCGTTTCAACTATGCCAGATCAAAGCATAAAGCCGAGCAGATCAGTGATTGGGAGATTCATTTTAAAAGTGATGGCCCTGATAAGACGGCCCTGAAATTAATAAGTAATACATCATTAACCTTAGAAAACGGTGGTGCGATTGCTCATTTCTCGCTCAAGAAAGGCGAAACGGTAGACTTTCTTTTAGAAGCAACCACCGAAAATCATATTCGTTCGACCGATTTAGAAAAGTTTATTACTGAATGCCTTTTTGATACAATTAATTATTGGAAAGACTGGGTTTCCAGGTCTACCTATAAGGGCAGATGGATGGAGATTGTTAATCGGTCGGCATTATGTTTAAAACTAATGATATCTTATAACTATGGTTCTATCGTCGCATCGCCTACGTTTGGACTTCCGGAAGTAATCGGCGGAGGAAGAAACTGGGATTATAGATATACTTGGATAAGAGATGCTTCTTTCACTGTTTATACCTTGCAGAAGCTAGGCTATAGAAAAGAAGCGCGTAGCTTTATAGCATGGGTTGAAAAGAAATGCGTAGACATTGCTAAAAAACAGGAGTATCTCAGCTTAATGTACGCGATTGATGGTCAGAAAGATTTGCCCGAAATTGAATTGGACCATTTGGAGGGATATAAAAAGTCTTCACCGGTGAGAATTGGAAATGGTGCTTACAATCAAGTGCAGTTGGACATTTATGGCGAGCTTTTAGATTCGGTATATATATATGATAAGAACGTAGAACCTATTTCTTTTAGTTTTTGGAAGGACTTGAGCAGGCATATGGATTGGCTGTGTGAAAACTGGCATTTACCCGATGAAGGCATTTGGGAAGTGAGGGGTGGGAGGAAAGAATTTCTATATTCCCGGATGATGTGCTGGGTTGCATTTGATAGGGCTATCAAAATTGGAAAACGACATTCCTATCCCTTGCCCGAGAGATGGGTGCAAGAGCGGGATAATATATTCAATAATATTCACACTGATTTTTGGAATGAGGAATTAGGAGCCTTTGTACAATATAAGGGGGCAAAAACAGTTGATGCAGCCACATTACTTATGCCAATGATTCGTTTTATCGGCCCGAAAGATCCACAATGGTTGTCTACGTTAAAAAGAATTGAGAACGATCTGGTTTCAGACTTTTTAGTTTATCGGTATCGTAAAGATCCATTATTTGACGGCTTAAAAGGAAGTGAAGGAACATTTGCTATGTGTACATTTTGGTTTGTAGAGTGTCTTTCGGCAGCTGGCGAACTTGAAAAGGCACGGCATTATTTTGAAAAAATGCTCGGATATGCCAATCATGTTGGCTTATATGCCGAAATGTTGGGAATCCAAGGGCAACATTTGGGGAATTTTCCGCAAGCCTTTACACACCTCGGTCTTATAAGTGCTGCCTTAAATATCAATAGGCAGCTGGATGATCAGCGGAACAGAGAAGTACATGAGTTTACCGAATAAATAGCTAAGAAAATTCAGCAAATATGGTATATCATTTATGAAGGTAACCAATAATAAAAAATCCATTTATAGTGCACTTGCAGCAAATTTATTAATTGCGGTAACGAAGTTCATCGCCGGTTTTTTTACGAATAGCTCGTCTATGATTTCTGAAGGTATACACTCAACGGTAGACACCAGTAACCAATTACTTATATTGTATGGCATTAAGCAGAGTAAAAAAAGGCCAGATCAATATCATCCATTTGGCTATGGTAAAGAGTTATATTTTTGGTCTTTTGTAGTATCTATTCTTATCTTTTGTCTGGGTGGCGCACTTTCGATTTATCAAGGTGTAGCGCATATCATCCGTCCACAAGAAATGGGTAATCCTACTTGGAATTATGTTGTTTTGGTGCTCTCACTGGTTTTTGAAGGTGGTTCGCTCGTTATTGCGCTAAGAGAGTTTAACAAAACGCGTGGTAGCCTAAGTTTGTGGGATGCAATCGTAAGCAGTAAAGATCCGGCCAGTTTTCTAGTAGTTTTTGAAGATGGTGCCGCCGTACTGGGTTTACTCATTGTAATGGTTTTAATGGGGTTAAGCCATACGCTTAATATACCAGCACTGGATGGGCTAGCTTCCGTACTAGTGGGTTTATTATTGGTAGGAGCTTCTTTTATTTTAGCCAGAGAAAGCCGAAGTTTACTTATGGGAGAAGGTATTGCCGTTGAAACCAAAAGAAAAATCCAATCGCTGATTGAAGAAGATGAAGCTGTGATTAAAGTGGTAAATATTCTCTCTACATATCAATCGCCCGAAGAGGTGATTTTGATAGTGATAGTTGATTTTGAAGACGACTTGGATACGGAAGACATCACCGACGCAATCGAACGAATTAGAAAAGAGATAAAAAGCTCTTTCCAATTGGTGAAATTTATATTTATACAGCCAAGTTAGGCTTTCTTCTGCCTTACTACACAGCCGTCAATTTTTAAATCAGAAGACTTTAATTAAAAACCATGTAAATATATCTATCCAAGAGAGAATGACGTATTTTTTCTATGCGCTAATGCTCTTGAATTTGCTGTTTCTTTACATATAATTCATCTACTATAACAATGATTACAACCAAAAGCGGGGTGGCCAAAATGATTCCTAGTGCACCGGTAAGTGTGCCGAAGAGCACTTGGCTGATAATGATGAGTGCCGGAGGGATTTTAATCATAACATTTTGAATCATGGGAGTTACCAAATTACTTTCTACGGCCTGTATGGCAATATATAACAAAGCTATCACCAGTGCAGTGTTTGCGCTTACCGTAAAACCAATTAATACAGCAGGAACCATTGCGATGATTGGGCCAAAGTTTGGTATAAAGTTTAACAAGCCTGCAAAAAATGCCAATGCCAAGCCCATAGGCACGCCAATAATGCTGAGGCCTATAAAGGAAAAACTGGCAATTAACACCATGGCTATCAACATTCCTTTAAGCCAACCTTTCAATGTGAAATTCAGCCTCTTCAGTACGCCTCTTGCCTTATCTTTACCGGCAGAAGGAATCAACTTTATGATGCCTTCCCGATATAATCTTGGGTTTACCGTAAAAAAAATACCAATAAATAGAATAATGTAAATATCTCCCGCCACGCCAAAGCTCGTTCTAAAAACTTCCTGAAAAGAGCTCATCATCTTTTCGCCATTCCCATCTGTTAAATAATGCAATAATTTACGGCCCAAATCCGTTTTTCCAAGGCGATTTTCAACATCATGCAAAATCCGTGGAATATCTTGGTTCATTTCTCCCACTTGCAAGGAGATTTTTGCGCCTAAAAACCAAAATAGCGCCACAATTAATAACAAGGTAATAATAACACCTATAAGTACACACCATCGATGAGGGATTTTAATTCTTCTCTCCAATAGATGTGCCAGCCCATGAAAGTAGATTGCCAGTAGAGCTCCGGCAAATACCATTAATAGTACATTAAAAGCAGCCTTTAAAATAAACATAACAACCACTAATAGCGTAATGACGCCCATGGTAATCCATACTTTTTTGGTGAATAGTTGTAAATCGTTTCGTTCAGAAGAAGGTTCTTTATTCGCTGCCATAGAAAATCTATATACTCATATAGCAAAATAACTGCTTAATTGTTTGTGTATTAAGTGATCTGTAACGCGTAATTAGTAATCAGTAGCCTATAATAGTTTGTTATTTTCACTCATCACTGATTACCGATTAGCACCTTAACAATAGATTTGCTAATTTGCTCTATCGTTTGACTTATGATAGCGTCTTCATTACCACTAAAGCATTCTTTACAGCATGAAATCTTGTCGTTTTGCATAATGCAAAAGAACATTGTTCCCACGGGTTTTTCTTCATTTTCGCTACCACCCGGTCTGGTTAACCCTGTAACAGCAACATGGACGTCTGCTCGCATGAGCCGTTTTAATCCAATTGCCATTTCGCTTGTAACCTCAATCGATTCGGGAGAATATTGCTCAATCAATTCTTTTGATACACCTAAGATATCTTCTTTTAAACAGGCGTCATAACATACAAGACCACCTTTTAAAAAGGATCCGGCTTCGGAGAGCCTGGAGAAAGCAGCTGAAAGACTACCAGCAGTAGCACTTTCGGCAAATGCAATTGTTAATTTATGGTCTATTAATAGTTTGGCACATTGCTCTATGGCTGCCGAATCGCTTTCTATCATAAAAATTAATTAGCTAAATAAATAACCTTCTATTATCTTTTTTGTTTCTTTTTTTATGTTTCTATAAACCGGTTCAGCTACTTGGCCGGGCAATGTAACAAAAAGCCCATGTTAGCCGTGAATAAGCCAATTGTCGTCGTACCAAATCAGTGTATGGATTTCTATTTAGAATAATGCACTACTTCCCACTTGCTTTAAAACAAATAACGGTGGCAAATAGCGCCACCATTAAATTTGTATTTAAAACGCTCACTTGATTAATTCTTCAATGAAGCCATATCAATCACAAAACGATACTTCACATCTCCTTTTAAAAGGCGTTCGTAAGCGTTGTTGATGTCCCGTATGTTAATCAGCTCAATGTCTGACGTGATGTTGTGCTCACCACAGAAATCCAACATTTCCTGTGTTTCGGCAATGCTTCCGATGGTAGAACCCGCAAAGTTCTTCCGTGCCGGAATAAGGCTGAATGGAGCAATAGGCAATGGATGTTCCGGAGCCCCAACTAATGCCAAAGTTCCGTCCACTTTCAATAGCTGTAAATAGGCATTGACATCGTGCTGAGCGGAAACACAATCCAAAATAAAATGCAAGGTATTGGCATTTGCTTTCATTTGTTCTTCATCGGTAGATAAAATGACTTTATCTGCTCCTAATCGCTTAGCATCATCTACTTTTGAAGGTGAAGTTGTAACCACAACAACATATGCTCCCATGGCTTTGGCCAGTTTCACGCCCATGTGCCCTAATCCGCCAATTCCTACGATACCCACCTTTTGTCCCGGGCCAACTTTCCAATGCTTCAAAGGCGACCAGGTGGTTACACCCGCACAAAGCAGTGGAGCGGTAGCTGCCAAATCTAAATTTTGGGGTACACGCAAAACAAAGTCTTCATCTACAATAACACGTTCCGAATAACCGCCAAAAGTTTGTTTGTTCAAATGTTTGTCTTGCCCGTTATATGTCTGGATATTTCCGTTTTCGCAGTATTGTTCACTTCCTTGTTTACATTGTTCGCATTCACGACAACTGTCCACCATACAGCCAACTGCAGCCAGATCTCCAATTTTGAATTTGGTAACACCATTGCCTACCTTCGTAATACGTCCCACGATTTCATGACCAGGAACATTTGGGTAAATTGTTCCGTGCCATTCGTTCCTTGCGGTATGTAAATCGGAATGGCAAACGCCGCAATATAAAATATCGATCTCCACATCTTTTGTTGTTACCTCACGACGGTCAATGTTTATTTGTTTTAGATCTGCATCAGGTGCTTCTGTACCAAATGCTTTTACAGTCTGTGTATTCATAGTTTGAAAATTTATTGTTTACTCGAAAATTTATATTTTTTTTCCAAAAGTAACATTAACCATTTTACGTATTTATTTTTTTAATGAATTTTGCCGGAATACCGCCAACAACGATTGACCGCTGCATCGATTTTTACGTATTCTTATATTCCAAACAGTAGTTAGCCCAATAAGTTCACATTGCAAATTTCGTAAGTATTAGTGGTATTCGTTGTATATGGAATACGGTTTTATTTACCAATTTTACGGATTTTGCTGCATATAGGCGAGGCTAGATAGTGAACAAGATATCAATATCCGGAAATATTTGCGTTGATTCGTTCACCTAAGTGATGATTTATAGATCTTTTACTATTGGCGCAATAGGCCGTCCTTTACCATTTGTGCAACTAGTTGCTTCGGATAATCATTAACAAAGTTATCTATACTTCCCGGATTGACAGTTTCCGATTGTGCCGACCACAACAGTTGTTCGGTTGCCGTGTCGTACAGGTTTGTTTCAAGGAAATACGTTTTGTCTGTTACATAATATCCTGGCTCGTATACAATAGGATACATATAATTATAATAGCTGTAAAAACCCCGATACCAACCAAACCGGGTAAATGGCGTATAAGAATTGCCTCTTATATAACGCGTCTCACTTTCTTTGTTTATCAACGAAACGGTTAATATCGCATCAGCACCCGACTGTCTGATGATTTGGAGTAACTGTTCTTCCGTGGGCAGGCGCTGGTAAAAATCAGGTTTAAAGTAGTCAATACTTTTTATCGCCTTAATATTGCGTTGTGCAGCCTGAGCTGCCAATTCGTTTTCAAGTTTAGTGCGGACTTCCATATTCCGACTAAGTGAAGCAATAAAAACGCTTTTGTTGGCTGTTTCGCCTTGCCGTTGCCCTTGTATACTGGGATCTATCCAGGATGCCGTAATTTTGGTGGACGAACCACATGCCATGAGCAGTAATGCTAATACTAGATGGCTAGTTATCAACTTTTTCATATCATTTTTATATAGTTTTTATTCTACTTTTTTTATTAGACTAGCCATTCGATGTTTGACTAGGTTATCGTATTATTAATTCCAATTAAAGTGCCATAAACGAATTATCTAAATCCAAGCTGCGATGTTGAATTTCTGTTATAAAGATTCGCAGAAGAGTCAAATAAACGAATTTAGTTTGACGTTGCTCTCGAAATTTGTTCCGTGCATAATGACAAGACGTTAGGCGTCTACCATAGCAAACACCCTTATATATTAAACAGGACGTTAGAGTGGATCGCGCAGAAATAAGCAAACGTTGAATGTGTGTTTATCGGAATATTACATTAAGCTCCCCGCCTAAAACGTATCGCACGAAATTTGGCAACATATTAGAACACTATATCAAAAAATCAGGCGATGGAAAAGAACAAGCAAAAAGACAGAAAGGCTGAAGTAACCGAGTTCGATTTATCTGAATCGGTCGGTGATTCGGCTTTAGACCAGGAAAAAGATTTGAAGAAAACCAAATCGGTCGATGAAGAAGAATCGGTGGGTAGTAGTGCAATGAAGCCGAAAAAGAAAAGTAAGTAATACTATATTTAAAATAATACGATGAAAAATACGTCAAAATCTTATGCCCTGATAACAGGTGCAACAAGTGGAATTGGTTTAGAACTGGCTAAATTGTTGGCAAATAACGACTACAATCTCATTTTGGTCGCTAGGAGTGAAGACGAACTAATACAGGTTGCCGGTACGCTGCGCGCAAATGGGATTGAAATCATTACAATCAAGGCCGACTTGTTTAATCCAGACACCCCTTTTTCGGTATATGAGGAGGTTAAGGCATATGGAGTTGATGTCGATATATTAGTCAATAATGCCGGGCAAGGTGTATATGGTAAATTTACGGAAACAGAACTGCAACGGGAGTTAGATATCATACATTTAAATGTGAGTGCTTGCGTTATACTTAGTAAATTATTTATTGGCGAAATGGTACAACGGGGCAGTGGTAAGGTGTTAAACCTGTCATCGATTGCCGGTAAAATACCTGGGCCTTATCAAGCCGTTTATCACGGAACGAAAGCCTTCATTCATTTCTTTAGTGAAGCCATCCGAAACGAATTGAAGGGTACTGGTGTAACAGTTACTTCTTTATTACCAGGTGCTACGGACACGGATTTTTTTGCGAAGGCGGATATGGAACAATCCAAGATTGTGCAGGAACATGAGTTAGGAGATCCGGCTTTTGTAGCGAAGGAGGGGTATGAGGCATTAATGGCCGGCAAAGACATGGTCATTCCAGGTTTCAAGAATAAAATGCAAGTAGCAATGGGTAACGTAAGCACCGATGAGGCAGCAACGGATCGTATGGGCAGTATGCAAAAGCCAACAAATCCGAATTAAAGTATCTCTTTGCAGAAAACTGAGCCATTTGAAATCCTAGGGGTTCATGGAAAGGGTGATCCGTATTTATTCTTACAGATAACAAAAAACAATGAGCGATTTTTTTAAAGAAAGTAAGCTCAATGTGCTAGACAATTTTCATATTGCTTCAGGTGGTGGGCAAAGCACATTTGATATAGAAAAGATTGTTTCAGGCGCCTATCACGGGCAGATACATGATCTTTTCATTGTATATGGAACTAAAATTTTCGGGCATTTTGATGTGAATAATAATTTATTCACTGTATCGGATGGCGATCAGGACGAGGATTTTGCACCAGCAATTGTACGTCAATGCCTGGCGAAGGGAGGAAACGTACACATCCTCACACAACATGACGTAGTTGGTAATTCGCTGGCAGCTGTCTTTCGTTTTTAAACATAAACAAAAAGATACCTTACTTGTTGAAAATAAGCATTAATAACGACTATATATGGAGAGAAAAATCTACCCGGGCAGGCCTTATCCGCAGGGCGCTACTTTTGACGGGAAGGGTGTAAACTTCGCCTTATTTGCCCGACACGCTGAGGGCATTGAGCTTTGTCTTTTTGATTCTGACCAATCGGGTGCAAAGGAAGAACGGATTGAGATAAAGGAACGGACACATGACATTTGGCATGTTTATCTACCTAATATAAAGCCAGGGCAGCACTATGGCTATCGGGTATATGGGCCTTATCAACCTGAAGAAGGGCACCGTTTTAATCCAAATAAACTGTTGATAGATCCTTACGCGAAAGCCATTGCCGGCGTAATTAATTGGCATGAATCCGCTTTTGGCTATCAAGTTGGAAATGAAGAACAGAAGGATCTCAGTTTTAATGAGCAAGATAGTGCCCCTTACGTGCCAAAGTCGGTAGTGATAGATGCTTTATTCGACTGGGGAGAAGATAAAAAACCTAATATACCGTACCATCAAAGTATCATCTATGAGGCTCATGTTAAAGGCTTCACCTATACGCATCCGGATATTCCGGAAAATATTCGCGGAACATATCAGGCTATTGGCCATCCAATTACCATTCAATACCTTAAAGAGCTAGGTATTACAGCTATAGAGCTCTTGCCTATACATCATTTCGTGAACGATTGGCATCTGCAAGATAACGGCCTGAGCAATTATTGGGGATATAATACCATCGGCTTCTTTGCACCGGATGTGAAATATAGTGCTAGCGGCGTGAACGGGGAGCAAGTAACAGAATTTAAACAAATGGTAAAAGAGCTGCATGCGGCAGGCATTGAAGTAATTTTAGATGTGGTTTATAACCATACGGCTGAGGGTAATGAAATGGGGCCAACGTTAAGCTTCCGCGGGATTGACAATTGTGCTTACTATCGTCTTGCTGAAGAGGGACGGTATTATGTGGATTATACCGGGACTGGAAATACTTTGAATGCTAACCTTCCGAATGTGCTCCAGTTAATTATGGATAGTCTACGCTATTGGATTATTGATATGCATGTAGATGGTTTTCGATTCGATTTAGCCGCCGCATTGGCGCGGGAGTTTCACGATGTAAACAAATTGAGTGCCTTTTTTGATATCATTCATCAAGATCCGACTATTTCACAGGTCAAACTTATTGCTGAACCCTGGGACATAGGTGAAGGGGGATATCAAGTAGGAAACTTCCCTGCTGGCTGGGTGGAATGGAACGGCAAATATCGAGATTGCATCCGCGATTTTTGGAGAGGAGAGGAGAGCAAATTAGGCGAATTTGCATCCCGGTTTACCGGAAGTGCAGATCTGTATCGCGGTGATTATCGAACACCAACTGCCAGCATTAATTTTATAACGGCGCACGATGGCTTTACACTCCATGATTTGGTTTCTTATAACGAAAAACATAATGAAGCGAATGGCGAAAATAATGAAGATGGCGAAAGTCATAATCGGTCATGGAATTGTGGCGCGGAAGGTCCGAGCGAAGATCAAGCTGTGCTGAAGTTGCGGGCCAAACAACAGCGAAATTTTCTAGTTACACTGTTCTTATCACAAGGCATTCCGATGCTCTTAGGGGGAGATGAGATTAGCCGTACTCAGAACGGCAATAACAACGGTTATTGTCAAGATAATGAATTGTCATGGTATATGTGGAAAAACACCGATCAAGACCTGCTTACTTTTGCCAAGAAAATGATTCGCTTCCGTAAAAGCCATCCAAGCTTTTGTCGTCGTAAATGGTTTAATGGGCAGGAGGTAAAGAATGATGGCGTGGAAGACATCGTTTGGTTTTTACCCGAAGGAAATATAATGCCCAATGAAGCTTGGGATAATGATGCGGCAAAGTCATTGGCTATATACCTTAATGGAAACGGAATCCCTTCGGTAGATGCAGAAGGCCGCAAGTTGTATGATGACCATTTCTATGTAATTTTCAATGCGCACGATGATTTTATACAGTATAAACTTCCGGATAAAAAGTATGGTGAAAAGTGGACAAAAATAATAGATACAGCTAATGAGGGAGAAGATGCAGCTGCTACTTGTCAACCTGGAGATATGGTAAGTGTGGGAGGGCGTTCGGTGGTACTTTACCAGGCGCCCTTGGCAGATAATAGCAAGTAACAAGAGATGGCAACACAATTACATACCGATATGGAGCAAAATAACATCGGTGTTCGCCTTACAGCGGAAGGAGCTCTAGTAACGGTTTGGGCGCCTTTTAGTAAAAAGTTAAGCTTACTGATAAAAAACAAAGAGCAAATTACGTTGAAAAAGCAAGCGTTTGGCTTTTGGAATCTACAAACGGATATGCTCCAAGAAGGCGATTATTATAAATTTGAACTCGATGAGGAAACCCCTTTGCCCGACCCAGCTTCTCGTCACCAGCCAGATGGTGTACATGGCTATAGTGAGGTAATCAACCTAAATACGCATTCCTGGAATGATGAACATTGGCGGAATCCATTGCTGGAAGATTATGTAATCTATGAGCTTCATATTGGTACTTTTACGCCAGAGGGCACCTTTGATGCGACAATTGATAAATTGGATTATCTAAAGAATTTAGGGATAACCGCCATCGAAATCATGCCTGTGGCGCAGTTCTCTGGCAACAGGAACTGGGGATATGATGGGGTTTTTCCTTTTGCGGTTCAAACCAGCTATGGCGGTCCGAAAGCGCTGCAACGCTTAGTTGATGCGTGTCATCAAAATGGAATAGCCGTGATTTTAGATGTGGTGTACAACCATTTGGGACCAGAGGGCAATTACTTGAATGCTTATGGCCCTTATTTTACCGACAAATATCATACGCCTTGGGGCAAAGCGATGAATTTAGATGACGCCTATTGTGATGGTGTGCGGCATTATCTGGTAGAAAATATGCTCATGTGGTTCAGGGATTTTCATATCGATGCGCTACGTCTGGACGCCGTTCATGCGTTGAAAGACTTTAGTGCCAAACACGTGCTGGTGTATATGCGGAACGCATTAGACCAACTTAGTAGTATTACAAACCAAGCATATTATTTAATAGGGGAATGTGACTTAAACGACGTACGTTATATCCGATCGGAGGGAAAAGGTGGCTATGGTTTACACGCCCAATGGATTGACGAATTTCACCATGCGCTTCGTGTCAGTGTAGGTGAGCCACGCGAGGGATATTACTCGGATTTTGAACCGCTGGTGCATTTAGCAAAGTCGCTTACGGATGCTTATGTTTACGACGGCCTATATTCAATCCACCGAAAAAAGACTTTCGGTAATCAAGCCATCGGAGCCACGGGCGCCCAATTTGTAGCTTTCTCGCAAAACCACGATCAGGTTGGAAACCGCCTGTTAGGCGAACGTAGCAGCACGCTGTATAGTAAAGACACGCAGTTGTTAATGGCCGCAGTGGTATTAGCGGCACCCTTTATTCCTATGCTGTTTATGGGCGAAGAATATGGCGAAAAACAGCCTTTTCAATACTTTGCGAGTTACGCAGACAAAGAATTAGCCGATTCGGTCAGAAAGGGCAGACGAAAGGAATTTAACGATTTCCACGGGGAAGAAGAAGTACCAGACCCTATGGCAGCAGCAGTTTTTGAACGATCAAAACTCCGTTGGTCTTGTTTGGAAGAATACACGCACCAACAAATCTTCGAAGCATATAAGAAGCTAATAGCATTACGCAAGAAACACCCTGCTTGGCATATATTAGATCGGGAGCGGCTAGCGGTAAAAGTACTAAACGAAGAGCAGGTATTGGTCTTGAACAGGTGGAATGGAGAGGAGTCGTTATTTTTTTATTTTAATTTCGATACGCAAAGACATGATGTAGCGGCCAATATACTGTTGCAAGGTGCCCGGAAGATTTTCGATACAGTAAATAAAGATTTCTTGGAGGATTATACGGAGACCTTAATGCAACCACAGGTTTCAATTGCGCCAAGAAGTGCTTCAATTTACCAAAAATCAAGAACTTAATATGCCAAATCCAATTAATCCTATTGCGACTTACCGTTTACAGTTTCACAGGGGCTTCACCTTTAAAGAGGCAGAAAAGTTAATTCCCTATTTACGAGAACTGGGCATTGGAGGTATTTATGCTTCGCCAATATTTGAGGCTGTATCTGGCAGTGAACATGGATATGATGTGGTCAACCCGCTTCAGATAAATCCTGAAATTGGAACATTAGCAGAGCTTCGGGGGCTGTCAGTATTTTGTAAAGCTCATAATCTCGTTTGGATTCAAGATATTGTACCTAATCATATGGCTTTTCACGCATCGAACAGATGGCTCATGGATGTGTTAGAAAAGGGGCCTGTCTCTGCCTTCACTGCTGTTTTTGATACGGGTTTTAGTAGCGATTTCTTTCAAACACCTTTGATGGCCCCATTTTTGGGAAACTCATTGCAGGAGGTAATAACTCACCATGAACTTAAACTATCCCTCGATGAAGAAGGTAAATTATGGCTAACCTACTATGATCAGCAATACCCGGTAAATAACGTCGCTTATAGTCATTTGCTTGCTCGCCTTGACGGGATGCATCATAAAATTATAAAGCCCTTAGAAGAAGCATTAGCTACTATTGCCTCCTGTACAGCGATGGATAAGAAACTTGGCAATCAAGCCTGGGCCGATTTCTTTAGGAGGTGGTATAGGCTTTTAGCGAAGAGAGAAATAAGAGCATCTATACAGCGCGTCTTGATGGATTTAAGTACAGAATCTACTCCACTGTTGGAAATCTGTAAGGCACAATATTATAGGCTAAGCCACTGGGAAACAAGTGACACGATTGTCAGTTACCGACGTTTTTTTACCGTGAACGATTTAATCTGCTTGCAAGGCCAGAATGAAGAGGTGTTTAAACTGACACACCGGCTCATTAAAGAATTGGTAGAGGAAGAGATTTTTCAGGGCTTGCGGATAGATCATATTGACGGACTGTTTGATCCAGAGAAATATGTGAATGACTTAAGAAATCTTGTGGGACCGGAGACTTATATTGTTGCTGAGAAAATTTTGGCTGCAGAAGAAAAGCTACCCACTCATTGGCTTATTCAAGGCACTTCCGGCTATGATTTTCTTGCTTTTGTGAATAAGTTATTTACCGATCAAAGCGGCGAACAAATTTTTGATAAGCTTTACAGGAAACTTTTGCCGCAAAAGGTAGAGGTAGAGCAGCAGCTATGGCAAAAGAAAGACTTCATCCTTAGGCAACACTTACAGGGAGAAGTTGAAAACCTATGGCATTTTTTTGAACAAGCCAAATTTTTATCCAAACAAGAGCTAAATAGTATAGGTAAGGCTGCTTTTAAAGATGCAATTGCTGCGCTGTTGGTCTATTGCCCGGTTTATCGATTTTATGCCAACAAATGGCCATTGCCCCCGCAGGAAGAAGAGCACTTAAAGGCTATTTTTAAAACAAGTCGCGAACAGCGACCAACCGCAAAGACCGCACTTGAAGCATTGGAAGATTTATGGCTAAAAACCGAATATAGAACCAAGAACCGTTCAGCTAAACAACTATACTTTTATCAGCGACTCATGCAATTCTCTGGGCCTTTAATGGCTAAAGGTGTTGAAGACACGCTTATGTATACCTATAACCGATTTATCGGTCATAATGAAGTGGGTGATTCGCTTTTGATCTTTAATCTTCCTGCCAAACACTTTCATGCATTAATGGAAGAACGGCAGCAGCTTTGGCCATTAGCGATGAATGCTACTGCAACACATGATACGAAGCGAGGGGAAGATGCCCGGGCACGTTTACAAGCCTTAAGCAGTTTACCTAAAGCATGGAGAGCCCTGGTTATGGCCTTAGAAAAAAAAGTGGCAAAAGAAAAGGGTGAGCATTTGCCGGAGGTAAACGATCGCTATTTTATTTACCAGACTTTATTGGCCACATATCCCTTGTTTGCCAAAGAGGAAACTACCTATATTGGGCGTTTGGATGCCTATCTTCCAAAAGCTTTAAGAGAAGCAAAAGTGCATAGTCAATGGGCAAGTCCAAATGAAGTCTATGAAAAGAAATGTATACATTTTGCGCATATGCTGTATGATCGTGAGGATGTTTACTGGCCATTATGGGCGCCGCTTTTAGATGTGGTAAAGAATCAAGGCATGTTTAATTCGTTGACACAGGTTACACTAAAAGTAATGGCACCGGGTGTTCCCGATTTTTATCAAGGCACCGAAGGCTGGGATTTCAGTTTTGTGGATCCGGATAATAGACGAGCCGTAACCTATAAAAAATACCGAGCTGACCTGAACGGGATGGCGGAAGAAAACGCTACCTTATTGGAATACTGGCATAAACGCAATAATGCAGGCATTAAACTTTGGCTTATAAGAAAGTTGTTGCATTACCGCCGGGAGCATGCGGCTTTATTCGAAAAGGGCATATATAAGCCCTTGCGCGTAAAGGGGCGCTATCGTGAGCATGTATTGGCATTTTACCGTCGGTATAAACAGCAATGGAGCGTCTGTATAATACCGTTACATTTGGCGGCAATTTGTGCAGACCAGCACTGTTCAATAGCGGCTATTCATTGGAAAAACACATGCATCGATTGGCCAGATGGGATGCCACAGGATTTTCACCATGTTTTGAACAGCGAGAAGGGCAAATGCACCGATAAGCTATTACTTACTGATCTGTTTAAGGAAACATTGCCTATTGCTGTTCTACATATGGAAGGGAAGGAGTCGGCACGGGCTGCTGGTGTTTTAATGGCTGTAAGCTCATTACCGTCTGCTTTCGGAATAGGCGATCTGGGACCACAAGCTTACAGTTTCATTACGCAGATAGCCGAAGCGGGACAACACTATTGGCAATTGTTACCGCTAAATCCAACTCGCAGAACAGAATATCACTCGCCGTATAGTTCTTATTCGGTATTTGCCGGCAATCCCTTATTGATCAGTCCGGAAATACTATATCGCAAAAACCTATTGACTAAGGGAGAATTAAAGGAATTTACGGTAGAAGATGGTAACTATATTAATTATGACCAAGTTGTAAGCAATAAACAAGTACTTTTAAGGCGTGCATTTGAACGCTTTTCTGCTAATCAGGATAATAATAGTTATAAGCATTTTGAACAATTTATACTGCATGAAAAGGCATGGTTGGATGATTTTGCTTTGTACAGGGCCATTAAGGAAGAACAGCAAGGTAAACCGTGGTATGAGTGGCCGGCGGGATTGAGGATAGGGCATCATCAAGCGCTAGTATCTGTAGCGAAGCGTAATGTGGCAGCAATATTAGCATTTAAGTGGGAACAATACGAATTTTTTGAGGAATGGCGCACGCTAAGAGGAAATTGTGAAACACTTGCTGTCCGACTTTTAGGGGATATTCCGATTTATGTTCATTATGACTCGATAGATGTTTGGCGGAATAAGCAATTATTTAATTTGGATAAAAGTGGAAACCTCCTTGGTATTGCTGGAGTGCCGCCAGACTATTTTAACGCTGCCGGACAATTGTGGGGGATGCCCACGTTTAATTGGAAGCGCCATGCAAAAGATGGCTATGCTTGGTGGCTGGCGAGATTGCGTAAAAATCTGGAATGGTATGATCTCGTTCGTTTGGATCACTTTAGGGCTTTTTATGATTACTGGGAGGTGCCAGCCAATAAAAGCAATGCCGTTGAAGGCTCTTGGAAACCGGGGCCGCGCGAGCCATTATTCAATATGTTGCAACAAGAGGTAGGTAAGTTACCTCTGGTGGCCGAAGATTTAGGTGATGTTAGTCAGGAGGTGTATGATTTACGGAATAAATTAGGCTTTCCCGGAATGCATGTATTGCAGTTTGCCTTTGGTGAGGATATGCCTTTTTCTCCACACATTCCACATCAACATCTCACCAATAGCATTGTCTATACCGGTACGCATGACAACCATACAGTAGTTGGCTGGTTTGAAGAGGAGCTTGGCGAGAAAGAAAAGCGCCATCTGGAAGTATACTTGGGGCATCGGGCGAAAGTCAGGAATATTCATAAAGAAATGATTGGTATGGCTTATGCATCAGTAGCTGCCCTGGCTATAATACCCTTACAGGATATTCTTGGTTTGGGCAAAGATGCGCGCATGAATACACCAGCTACTACTGGCACAAATTGGAAGTGGCGGTTGCGTCGTGGGCAGTTACATAAGCGTCATCTTCATTGGCTATATATGCTCACGATCTTTTATAATAGATGATTTATTATTTATTTCAATCATATTAAAATTACTTAATTCAAGAAAAACTTAGTAATTTTCGTCTTTTAAAAAAGGAGTGAGGTATCGCCCTATTTCTAGATACCTTCTCTGAAAACGAATTATGGCAAAGAAAATACTCATCTTGGATGATGATGAAGATATCCTTTATTTTTGTACCGTTATTTTTGAATCACTCGATTTCAAGGTAACCTCCGTGTCGTATACCGATAAGATTCTGGAATTGGTAGAGGAAGCAAAGCCTGACATTATTTTGATAGATAATTGGATGCCGGGCATAGCTGGGAATGAGGCAACGAAAATATTGAAATCCGATAGTCGGTTTAAGCAGCTTCCCATTGTGTTATTCTCTGCGGCAAGCAATCTGCCTGAAATTGCACGAACTGCCGGTGCTGATGCTTATATTGAAAAACCGTTTGACCTAAATGATTTAGAAAATTTAATATTATCGTTACTTAAAGATTAATACCATTTGTAATCCGGTCTCGCATGTTTGGTTAAAAGGACAGCCTTGTCCTGTAAATTAAAAATGATTGTCCTATAAGATAATTCAAATTGACTAAGCGACTAAATCAGTATACCCTTTTTGACTCTTTTTGGACATTCTTATAACTCCTTTTGATAATTGTTTACTCATATTCATAGTAAGAACAGTTAACTTGAAATTAATATGCTCAATGCCGTAGCAGTATTTTGCCAGCTCTGATGTTTCCATCATAGCGTGATTTAGAATTTGCCTATGATAGTAATCCGGATGGATTGCCGCGCCATAGAAAAACTTGTTGTCGACCTTGTAAACAAAAGAAAATCCAATTAATTTTTGAGAAGCACCAGTTGTTTTGATTGCATAAAAGCCCTTGGTTAGCCAAGTCAGCCTTTTTGTGAAATCGGCTGACTCTTCCCCATGCAATTTCAGATGATGCATGAAATTACCCAGTAGCATCGCGTTTTGGAAGAACTTGTAAACAGATTCTGTTTCAGTGAAGCGAAGCCGCTTCAAGAGGATGCCGGTGTTTTTGTTGTCATTCATGATGCTTAGAATATGAGAGATAATATCGTTGTCGACAGGTTTAAGAAGCAGGGCTCCTATAGTCTGTTTGGTTAAAGGCAAGATATATGCCAGTAATATTTCAGGATAGTATTGTGTGCAAATAAGAGATTATAAAAATTCCTTTTTAGTTGTGACAACCAATTTGGAGTGGTTTTGGTAACAGTCGGTAGAGAAATGGAAGATACACGAGGTTCTTCTGGTAATTAGGATCTATTACGCTTATAAGAAAACTATGGTACTCAACGAAAATAACAAAATAAATATAGAGATAGACGGAACTATCGAGACCTTGGATGTGCTGCGGCAGGGAGAGATCTTTATTCTTAATAGAAGTGAAGGTGATCAACTTTCTGTTGTTAATATTGGTAAAGGCTCTTGGAAACTTGTAAATGGTGTTGTCGACGAACAAAGTGTTGATAATATAGGAAAGGCGTTAACCGATTACTTCGGGTTGGAAAAATCGCTTAATCCAGGTACAAGCACATAATGATTCTAGGCTTAAATTGATTGGAAAACAGGTAAGATTGCTTCGCCAATCTTTTAATTCAACTCTTCAGCTCAATGACGCGTCAACGACCGTCACTTTGAGCTGAAAGAAGCGTAAGCGAAGCAATCTCAGCTTTTAACCGCTATATCGCTGCGTCCCGAAGTGCTTTAATCCGATCATGTGAGCGCTTCTGCTGTTGTCGCTGTTCTGAAATTAACATTCTTGTTTCTGCTGGCAAATCTTCTGTTTCCTCGGCACTTGTATATGCTTTTTTAGCTGCGTCTTCGCCGCCTTCGCAATTGGACAGTATGGTATTTCGATCATTTCCACCAAAAAATGCCTTTACGTCCATCCATGCCCGATATATTTTGCCACTTGCGGTGGTTCCCGTATCTGTGTCTTCTCCTTCTTCAAATAGCTGACGTGTCAATTCATCCTTAAACTGACTACTCTCTGCAATCATTTCGCTAAACAATTCCTGCAAATCCGGTTCTCCACCGTTTAGCTCGTCAATGGCTTTTTGATATCCTTCGATACGGTCATTATTAATCTCTATAAGATCCTTTAAGACATCCGATTTTACTGTTACACTTTCCATAGTTTTATTTTATTTGAATTTAAAAATATTTAATGCTATACATTTCTATTGCTATAGGTATATGCTAAAGTCATGCCTTGTTTAACCAGAATCTATATTAAATCATAAACTGTTTTTTATATCCATTTCAATTGCCTTATGCATCATACTTCAGTACGTCTTATCAAGTGTTCATAGTTTAATTTTTAATGTAGAGCCTGGCTTTAAGAGGATTGTAAGCCGAGTAGTAGCTCACAATTAGTTGTTCCATTAAAGAACGTTAAGCAGAAAGGATGGGGTGTGTTGTTTTTTTAAAAACAGTGTATCTCTTTTTTAGTACACCTTTAAAACATTGCCAAATTTTATGATCTTTTTATTTTTCTTTTTAAAATTGCAGTAGCCTGTTCGTGCCAATTAATGATGTTGCCAATTAGAAAATACTCCCGAAGATTACTTTTTATGCTGGTGCGCATAATTCGTTTTACGATATCTTTCTCTACTTCACCAACTTCTTTTACACGGCTTAAAAATTTTAGGGAAATTAGGGCCAGGAGTGCGCCGATTAAGAATAAAAAATTCCATTCATGTAGGGAAACCAGTTTAACAGCCTTACTTAAATCGGGACTGGTTAATTGAGCAGTAACCAAGATGCTAACATGGGCAAAGTAATCGGCCAATATGCCGCCAAGTAAAGGCCCGAGTGAAGAAAATAAAGAAGTAACGATATTTTTTATCGATAGGTAAACAATAGCATCGCCTTTCGGTGCGAGCTTTAATCCAATATTGGTAAGCGATAAGTTAATGCCAGCCGTTGCAATACCGCTAAAGACATGAATAACTATCAGCAAGATAATATTTGCATAAGTATGTGAATAAATGCCCACAAAACACCAAGCAACAATACAGGCAATATAAATTGGTGCGCTAAGGGCAATTATACTTTTATTACTGTAGCGGTCGGAAAATGTGCCCCAAATCCGCAGCGTTAAAATACTGAATAACTGGCTTACTACAGTAAGGCTAATGATGTATAATAAAGGCAAACCGAGGCTTTTAATCATAAATACCGTGAAAAAAGGTGTGGCAATATTTAAAGCAAATACCCAAGCGGAATTAAAAACCAATAGCCTACGGAAATTAGTATCTTGTAAAGGCAATTTGAATAAAGAAAATATATCGGAGTTTTTGAGGTACGACTGCGGCTCAGGTGCTTTCGATAAGATGTAACCGCCTATTAAACCAATGATGCCCCCAACCATAAAAAAGATACCGTAGGTATACAACTCATAATTTGGATAACGATGTTTAACAAAGTCGAGTAATATGGCTAATCCAATGCTTAAAATAACATTGAGTGATTGGGTGTATCTAC
>Ga0182736_1000429_pt1 | contig 66313 bp, 59 predicted proteins | sample eDN5th30CKraftBY_FD_128882 | JGI IMG/M metagenome (GOLD analysis project Ga0182736, IMG submission 128882) | Enriched backyard soil microbial communities from Emeryville, California, USA - eDNA 5th pass 30_C Kraft BY (version 2) (version 2) | ecosystem: Environmental > Terrestrial > Soil >... | reverse complement strand
TCCAGAGTTGCGGATCGGCAAGGTCGCGCAGCAGCGTCCAGCCCCGCGCGCCGTCCCGCAGGCGGATACGCCGCCGCTCATTCATCACCGAGAGGAAGGCCGGGATATTCCCCTCCGCGATGCGATGCTCGATCGTCACCACGATCGGCCCGCTGCGCCCCTCCACCGGCACGGTGGTATCCGGCTCGCGCCAGCGGCCCTGCGGATCGAGATTGGCCGCGCCGATCGCCGGCATCTTCCAGCGCAGCCCCGCCGCCAGACCGACAAGCTGGAGCGCGGCGGCGACATGCAGCGCATCGACCGGCCCATGACCATCCGCGATCACGCCGAACAGCCAGCTCCCGCCCGCCATCGCGCCGAACACCGCCATCTGGTAGAGCGCCAGCGCGCGCGCCACCACCCAGCGCGGCGAGGCCATCTGCACGCTGACGTTGAAGGTGGAGAGCGCGATCACCCAGCCGGCCCCCGCCAGCATCAGCGCCAGCAGCGAGGGGATGAGATAGCGGCTCACCCCGGTCGCGCTCGCGCCGATGGCGACGGCAAAGGCAGCGAGCGCCACGACGCCCTCGGTCGAGAAACGCGTGCGCAGCCACCGGCTGGAGAAGGCGCCACCCACCGCGCCGAGACCGAAGCAGCCGAGCAGCAGGCCATAGGTCAGCGGACCGCCGCGCACCACGTCGCGCGCCACCAACGGCATCAGCGCGGGGATGGCGCTGGCTGCCAGGCCAAACAACGCCGCGCGCATGATTACCCGGCGGATGGAGGGGGACATGGCGACGTAGCGAATGCCCGCCCCCATCGCCACGCCCAGTCGCTCGCGCGGCAGCACCCGCTCGGGCACCTGTGGCCGCCACCGCCACAGCACCGCGATCAGCCCGATATAGCTGGCGGCATTGATGAAGAAGGCCGCCGCCGCGCTGCCGACGGCGACGATGGCGCCGCCCAGCGCCGGCCCCACACTGCGCGCGATATTGAACCCCATGCTGTTATAGGCGACCGCGCTCGGCAGCGCGGGGCGGGGCACCATGTCGCCCACCGATGCCTGCCAGGCGGGCGAGTTCATCGCCGTGCCGCAACCGATGAGGAAGGTGAGCGAGAGCAGCAGCCACGGTGTCAGCAATTGCTGCCACGCCGCGAGCGCGAGGATCAGCGAGACGATCAACATGAAGCATTGCGCCGCGAGCATCACCTTGCGCCGGTCGACATTGTCCGCCACCGCGCCCGCCCAGAGCGAGAGCAGCATGATCGGCAGGCTGGTCGACGTCTGCACCAGCGCGATCATCTGCGGCGAGGCGCCGATCGCGGCCATCATCCAGGAGGCGCCCACCGCCTGGATCAAACCGCCGAAGTTGGACGCCATGCTGGCGATCCACACCGCGCGGAAGATAGGCAGCGAAAAAGGGCTGGGTGCGGGCGGCGGAGGGGCGGTCGTTGCGGCGCTCATGCTCCCTCTATGCACGGAGTGGAGAAAAAGTGCCTCATTTGTTGGCGATTATATCGCTGGCGGACAAGGCTCGTTCGTATGGCGGTGCTCAGCCGGCATGGCGGCGCCTGAATTTCGTGAAGAGCCGTCGCTCATTCGCTCGGAGCTTGTCCGAGAGGCGGCTTCCTTCGACTGCCGCCAGAGCAGGCGCCGAACGGCGAACGGGATGGACTCGACCCTGTGAGATGATTCTGTGCTCCGGCGCAGGCAGGCGCCTGAGGTGGAACCGTATCGCTCATGCGCCCTGGGCTCCTGCCTTCGCAGGAGCACGATGTTGCGCTGGAGCGCGCCATTCTTCCGGCGCTGCCCGTTGACGTCATCGCGTCGGCACCCGATATATCGGCCATGGAAAAGCTCAATCTGACGGAAGCCGAATGGCGCGAGCGTCTGACGCCCGAGCAATATCACATCCTGCGCGAGCATGGCACGGAGCCGCGGTTCACCGGCGCCTATAATGGCAACAAGGAAGCCGGCATCTATCATTGCGCCGGCTGCGGCCTGCCGCTGTTCGAATCGGATCGTAAATATGAGAGCGGCTCGGGCTGGCCCAGTTTCACCGCGCCCGTTGCGGAGGATGCGGTGAGCGAACTGGTCGATTCGAGCCACGGCATGCGCCGCGTCGAGATTCGCTGCGCGCGGTGCGAAGGCCATCTGGGCCACGTCTTTCCCGATGGCCCCGCACCCAACGGCCTGCGCTACTGCATGAACAGCGCCTCGCTCGCCTTCGAGCCGGGTGAGCGCTGAGCGCCTCCTGCACCGGCTCCCTTCACCAGGTCCGGTCTTCAGGCCCCGTCATTCAGGCCTTGTAAACGTGAGGGGCGCTTGTAGGGCATGCGTAAGATGAGGGCGGAGCAAGGCAGGGCATGGCCAGAAAGAAGTCGGTGAGCCCGGCGCGGCGCTGGGCCGTCCGTCTCCTCAAGATCGGTCTTGGCGCCGGCGTGGCCGCGCTGATCGCGGTGGTGGTCGCGGTCGTTATCGCCATGCAGTCGCTGCCCAGCTTCGACGCGCTCAGAAGCTCACCAAACGGCCAGATGATCCGCGTCCACGCGGCGGACGGCACCGTCATCGTCTCGCTGGGGCCGAGCTATGGCCGCTGGCTCTCCGCCGGGCAGATCCCCGAAGTGATGACCCGCGCCCTCGTCTCCGTGGAGGACAAGCGCTTCTACATGCACCCCGGTGTCGACCCCATCGGCGTCGTCCGCGCCGCCTGGGTGGGCTATGCCCGGCGCGGCGAGGGGCGGCGCCTGCAGGGCGCGTCCACCATCACCCAGCAGCTTGCCCGCAACATCTTCCTGAACAACAGCTATTCCGCCGGTCGCAAGCTGCGTGAGATGGTCCTGGCGCTGGCGCTGGAGCGCAAGTTCAGCAAGGAACAGATTCTCGAACTGTATTTGAACAAGGTCTATTTCGGCGGCGGCGCCTATGGCGTGGACGCGGCCAGCCGCAAATTCTTCGGCCACAGCGCCACCACGCTCAATCTGGGCGAGGCGGCGGTCATCGCCGGGCTGGTCAAGGCGCCCTCGCATTATTCCCCGACGGCGGATGCGGATGCGGCGGTCGGCCGCGCCGGCGTGGTGCTGGACGTGATGGAGGCCAATGGCGACATCACCGGCGCGGAGCGAGCGGCGGTGGACTTGAACGACGTCCACATGGCGCCCGAAAAGGCGCAGGACAGCGTGCGCTATTTCACCGACTGGGTGCTGCCACAGCTCGACAATCTGATCGACGAGCGCGAGCAGCCGCTGGATGTCTATACCACGATCGACCTCAAGCTGCAGCGGGCGGCGGTGGCCGCGGTCAAGGCCAATGCGCCGGGCGGCGCGCAGGGGGCGCTGGTCAGCCTCGACCGCGACGGCGCGGTGCGCGCCATGGTGGGCGGGCTGGATTATATCAGCTCCAACTATAATCGCGCGACCACGGCGGAGCGCCAGCCCGGCTCCTCGTTCAAGCTGTTCGTCTATCTGAGCGCGCTGGAGGCAGGCTATACGCCGCAGACGCCGGTGACGGACAGCCCCGTGACCATCAACGGCTGGAGCCCGCGCAACGACAATCGCCGCAACGTCGGCGAGATCGACGTGCGCACCGCCTTCGCTTACTCGATCAACACCGTGGCGGCCAAGCTGGGCATGGAAGTGGGCTTCCCCACCGTGGCCGACATGGCCCGCCGCTTCGGCATCTCCACCCCCGTCAACACCCACCCCTCCATGGTGCTCGGCACATCGGAAGTGCATCTGATCGACATGACGCGCGCCTTCGCATCGGTGGCGCGCAAGGGCGTGGCGGTGGCACCCTATGGCATCCTCAAGGTCGCCACGGCGGACGGCGAGGTGCTGTACGAGCATAAGGACGATACCAGCCGCGTGCTCGTCGCGCCCTGGGTGGCGGCGAGCATGACCGATCTCATGCAGACCGCAGTGAATACCGGCACAGGCCGCGCGGCGCAGATCGGCCGGCCGGTCGCGGGCAAGACCGGCACCACCAGCAGCAACAAGGACGGCTGGTTCATCGGCTTTTCGAGCGGCCTCACCACCGGCGTGTGGATGGGCCGGGACGATAATCGCGCCATCCCCGGCCTCGCCGGCGGCCGCGCGCCGGCACGCGCCTTCGCCGCCTATATGAAGGTCGCCACCACCGGTCGCCCGGTCGAAACGTTCGAGACCGAGGTGACGCTCCCCGAATGGCAGCTGGAGCCGGACGAGGAAGTCTATGGCCAGCCGGACAACGGCATGATGGTCGATGAGGATGGCCTCCCGATCGATCAGGCCCCGGCCGAAGGCGCGCAGCCCGGCCCCGCATCGGGCGCGCCGGACGAAGCCCCCGGTGAAGCGCCTCAGCGCATCGACCAGCGCTGGATCGATGAGGTGCTCGGCCGCAATACCGATCGCGCGCCGCCGGCCGCGCCTGCGCAGCAGCAGCCCACCCGTCCGCAGCCGCAATCCGCGCCACCACCGCGCCCGGCCGCACCGCCGCCGCAACCCCAGCAGACGCGCCCCTGAGGCGCGCAGAGAGCGGCTACGCCTGTGTGCCCCTTTTCTGGGGAGAGGCTAGCGATAAGACCGGGTCATTCGGTTTTCAGGCTGTGGAATGTGACTCTTCGCCTGGCTCAGCCGTACCAGCCGGCAGGCGCGGTAAACCGCCCTTGGCAGGCCTTTGCGACTGACGATTGATCCATCCTAAATCTTCGATCTCACCAGCAAGCCTGCCATCGCCGCTCGGCGGACGCACTGAGCGGCGATAGGCATCGCCAAGAGACTGGAGGCACGGCTCCTCCCTCCTTCAAGCGAGGCTCTTGCTGGCCTGCTCCAACACATCGCGCGAGAGGCCGGGGGTCGCGACGATGCGCTCCAGCTCGGCGCGCATCAAGGCGCCGCGGGCGGAGTCGAACCGGCGCCAGCGGCCGAGCGGAGGGACCATACGGGCCGCCGTCTGCGGATTGAGCTTGTCGAGCGCGATGATCGTATCCGCCACCAGCCGATAGCCCTTGCCGTCCGCGCGGTTGAACGCCCATTGATTCGCCGCGAAGGCACCGAACAGCGCGCGCGCGCGATTGGGGTTGTTGAGCGTGAAATCGGGATGCTCGGCCAGCGCCGCGACAATCTCGACCGTCTCCGGGTGCGCGGCGAGCGCCTGGGTCTGGAACCATTTGTCGATCACCAGCGCGTTGCCGGCATAGCGCTTGTAAAAGGCCGCCAGCGCCCGGTCGCGCTCGGGGCTGGCGCCGCTGGCGAGCACAGCAAGGGCCGCCTGCCGCTCCGTCATATTGTCGGCGCGGTCGAACTGGTCGAAGGCCAGCGCCGGGCCATCGGACGCGCCGGACGCCACCAGATAGTTGAGCGCCACGCCGCGCAGCTTGCGCGCGGCGCGGGCATCGGCCGAGAGCGAGAAGCCATTGCGGGCGCACTCGGCATGGAGCGCGCGCCATTCAGCCTCTAGCGCCCCGCCGATCTCGCCCTGCAGCGCCTCGCGCGCAGCGTGGATCGCATCGGGATCGACCAGCGGCATCTGATCGCCCAGATAGGCCTCGCTCGGCAGGCGCACCGCCTCGGCGACGAAGGAGCGATCGAGCGCGGGATCGACGATGGTGTTGCGGACGGCCTCCACCACCCCGTCGCTCTCCAGCGGGCCGCCGGCGATATGCGCCATCAGCGCGCCGATCATGAGCTGCTGGAGCGCCTCGTAACGGCTGAACGGATCATCATCATGCGCGGCGAGGAAGGCGAGATCATCCGCGCTCTGCTCACCTTCGATGATGACCGGGGCGGAGAAGCCGCGATTGACCGACAGCACCGGCATGGCGGCAAAGCCTTCGCGGGTAAGGCGCGTCTGCGCCTCGGTGAGCAGCAGCACTTCCTCGCCGCTATGGCTGCCGCTCGCCGGATCGAACAGGGCGAAGCGCAGCGGGATCGCCATCGGCGCCTTGCTGCCTTGCCCCGGCGTGGCAGGCACGCGCTGGGCAAGATCGAGCGTGACGGTGCCGCTCGCCGGATCATGCGCCATCCGCACGGTGACGCGCGGCGTGCCGGCCTGGCTATACCAGAGGCGGAACTGCGCAAGGTCGATGCCGCCGCCATCCTCCATGGCCCTGACGAAATCCTCGCAGGTGACGGCCTGCCCGTCATGCCGCGCGAAATAGAGGTCCGTGCCCTTGCGGAACCGCCCCGGCCCCAGCAGCAACGCCATCATGCGGATCAGCTCCGCGCCCTTGTTGTAGACGGTCGCGGTATAGAAATTGCTGATCTCGATATAGGATTCGGGCCGGACCGGATGGGCGAGCGGGCCGCCATCCTCCTGGAACTGGGCGGCGCGCAGAATCCGCACATCCTCGATGCGTTTGACCGCCGCGCTGCCCATATCGGCCGAGAAGCTCTGGTCGCGATAGACGGTGAAGCCCTCCTTCAAGGAAAGCTGGAACCAGTCGCGGCAGGTGACGCGGTCGCCCGACCAGTTGTGGAAATATTCGTGCGCGACAACGCCCTCGATCGCGTCATAATCCGGGTCGGTCGCCGTCTCGGGATCGGCGAGGATGTAGCGCGAGTTGAAGATGTTGAGGCCCTTATTCTCCATCGCGCCGAAGTTGAAATCCGCCACGGCGACGATGTTGAACACGTCGAGATCATATTCGCGCCCGTAGCTGCGCTCGTCCCATGCCATGCTGTTCTTGAGCGCGGCCATGGCATGACCGGTGCGCGGCAGATCCGCCTCCTTCACCCAGATGCCGAGTTTGACGGTGCGGCCGCTCATCGTGGTGAAGCTATCCGCATTGCAGGCAAGATCGCCCGCGACCATCGCGAACAGATAGCTGGGCTTGGGGAACGGATCGACCCAACGGGCGAAGTGGCGGCCATCCGGCAGATCGCCCTGCTCGACCGGGTCGCCATTGGCGAGCAGCACCGGGTAGAGCGCCTTGTCCGCGCGCATCGTCACCGTGTAGCGGGCCAGCACGTCCGGCCGATCCGGGAAGAAGGTGATGCGGCGGAAGCCCTCCGGCTCGCACTGGGTGCAGAGCAGCCCGCCTGAGGCATAGAGGCCCATGAGCTGGGTGTTGGCGGCGGGGCTGATCTCCACCTCCGTCTCGACGACATGCGCATCGCCCGGCAGCGCGAGGATGAGCGCGCCCTCCTCCAGCCGCCAGTCTGCTGCTGGCAATGGCTTGCCGTCGACGCGGATGGCGAGCGGCACAAGACCATCGCCATCGAGCCGCAACGGGCGATCATGGTTGCCGGCGCGCGTGACATGCAGCGTGGCGTGGATGCGCGTCACCTGCGCATCCAGATCGGCGGTGAGCGCGATCTCCGGCACCAGCCAGAGCGGCGGGCGATACTCCTCGCGGCGGATGACGGGGGGCGTGGCGGGTGCGTTGGTCTGCTGGATATCCATGGGCAAATCCTAGGATGCCCGGCGGCGGCGCACAACAGCATGGCGGCGGAAGATGGTGGGCCATGCGTCGCGCGGCGTAATAATCTTGCGAAGGTTACGAAGGTTACGGTGATCGACCATATTTTTTCGGCCTGTTGCGGGGCGCGCCGTGCGGGCGGGCGGCTTGCAATGCCATAAGGCCGCGCCGGTAGGACAGCGCTGGGCGGCCCGGCCCGGCCATGGCATAGAGGGGACCTATGTCGGATCGACAATCAGCGATGGCGAGCCGAACTTGTAGGCGAGCAAGGCAAAAAATGGGGGATTTTCGTGACCCGGAGCGCAGCGGACGAGAGGCCCGTGAGCACGGAAAACGCGAGAACCATCCTTTGCAGACCACCGGACCTGACTGCCAATCCGCGCCAGAGCGCGCCGCACCATGAGGAGACAGACCGATGCCGCACCTCTTCATCTTCGGCCTCGGCTATAGCGCCGGGCGGCTGGCGAGCCGGTTGAGCGAGGCGGGCTGGACGGTGGAGGGCACCGGGCGTGCGGGGGCGATTCGCTTTGAGGATGCCGGCGCCGTGCGCGCGGCGCTCGGGCGGGCGACGCACCTCCTCTCCTCCGTGCCGCCGAGGGACGATGGCGACCCGGTGCTGGCGCGCTACGGCGCGAACATTGCCACCGCCCCGGCCGGGTGGACCGGCTACCTCTCCTCCACCGGCGTCTATGGCGACACCGGCGGCGCGTGGGTGGACGAATCGGCACCGGTCGGCGGCGGCCGGCGCAGCGCGCGGGTTGTTGCCGACGCGGCTTGGCAGGCGCTGGGGCGGCCGGTGCATGTGTTCCGCCTGCCCGGCATCTATGGGCCGGGGCGCAGCGTGCTGGAGCGCATCCGCGAGGGGCGCGCGCGGCGAATCGCGCTGCCGGGGCAGGTCTTCAGCCGCGTGCATGTCGACGATATCGCGGGCGGGGTGATCGCGGGGATGAGCGGGCCGGCGGGTGTCTATAATCTGGCCGATGACCTGCCTTGCTCGCAGAATGACGTCATCGCTTATGGATGCGCATTGCTCGGTTTACCGGTGCCGCCGGTGCAGGCGCTGCAGGAGGCTGACCTCTCCCCGGCCGCGGCGGCCTTTTATGCGGAGAATCGACGGATCACCAACGGCAAGGCCAAGCGGCTGCTCGGCTGGCGACTGCGCTATCCGGATTATCGCGCCGGCCTCGGGGAGATCGTCCGTCAGGCCTAGAAGGTCGATATCCGGTTCCGACAGCCAGCAAATGGCGGCTTTTCATCCTTGTTCGGTTGACACGACTCCTGTCCGCCGAATGGCTTCTTTCCGGTCGCCCGCTCTGCCAGACTCCCCCGCTCCTCCCCCATCGGCAGGCTGGCGAAGCGGGGCCGCTTCTGATAGGTCTGCGCCATGCATACCGTCGCCATCGGGCCGCATGCGCTCGCCAATAACCGGCCCCTCGCGCTGATCGCAGGCCCCTGCGCCATGGAATCGCGCGCGCACGCGCTGGAGACGGCGCAGGCATTGGTCGAGATGACCGAGGCGATCGCCATGCCGCTCATCTACAAAAGCTCGTTCGACAAGGCCAACCGCACATCGCACAATGCCCCGCGCGGCATCGGCCTCGCCAGCGCGCTCGATATCTTCGCGGAGATCAAGGAGCGGTTCGGCTGCCCGGTGATCACCGACGTGCATGAGAGCGAACAATGCGCTGCGGTCGGCGCGGTGGTGGACGTGCTACAGATCCCCGCCTTTCTGTGCCGGCAGACCGATCTGCTGCTGGCGGCAGCGGCGACCGGCCGGGCCGTCAATGTCAAGAAGGGCCAGTTCCTCGCACCGTGGGACATGGCCAATGTCGCCGCCAAGATCAAAAGCACCGGCAATGAGCAGGTGCTGCTCACCGAGCGCGGCGCCAGTTTCGGCTACAATATGCTGGTGAGCGACATGCGCGCGCTGCCGACGCTGGCGGAAACCGGCTGCCCGGTGGTGTTCGATGCCACCCACAGCGTGCAGCAGCCCGGCGGCAGGGGCAGCAGCTCGGGCGGCGAGCGGCGGTTCGTGCCGGTGCTGGCGCGCGCGGCCGTGGCGATCGGCGTGGCGGCGGTGTTCATCGAGACGCACGAAGCACCCGACCGCGCCCCGAGCGACGGGCCAAACATGGTGCCGCTTGCGGAACTCCCTGCCCTGCTCGCGGATTTGCAGGCTTTCGACAGGCTCGCCAAGGGGCAGCTGGCGCGCGCGCGGGATTGATCGGCATGATTACGGTAGAGGCCCACAAAATATAGAGCGCATCGCGATTAGATCGGAACGGGACAGACTCGAACATCCCTGTTGTCCGCATTTTCCAAGCCGTCAGGGCCCCCCTTACTTGAAAGTGCTCCAAGTGGCTGTCTGCGTGGGAGCACCAGATGCCTCAAACTGGAGCAGACGAGCATAGGGCCTTCGCCGTTCCACCGAATCTGCCCCGGTGTCCGGGCGTGCGGCCGCTCAGTTCATCATTTACGCCTTATTTCAACGGGATGGCATGCGTTAGAAGCCGCCGCCAGTGAGTTTCTGGCAGACCATATCGAGTTGTTCCAGGCTGGAATAATGCAAGGTCAGCGCGCCTTTGCCACTCTCGAAACTGATGGCGACCTTGAGACCGAGCAGGTCCGAAAGATGCTGCTCCATCGCGACAAGATCCGCGTCGCGCCCGGTGGCGGACGAAGCCTCCTTCGTGCCGCGCACCACATCCTCGCGCCCGCGTGCAGTGCGGACCAGGCGCTCCGTCTCCCGCACGGAGAGGGCCTTGTCGGCAATCTCGCGCGCTAGCGCGGCGCAGTTCGGCACGCCGATGAGCGCGCGGCCATGCCCCATGCTGAGCCGCCCGTCCATCACCAGCGTCTGCACCTCATCCGGCAGATCAAGCAGCCGCATCAGGTTCGCCACGTGGCTGCGCGACTTGCCAACGATGCGCGCCAGCCCTTCCTGACTATGCTGGAACGTCTCGATCAGCCGGCGGTAGGCCTGCGCTTCCTCGATCGGGTTGAGGTCCTCGCGCTGGATATTCTCGACCAGCGCGATTTCCAGCGTCTCGGCCTCGCTGAAATCGCGAACGATGGCCGGAATCTGGTGGAGTTGCGCCTTTTGCGCCGCCCGCCAGCGCCGTTCCCCCGCGACGATCTGGTAACGCCCGCCCTGCGTCGGCCGCACGATGATCGGCTGGATGATGCCGCGCGCACGGATACTCTCGGAAAGCTCCTCCAGCGCCTGCGCATCGAACTGCCGGCGCGGCTGATCCGGATGGGGCGCCACACGGGCAATCTCGATCATCTGGACCGCGCGGCTGGACGGCGTGCCTGCGCTGCCCCCCTCCCCCGCAGGCTCGGGCGAAACGGGGACTTCGCGCGCCGTCTCACCCAGCAGTTCCGACAGACCACGGCCCAGCGGCCGGCGGACGCGGCCCCGCATTGCCTGATCCCCATCGCTCATGCCGCCACCTCCTGACGCGGAAACCGTTCGATCAATTCACGCGCGAGCGCCATATAGGCTTCCGATCCGGCACAGCGCATATCGTAGATGAGCGCCGGCACGCCATGGCTCGGCGCTTCGGAAAGCCGCACATTGCGCGGAATCACCGTCTTGAACACGAGATCGCCCAGGCAGGCACGCACATCGTCCGCCACCTGATCGGTCAGGCGATTGCGGCGGTCATACATGGTGAGCGCCACGCCGAGGATGGACAGGGCGGGATTGAAGCGCGCCCGGATCCGCTCGACCGTCTGGAGGAGCTGGGACAAGCCTTCCAGTGCAAAAAACTCGCATTGCAACGGCACCAATACCGATTTGACAGCCACCATGGCGTTGACGGTGAGCAGGCCGAGCGATGGCGGACAATCGACCAGACAGACGTCCCAGCGGTGACCGCCCTGATCCTCCAGCGCGTTGACCAGCCGATGGGTGCGCTGCTCGATGTCGATCAGCTCGATCTCCGCACCCGACAAATCCTGCGTTGCCGCCACGATATCCAGGCCGGGGACGGCCGTGTGGATGACGGCCTCTTCCAGCGCGCAATTGCCGATCAGCAGATCATAGCTGGAGTGGGTCCGCGCGCTGAGGGTGATGCCGAGGCCGGTGGAGGCGTTGCCCTGAGGGTCGAGATCAATCAACAAGGTGCGGTGCCCCGTCGCCGCCAGTGCCGTGGCGAGATTGATCGCGGTGGTCGTCTTGCCCACCCCGCCCTTCTGGTTCGCAATCGCTATGCTGATCATCTCTACCGCCGATTTCTACGGGAATTCATCGCCTTAAAGGATCGCTTGGGCGCTATGCGTGGCGCAACGCCCTGTGCCGTAATGATGACGCTCTCCGGGTCCGTGAGGCTCTGTTCCACGTGGAACACAGCTTGCCATTTGCTGCGCGCAATGGCCAGTTCCTTTTCGCCATTTTGCCCTTTCGGGAGCAACCAGACGGTATTTTCATCGGCCAGATGGTGCGCGCTCGCCAATAATTTATCCAGCGGCGCATAAGCGCGAGCGGAGATGATGCGGGCCGGCGAAGGCAATACGGTCTTCTCGACCTTGCCGGCAATTACTGTGACCTGATCCAGCCCCAGGGCGCGCGCGGCGCGCTCAAGGAAAGCGACCCGCAACGGACGGACCTCCACCAATGCCATGGGCTGCGAGCGAAGACAGGCGATGACGAGGCCGGGAAAGCCTGCGCCCGTACCCAGATCGACCCACAGACCCTCCGGTTCGCCTGCAAGCGCGGGCAGTGCCAGCAATTGCGCGGAATCGACGATGTGGCGGTTCCAGATCTGGGCGCGACTGCCGGCGGAGATCAAATTCTGCCGGTCTGCTTCCTCCAGGACGAGGGCCGCCAGATGGCGCAGGCGCTCGCCTGCCTCGCTATCCAGCCAGCCCTGCGTCCGCAGCCAATGCTGCGCTTGCTCCTCCGTCATGCCGCGCGCTGCCGGGCCGCGACGAGAAGGGCGGCAAGTGCGGCCGGCGTGATTCCGCGTATGCGCGCGGCGGCGCCCAGCGTCGCGGGCCGGGCCAAGCTCAAGCGCTCGATCATTTCCCCGCTCAAGCCCCCGATCGTCGCAAAATCGAGATCAGCGGGGAGCGTGATGGCCTCGTTTGCGCGCAAGGCTCGCACCTCCGCTTCCTGGCGCTCGACATAGGGCGCATAGACAGCGTCCTGCAGCAACTCGCCCAGCAGGTCCGCATCTGCTTCATCCAGCGCCGGCACGGCAGCGCGCAGATGAGCAAGCGTGACAGCAGGAAAGCGCGCCCAGTCGCGCACCGGCCGCCGCACGCCGTCATCGCGCACATCCGCACCGGCTTGCTGGAGGGACGCTGCCGTCAGAGGTGTTTCAAAGCTCGCTTCCAGAGCCGCGCGCGCCACCTGCCGGCCTTTCCACCATGCGGCGCGTGCGTCACCCACCAAACCAGCGGCAATGCCGAGCGGGGTGAGACGCGTCGCGGCGTTATCCGCGCGCAAGCGGAGGCGAAATTCGGCCCGTGCCGTGAGCATGCGATATGGCTCCGTAATGCCCTGCAAGACAAGGTCGTCGATCATCACACCGATATAGCTTTGGGATCGATCGAGCGTCAGCGGGCCACACTCAAGGGCAAAGGCCACGGCATTGGCCCCCGCGACCAGACCTTGTGCCGCCGCTTCCTCATAACCGGTGGTGCCATTGATCTGCCCCGCCAGGAACAAGCCGGGCATGGCCGGGAGCGCCAGCTGCCCATCCAGCGCGCGCGGGTCGATATAATCATATTCCACAGCGTAGCCCGGCACTGCCATCTCAGCGCTCGCCAGCCCTGGAAGCGTGCGAATCATCGCGCGTTGAACATCGGCTGGAAGGGACGAGCTCAGGCCATTGGGATAGACCAGATGCGTATTCAGGCCCTCCGGCTCCAGGAAAATCTGGTGCCCATCCCGATCACCAAAGCGGACGATCTTATCCTCGATGGAGGGGCAATAGCGTGGCCCCCGCCCCTCAATATCGCCGGAAAAAAGCGGCGAGCGGCCGAGATTATCGCGCACTATGGCGTGGGTGCACTCATTGGTTCGCGTGATCGCGCAGGCCAATTGCGCCAGGCTCAGCCTTCTGTCCTGCGGCATGAACGACATGGTCCAGACGTCCGGATCGGATGGTTGCTCGGCCAGTGCGGCCCAGTCGATGGTCCGGCCATCGAGCCGCGCCGGCGTGCCTGTCTTGAGCCGCCCCATCGGGAGGTCTAGCGCGCGCAATTGGACTGCCAGGTCCGTCGCCGCATGTTCGCCGAGCCGCCCACCGACCATGCGCTCCTCGCCACGGAACATGACAGCGCCCAGAAATGTGCCGGTCGTCAGCACCACGGCGCGCGCGGAAAGCAGCGTGTCATCCGCGAGATGGACCCCCGCGACATGGCCATTGCTTCCGAGGGCAAGCCCGACCACCTCCCCCGCGAGCACATGGAGACCTCGCTGCTGCCCGATGAACGCCTGCACGGCGGCCCGGTAGAGCATGCGGTCCGCCTGCACGCGGGGGCCGCGGACGGCGGCCCCTTTGCTGGCATTGAGCATCCGCCGATGGATGGCAGCACGATCCGCGGCCTGCGCCATGATGCCATCAAGCGCATCAATCTCGCGGACCAGATGCCCCTTGCCCAGTCCACCAATCGAGGGATTGCAGGACATTTCGCCGATCCGCGCCGGGTCAGCCGTCACCAGCAGCGTGCGAGCACCGCGTCGCGCAGCGGCCGCGGCGGCTTCGGTCCCGGCATGGCCGCCACCGATCACGATCACGTCATAAGGCGAGGATGCGGTCATGCTCAGCCCCTAGCCTTGCACGGCACGAGGGTCAAAGCGTTCGTTGTTCCACGTGGAACAGGCCAGCGGCTATTTGCCGATGCAGAACCCGGCGAACAGTTCATCGAGCATGGCCTCGGTCGTTGCCCGGCCGGTCAACTCATCGAGCGCGGTCAAAGCCACACGCAGACATTCGCCGATGAGAATCTCATCCAACAGCGTTGCGCCCTCACTGACGGCGGCGAGCGCGCGCCCCAATACGCCGCGTTGCCGCTGGGACAACGCATAGTCGCCGGGCGCCGGGAGGAGCTGACTAGCCGCATCACGCAGCGCCGCAACGAGGTCGTCCATCCCCTCCCCCGTAACGGCGGATACGACATGACTCGCCCGTATCGGCTTACTATCCGCCAGATCGGCCTTGGCGACAATCTGAAGGAGCAGCCCATCCGTTTCAGGAGCTACCTGAGCATCGCCCAGCCAGAGAATGATATCCGCCGCCGCCAGCAGCGCCTCGGCGCGGTCAACCCCGATCCGCTCGATGACATCGCCCGTGTCTCGCAGCCCCGCCGAATCGGCAATGACCATGGGGATGCCCCCCATCGCCACGGATGCTTCGATCACATCCCGGGTCGTGCCCGCCTGGGGAGACACGATGGCCGCATCTCGCCCAATCAACGCATTGAAAAGGGTTGATTTTCCTGCATTGGGAGGACCGCCTATGGCAACGCGCACACCATCCTTCAGGCGCTCCGCCGAGGGCTTGAGCAAATCGGCGGCGATTTCGTCGGCGATTCGGGCGCAGTCCGCGGCAAGAGGCGCAAGACCAACCGAGTCCGCCACATCCCCTTCATCGGAAAAATCCAGCCGCGCTTCCACCTGGGCCGCGAGCTGGCGGAGAGTGCGGGTCCATCCCTCGATACGCCGTGACAGCGCTCCGCCCATCATGGCCATGGCTGCACGCCGTTGCAGCGCGGTCTCCGCTGCGAGCAGATCGCCCAGCCCTTCCACCGATGCCAGATCCATGCGGCCATTGGCAAAGGCTCTGCGCGTGAAATCGCCCGCCTCTGCGGCACGCAGGCCCGGTACGGTGGCGAGGCTGGCCTGCAGATCGCGCACGACCGCGAGGCTGCCGTGGCAATGCAGTTCGACCAATGGCTCGCCGGTGACGCTGCTTGCTGCCGGAAACCAGATGAGCAGACCCTCGTCGATCAATTCACCGCTGGCGGGATCGTGGAATTTGCGCAGAGCAGCCTGCCTTGGCGCGGGAAGATCACGCCCCGTAATAGCCCGCGCGGCGGCCGGGGCATCCGGCCCGGACAAGCGCAGGATGGCGATAGCGCAAGGCAGCCGGCCGCTCGACAACGCGAAAATCGTATCGCGCACAGGCGTCATGATCCGCTGCTGTTCTTTATCGTGCAGAATCAGTCGCTTTTCTTCTTGGCGCCGCTTGTGCTGCCGGGGGTTGCCTTGATGCCGAGGTCCATCAGGCTGGAGAGCATCTTCAGCCCGGCGTCGCCAAACGGGGACAATGTGCGAAACAGACGCTCGACCTGCTCGGCATTGCCCTGCCCGCTCATCGCGTCCGTCACCGAACGGATGTAGAGATCATGCACCCGCGTCATATCCGGCAGGCCCAAAAAGCTGCGCGCTTCCTCCGGCGTGCAATCGACATCGACCGTGAATTTCATGCAGAGGCTCCGTCTCGTCTTTGCCGGGCGACCGGCCACCAAGGCATGCCGCAATACCGGGCTTTTGGCCATATGCTTTGGCGACGCCTTCAATGGGGGCCGTGTGGGTGGCCGATGCTCGCGGCCGGAGCATCGCCATAGCCGTCTCGGCGTGATCTTGTCGCTTATCGCTGCCTAGAAATATGAAAATCCCATTCTCAGGCTGATATGAGGGGCAGCAATTCCCTTTAGAAGAAGGTCATGATCCCGACGCGCGGATCGACAAAACCTTCATAGATCATCCGCACCGCGACCCACAGGATGACCACGATGCCGACCCAGGCGATCCAGCGGAACCGGTCGATCACCTGGGCGATGACGTTCGCGGCGAGGCCCATCAGCGCCACGGCGAAAACGAGGCCGACGATCATGATACCGGGATGATCCTTGGCCGCACTGGCGACGCCCAGCACATTGTCGAGGCTCATGCTGACATCCGCGACGGCGACCGCCCATGCCGCGCTGGCGAAGCTTCTGGCGGGTTTGAGGCCGCTGCGTTCGTCGCCGGCAATCTCCGGCGACCCCGCCGATGCGCCATGACCCTCACGCAGTTCGCGCCACATCTTCCACGCCACCCAGAGCAGCAATAGACCGCCGGCGAGCACCAGCCCGACGACCTGGAGCAATTGCGTCACCACCAGCGCGAAGAAGACACGAAGCACCAGCGCCGCGATCACACCGATGAAGATGACCTTGCGGCGCTGGCTGGCCGGCAAACCTGCCGCCAGCGCGCCGACGACAATGGCATTGTCGCCCGCCAGCGTCACGTCGATGATGAGGACTTGCAGAAACGCCGAGAACGCCGCCGGGCTGCCCAGATTGCTGAAATCCGCCACGATATGCGCCCACATGGTCGCCAGCGGACCGGCGGAACCGGCTGCAGCGCTGGCCATCAGGGCAAGATCAATCATGGCAGGGGCCTTTGGTTATCCTATTGATTCATTGCGGCAAAAAAGTCTTCGTTCGTCTTGGAATCCTTCATCTTGTCGAGCAGGAATTCCATGGCGTCAACCGTGCCCATCTGCATGAGGATACGGCGCAGCACCCACATCTTAGAGAGCGTGGCCTTCTCGACCAGCAGCTCTTCCTTGCGGGTGCCGGACTTGCCGACATCGAGCGCCGGGAAGATGCGCTTGTCCGCCACCTTGCGGTCAAGCACGATCTCGCTGTTGCCGGTGCCCTTGAACTCCTCGAAGATCACTTCGTCCATGCGGCTGCCGGTATCGATCAGCGCGGTGGCGATGATCGAGAGCGATCCGCCCTCCTCGATGTTGCGGGCAGCGCCGAAGAAGCGCTTGGGGCGCTGGAGCGCATTGGCATCGACACCGCCGGTCAGCACCTTGCCGGAGCTGGGCACCACCGTGTTGTAGGCGCGGCCAAGGCGGGTGATCGAGTCGAGCAGGATGACGACATCTTTCTTGTGCTCGACCAGCCGCTTGGCCTTCTCGATCACCATTTCAGCGACCTGCACGTGGCGGGTAGCCGGTTCATCGAAGGTCGAGGAGACGACCTCGCCCTTCACGCTGCGCTGCATGTCGGTCACTTCCTCCGGCCGCTCGTCGATGAGCAGCACGAGCAGGAAGACCTCGGGGTGATTATCCGTGATCGCCTTGGCGATGTTCTGGAGCATCACCGTCTTGCCGACACGCGGCGGCGCGACGATCAGCGTGCGCTGGCCCTTGCCCTGCGGCGAGACGATGTCGATGACGCGAGCCGACTTATCCTTGACGGTCGGGTCCTGCGGGTCGAGCGTCAGCTTCTCGTCCGGGTAGAGCGGCGTCAGATTGTCGAAATTGACGCGGTGGCGCACGGCATCGGGATCATCGAAATTGACCGAGACGAGCTTGGTGAGCGCAAAATAACGCTCGCCATCCTTGGGCGCGCGCACCTCGCCTTCCACCGTGTCGCCCGTGCGCAGGCCGAATTTTCGGACCTGGTTGGGTGAGACGTAAATATCGTCGGGACCGGCCAGATAATTGGCCTCCGGGCTGCGCAGGAAGCCGAAGCCGTCCGGCAGCACCTCGATCGTGCCCTCGCCGATAATCTCCGAGCCGTTCTCCGCCTCGACCTTGAGGATCGCGAACATGAGATCCTGCTTGCGCAGGGTCGATGCGCCCTCGATGCCCAGTTCCTCGGCGATGGCGACGAGTTCCGCAGGCGCTTTGCGTTTGAGTTCCTTGAGATGCATGAGAGAGTCCGACTCTTGGCGTGCGTGGAATGATGTTGTGAAATGGTGCCAGGGCCGCCACATGATCTGGCGTCAGCGCGGGAACGCGCCCCGGAAAGGAATTGGCGACGAATTAAGCGCCGCCCTGCCCCAAGTCAAGCGGTCGCGCGGTGGAGCGAAAGCGCTTTCCCGCCGCGCGTGGCCGCGCTGCATCGTCCGGCCGCCACGGAGCCGCCACAGAGCGTCAGAACGGGCGGACGATCACCAGAATGACCACCAGCGTGACCAGCAGCGCCGGCACCTCGTTGATCATGCGCAGGCGCTTCTCCGGCCAGGGCCGCTCACCTCGCGCGAGCTTCTTGGAATAGCCGACCAGCCAGCCGTGGAAACCGGAGAGGATGATCACCAGCACCAGCTTGGCGTGGAACCAACCCTGGCTGAACGCACCGACATTGAAGGCCAGCATCAGCCCAAACACCCAGACGAGGATGATCGACGGGTTGAGGATGATCCGCTTGAGCCGCAGCTCGCGCTCGATCCACGCTTTGTCTTCCGGTGAACCGACCTGCGTCTGGTGGTGATAGATGAAGAAGCGCGGCATCATGAACAGGCTCGCCATCAGGAAAATGACGAAGATGACATGCGCGGCGAGCACCCAGGGATAGGCCGCGCCCAGAAAACCGACACCAGGCAGGATCGCCATCGCTCTACTCCCTTTGCTGCCGGCGGCTCAGGCCGCGACCCTGACACCCCGCACCCTATCGACCAGCCGCTCGACATTTTCAACCGGCGTGTCGGGCAATATGCCATGGCCGAGGTTGAAGATATGCGGCCGGGTGGAGAAGGCTTCCAGAATCGCATCCACGGCCCGATCGAGCGTCTCGCCGCCGGCGATCAGCGCCAGCGGATCGAGATTGCCCTGCACCGGCAGATCGGCGGGCAAAGCGGCGTCGGCCCAGCGCGGGTCGACCGTCTCGTCCAGGCCGATCGCATCGGCGCCGACCGCATGGGCATAATCGACCAGCTTGGCGCCCGCACCCTTGGGGAAGCCGATGATCGGCACGGTGGGATGGCGCGCCTTCACGCCGGCGACGATCCGCCGATTGGGCGCGATCACCCACTCATGGAACTGCGCGGGGCTGAGCGAGCCTGCCCAGCTGTCAAAAAGCTGCACTGCGTCCACGCCCGCCTCGATCTGGGCGCAGAGATAGTCGATGGTCAGCGTGACGATGGCTTCGACGATCGCGCCGAAGCGGGCCGGATCGCCATAAGCCATGCGGCGTGCCTGCGCATGGTCGCGGCTGCCTGCGCCGGCGACCATATAGGTCGCCACCGTCCAGGGGCTGCCGGCGAAGCCGAGAAAGGTCGTCTCGGGCGATAATGCGGCCTTCACCCGCCGCACCGTCTCGATGACCGGAGCCAGCCGCTCGGGCTGTGGAGTCAGCTCCGCCAGCTCTGCCTCGGCCAAGGGTGGGGCCAGACGCGGCCCTTCGCCAGCCTCGAACCAGAGACGCTGCCCGAGTGCATGGGGGACGACGAGAATGTCGGAAAACAGGATGGCGCCATCGAAGCTGAACCGCCGGATCGGTTGCAGAGTCACCTCCGCCGCGGCCGCGCTGTCATAGCAGAGATCCAGAAAACCGCCTTTTTCCGCGCGCAACGCCCGATATTCGGCGAGATAGCGCCCGGCCTGGCGCATCATCCAGAGTGGCGGACGGGTCTGGCGCTGGCCTTGCAGGGCGGCGAGGAGGGGCTTGGTGGGCCGGCAATCATCCACGGTCCAATATCCTAATTATAAGAGTCTATAAGATTGTTGGACTCTGTTGGGGGGCGAACAATGGGCATTATTCGCTCCTCACGCTTTTGCCAACAGCTTGACCCCGACGGACTCGATCAAGCGGCGCGAGTCTCATAATCCATCCACAGGACTCACAGCCTGTGCGCAACCCGCGCCGCTGTGGATAAGCAGGGCGGTTTCCGATCGGCCAGCGGGGATGGATTGCGGAGAGCATCTTATCCACAGTTCCGTCCCTTGTCTTATCCGCATATTGCTCACAGAGTCGTGCGCATGGACCGTCTGAACCTGCACCTCCTCTCTGATTCCACGGGCGAGACGCTGGAGCATATCGGCAAGGCGGCCATCGCCCAGTTCGAGAATATCGAGACGATCCGCCATTTCTGGCCGATGGTCCGCTCCGAGCAGCACCTCCAGCGCATATTGGAGGAGGTGGCGCGCAACCCCGGCATGGTGCTGTTCACGCTCGCCAACCCCTCACTGCGCCGCAAACTGGAGAATGGCTGCCGGGCGATCGGTATTCCCTTCGTCGCGCCGCTCGATACGGTGACAGACGCCATGTCCAACCTGCTCGGACAGGAAACGCGCAACCGGCCCGGCCGCAAGCATGTGCTGGATGATGCCTATTTCGCGCGGATCGACGCGATCCAGTTCACCATCGCCCATGATGACGGCATTGGCTGGGAGAATTGGGAGGAAGCCGATATCGTCCTGGCCGGCGTCTCGCGCACCTCCAAGACGCCGACGAGCATCTACCTCGCCAATCGTGGGTTCAAGACCGCGAACATCCCGCTCGTGCCGGAATCGCCGCCGCCGCCAAGCCTGTTCGCGCTCAGGCATCCGATGGTGGTGGGGCTGACGGCCGGCGCGGAACGGCTGGTGCAGGTGCGCCGCAACCGGCTGCTCTCGCTCAACCAGATGCCGGAGACGTCCTATGTCGATCTGGAGCGGGTCAATGGCGAGGTCGCCCATGCCCGCCGCATGTTCGCCGATCAGGGTTGGCCGGTGATCGACGTCACGCGCCGCTCGATCGAGGAAACGGCGGCGGCAATCGTCAATCTCCATCAGGAATGGCTCAAGAGCCACCATCCGGTGCCCGAGCAGGCGCAGGCCGGGCCGGCGGCATGAGCGAGCGCCTGCTGCTGGCCTCGCAAAGCGCGAGCCGCCGCCGCCTGCTGGCCGACGCGGCGGTGCCGTTCGAGGCGATCCACGCCGGGGTCGATGAGGAAGCGCTCAAGGCCGGGCTGGTCGCGGAAGGTGTGGGCGCGCGGGATCTGGCCGATGCGCTGGCCGAATGGAAAGCGCGGCGCCCATCCCTGCGCAATCCGGGCGCCTTCGTGCTCGGCTGCGACCAGACGCTGGAGCTGGATGATGGCAGCCGGATCGACAAGGTGGAGACGCGTGCCGACGCGGCGGCATTGCTCGCGCGGATGAGCGGCCGCATGCACAAGCTGCACAGCGCCGCAGTGATCGCGCAGGACGGCGCACCGATCTGGCGCAAGATCGAGAGCGTGGCGCTGCACATGCGGCCGCTCAGCGCGGCCTTTATCGACCATTATCTCGATCTCGACTGGGAGCAGTGCCGCCATTGCGTCGGCTGCTACCGGATCGAGGGGCCGGGGGCGCAACTATTCAGCAAGATCACCGGGAGCCTGTTCGCGGTGCAAGGCCTGCCGCTGCTGCCGCTGCTCGACTATTTGCGCGTGCGCTCTATGTTGCCGGCATGAGCAACAATCGCCCTTATGCGGAGGTGATCGGCGACCCGATCGCCCACAGCAAGTCGCCGGTCATCCACAATTTCTGGCTGGAGGAGCTGGGAATCGACGCGGAGTATCGCAAGACCCACGTCACCCGCGAGCAACTGGCCGGCTATTTCCTCCAGCGCCGTGCAGACCCGGACTGGCTGGGCTGCAACATCACCATTCCGCACAAGATCGCCGCGCTCGATTATGTCGACGATCCGGGCGGCGTACGCGAGCGGATCGGCGCGATCAATACAGTGGCCTGCGAGACGGGCGGCCCGCTGATCGGCACCAATACCGATGCCGGCGGCTTCCTCCAGCCGCTGCTTGCGCGCGGTTGGCAGGGCACGCGCGCGATCCTGGCCGGCACCGGCGGCGCGGCGCAGGCCATCGGCTTCGCGCTCCGCTCGGTCGGCGTGACCGATCTGACCATCATCGCGCGCGATGCCGGCAAGGGCCAGGCGCTGCTCGGCAAGTTGGGCGTGGATGGCCTGGTGCGCGCATTCGATGCCCCGCTGCCGGCGGCCGATCTGCTGGTCAACGCCACCTCGCTCGGCATGAGCGGCCAGCCGCCTTATACGCCGGATCTCGTCGCCCTGCCCGCCAGCGCCATGGTCTATGACATCGTCTATGCGCCGCTGGAGACGCCGCTGCTCGCTGCTGCGCGCGCGCGCGGGCTGGAGGTTCTGGACGGGCTTGAAATGCTGATCGGCCAGGCCGCCCTTGCCTTCGACATCTTCTTCGACGCGCCGGCTCCGCGCGACCGGGACGCCGCGCTGCGCGAGCGGCTGCTGGCGCCGGCCTGAGCCTTGCAAGGCTGTAACGGTCCGCCGCGCCGGCATGGCCGCGCCCATCATCGGCCGTTCCGGTTGGGCCTGACCGGTTCGATCGGCATGGGCAAATCCGCCGTGGCCGGCATGTTCCGCGCGCTGGGCGTGCCGGTGTTCGATGCCGATGCGGAGGTTCATCGCTTGCAGGGACCGGGCGGCGCACTGCTCGGCGCCATCGAGGCGCGCTTTCCCGGCACCACGGGACCGCAAGGGGTCGACCGCGCCGCGCTCGGCGCATGCGTGATCGGTCAACCGGTGGAGATGGCGGCGCTGGAAGCCATCGTCCACCCGGCGGTGGCCGCCGCCCGCCGGGCGTTCATCGCGCGGCATCGCAGCCACCCGATCGTGCTGCTCGATATTCCGCTGCTGTTCGAGACGCGCGGCGAGCGGGCGGTGGATATGGTCGTGGTCGTCTCCGCCTCGCCCTTCGTCCAGCGCCGCCGCGTGCTCGGCCGAGCGGGCATGAGCGCGGCCAAATTCGCCCGCCTGCGCGCCAGCCAGATGCCCGATCATGCCAAACGGTTGCGCGCTGACGTGATTATCGACACTGCCCGCCCGAAATGGCAAACAAAACAGCAGGTCGCCCGCCTGCTCGCTTGCCTTCGGGCGGCACTCGCCCGATAATGTCTTTCCAACGAGTCACGAGCCAAAATGCGCGAGATCGTCTTCGATACGGAAACCACTGGACTGGACCCCCTTACCGGGGATCGACTCGTTGAAATCGGCTGCGTGGAGCTGGTGAATCGCATCCCGACCGGCCAGACCTACCACGCTTATTTCAACCCGGAGCGGAGCATGCCCTCGGCCGCGGAAGCCGTGCATGGCCTGTCCGACCGTTTCCTCTCCGACAAGCCGCGCTTCGCCGAGAAGGTTGAGGAGCTGCTCGCCTTTCTGGGCGACGCCATGCTCGTCGCCCACAATGCGCGCTTCGATTTCGGTTTCCTCAATGCCGAACTGGAGCGGTGCGGGCTGGTCGCCGTCGATTATGCGCGGATGGTCGACAGCCTCACCATCGCGCGCACGCTGCATCCGGGTGCCAAGCATAGTCTCGACGCGCTGTGCAGCCGCTACGGGATCGACCGCAGCCACCGCATCAAGCACGGCGCGCTGCTCGATGCCGAGCTGCTCGCCCAGCTTTATATCGAGCTAACCGGCGGCCGGCAGATCGGCCTCACGCTGGTGGCGGAGGCCGCAGCCGAAGGCGCCGCGCCAGCCAGGGCGGCGCAGATGGCTGCGGCTGCCATCATCGTCCGCCCGCCCCGCTCCTTCGCGCCCAGCGCAGCGGAACTGGAGCGGCACGCCGCCTTCATTGCCACGCTCGACAACCCCCTCTGGCTCGATACGCCGCCACCCTGATCCGGCTGGCATATGCGGATCGACTCACTAGATTGGTCTTCACGGTCCCGAAGACACAGTAAGGAGAAGAGTCATGGACATTCGCGTATCCGGCCATCAGGTCGAGACGGGGGAGGCTCTGCAAACCCATGTCGAGACACGTTTGCAAGGAATCGCGGACAAATATTTCTCCCGCACCATCGGCTCCAACGTGACCTTCAGCAACGCGCCCCATGCCGCCTTCCGATGTGACATCGTCAGCCATGTCATGTCCGGCCTCATCCTCAAGGGCGCCGGCGTGGCGCAGGATGCGCATCAGGCGTTCGATCAGGCGGCGGAGCGCATCGAGAAGCAGCTGCGCCGCTACATGCGCCGCCTGAAGGGCCGGCATGAGCAGTTCGCAGCCGCCGAAGCGGAGCGGAGCGATGCCACAACCGGCATCGACAACGCGCATTACACCGTGTTCGAGGCGACGGAGAGCGACGAGGAAGTCAGCGCCGATGCGCCGGCGGTGGTGGCGGAAATGTCCGTCGACATTCCCAGCGCCAGCGTCTCCGATGCGGTGATGATGCTGGACCTGCGCAACACCAATGCGCTGATGTTCGTCAATAGCGGCACCTCGGCCTTCAACATGGTCTATCGCCGCAATGACGGGACGATCGGCTGGGTCGAGCCGCCCCAGGGCCTTGCCTGAACCGGCGGGCGTGCCGGGCCATCGCGGCCCGGCCGCGCCCTCCTGTGCCACACCGGGGCAGCGCCATGCCCCGGTGGTTGACCCCAAGCGGCTTTCCGCCTATCTGGCGCGGCAATTCTACCCGGCGGTTGCGATGGACGTTCACGCTTCGCTGCGCGGCAAGCTCCCTTTCATCGGCAGCCGCAGGACACAGGTTTGACATGGATAATTTCAGCGACTTGCTTGCGGCCGACGCCGTTTCCTCAGCAGTCAACATTTCCAACAAGAAGCAGCTTTTCCAGAAGCTGGGGCAGCTTGCGGCCGACGCCTACGGGCTTGACGCGACCGAGGTGATCGAGCGCATCACCGAGCGCGAGCGGCTCGGCTCGACGGGTTTTGGCGGGGGCATCGCGATTCCCCACGCCAAGCTGGACAGTCTCGACAAGGTGCATGGCGCCGTGATCCTGCTGAGTGAGCCGCTTCCGTTCGACGCGATCGACGATGCGCCGGTCGATGTCGTGTTCATGCTGCTCTCGCCGACGGATAGCGGCGCCGAGCATCTCAAGACGCTGGCGCGCGTCTCACGGCTGCTGCGCAATGAGCGCGCCCTCGCCCGCATTCGCGGCGTCGGCTCGGATGCTGCGCTCTATGCCCTGCTCGCGGGTGGGGAGACGCGTGACGCCGCCTGAGCGCGCCGCGCCCTCTGGCGAAACCGCGCATTTCCGGGCGCTGGAACGGCTCTACGATTCGGCGCCGATCAATCGCCTGTTCCCCTCGCGGCTGGAAATTCCCGCCCCGGGCGAATCGCGCATCCGGTTCGAGGTGGACCCGGCGCATTTCCATGCCGCCGGCGCCAGCCACGGCACACTCTACTTCAAGATGATGGACGATGCGGCCTTCTACGCCGCCAACAGCCTGGTGAGCGACCGCTTCCTGCTGACCACCGCCTTCAACCTGCTGTTCACCAAGCCGCTGCGGGCCGGGCCGGTGATCGCCGAGGGCCGCTGGCTGAGCGGCAAGCGGCGTGTTTACGTTGCCGAGGCGCGGCTGGTCGATGGCGATGGCGAGGAAGTCGGGCGCGGCACCGGCACCTTCATGCGCTCGACGATTCCGCTGACCAGCCTGCCCGGCTATGCCGGGGCGAGGGAATGAGCGCCCGGCTGACCAGCCAGATGCTGGTCGGCGCGCTGGTCCGTCGCGCCCAGGTGGCTGGCGGCAGCGCCATGGTGCTCCACAAGGGTGAGCCGGTGAGTGGCACGATCGTGGTGCAACTGCTTGATCGCGGGGTGAATCTGGGCCTGTTCGAGCGCATTTCGAGCCTGTCGGGCGGGCTGGACCTGTTCCCCTGCGGCCCCGCGCCAGACCGCCCGGATACCGACTTTTCCCAGTATATTGAGCGCCGGACAATGACCGACCCCGATATATGGTTCATCGAACTGGATACCGTATCGGGACAACAACTCGCCGCCGAAATCCTTTGCGCGGGTTGACAGTAATGTTTCAGAAAGCAATTAGCCCCCAACCCGCGCAGGTTGCACAAGGGGTCACGGGGGCCCACTGAGCAAACACGCAGACGGGGGGCGGACCGCATTCCGCTGGCGGCATGGCTCTCATGCAACCGGGATATGCGTCAGCCGACCCACCGCATAGTTCTGAGAGTAAATGCGTCATTCGTTCCTGGTCGCCGGTGTGGCGGCTGTTGGACTGTTGTCGTCCACCCTGGCGCTGGCCAGCGTGAGCGAAGAGTCCGCCAATCTTCTGAAAACGCCTTTTGAGGCTCCCGCTGTTGTCGCTGACGAGGTCGCAACGCCCGTGACGGTCGAGCCGGATTCCGAAATTTCCCCCACCACCGCACAGCTTGTCGATGAGGATGACGCGGACGCCGCGCCCACGGCAGCAACCTTGGCCGAGCTGGTGCAGACGTGGGATGTCGATGACGCGGCGGACATGGATGCCGAGACGCGTTGCCTCGCCACCACCGTCTTCTACGAATCGCGCAGTGAGAGCCTTGCCGGCCAGCTTGCCGTGGCGAACGTCGTGCTCCAGCGCGCCAAGTCCGGCCGTTTCCCCAGCAGCCTGTGCGGCGTCGTGACCCAGCCGGGCCAGTTCAGCTTCGTGCGGGGCGGACGCTTGCCGCAGGCGCCGACCAACACGCGCCAGTGGCGCACCGCTGCCGCCATTGCCGAGATCGCGCAGGAAGACAGCTGGGCGAATCCGGCCGAGGGCGCGCTCTTTTTCCATGCCACGCGCGTCTCACCGGGCTGGAACCGGCCGCGCGTCACGCGCATCGGCGGGCATATCTTCTATCGCTGATCCGCTTTGCGGGGCGCGGCCTGGCCGTGTCCCCGCTTGCCGTTGTTCATGACTTGTTCTAGGCATAAGCAATGGATTCACCCTTGCCCGACTCTGCCATGGCACTGGCCCTGCCGCTGCTGGATGGCACCGCCTCCGCGGTGACGCGCGGCGTGCTGCGCCTGTTCGCGCGGCATGATATTTTCGGCGTGTCGGAAGTGCCGCTGCCCAATGGCCGCCGGCTGGACATCATGGCTGTCGACGCGCGCGGCGCGATTATCGCGGTCGAGATCAAGTGCAGCCGCGCGGACCTGCTCGGCGATGGCAAGTGGCCGGATTATTTCGACTATTGCGACCGCTATTTCTGGGCCGTCCCCGCCGGTTTCGATCTTACGCTGTTCGAGGGAGAGGCGCTCTGGCCCGCGCGCACCGGCCTGATCGTCGCGGATCAATATGATGCGGAGATTCTCCGCCCGGCGCCGAGCGAACCGCTCCCCGCCGCGCGCCGCAAGGCCGAGGTGCAGCGCCTCGCCCGCCGCGCCGCGCGCCGCCTCGCCCAGCTGAGCGACCCCGATGGCCGGCTATTGTGGGGCGGTGAAGGATAAGGGCCGAGGCTGATCTCGACGACAAGGCGGCAGTGCCGGAGCACGACGGGGGACAACCCGAATCAGACGCACTTTACGTCCGCTGCCAGATTCCCTTGCCGGGCAGATGATCGCGGCCGTGCGGGGCGGTCAGGTCGACGATGGGGCCGATCGGGACGATGCCGCCGGGGTTGACGTTGCTCAATCGCCAGTAGTTGGACTTGATCCGCTCCAGCTCCACCGTCGCGGCGATGCCGGGCCATTGATACAGCTCGCGCAGATAGCCGGAGAGCGCGGGATAGTCCGCGATGCGCCGTAGATTGCATTTGAACGCGCCGTAATAGCCGATATCGAAGCGCACCAGGGTCACGAACAGCCGCCAGTCCGCCTCGGTGCAATAGTCACCGGCGAGATAGCGGCTGCCGGCGAGATGCGCGTCGATCCGGTCGAGCGTTTCGAACAGGCCACGCGCCGCCTCCTCATAGGCGGCCTGCGCGGTGGCGAAACCGGCGCGATAGACGCCATTGTTGACGCTCGGGTAAATGAGCGCGTTCCACCGGTCGATCTCGGCGCGCAGCGGCTCCGGGTAGAGATCGAGCCGGTTGCCGGTGAGGCCATCGAATGCGGTGTTGAACATGCGGATGATCTCGGAGGATTCGTTATTGACGATCTTCCGCTGTGCCTTGTCCCACAGCACAGGCACCGTGACCTTGCCGGTATAGTGCGGCACGCTCTCGCCATAGAGGCGGTGGAGCGGCCAGCCGCCCGGCTCCGGCCCGTCCGCGCTCTCGGCAAAGGTCCAGCCTTCCGCGCCGAGATCGTCCACCGCGACGGAGACGGAGATTACATTCTCCAGCCCCTTGAGCGCGCGGACGGCCAGCGTGCGGCCCGCCCATGGGCAACCCCAGGCGACCCAGAGATGATAGCGCCCCGCCTCTGCCGGGAAGGGTGCGGCTGGATCGGGCGAGACGGCGTTGCGGAACAGGCTGTCCATGCGGACGAAACGCCCGTCCTTGATCTCCTCGGCCGCCGGCAGCGTATCGACCCAGCGCCCGTCCACCATGCCTGCCATGTCGCCTGCTCCTTGTTCCGATCACGATCAAAGCCGCGATTAGACAGCAGCGTGCGGCCTATGTCGAGCGGAGAGGGGATTGCGCGCCCTCCGCCTTAGCGCGCTGCCCGCTTCGCGTTGAAGCTGAAGGTCACGGTGACAGCGTCCTTGATGTCGTCGGTCGAGGCCCATTGGCCCGAGCCGACGCCGAACGCTGTGCGGCTGAGCGTGGCAGACCCGGCCGCCTTGGCATCATCCCCCTTGATGTCGAGCGTGAAATCGAGCGTCAGCGGCTTGCTCTGCCCGTGGAAGGTGAGGGTGCCGGCCGCGCGATAGGCGTTGCCGTCGCGATGGGTGATGCGGCTGGAGCGGAAGCGCGCGCGGGGATGCGTGGCGACATCGAAGAAGCTGTCGCTGGTGAGCATATTGTCGCGATCGCTGTCGGCGCTGTCCACCGAGGCGAGATCAATGGTGACGCTGATCGACGAGCCGGGCAGATCTTCCGGGTCGAAGACGATATCGGCATCCCAGCGCTTGAAGCCGCCCTCGACGGGCGTGCCGGAATAATCTGCGCGGAAGCCGAGCTTGCCGCCGGACTGCACGCGCCATGGCGTTGCGGCGGGGGCTGTTTCCTCCGCCTTCGCTTCGGCCGGCTTTTCCTCCGCCGCATTGACCACGTTGGCCGGCGTGGGAAGCGCGGCGGCGGCATTGTCCAGCGCGTCCTCGGCGCTGTTCTCCATCGCCACGGTCACCTCCATCTGCGGTGCGACGCGCGGCGGCGGGGCGGGAAAGGGCCAGAGCTTGGCGGCGGCAAGCGCGGCGGCTCCGCCGAGCAGCGCGACGATGGCCCCGATGGTGAGGCCGCGCCGGCTGGTGACAGTGCGCGGCATCATCCGCCCGACCACATCGTCGCGCAGCATGTGATGGCGCAGCGCCCCGGCGACATGCAGCACCACCAGCCCGACGAACAGCCACGCGATGAGCATGTGCGCCGTTTCCGCCGGCTTGTTCCATGCCTGCCCCAGCGGCAGATGTGGCCACGGCACCCTGTTGAACAACAGCGTCTGCACCCGCACGGTGGCGGTGGAGACGACGATCCAGCCGGTGATCGGCCCGCCGATCATCACGACATAGAGCAGCGCGTGCGTCGCCCCGGCGAGAAAGGACAAAGCGGGGCTGGCCGGTACGGGCGCGGGGCGCGGCGTCGCGAGCCGGATGCCGAGCCGCGCCAGGCTGAGCAGCAGGATGAGGATGCCGACCGACTTGTGCAGCTGGAAGGCGATGAACTGCGGCACATTGGCGAGCGTATCCATCCGCCAGCCGAGCGACAGCTGGAACAGCAGCAGGGCGGCAAGCACCCAGTGCAGGAGGATGGCGGCGCTGGAATAGCGGGCGGGCGGCGGGGCGGATGCGCTCATAATGGCCTGTTCGTCTCCTCTGCGGGGGCGACGGCATTGATCCTGCGTCTGCTCCCCGGTCTGCTGCGTTGCCAGCGCCGCGCGCGCTTGGCAAGCACCGCCGGCTGGCGGAGTCCCCGTGCGCGCGGCGGCCCGGGGCGCGGACCGGGTGGACGCTGGTGGAGCGGAGACGGGGCAAGGTCGGTCAGAATGGCGACCGCGCGGGGCAATTCACCCCACATGTGCCATATTGACACGGCCGGGACGTTTTCTTCTTGCGAATCGAACGCACTAAGCCGTAAAATGAATGTGGGTCTTCAAAACATGATGTGGGAATCGGAACAATGCGGCTTCGCCGTAGCGTTTCGTTTGTGGGAGAGGATGCCGTGCTGGAGGGGAATTCAGTGCTGGGCGACCATGCCCTGCATGAACCGCTGATCGTGAGGCGGTTCGATCCGGTCCCCGGTGGCGAGGGCCGGGACGCCAGGCTTGCCAAATTGCTGGACCTTGCCGGAGCGCTGGATGTCGCGACCGGCGCATGGCTGTCTCCGGTCACGGGGCAGGGCGCGGTCGGCCTGCCGCTGGCGATGATCGGCCATCTGCATTGGGCGGAAGTGGAGCGGACGATCACTGCCGCCAATGCCATTCCCGGCCTGTTCGCCAGCATGCCGGTTCCACTGTCCGCCCCCTGCGTGCACGAGCATCTTGTCTGCGCGATCGGCGACCGATCGAGCGGGCGGGCCGCCTTGTTCCTGCGCCCGCGCCCCTGGCATGCTTCGGTCCGCACGCAACTGGGCGAGGCGATCGAGCGGATCCGCCAACTCGTGCACATGGCGTGGATCATCCACAATGAGATGACCGACGGGATGGCGCCGCCCGGCGCGACGGTGGAGGCGCAACCCGCGGAACTGCTGGCCGAGCAATGCCCCTTCGGCATGCTGGTGCTCGATATCGACCAGCATGTCCATCTGGCCAACGCCCCGGCGCGGCTGCTCATCGCGGATGCGGAGATTGCCGGCATGATCGGCGGGCGCATGGTGCTGACCCATTCCGACGACGCCATCCGCTTTCAGGTCGCCCTGCGCGCCGTGCTGGCCCATGATGATGGCGCCAGCCGTCAATCCATCGCCATCACCGGCAAGGATGGCGCGCCGCTGCTCGTTTCCATCTCCCGCCTGTCGGACAATGCCGGAGATGCGCAGGCCTGCGTCATCATCACCAGGCCCACCGCCGCGCCGGAGCCGGACATCCACCCGCTCGCCGAGCATTTCAACCTCACCCCGGTCGAGGCGCGCGTGGTTTGCCAGCTCGCCAGGGGGCTGAGCGTGCAGGATGCCGCGCATAGCCTGCAGCTCAAGGTGCAGACGGTGCGTACCTATCTCAAGCAGATCTTCCAGAAGACCGGCACGCACCGACAGGTCGAGCTGATGCAGCTCATGCAGAACGGCATGTTGCCGAGCCTTTACTGAGCCGGCTTGTCGCCCTCACCCAGCTGCGCCTCGCCAATCGGCATGGGGCGGCGATGACGCGCGCCCGGTCCACGGGGCTTCTGCTCGATCCACCCCCATTTGAGAGGGCACCGACCCCCATTTGCTGCAACGAATTGCCCCAATTGGCCATGGTGGATTCCGGCCCTTTTCAACACTCTCCCATGGCCGCGTCTCGGCGCGGGAAGCGGGGCTGACGACGTCGTGGCCCCCATGAAACGTGGGAGACCTCATTATGAAAATGCTTCTTGCAACCACGGCCGTTGCCTTCGCCCTTGCGGCTATGCCGGCCGCCGCGCTGGCCCAGGATGCCGGGTCCATCGGTGGCGCCGCCGCCAATGGGGGCGGCACCGCGGCCAATGTCGACGATAGCGGCAATAGCGCGACCGACAGCTTCAACCGCGCCAGCTCCAACAGCACGAACACCAGCGTGGCGGATTCGGGCAATACGAGCGTGGCCGATTCCGGCAATCGCACCAGCAACACGAGCGTTGCCGACACCGGCAATACCGCGGTGAGCGTGGCGGATTCGGGCAACAGCACCGAGAACACCACGGTCAATTCGGATCGGTCGCGCACGAGCAACACAAGCACCAACACCAGCGTGGCGGATTCGGGCAACACCAGCGTGGCCGATTCCGGCAACCGGACCGAGAACACAACCGTGAACTCGGATCGGTCCCGCAATACGAGCGTGGCGGACTCCGGCAACAGCACCACCAATGTCGACCGGTCGCGCACGACCAACACCAGCATCGCCGACTCGGGCAACAGCACCGAGAACACCACGGTGAATTCGGACAGGTCGCGCACGACCAATACGAGCGTCGCCGATTCGGGGAACACCAATGTCGCCGATTCCGGCAATACCGCGGTGAGCGTGGCAGATTCGGGCAACCGCACGGACAACAACACGGTCAACACCAACTATGATCGGTCGCGGACCACCAATACCACGGTGAACTCGGACCGGTCGCGCACGACCAACACGACCACGAACACCAGCGTGGCGGATTCGGGCAACACCAGCGTCGCCGATTCCGGCAATAGTGCGGTGAGCGTGGCGGACTCCGGCAACCGGACCGAGAACACGACCAACAACATCGACAACTCGCGCAACAGCAGCGTGGCCGACTCCGGCAACACGGCGGTGAGCGTGGCGGATTCGGGCAATGACAGCTCGAACCGGTCGGTCAATATCGCCGATACCGGCAATGACAGCTCGGATCATTCGGTCGATCTCGCGGTCACGCAATCGGGCAACAATGCCCAGGCGCAAACCTCCAACTGGTTCGGCAATGGCGCGCAGGTCGCGACCAGCACGCTGGCCAGCTATGTGACCGGCGTGACCGTGACCAACGCCTCGGCGCTGAGCGCGACCACGGCCGACAACCGGCTGACCAACTCCGGCAGCGCCTTCCAGAACTTCGCCGGTCTGCAAGCGCTCAACCAGAACACCGGCACGGGAGCCTCGCAAAATGCGTCGGTTTCCACGTCCGTGTCCACGGGTGACGTGTCGTTCTGACTCTGAATCCCACCTGAGCGATACGGGAGCCGACGCGTCGTCCACATTCCCCCGGATGGCGCGCCGGCTTCCCGCCTCGCACCGGCTGACGGTGCGGGTGATGACCCAGTGAAGGACAAGCACCATGCCCAGGATCATCAAGGGCGCACCATGCACGGCCCTCGCCTGCCTGCTGGCCGGATCGGCCATCGCGGCTCCGGCGGCAGCGCAATCCCCCGCGGATACCGGCGCCCCCGGAGCGCAGGCCGATACGCCACCCGCCATGCTGTTCACGCAGGCGCCGATCTCCGAAGCGGAGCTGGCCGCGACCACCGGCCGCGAAAAGAGCGACTGGATGAGCGCCTCCGCCAGCAACAATGCCGTGGTGAGCGGCAATCAGGTCGGTGACAACAATGTCACCGGCAACGTTAACGTGACCGATTCGGCGTTCCAGAACGTCAGCGGCATCTCGATGGTGAATTTCAACACCGGCAACAACAGCTCGATCAACGCCGCGATGAGCGTCAACCTGCACATCACTTACGCGCCGCCGGCCGCCCCGTGATGACCGGCTCGGCGCCCCTCGACCGCCCCCGCGCGCGCCGATTCGCGCCGGGGGGAGCGCTGGCCGCGGCGCTGGCGGGGCTATGGGCCGCCGCAACGCTCAGCAGCCCGGCACAGGCCGAGCCGCACAGCAGCTTCATCATCCCCACCATGCCGGGCAACGGCTTCCGCGTCGATATGGGCACGATGCTCGACCGGCGCTTCTATTCGGTCATCCGCCAGCGCTACGATTATAGTTGCGGCTCGGCCGCGCTCGCCACGCTGATGCGCTATCATTACGGCATCACCGTCGATGAGGAGGCGACCTTCTCCGGCATGTGGGAGCAGGGCGACCAGGAGGCGATCCGCAAGAGCGGCTTCTCGCTGCTCGACATGAAGCGCTATCTGGCCGCGCACGGGCTGGAGACGCAGGGCTTCCGCGTGACGCTGGACCAGATCGCCCAGACCGGCGTGCCCGGCATCGCGCTCACCGTGACCAAGGGCTATCATCATTTCGTCGTCATCAAGGGCGTGAGCGAACAGGGTGTTCTCGTCGGCGACCCTTCACGCGGCCTGATCCGCTATTCGCGCGACGAGTTCGGCAAGCTGTGGGACGGCCTTTATTTCGTGATCACCAGCGCGCGCGAGGTGGGGCAAGCCTCGTTCAACCGGCCCGCGCAATGGGCGGTCGTCGGCAATGTGCCGCTCACCGGCCCGCAATCGCGCCCGCCCGAGAGCGAGGCGGTGCGCATCGGCACCACGGCGCCGTTCCTTGGGGAGCTTTGAGCCATGCGCCTGACCCATAGCCTGCTCGCCTTGATGATGGGTCCGGCGCTCGTCTCCGCCGGTCCGCCCTTGTTCGACAGCGCGCCGCTGAGCGATGCGGAGCTGGGCCAGGCGCGCGGCGGATTCGAGTTGCCCGGCGGCATCAAGGTCGATTTCGGCGTCATCATGCGCACCAGCGTGAACGGCGCGGCCATATTGGAAACGACGCTGCGGGTGATCGGCGACACGGTGCAGGCGAGCGTGCAGACCGCCGTGGGCGGGCAGGTCGCCATCGCCGGCAACACCTCCGCGCAGGCGGGCAACGGTCAGGCGAGCGCCTCGGCGGGGGGCGCATCCGCGCAGGCGGGGGTGGACGCCGGCGAGGCTATCGCTTCCGCCGGATCGACCAGCGCGCAGGCGGCGCAGGATAATGGCGCGCTTGCCGTGGCGGGCAACAGCGCTGCCCAGGCCGCGCAAGGCGCCGGCGGCCTCGCCACCGTGCACGATAGCGCCGCGCAGGCCGCACCGGGCAGCGCATCTGCCACCGCCGGGACCGTCGCCGCCAGCGGTGCGCAAGGTGCGGGGCTGGATGTGACGGTCGGCACGCTCCATGCCGCTGCCGATCAGAGCGGCGCGCAGATCAAGGCTCCGGCGATCAGCGCAAGCGCATCGACGGAGGGCGGCGGCACGCTGACGCTGAGCGGCACCGCTCCAGCACCGCTCAGCAAGGCCGTGGAGGTGGCGACTCAGGCTGCGGCCGCGACACAGGCGGGCAAGGCGCCCCCGGCGGCCGCCATCGCCAGTTCCGGGGCCAATCCGGGCACCAGTTCCTCGCCGAAAACCGCCAGCACGAGCGCGCAGGCGCCCAGCACCGTGGTCGCCACCAGCGATCTCGGTCTCAGCGCTACCACGCAGATGGACCAGCTTCTCGTCCGCCATGAAATCGGCCGGCAGATTTCCTCGCTGATCGTCAACACCGGCAATGATCGGGCGATCGACAGTCAGCTCCTCATCAATCTGCATCTCGACAATGCCCAGCCGCTCGCGCTGGGATCGGCCGGCTTCCGCGTTCAGTCGCTGGGACTGGATGCTGCAATCTGGCGCGCCACAGGGGGATAGAATGACAGATGGTTCCGGTTTCTGGCGCGGGCCTGCCCTGGCCCTCGTCCTCGTCGGCCTCTCGCTCCCGGCCATGGCGCAGGCGCAGGGCGCGCCGGCCGACACGCGCAGCGATGTGGACGCGCTGCGGGCGGACCTGGCTGAAGCGCGCGCGCAACTCGCCGAGCAGGCCCGTCAGATCGCCGCTCAGCAACGCCGCATGGACCAGATGGAGCAGCGGCTGACCGGACTCGCCCAGGCGCCCGCAACGCCGGCCCCCGGCGCTCCGGGAGCGGCCGCGCCCACCGCTGTCGCCAGCGCCGCGCCGGCGGGCGGGGCGATGCAGGTCGGCCAGCCGCCGGCCGATGCCGACCGCGCGCCGACGGTGGCGGTGCTCGACCAGCAAGGCAGCGTCGTCACCCGGCGAGGCCAGCTGATCGGCGAACTCGGCCTCGATTACACCCGCTCGGACCGCAACCGCGCGATCTTCCGCGGGGTCGAGCTGATCGACACGGTGCTGGTCGGCGTGTTCGACATCAACGAGAGCCGGCAGGACATCATCACCGGCTCCGGCGCGCTGCGCTACGGGGTGAGCGACCGCTTCGAGATCGGCGCGCGCGTGCCGTTCATCTACCGCGCCGACAAGCTGGTGACGGCGCCGATCGCCGGCAGCTCCAGCAATGACGCCGCGCAGACGATCGACAATAGCGTCAACGGCTCCGGCATCGGCGACATAGAGCTGACCGCGCGCTACCAGCTCAACAATGGCGGGCGCAACGTGCCATTCCTGATCGCCAACCTGCAGGCGACCATCCCGACCGGGCGCGATCCCTTCTCGGTGCGCCGCAACGCGCTTGGCGTCGCCCGCCAGATCGCCACCGGCGCGGGCTTCTGGGGCATCAGCCCGAGCATCACCGCGATCCTGCCCAGCGAGCCGGCGGTGCTGTTCGGCACGCTCGGCTATACGTTCAATCTCGGCGAAGACGTGAACACCCGCATCCCGCCGGTGCAGATCGACCGGGTCGAGCCGGGCGACCAGATCAACATCTCGGCCGGCATCGGGCTGGCGCTCAATGAACGGACCTCGCTGAATTTCGGCTATAATCATGCCTGGTCGTTCGGCACACGGACGACCACGCGCGTGCTTGACGAGCGCACCAGCGAACCGACCGGCGCGGCGATCACCACACGCTCGCGCGATCTCCAGATCGGCCGCTTCCTGTTCGGCGTCAGCCACCGCTTCAGCGACGCGATCCAGCTCAACTGGACGGTGGAAGTGGGCGCGACCGAGGATGCGCCCGACGTGCGGACCTCGCTGCGGCTGCCATTCACCTTCTAGCTGGATACAGGCGACCATCGATCACTGGGCCTGACCCGACCGGGCCAGAGTCCGGGTGCTCCCTTCCCTTCAGCCACCATGGCGGCCCCGGATGCCGATTGATCGGGAAATCCGATCAAAATGGCGTAATATTGTTGCGAAGGTTCTGAAGGTTACCCCTCTGGGCCGGAAATATTGGCATCCGGTGAGTGAGGAAACCGATCAACCAGTCGTATGAGAAAGAGCCATATCGTGAGCCACGGTCGCATGGTCCGGCCCCTGTAGGACAGGGGAATGGCCCGGTGAACGGTGCCCCGTCTGCGCGAGAGCCAGTCTCGCCTTGGCGGGCCGCCTCCCTGAGGAAGCATGGGCGCATGGTTGAGGTGGGCGCGCTCGCGGGCGAATCGGCTTTCAGGTCCGGTCGCACCGGAGACGCGGGCGGATCAGCTGGGCAAGGTCAGTCCGCGTCGTCGCCATAATAGAGTTCGCCGATGCGGATTTCCTCGCGGCCCTGGCTGACGCGATGGGCATTGGTATCGCGCAGCGAGAAGACGCAGCCGCAATATTCCTGCTGGTAGAAATGCTCGCGCTTGCTGATCTCGATCATCCGCGCCGCGCCGCCGCCCTTGCGCCAGTTGAACGTCCAGTAAGTGAGGTCCGGATAATGCGCCGCCGCGCGCTCGCCGCAATCATTGATCTGCGCCATGTTCTTCCAGCGCGAGATACCGAGCGAGCTGGTGATGACCGGGAAGCCATGCTCATGCGCATAGAGGGCGGTGCGCTCGAAGCGCATGTCGAAGCACATGGTGCAGCGCGTGCCGCGCTCCGGCTCCCACTCCATGCCGCGCGCGCGCCTGAACCAGTTCACCGTATCGTAGTCCGCGTCCACAAACGGGATATCGTGCTTCTCGGCGAAGCGGATATTCTCCTCCTTGCGGAGCAGATATTCCTCCTTGGGGTGGATGTTCGGATTGTAGAAGAAGATGGTGTAGTCGACACCGCTGGCGGTCATCGCTTCCATCACCTCGCCCGAGCAGGGCGCGCAGCAGCTATGCAGCAACACCTTGGTCTCGCCACCAGGCGGTGTCAGGATCGGGCGCTCATAATCGGTCATCGCACATCCTTTGAAACGTCTCGCGGGCCAATCGGTGCCGCGCGGCCCTCATGATCGACGGCGACCATGGTGAAGCTGGCCGTCGCCGCGTGGCGGCGCGCGCCGGTCAGCAGATGCTCGGCCCACAGCTCCACGCCGACCATCACAGACCTGCGCCCGGCCATGCGGACCTGCGCGATCAGCTCGGTCATCTCGCCTTCGCCAATGGGGGCCTTGAAGTCAATCCGGTCCGATGCGGCCATGACGATCGCCGAGCGGGCATGGCGCGTCGCCGCGATGAACGCCGCCTTGCCCATCATCTTCAGCGCATCGCCGCCGTAGAGCGTGCCATAATGGTTGGTCTGCGGGGGGAAGACCATGTCCACCATGCGCAGCCGGCCGTCCGACGCGCATGGCGGGGAGGCCGTGAGCGGCGGCAGCGGCAGGCGCGCGGCGGCCCCGCTGACCGCGACAAGCGTGAAGCGCCCGCGCGTGCAGCGCCGCCGCTCGCCGCTGACCAGCGCCTCGGCGACCAGCTCCACCTCGACATCGAGCGAGCGCGACCCGACCCGCACCACCCGGCCCGTCGCCTCGATCATCTCACCCGCGCGCGCCGGCGCCTCGAAGTCGATCCGGTCCGAACAGGCGGTGACGAAGGGCACCCGCCCATGGCGCGAGGCGGCGAGGAAGGCGACCTTGTCCATATGCGCCAGCGCCGCGCCGCCGAACAATGTGCCATGATGGTTGGTATCGCCGGGGAACACCATGTCGATAAGCTGCACCGGCGGACCGGCCATGGTCGTGGGCATCTCCGTCTGATCGTCGCTGGTCATCATCTTGCCTGTCCAATATGGGCGGGAGGCATGGGCAGACGCCGGCAGGCCCGGCGCCCCGTGGCGTCGTTCCCCGCACAAGCCGCCTGACCGGACACCCCGCCGGAGGTCGCTATCGCGTCGCAGGCAGGTCTCCTGGCTCACGGGTCAATGCCGGCGGTCTGGCCTTCCCGGCGGACAAGCCCGCCAGTGGCGCCGATCGACCGTCCGCTCGCCGCTTACAGTTGCGGGGGCAGCGCCGGCCTTGCACCGGCTTCCCATCTTCGCTCCGGCGCGCCTGACAGTGGCCGGAGAACCTGGACGGGGCAGAGCGTTGCAGCCGAGATGGCCGGCGTCAAGCGCGGCGGTGCTGCGGGGGCTTTCCTCCATCGCCCGTCGTGGGATGGCGCCTCGGCATGGCGTCCGGGATGGTTCGCTGCCGACGCCGGGGCTACTGCCTTCGCAGGAGCACTGTTCCCACCATTCTCATCTCGCAGACCGGCATCTGCATGTCCAAACGAAGAGGCCCTTCCCGTCATCACGGGAAGGGCCTCTTCGTTCAGGCTGGAGCGTGGGTCAGGTCGTCAGATTAATTCGTCCGACCTGACCCACGCTCCGTGCACTCAAATCACTCGGCGCGCTGCGGGGCTGCCGGCGGCGGCCCGTCGGGCGCGACGGCCGGGTCGCGATCGAACGGCATGGCGAAACGCTCGCGCGAATCGACTTCATTCTCAGGCACTTGGCCAGCCGCACGGGCAGCGCGGTGCGCGCGCGAGGCGGTGATATAGTTGCGAAGCTGCACATTGCCTTCATGGCAGGCATATTCGAAGAACTCGTAGCTATCGTCCCGCGACCATTCGATGCGGGTGGTCCACGGCTGGGTGAACACGTCCGGGTCCGAATAGGTCAGCTCGTGGACGATGCTGTTCGGGCCGGTCATCGTCAGCCGCTCGACCGTCTTGGCCTTGGTGCTGGTGGGAATGGTGTTGAATGGCGGCACGGCCTGCGTCGCCATGTTGAGCGGCGAGGCGGCACGCTTGTTGAGATCATGCGTCACGCTGTCGCCGGACTTGATGTTGGTCGTCTCGATGACCAGCGTCTTGCCTTCCCAATGGCCGCGGCTGTTGCCCATCCATGCCTCGACATTGCCGGGCCAATGCGGCCGGTTATCGAGCGGGATGACCCGCGTGCCGAGCATTTCGAGCGCGATCACCACATAGCCCGGCGACTGGAACACGCGGATGCCGTTATTGTAGCGGAACGGATACATGGATGCCGGATAGCCGCGCGAGACGCACCGGTCCCAGCTGTCGAAATCGGATGGGTCGTCATATTCCTGGCCCGGCACCCAGCCGGAGCGGCCGGCCTTGTAGAGCGCCTCGCCCTGCGGGGTGAGCGGCGGGAGCTGGCCATCGGCCGGGCTGATGAGCATGGAGGTGCGGTGGCCGAACGAGGAATCCTCCACCCATTTGGCGAGGCCCTGCGTGCCTGCTGCGTTCACGCCGCGATCGTTGCTGAAATTGCCATCGGACTTCTGGGCTGCCGCCAGACGCTTGGCGAACTCGGCATCCGTCACCCAGACGCGGTTGCCATACGCCTTGGGCCGCTGGAACAGGATGCGCGCGGCGTTGATGTTCTCGATCGGCCAGGTGCCGCGGAAGTCATAGTCGCCCCATGGCGTCTTCTTCGGCGTGTAGTCGGTCGGCACGGGGGGAACCACGGTGAGGTCGGCGGGCCTCTGCTGGGCGAGCGCGCTGGGCGCGCCAGCAAGAATGAAGACGACGGCGGCGGCGGAGGCCGCGGTGATTATGCGAGCGGTGAGACCGTGATGCCTCATTGAGTTGGGCTCCTTTCCCCTGATTATTCTCGCGAAGTTGTCTATATCCATTTCTAGGGCCAGACCAGCGCTTTCGTCCGCCGATCGACCATGAGCCGCCAATGGCGGGCGAATGTGGCAACGATGCCGCGCCCGGCCGGGGCCGGCCGGCTAGATTTCGCGCAAGGCCTGCTGGGCGAAGCGCCGGAACTCGGCAAGCCTTTCCGCCGCCGTGTCCAGCCCATAGATCGGGCTGCGCGGATGCTCGTCCGACCGGGCCGAACGGGGCGGAATATCGAGCGCAGCCGCGGTGACGAAGCGGATACGCCACGCCAGCGCGGCGTCCTCCACCCGGCCCAGCGACCGGGCGAGCGCCAGGCTGACCCGCTTCACGCCGCTGGCGAATTGCGCCCAGATCTCTTCATGAACGGCCCGATCCCCCCGCGCGTAGATTTCGTCGAGCACGATGATCGCCCGGCGCTCGCCGGACATGGCCGCCGGCACCCACAGGGGCAGCACCAGCGCATCCACGGCGGAGACAAAGTCCGGCACGGGCCGTGTCTCCAGCGCATCGAGCAGCGCGTCGCGCGCATCGCGAATCTGGATGGCGTTGAGCCGCGCCAACTCGCGCAGCAGCCCCGCGACATCCTCGAAATAATAGCGGATCAGCGCCGAATTGACCGCCGCCTCGCTGGCGATACGGCGCACGCTCAGGGCGAGGACGCCCTCACGCACGACCAGCGTTTCCGCTGCGACCAGCAGGCGCTGCCGGGTCTGCACGGCGGGCTGCGAACGCGGGGGTCTTGCTGCCATGGCCAGCCTCCTAACAGCCCGTTTCGCTCGATGAAAGGTGGCATGACGCCGCACCTTGACCGGCTTCCCGGATGAATTTACACAATTGTGTAAATCATGACAGTGGGGAAAATTCCGTGGCTCAGCTTCCGCCAGGATTGAAGGCTTCCGTCTTTGCCGATGCGGTGAAAGCCATGCAGGCGGCGGTCGGTGCGGAGTGGGTCTTCACCTCCGATGACGACGTGGCGCTCTACCGCGATGCTTATTCGCTGTTCCACGATGAGCCGGAGGAGCGGGTGGCATCGGCGGCGGTGGCCCCCAGATCGGTGGAGGAGGTGCAGGCGATCGTGCGCATCTGCAATGCGCGCGGCATCCCGCTCTACCCGATCTCGACCGGGCGGAACCTCGGCTATGGCGGCTCGGCGCCGGTCTATTCCGGCAGCGTGGTGCTCGACCTCAAGCGCATGAACCGCGTGCTGGAGGTCAATGAGGGCAATGCCTCCTGCCTCGTCGAGCCGGGCGTTTCCTATTTCGACATGTACAAGCATCTCCAGGCCACCGGCTCGAAGCTGTGGCTGGACGTGCCCGATCCCGGCTGGGGCAGCATGATCGGCAATGCGCTGGATTCCGGCGGCGGCTATACGGCAGCGCCCTATCGCGGCCATTTCGAGGCGCAATGCGGCATCGAGGCGGTGCTGGCGGATGGCGAGGTGCTACGCACCGGCATGGGGGCCATGCCCGGCTCGGAAACCTGGCAACAATATCGCATGGGCATCGGCCCCTGCCTGGACGGTCTCTTCCGCCAAAGCTCGCTGGGCATCGTCACCAAGATGGGCTTCTGGCTCTTCCCGCAGCCCGAGGCCTTTATGAGCTGCTCGGTCGACCTGTTCCGCTTTGCCGACATCGAGCCGTTGATCGACCTCGTCAACGAGCTGGAATATGGCAATATCTTCAATGGTATGCCTTCCGTCGGCTCGCCGGTGATGACACGCGGCAACGCCATGATGTTCCAGGAGATCCCGCCCGAGGCGGAGATGGACAGGTTGGTGCGCGAGACGGGGCTGCCCGCGTGGCGCTTCTCCGTCTCCTTCTATGGGCCGGAGAAGGTGATCCGCGCCCAGTGGGACTATGTGCGCGAGCGCTTCGGCAAGGCCTTCGAAGGCGCGCAGTTCCACGAGAACCAGTTCGTCAAGCTGCCGCTCGACGCCGCCGCGATGGAGAAGGTGGCGAAGGCGCGGTTCGGCATCCCCAGCCTGGAGATTTTCGCTGTCGGTTCGCGCAGCCCGAAAAACCCCGAGCCGAGCGCGGGACATATCTGGTTTTCCGCGGTCATCCCCCGCAGCGGCAAGGGCTATGTGCAGGCCAACCGGGTGATGCGGCAGGAATGCGCGCGGCTGGACATTCCCCTGTTCATGTTCAGCCCGGCCGTGACCTGCTGGACGCGCTCCTTCGTGTTGTTCGCCGCCGTCCCCGTCTCCAACGACGTGGCGGCCAACAAGCGGCTGCGCGCATCGGTGCAGGAGGTCATCAAGGTCTGCGCTTCGCACGGCTGGGGCGAATATCGCTGCCCGCCGGCATTCCAGGATGCGGCAATGAACAGCTACAGCTTCAACAACAATATCCTGCGCCGCGTGAACGAGCGCATCAAGGACGCGCTCGACCCCAACGGCATCCTGTCGGTCGGGCGCTATGGCGTCTGGCCCAAGCGGCTGCGCGAGGGGAGGAGCGCATGAACCGCATCGTCGCTATCGCCGCCGCCGGCCTGATGCTGGCGAGCGCGCCCGCCTGGAGCGTGGAGCCGGGCAAATCCGCACCTGCGCGCGAGCAGGCCGGCAAGGTGGTGTTCGATCAATGGTGCAGCGCCTGCCACGGCCCCAATCCGCGCCTGGCCGGCACGCTGGCGCTGCAGACCAAATATGAGGGCCAGATTCCCGCCGCGCTTGAAGAGCGCACGGACCTGACGCCGGACATCGTCGCGAGCTTCGTGCGGGGCGGCGTCGCCTGGATGGCGCCCTTCCGCAAGACGGAGATTTCCGACGCCGAGCTGGCCGATCTCGGCGCCTATCTCAGCAAGACCCCGGCCCAGCGGAGGCGCAAATGATCGACCGGCGAGACCTGCTCAAGATCGGCGCGGTGGCGCCGATCGCCCTCGGCATGCCGGCCGCCTTGCGCGCCGCGACTGCTGGCGTCTCCCTCTGGGTGCGCGACACGCGCTTCCAGCGGGGCGGCCCGCTCATCCTCGCCCCCGGCACGGTGGCGCTGAACGGCGGGGACGTGACGCCGCTTTGGACCGGCACGCTCGACGATGCCTGGCGCAAGCGCGGCTTCCTCGTCGCGGGCATGACGGGGAGCGACGCCCTGTTCGTCCTGGAGCAGTTGGCCTGGCATCGCGGCCGGCGGGTGGTGGAGCGCAGCGAAGTCGCGCCGCAAGACGGCACCCGGCCGGCGCTGGTCCGCTGGCTGATCGCCCCCGTCCACGCCAGCGTGGTGGCCTGACCATGGCCATCCTCCCTCCCGACCTCTCCCCCGCCGATTTCGCGAAGGCGCTGGCCGAACTGCGCCAGGCGATCGGCACGGATTGGGTGTTCTCCAGCGAAGACGATCTCGGCCCCTATCGCGACAGCTTCTCGCCCGTGTGGGACACCGACAAGGAGCGCAAGGCGTCCGCCGCCGTCGCGCCGGCCGATGTGGCGCAGGTGCAGGCCATTGTCCGCATCGCGGGGCGCTATCGCATCCCGCTCTTCCCGATCTCGACCGGCAAGAATTTCGGCTATGGCGGCCCCTCGCCCAACGTCACCGGCAGCATCGTCCTCGATCTCAAGCGTCTCAATCAGGTGCTGGAGCTGGATGAGGCGCGCGCCTTCGCGCTGGTCGAGCCGGGCGTCTCCTATTTCGATCTGTATCGCGCCATCGAGGAAAAAGGCCTCAAGCTGATGATCGACTGCCCCGATCCCGGCTGGGGCAGCCCCATCGGCAATTCTCTGGAGCGCGGCATCGGCTATACCATGGCCGCCTTCCGCGATCATTTCGGCGCGAGCTGCGGCATGGAGGTGGTGCTGCCCAATGGCGAGCTGATGCGCACCGGCATGGGCGCGCTCCCCGGCGCAAAGACATGGCAGGAGTATAAATATGGCTTTGGCCCCGACCCGAGCGGCCTGTTCGCGCAGGGCAATTTCGGCGTCGTCACCAAGATGGGCTTCCGCCTCTACCCCCGCCCGGATTTCTACCGCACCGGCCTCATCACCGTACCGCGGCGGCGGGATTTCGTGAAGCTGGTCGAGATTTGCAACTATCTCAACGATGCCATGCTGTGCGGCGAGATCGTCTATGCCAGCCCGCTCGCCGGGCTGATGGCCAAGCCCGATTTCGCGGCGCTGGCGACCCGGGCGGGCGGCCCGAGCGATGCGGATATGGACGCGGCGGCCAGCGCCGCCGGGCTGCCGAGCTGGCAGGTCGACCTGCAGTTCTTCGGCCCCGAGGCGACGACGGCCAGCAACTGGGCCTATGCCAAGGACCGGATTCTGGCCGCCATTCCGGGCGCGAAGGCGATTGACGGTGACGCCTTCCCCCTGCCCGCTACGCCCGAGCAGATGGAGAACAAGACCCAGCCTTATCGCACCAGCATCCGCCGGCATGGCTCGCTGGGCGTGCCGAGCCTGGGCATCTGGAAGATCGTGCGCGATGACGGGCATCTGGGCTTCTTTCCGGTGCTGCCCCGCACGGGCGAGGCGGTCTTCGAGATGCAGCGGGTGATGTGCGACGCGCTGCGCGAATTCGATGGCCTGCCCAGCTTCTTCAACGCGACCACCGCGCCGCTGCACTGGCACAGCTTCGCCTTCCAGATGGTGTTCGCGCCATCCGTCCGGCGTAATGACCCGGCGCATAACGCCATGACCGACCGGGCGATGCACAAGGCCGTCACCGTGGCCGCCGAGCATGGCTGGGGCGATTATCGCGCCGCGCCCATCTATCAGGACGCGGTCGCCGACACCTACAGCTTCAACAACCACGCGCTGCGCCGCTTTCACGAGCAGCTGAAGGACGCGATCGACCCGGAGGGAATCATCGCGCCGGGGCGGGGCGGCATCTGGCCCAGGAGGTTCCGCAAGCCATGAGGCGTTTTCCGGGATATGCGCTCGCCGGAGGCATGGTGAGCGTCGGCGTCGCGCTGATCGCCCTCAACGGCGTGGCCGCCGCCTCCAGGCAGACGGATGCCGTCGGCCTTGCGGCAACCGGGCAGCCGATCTTCCAGCGGCAATGCGCGCCCTGCCATGGCCAGGGGCCGGGGGACGATGGCCCGCCGACCCTGCCCGGCACGGCCGCGCTCCAGCGCAAATATCAGGGGGAGCTGCCGGCGGCTCTGGAGAAGCGCAGCGACCTCACGGCGGAGACGATCCGCTTCTTCGTCCGCAACGGTTCGGGCGCCATGCCCTCGTTCCGCAAGGCGGAGTTGAGCGACGCGGATATCGACGCCATCGCCGCCTATCTCCACAAGAGCGCCCTCGCAAAATCACCGTAAAATCACTGCTCTCCGCCCGGTAGCCGCCGGCGCGGCGATGGGATGAACCATATGATGAATGGCAGGGCGAGCAACTGATCGGCAGCGCCCAGCGAGATCGCATCTGCGATACCAACATCGTCAATCTGGATGGCCGGGGAATGAATGGTGCGCCCAAGATGGGCTGACTTCCACCGAAAAGAAATGGTGCCGCTTAGGTGACTCGAACACCTGACCCTCGCATTACGAATGCGATGCTCTACCGGCTGAGCTAAAGCGGCTCCGGTGCGGGGGCCTGGAGGCGTCCCCTTGATGCAGCGGCGGCGCTTACCAGCAGCTTGCGCGTCTGGCAAGGCATACCGAACGCCCTTGCCGATTCCGCGAGGCGCCGTCCGGCGGCCGCTGCCCTTTACCCGGCTTTTACCCTTCTCCGGCACAATCGACCGACGACAATCGCGGATTGGCAGGTCATCGACATGAACAGACAGCAGCAGGATCGTGTCGAGGAGGCCGGTATGCTCGACGAGGCCATGGAGGCGCCGCCTCTCGTCCGGTTCGACGAACGGCGCATGCATATCCGCGCTTATAATTATTGGGCGTCGCTGCTCGGCGATCGCTCGCTGCCCAGCATCGAGGACCTCAACCCCTCGGAGCTGCACGATTTCGGCTCGCACAGCGTGTTGCTCGATTTCACCGGCGGCATTGAGAATCCGGCCATCGCCTTTCTCGGCAGCGCGCTCGCCGCGCAATGCGGCATCACCACACAGATCAAGCTTGCCAGCGAGATTCCGCCCCGCACCTTGCTCTCCCGGCTGACGGACCATTATCTCCAGATCGTCGCCAATGCCGCGCCGATCGGCTTTGAGGCGGAGTTCACCAACCAGCGCGGCGCCGAGATCATGTATCGCGGCATCATGATGCCCTTTTCGACCGACGATGACACGATCGACTTCGTCTATGGCGTCATCAACTGGAAGGAAGTGGCGGCCGATACGCTCTCGGACAGCATTGCCGCGGAAGTGAAGGCGGCCCCCGCCCCCGCGCTGCGCGTGGTGCCCGATGCGCCGGTCTGGGCCGATGCACCCAGCGCCCGGGACGGAGATGAGGCCTTCGCCCCGGCGGACGCGCCGATCACCGACGAAAGCGCGGACGATTCGCTCGCCGACAGCCTGGCCCGCGCTCGCGACGCTGCCGCCACCGCCACGGCAAGCGAAAGCCGCACGCGCCATGCGCTCTACCGCGCCATCGGCCTGGCTCATGCCTTCGCCCGCGCCGCCGCCGCGCGGCCGGAGGATTATGCCGCCCTGCTCGCCGACGCCGGGCTGGTCGCGCAGCCGCGCAGCCCGCTCACCGCGCTGGTCAAGCTGGTGTTCGGCGAAACCTATGACAAGACGCGGCTCGCCGAGTTCGTCTGCGCGATCGATTATGCGCTCGATCATGATATGGCGCCCGGCACGCTGGTCGACCATCTCCACGAGGTGCAGGGCGGCCTCAAGGGCCTTGTCGCCATCGTGCGCGCCGCCAAGCGCGGCGGGGCGCCGGCCAGGGCCTCCACCGCCACGAATCGGGCGCGCCGCAAGCTCGGCCGCGCCCGGCCGATCGGCGAGGAGCGCGTCACATTCGACGAAACCGGCCTGGCCGTGGTCATTCTCCGGCAGGAGGCGGATGGCAGCCACGCCGTCATCGCCACGCTGGAGAGCGAGGACCGGCTGGCGGAGCGCGTCTATTCCGTAGCGGCACGCCAGCTCTGAAGGCCCGCCGCGCCGCCGCCCGCCCCCGCCTCGGTCCAGCGCGCGGCTATGGCGGCGCTGTTGAAGTCTCTCCGGCGGAGGTCTAACCATCCCTCCATAGGGCCGGTGGTGGCCGCGTGGCGCCGCCAGCCTCCCAGACGTGTCCCGTCAATGAGAGGATCGCATGAGCGCAGCCGTGCAGCGGACCAACCCCGCCCTTTCCATCATCGCCAAGGCCCTGGTCGACGGGCTGCATGGCAGCGAGCGAAGCCTGCTGGATGAAGGCGGAGTCGAGGCCGCCGCCGCCTTTCTCGCCGAGACCGCAGCCGTCCGCAAAGGCGGCGACTCCGCCCTGGCCATCGACAGTGGCGAGGACCGGCGGGCCGCGCAGGGGGAGGGCGCCGTCCGGCTCCAGCGCCTTGCCATCGCCAATCCCGACATGCCCTTCCTGGTCGACAGCATCGCCAATTGCCTGAGCGACGCCGGGCTGGTCATCCACCTGCTCGCCCACCCCATCCTGCCGGTGCGGCGGGACGAGGAGGGCCGGCTGCTCAGCATCGGCGACGATGACGAGGCGCAGCGCGAATCGCTGATCTACATCGAGACGGACCGGCTCGACGCGCGCGGGCGGCAGGCGCTGGTCAAAGCGCTGGACAGGACCCTCGCCCACGTCCGCGCCGCCGTGAGCGGCTGGCGCGCGATGATCGAGGCGATGAACGCCGACGCCAACCGGCTCGGGCCGGGCGAAGGGGGCGATCTGCTGCGCTGGCTGCTCAAGCGGCACCTCACCCAGCTCGGCCACGAGCAGCGCGGGCGCGACGGCAAGGCACGCCGTGCCAGGGGCATCTGCACGCTCACCGATGAGCCGTTGCTCTCCCCCGCCGGCATCCGGGCCGCATTCGCCTGGTTCGATGCGGGGCATGCCGGGCCGCTCATCCTCAAGTCCGACCGTCTTTCCCGCGTCCATCGGCGGGTGCTGATCGACCTGTTCATCGTGCCGGTGCGCGAGGGCGATGCGGTGAGCGCGCTCTCCATCCATGCCGGCATGTGGACCAGCGCCGCGCTGGCGGCCAAGGCGGAGGAGGTGCCCATCCTGCGCGATACGCTCTCCGGGCTGATGGCGCGCTTTGGCTACGATCCCGATGGGCATGCCGCCAAATCCATGGTGCATGCGCTCACCACCCTGCCGCACGATCTGCTGCTCGCCTTTCAACCGGAGGATCGCGAGCGCATCACCCTCACCGCCATGTCGCTCGCCGACCGGCCGCGCCCCAAGCTGGAGCTGGTGTGCGATGCGCTCGGCCGGCACCTGTTCGTCTTCGCCTGGATGATGCGCGACGACCTCTCGGCCGGGCGACGCGAATCCATCGCCGCCATGCTGGCCGAGGCCAGCGGGGCCGAATTGCTCGGCTGGTCGATCGCGCTGGAGGATAGCGGCCTGGCGCTGGTGCGCTACACGTTCGACATGCGCGACCATGGCGTCATGCCGGATGCCGCCGCGCTCGACCGGCAACTGGCGCAGATGCTGCGCGGCTGGGTGCCAGCGGTGGAGCAGGCGCTGGCCGATCTTGGAGAGGGCAACCGCGCCGCCATCCTCGCCGAGCGTTTTGCGCCCCATCTCCCCATCTCCTACCGCGAAAGCGCCGGGCCGGAGGAAGCCGCGCAGGACATTGTGGCGCTGCACGGCCTCGACGGGCCGGGCGCGCGCAGCGTGCGCTTCTGCCCGGATGAGGGAGAGGAGGCGGCGCACCGGCTGCGCGTCAAGGTTTACAGCCTGGAGCCGCTGGTTCTCTCCGAGGCGGTGCCGGCGCTGGAGAATTTCGGCTTCCGCGCCATCGAGGAGCGCAGCACCGCGCTGGGCGAGGATGGCGCCGCCCTCGGCCATATCCAGCGCTTCACGCTGGGTCGGCAGGATGGCGGGCTGACCGCGCCGGTGCTGGAGCGCGCCGCCATCGTCAGCGAGGCGCTCGATGCCGTGCTGGAGGGGCGGGCGGAGAATGACCGCTTTGCCGAGCTGATCGTCACCGCCGATATCGGCCCGCGCGACATCGTCTTCCTGCGTGCCATGTTCCGCTATCTGCGCCAGACCGGCGTCTCCTACGGCCTCAACACCGTGGTCGACGCCCTGCGCCGCGAGGCGGAGATCGCTCGGCTGCTGGTGCGGCTGTTCATCACCCTGCACGATCCGGCAAAGGCGCGCGAGCGGGATGCCGCCGCTACGTTGGATCAGGAGATCGACGCCGCGCTGGAGCAGGTGACAGGCATTGACGACGATCACATCCTGCGCCTCTACCGCGCCGTGATCCATGCCACGCTGCGCACCAACGCCTTCACCTCGGCCGGGCAGGAGGCGCTGGCCTTCAAGCTGGACAGCGCGCAGGTGCCTGGCCTGCCCAAGCCGCTGCCGTGGCGGGAGATCTGGGTCTATTCGCCCCGCGTCGAAGGTGTCCATCTGCGCGCCGGGCGCGTTGCGCGCGGCGGCCTGCGCTGGTCAGACCGGCGCGATGACTTCCGTACCGAGATCCTCGGGCTGATGAAGGCGCAGCGCGTCAAGAATGCCGTGATCGTGCCGACCGGCGCCAAGGGCGGCTTCTACGCCAAGCAGCTCCCGGCACCGAGCGACCGCGACGCCTGGCTGGCGGAAGGGACGGAGAGCTATCGCATCTTCATCCGCGCCCTGCTCTCGGTCACGGACAATATCGTCAAGGGCAAGGTGGTGCACCCCAAGGGCATCGTCGTGCGCGATGAGGACGACCCCTATTTCGTCGTCGCGGCGGACAAGGGCACGGCCAGCTTCTCGGACGTCGCCAATGCGCTGGCCATCGAGCGCGATTTCTGGCTGGGCGACGCCTTCGCCAGCGGCGGCTCGCACGGCTATGACCATAAGGAGATGGGCATCACCGCGCGCGGCGCGTGGCTGAGCGTGCGCCGCCATTTCGCGGAAATGGGCATCGACGTGCAGAAGGAGAGCGTGCGCGTCATCGGCGTGGGCGACATGTCCGGCGACGTGTTCGGCAACGGCATGCTGCTCAGCAAGGCGATCAAGCTGGTCGCCGCCTTCGACCATCGCCACATTTTCATCGACCCAGATCCAGACCCGGCGGCAAGCTGGAAGGAGCGGGCGCGCCTGTTCAAGCTGCCCCGCTCAAGCTGGGACGATTATGACAAGAAGCTGATCTCGAAGGGCGGCGGCGTGTTCTCGCGCAGCCTCAAGAGCATCCCCTTGAGCAAGGAGATGCAGGCGCTGACCGGCAGCAGCGAAAGCGCGCTGGAGCCGGCCGCGCTCATCGCCGCCCTGCTGCGCGCGCAGACCGACCTGCTCTGGTTCGGCGGTATCGGCACTTACATAAAGGCCGCCGCACAGAGCAATGCGGACGTGCGCGACGCCGCCAACGACCGTTTGCGGGTGGATGGCGAGGATGTGCAGGCCAGGGTCATCGGCGAGGGCGCCAATCTTGGCGTGACGCAGGCCGGGCGCATCGCCTTCGCGCTGCGGGGCGGGCGGATCAATACGGACTTCATCGACAATAGCGCCGGCGTCGACTGCTCGGACAATGAGGTGAACATCAAGATCGCGCTCAACAAGGAGATGATCGAGGGCCGGCTCGCCGAGGATGCGCGCAACGCCCTGCTCGCCGAGATGACCGACGACGTCGCCGAGATCGTGCTGGAGGATAATCGCCTTCAGGCGCTCGGCCTTTCCATCGCGCAGCAGGGCGGCACGGACGATCTCGCCTCCTATGTGCGGCTGATCGCCACGCTGGAGGCGGGCGGCCATCTCGACCGGCAGGTGGAAGGGCTGGCCGGCGATCAGGAACTGCTGCGCCGCGCGGGTGACGGTCTGGGGCTGACCCGACCCGAGCTGGCGGTGCTGTTCTCCACCGCCAAGCTGGCGCTGCAGGCGGCGATCGAGGAAGGCCCGCTGGCGGCGGACCCGCTCTTTGCCGACGATCTCATGCACGCCTTTCCCCCGCAGATGCAGGCAAGCGAGGCGGATGCCATCGCCGCCCACCAGCTCCGCGGCGAGATCATCGCCACCAAGCTGGCGAACCGCATCGTCAACCGGCTGGGCGTCATCCTGCCCTTCACGCTGGCCGAGGAAGCGGGAAGCACGCTGGACGAGATTGCCCGCGCCTTCGCCATTGCCGAGCATCTGTTCGGCGTGAAGGCGCTGTGGAATGAGATCGACGCCGCGAAGATCAGCGAGCAGGCGCGCCTCACCCTCTACCGGCAGGTCGCCAATGCGATTGCCGGCCATATCGGCGATGCGCACCGTTCCCTCCCCGCCAGCAAGATGCCGAGCGAGGCGATTGCGGTGCTGGAGCCTGCGCTGGCGATGCTCGCCAAGGATGTCGACAGCCTGCTCCAGCCCGAGCCGGCCCGCCGCGCGGCGGCGCTGATGGATGAGCTGGTCGCGCTCGGCGTCAGCAAGGGGCTGGCGGCCAAGGTCGTCATGCTGGTCAAGATGGATGGCGCAATCGGGCTCGCCCTGCTTGCCAAGGATCTGGGGCAGGACGAGATCAGCATCGCGCACGCCTTCACCCGGCTGGGCGAGGCGCTCGGCATCGACTGGCTGCAGGGCCTCGCCGTGCGCCTGCACCCCAGCGACCCGTGGGAGCGGCTGCTCGTCGCGGGCAGCGCGCGCGACCTCCAGCAGATGCGCCTCACCTTCCTCGCCGGCGCGAAGAAGAAGCCCTGCCGCGATTTCGTGCGCGACTGGCTGGCGGCGAACGACGCGGCGGTCGTCAAATACCGCCAGCTCATCAGCCGCGCCCAGGCAGCCGCCAACCCGACCGCCGCCATGATCGCGGAACTGAGCGGGCAGGCACGGGGGCTGCTGGGGCGGTAGGGCGGCCTGTGCAGGAGCATGGTGCTTTTCTGGACGTGACGGGTTCGCGGCGGTCCGCCTTTGGCCGGGGATGCGCGCATGATCTTCAAGCGTGGATCACCGGTTCAATCGGCTTCCAATCACGTCGGCGGCGCCATCCTCCCGCGCCACCGGCCATATCCCAGCCTGCCCGCTATTTCTTCGCCGGCGCCCGCTTGCCCATCAGCCAGGGCTTCACGCCGCCGCTCGGCCTGGGCGTGCCATCCAGCCGCACGGCGCGGATGATCCTGACCGGCTTCTTGAGCATCTGCCCGAACATCACGCCGCGCCCGCAGCATGTCTCCATCGCGAGGATGCGCTTGAGCACGTCCATGCCGGCGACCACCTGCCCGAAGGCGGCGTAACCCGGATAGCCCGGCTTTGCGTCCAGCGACGGGTTGGGGCCGATCTGGATCGAGAAGTTGCCGGTGCCCGAATCGGGGTCCTTGTGCCGCGCCATCGAGATGGTGCCATCGAGATGCTTGAGGCCGGTCTTGTCGGTCGGTTCCAGCGGCACGGTGGGGAAATAGATGCGCCGCGCCTCGGTATCAATGCCGCCCTGCACGAAGCCAAGCTTCGCATTGTCCTTGCGGCGATAGGCCCGGTAGAATTTGGTGTCGTCGAGCCGCCCGTCATCCACATAGATGAGGAAATTGGCGGTGGTCTTGGGCGCGCGCTTGGCGTCCAGCGCGAGGACGATGGCGCCCAGGCTCGTCTCCAGCTTCACCCGCACATAGCCCGGCGTCGGCCGTGTCGCGCTCGGCGGAGCGGCCATGGCGGGGAGCGAGAGAAGCAGCAGGGCAAGGAGGGCGGAAAAGCGGCGGATAAACAAGGGCATGAGTCTCGAGAAAATGATCTGTCGGGAGTCAGCGCAGGCTAGGGGGATATGGCGGCCGGCTCAAGAGGGTGATGCCAGAGGCCTGCCCGCCTGTGCTCCTGCGCAGGCAGGAGCACGATCCCAGCCGCACTCCCCTGTCGCTCTAGGCTCCTGCCTGCGCAGGAGCACGGCAGGCCTGAAGGCCGCGTGGGTTCGCCCTTGGGCTTCGTTCGCGCCAAAGGGTCCGTTCACGCCCGGAACCCTCGCCTCTCAGCCCCTCACCTGCTGCCGGTTGGCGACGAGATGATCGACCACGCCCGGATCGGCCAGCGTCGAGGTGTCGCCGAGCTGATCGACCTGATCTTCCGCGATCTTGCGCAGGATGCGGCGCATGATCTTGCCCGAGCGGGTCTTGGGCAGGGCGGGAGCGAACTGGATGACGTCCGGCGTCGCGATCGGCCCGATCTCGTGGCGTACCCACTGCACCAATTCCTTGCGCAGCGCGTCGTCGCCCTCCTCGCCGGCATTGAGCGTCACATAAGCGTAGATGCCCTGCCCCTTGATGTCGTGCGGCACGCCGACGACCGCGGCCTCCGCCACCTTGGCGTGGGCGACCAGCGCGCTCTCCACCTCGGCCGTGCCCATGCGGTGACCCGAGACGTTGATGACGTCATCGACGCGGCCGGTGATCCAATAATCGCCGTCCTCGTCGCGCCGGCAGCCGTCGCCGGTGAAATATTTGCCGGGATAGGTGCTGAAATAGGTCTGGAAGAAGCGCTCATGATCGCCCCAGACGGTGCGCATCTGCCCCGGCCAGCTATCGGCGATGACGAGATTGCCCTCGCACGCGCCCTCCAGCACCTTGCCGTCCGCATCGACGATCTGCGGCACCACGCCGAAGAAGGGCCGGGTCGCGCTGCCGGGCTTGAGCGCCATCGCGCCGGGCAGCGGCGTAATCATGTGGCCGCCCGTCTCCGTCTGCCACCATGTGTCGACAATCGGGCAACGCCCATCGCCCACGACGCGGTGATACCACTCCCATGCTTCCGGGTTGATCGGCTCGCCGACCGAGCCGAGCAGGCGCAGCGAGGCGCGGCTGGTCTTCGTCACCCACGCCTCACCCTCGCGCATCAGGGCGCGCAGCGCGGTGGGCGCGCCGTAGAAGGTGCTCACCTTGAACTGATCGACCACCTGCCAGAAGCGGCTGAAATCCGGGTAGTTGGGCACGCCCTCGAACATCACCGTGGTCGCGCCGTTGGCGAGCGGGCCATAGACGATATAGCTGTGCCCCGTGACCCAGCCGATATCCGCCGCGCACCAGTAAACGTCGCCCGGCCGGTAATCGAACACATAATGATGCGTGACGGCGCACCAGAGGAAATAGCCGCCGGTGGTATGCAGCACGCCCTTGGGCTTGCCGGTGGAGCCGGAGGTATAGAGCACGAACAGCGGGTCTTCCGCGCCGATCGGCTCGGCCGGGCAATCGGGCGAAGTCGCGTCGCGCAACTCGTGATACCAGTGATCGCGCCCGGTCTGCATGGCGATGGCGCCGCCGGTGCGCCGCACCACGATGACCGATTTGACGCCGGTGCACTGGGTTAGCGCCTCATCGACATTGGCCTTGAGCGGAATCGTCTTGCCGCCGCGCAGCCCCTCGTCGGCGGTGATGACGAAGGCTGAATCGCAATCTGTGATGCGGCCGGCGAGGCTCTCCGGCGAGAAGCCGCCGAACACGACCGAGTGGATCGCGCCGATCCGCGCGCAGGCGAGCATCGCCATCGCTGCCTCGGGGATCATCGGCAGGTAGATGGTAACGCGGTCGCCCTTGCCGACGCCCTGCCCCTTCAGCAGATTGGCGAAGCGGCAGACCTCCTCATGCAGCTCGCGGTAGGTGATGGTGCGGCTCTCGGCCGGATCATCGCCCGCCCACAGGATCGCCGGCACGTCGCCGCGCTCGGCCAGATGGCGGTCAAGGCAGTTGGCGGCGATATTGAGCTGGCCGTCCGCGAACCATTTGATGCCGAAATCGGCCTCATCGAAGCTGCTATCCTTGACGCGGGTAAAGGGCTTGATCCAGTCGAGCCGCTGCGCCTGTTCGCGCCAGAAGCCCTCGGGGTCCTCGATCGAGCGGCGATAGAGGTCCGCATAGCCCTGCGCATCCACATAGGCGCGGGCGCGCCATTCGTCTGGCACCGGATAGACTGTCTGGCTCACGGCTCTCTCCCAATTGTCGCGATAACCTTAGCGACAGAGGGAGGTCGCTGCCAAGCCATGGCCACTAAAATCGGCAGAGGGATAAGGGGCGATATGGCCGGGGCTAAATGGCCAGCCATGCGCCTGTCCGACTCCCGCCGTTGCGGGAGCACAGGCCGCTTTCGACCCACGTTCAGCCCATCGTTCGGAAAGGCTAGGAGACGCTAAGCCAAAACCGTTCGCGGCCAGCGCCTGACCAGACTGACCAGCCCCGGCCGGCGTATCCAGCTACGCGTTATTTCTTCTTGCCGAAGTCCACCGTCACCACGTTGGAGCTGTCGTCGCTCGCCGGGGCGCCGTCGTTTTCCGCGGCGTCGTGCGGGTCCGGCTCGTCGTCGCTATGCTGCACCTGGAATTCCAGGCTGAAGTTCACCGCCGGGTCCACGAAGAAGCGCAGCGCAGCGAAGGGAATCACCAGATGCGCCGGCACCTGATTGAAGGTGAGGCTCACCTCGAACCCGGCGTCAGTCACCTTCAGATCCCAGAATTTATGCTGGAGGACGACGGTCATCTCGTCCGGGAAGCGCTCGACCAGCCATGGCGGAATGGACACGCCCGGCGCCTGCGTCTTGAAGGTGATGTAGAAATGGTGGTTGCCGGGCAGCGCGCCGGTCAACGCAATATCGCGCAGCACCCGGCCGGGAATGGCCCGGAGGGCTTCCTGGACGATCTCGTCATAGGGAATCAGGCTGTCGGGTGTATCGTCCGTCATGGCGACAGTCCTAACGGCGGCATCGGAGCGGTCAAGCGCCGAGCGCGCGGTGAGTGCGGCATGGCGCCGCGCGCGATCCGGCGGAACGGACGAAGCGGATTGCGCGGACGGTCAAGCGCGCTATACGCCCTCCATGCGCACCGCCCAGATCAGCAGGAAAACCGCCGAGACGTCGATTGACGTGCGCGTCAATCTGGACGGCACCGGCCAATATGCCATCTCCACCGGCATCGGCTTCTTCGATCATATGCTGGAGCAGCTTTCACGCCACTCGCTGATCGACCTCGATGTGAAGACGGTGGGCGACCTGCATGTCGACCAGCATCACACGACGGAGGATACCGGCCTCGCCATCGGTGAGGCGATTGCCAAGGCCCTTGGCGACAAGCGCGGCATCACCCGCTACGGCGAGGCGCACGCGCCGATGGACGAGACGCTGACCCGCGTCGCGCTCGACATCAGCGGGCGGCCCTATTTCGTGTGGAAGGTCGCCATCGCCGTCGACCGGCTGGGCGAGTGGGACACCGAGATGATCGAGCATTGGTTCCAGAGCTTCGCGCAGAGCGCCGGCATCACCCTGCACGTCGAAAATCTCTACGGCAGCAACAATCATCATATCGTGGAAAGCTGCTTCAAGGGCCTTGCCCGCGCGCTGCGCCAGGCGGTGCAGATCGACCCGCGCAAGGGCGATGCGATCCCCTCCACCAAGGGCACGCTCGGCGGCTGACGGCATGACCATCGCGCTCATCGATTATGGCGCGGGCAATCTTCGCTCCGTGCACAATGCGCTGCTCGCGGCCGGCGCGCGCGACGTGGTGATCACCGCCGATGCCGATGTGGTGCGCCGTGCCGACCGCATCGTGCTGCCCGGCGTCGGGGCGTTCCGCGCCTGCATCGAGCCGCTGCGCGCCATCCCCGGCATGGTGGAGGCGATGCACGAGGCGGTGTTCGCGGGCGGGCGGCCCTTCCTCGGCATCTGCGTGGGCATGCAACTGCTGGCCGAGGCGGGCGAGGAGTTTGGCCGGCACGCCGGGCTGGGCTGGATTCCCGGCACCGTCCGCCTGATCGAGCGGGCCGACCCGGCGATCAAGGTGCCGCACATGGGCTGGAACGACGTGGCGCTTGCCCGCCCGCATCCGCTAACCGTGCCCGGCGAGGCCTATTTCCTGCACAGCTACCATTTCGACGTCGCCGATCCGGCCACCACCGTCGCCACCACCGATCATGGCGGGCCACTGGTCGCCGCGGTGGGGCGCGATACGATCCTCGGCGTGCAGTTCCATCCCGAGAAGAGCCAGGCCTATGGCATCGCGACGCTCGGCCGTTTCCTGGAGTGGACCCCCTAGATGAACCAGCCCGGCGCCATTCCCCCGTTCATCGTGTTTCCTGCCATCGACCTCAAGGGCGGGCAGGTCGTCCGTCTCGCCGAGGGCGATATGGACCGCGCCACCGTCTATGGCGACGATCCCGCCGCGCAGGCGCTGCTGTTCGCAGAGCAGGGGTCGGATTTCCTCCATGTCGTCGATCTCGATGGCTCGTTTGCCGGCCATGCGGTCAATGGCGCGGCCATTGCGTCGATCGTCTCCGCCTTCCCCGGCCACGTCCAGCTCGGCGGTGGCATCCGCGATGAGCGGGCGGTGAAGGGCTGGTTCGATCTCGGCGTCTCGCGCGTGGTGATCGGCACCGCGGCGCTCAAGAACCCGCAGTTCGTCAAGGATATGGCGGCCGCCTATCCCGGCGGCATCGTCGTCGCGGTCGATGCGCGCGACGGCATGATCGCCACGGACGGCTGGGCGGAGAAATCGGACATGCCGGTGGTCGACCTCGCCCGCCGCTTCGAGGATGCCGGCGTCGCCTCGCTGCTGTTCACGGATGTCGGCCGCGACGGGCTGCTCAAGGGCTGCAATGTCGATGCGACGGTCGATCTCGCCCGTGCGGTGGATATTCCCGTCATTGCCAGCGGCGGCGTGGCGGGCATTGCCGATATCCGCGTGCTCAGCCTGCACGCGGCGGAGGGCATTGAAGGCGTCGTCACCGGCCGCGCGCTCTATGATGGCCGGCTGGACCTGAAGACCGCCATCGCGATGGCCAGCGCGGCATGATGAGGGCGCTCCCAACGTCTCCGTTGGCGGTAGGACGCCCCTTTCCGGTCGTGTCGAGCGAAGTCGAAACGTGCGGCGCACATCCAGCTGCGATGAAGCGCGATACGGCGGGGCGCAGCGGGTCTGCCATGCCGCGCGCGGATTGCGCCCCGCCCCATGACCGCTCGCGGCCCAACCCTCCCGTCACCCCGGACTCGATCCGGGGTCCCGCTTCTGGAACGCACAAGCCGGGTCCGCTCACCGGGGCTGACGCGACCAGTGTCGAACCGATGCCGGTGGATGTGGGTGAAGGTGGAAACTTAACCGCCCCGTTGTTCGCGAGAATAGCGGGACCCCGGAGCAAGTCCGGGGTGACGTGGGTGCGGGGTCGGCGCTTTACACGCTATGTCGACCGGCTCACTGCCCTGTTCGCGAATGCGGACGGCACTCCGGCAAGAACAGCCCGCGCCCGGCCCATGCCGCGTCCGCATGGCTCCCATTGCGGCGGCAGCAAAGCCCCCTGCCCTACCCTATGCGCGCCTTGGCCAGCCGCGAGGGCTTCCTCGCGATGACCGTCCGCACCCGCATCATCCCCTGTCTCGACGTTGCCAACGGCCGCGTGGTCAAGGGCGTCAACTTCGTGGACCTGCGCGATGCGGGCGATCCGGTCGAGCAGGCGCGGGTCTATGATGCCGCCGGGGCGGATGAGTTGTGCTTCCTCGATATCACCGCCACGCATGAGAATCGCGGCACATTGCTCGATATCGTCGCGCGCACGGCGGCGGTCTGCTTCATGCCGCTCACCGTCGGCGGCGGCGTGCGCAGTGTCGAGGATGCGCGGGCGCTGCTGCTCGCCGGGGCGGACAAGGTGGCGGTCAATAGTGCTGCCGTCGCCCGGCCGGAGCTGGTCGCGGACCTTGCCGATCGTTTCGGCGCGCAATGCGTGGTCGGCTCGGTCGATGCACGGCGCGTGGCCGAGGGCCGGTGGGAGATTTTCACCCATGGCGGCCGCAAGGGCACCGGTGTCGATGCGCTGGCCCATGCCCAGCGCCTTGCCACGCTGGGCGCGGGCGAATTGCTCGTCACCTCCATGGATGGGGACGGCACCCAGGCCGGCTACGATCTGGAGCTGACCCGCGCCATCGCCGATTCGGTCAGCGTGCCGGTCATCGCCTCGGGCGGTGTCGGCACCTTGCAGCATCTCGTCGACGGCGTGACGCGGGGCCATGCCAGCGCGGTCCTGGCCGCTTCCATCTTCCACTTCGGCACCTACAGCATTGCCGATGCGCGCGCGGCGCTGGCGGCCGCCGGCATTCCCGTGCGCGGCGGCTGAGGCCCCTGCCCGCTTCACCGGGCGCGCGAAAGGCTTGACGCTGGCAAGGCCAGAGACGAGGACAAGGCCCATGACCACGCTCGACCGCCTCGAACAGACCATCATCGCACGCCGCGAGGCGGACCCGGAGACGTCCTATGTCGCGAAATTGCGCGTCAAGGGCCGGGGCAAGATGGCGCAGAAGCTGGGCGAGGAAGCGGTCGAGACGGTGATTGCGGCGCTCGATGGCGACAAGGCGGAATTGATCGGCGAGGCGGCGGACCTGCTGTTCCACCTCACCGTGCTGCTCGCCGATTGCGGCGTGCCGCTGGCGGATGTCTATGCCGAGCTGGACCGGCGCGAGGGCGTCTCCGGCCTCGCCGAGAAAGCCGCGCGGCCGGCGGATTAACGACCGTCCCCCCTCTTCGCTTGCCTTTGCTTGTCGGAGGGGGAGTTTCCCTCGATGTTCGGGAAAGCAAGGCAGCCTTCGACACGTCGGGGCACGACGGCTCTGTTCGTTCACGGCTCGCTCCTGGCGCTCGGCCGAATGGCTCCCGCCGCCGCGCATGGACAGGCGCCCGTGCGCTGCGCTAGCAGCGGAAGCGAAAGCCGGCCCCGATTCCGGCGCAATTCTGCAAGGAGCAGGCCCATGGCGATCGACGCGACCCAGCCCTATGACGAGACGAACATCTTCGCTCGCATCCTGCGCGGCGAGATTCCCAACAGCACTGTTTATGAAGATGACTATGCCCTCGCCTTCCACGATATCGCCCCGCAGGCGCCGGCGCATATCCTCGTCATCCCCAAGGGCGCCTATGTGAGCTGGGACGATTTTTCCGCCCGCGCCAGCGATGCGGAGATTGCCGGTTTCGTGCGGGCGGTGGGTAAGGTCGCGCGGGAAGCCGGGATGGTCGCGCCGGGCTATCGCCTGCTCGCCAACACCGGGGCCGATGCCGGACAGGAGGTGCCGCACCTTCATGTGCACATTTTCGCCGGGCGTCCGCTGGGGCCGATGCTGGCGCGCTAGGCGCCTGTCTGCGGTTCCGCCATGATGCTCGCTTGCGCGAGGCGATTTAGGCGATAGTCTGCCAGACCATCTTGGGAGGATCGGCGTCACGGTGCCGGCAGGGAAAAAAGAGACGGACAGCCTATGATCTTCGGCCGCATCAAGCCGCTCGACGCCATTCTCGCCACGGCCGAAAAGAAATCGCTGCATCGCTCGCTCGGGGCCTTCCAGCTCACCATGCTCGGCGTGGGCGCGGTCATCGGCACCGGCATCTTCGTGCTGACGGCGGAAGCGGCGCAGAAAGCCGGGCCGGGCATGATGGTGAGCTTCATCATCGCCGGCCTCGTCTGCGCCGTCGCCGCGCTCTGCTATGCGGAAATGGCCTCGATGGTGCCCGTCTCGGGTTCTGCCTACACCTACAGCTATGCAGTGATGGGTGAGCTGATCGCATGGATGGTCGGCTGGGCGCTCATCCTCGAATATGCGGTGGCGGCCGGGGCCGTCTCGGTCGGCTGGTCGGGCTATATGATCGGCTATGTGGAGGCCGCCTTCCATGTCGATGTGCCGGACGCGCTGACGCTCGGGCCGTTCGATGGCGGCACGATCAACCTGCCGGCCGTGATCATCTCGCTGCTGGTCACGATGCTGCTGATGCGCGGCACGAAGGAATCGGCCACGGTCAATGCGGTGCTGGTCGCCATCAAGGTTGTCGCCCTCACCGCCTTCGTCGCGCTGGCGCTGCCGGTGATGCAGATGGAGAAATTCGAGCCGTTCGCGCCGCTGGGCTTCGGCGGCATCTCGGCGGCGGCGGCCTCCATCTTCTTCGCCTATGTCGGGTTCGATGCCGTGTCGACCGCGGCGGAAGAGACGCGCAACCCGCAGCGCAACATGCCCATCGGCCTGATGGGCAGCCTCGCCATCTGCACCATCTTCTATCTGCTGGTCGCGGCCGGCGTCATCGGATCGGTCGGCGCGCAGCCGATCATGGGACCGGCCGGTGAGGTGCTGGAGCCGGGCAGCCGTGCCCTCGCCGCGCAATGCGGCGCCATTTCCGATCAGGCGGTGGTCTGCTCCAAGGAGGCGCTGGCGTGGACGCTGCGCCAGATCGGCTGGCCGCAAATCGGCAATCTCGTGGGCCTCGCCGCCATCCTCGCCCTGCCCTCGGTCATCCTGATGATGATGTTCGGCCAGACGCGCATCTTCTTCGTGATGAGCCGCGACGGGCTGCTGCCGGAGCTGTTCAGCCGCATCCACCCGCGCTTCCACACGCCGCATATCATCACCCTGCTCACCGGCGTGGCGGTGGCGCTGTTCGCCGGTTTCTTCCCGGTCGGCCAGCTTGCCAACATCTCCAATTCGGGCACGTTGTTCGCCTTCGCCGCGGTGTCGATCGCGGTGATGGTGCTGCGCCGGACCAATCCGGGCCGGCACCGGCCGTTCCGCACGCCGGTTGTCGCGCTCATCGCGCCGCTGTCCATCCTCGGCTGCATCTATCTGTTCTGGAGCCTGGACGAGAAGAGCAAGCTGCTGTTCACCATCTGGGCGGTGCTCGGCCTGTTCGTCTATTTCGGCTACAGCCGCCGCCGCAGCCATGTCGGCCTGGGCAGGGTCGATGTGCCTGAGGATGATCCCGACGCCCCGCCCCAGCCGGTGCCGCCCATTCCCGGCGCATAGGGCACGGCAAGATAGCCACCTCAGCTCCGTGGCGTCGTGCTGCTCGTGCGATGGGGCGGATCGGCGTTCAGGAGGGGGCGTTGGAGTCCGAGGCCGAGGGGGCCGGAGGGAAACAGGGTGGCCTCCATGGTCCGGAGCGCGGCGGACGATAGGGGCCGGCCGTGAGCACTGGAAGTGTGGGCAGTCGGCATGTGCAAGCCGTCAGGGACCGGCTGGGCCGCGACCATGGCGAAGACGCGCGCCCATTGAGGAACGGCTGCATCCCCTTCCCTCCCCAGCGCGTGGAGCGTGATCGGATGCCGGGCCTCTCCCCTTACGGGCACAAAAAAAGCCCCGGTCCTGCAACCGGGGCTTTCGATTTTTCCGTCGGATCGGGATCAGGCGAAGCTGACCGCCGTCTTGCGCCGCCGCAGAGCGCCGCCGGCGAGGGCGAAGCCGCCGATCATCATCGCCCAGGTTGTCGGCTCCGGCACGGCGCCAGCCACGCTGCGTAGCACCACCTTGCCGCGCAATTCCGCGACGTTGGCGGCGCTCTCCCGCGTCCAGAAGCTGGTCGCCGGGTCGTCGCCCACGAGGAAGCCCTGCACATCGAGCGCATATTCGATATCGCCGATCGTGAAGAAGCCGGATTCCTGAAGGAAGTTCACGCTGACATTGTCGGCGCAACCATGATCGTTGATGCCGACGCCATGGGGCCCACCATCGGCGCAGGGGTTGCTGCTGTTCGGCGTCTCCCAGTGATTGAAGGCATAGACGAAGCTGATGTCCTGCATCACTGTCTCGCCCACGGTGACATCCATCGTGAGCTGCAGCTTGATGCCGCTGATGCCGGAGTTGCTGTTGATCGTGTAGTTATAGTGCGTGAACAAGCCGATCGACGTGACGCCGGAGGTCTGCGTATCGGTATCGACCGAGATCACGGGGATATCGGTCTGGAACCGATAGCCGGATTGCTCGCCGCTGGTGTTGCCCCAATAATAAGCGGCGTTGTCGGTCCCGTTGTCGACAGGATTGAGGTTGCTGCCCCCGATCGGCGCGAACCATGTCGCTTTTACGTTGCTGAACGTGATGTCCGTGACCGCCGCCATGGCCGGAGTCGCCACAGCCGTGGAGATCACCGCTGTTGCGGCAAGCGCTTTCAGAATGTTCATGAGTGTCCCACCTTCCCACGAAAAAATGTTGCTGCCGCTTGAGTCCCATTCCCAAGCGAAGTCGTTTCGTTAATCTTTTATTAACGAAAATTCCAGCGTGGGCAGATGGCGGCTGGCGGTAGTCATCCCAAAATGGGACATTTTCAGGGATTGGAATGACGTCAGCAAGAAGATGGCCTGCTGAATCTTAGGTTTCCGTAGCGTCATGTAGATGAGCACTGGGATCGGTTTCTATCGGCTACTCTTGAAATTGGGCAGAGCGGCCCGGCTCTTCTTCCCATCATTTGCCACTTGTCCGTCCGCTCTTGATCCCCTGATGCAGCCGCCCGGCGATGGGAGGGGGGTGGGCCGGACGGCTGCGCGACCCGGACGGGCGGGTCGACCAGGAAGGATCTGGATCAGCGCAGGGGCTGCCGATCCGGTGCCATGGCGTCGCGTGTGCGGGGGCAGGGGGATGTGACGGCCATGGCAGTCGCGAAAACCGCCGAGCGCCCATCCGGTTGCGTCCCGCGCGGCGGCACGTTGGCCGGACGCGACCGGGCGAGGGGAGGGGAAACGGCTCCCGCGCGTCCGTTTATGCGGAAGTCTCTCATTTTGCGTCATTTCCCCGTTTTCCGGGCCGCGCCGTGCTTCCGTCTCGTGCAAGTGGCCTCATTCCTGCCGTTCACGGCGCAGCAGGGCCTGCTTGCGGGGGAGGCCATAGGCATAGCCGCCGAGCGTGCCATCGCCGCGCAGCACGCGGTGGCAGGGGATGAGCACGGCAAGGTTGTTGCCGCCACAGGCCGATCCCACCGCGCGCACCGCGCCGGGCTTGCCGATCGCGGCGGCAATCTCGCCATAGCTGCGTGTCTCGCCCGGAGGGATTGTGCGCAAGGCCGCCCACACGGCTTGCTGGAAAGCGGTGCCCGCCACGTCGACCGGCAAGCTGTGCGTCCGTGCAGGATCGTCGACCAGCGCCACGACCTCGGCCACCAGGGCCGCGAAATCGGCGGCGCCCGCCACGATCCGGGCTTGGGGGAAGCGCGTGCGCAGCGCGGCCTCATTTTCCTCGAAGGCGATGCGGCACAGCCCCTTGTCTGTCGCGGCGATGAGCAGCGGCCCCAGCGTGCTGGGTGCCACGGCGTAGCGGATGGTCACGCCCGCGCCGCCCTTGCGCCATGCCGAGGGACTCATGCCCAGATGCGCCTGCGCGTCGGCATAAGCGCGGCTGGGCGCGGCATAGCCGGCATCGTAAATGGCGTCGGTGATGCGCGCTTCGCTGTCCAATGCCGCGGCGAGCCGCTGCGTGCGCACCTGCCGGGCGTATGCGGCGGGCGAGACGCCGATGGCGCGGGTGAACAGCCGCTGGAAATGGTGCGGCGCATAACCCACCGCACCGGCGAGGTCCGCAAGCGACGGCGGCGTTTCGTTCGCTGCGATCAGCGCGAGCGCCTGGGTGATGGCGGCGTGATCGCGCCCCACATCATCCGGCCGGCAGCGACGGCATGGGCGGAAGCCGGCGGCGCGGGCCGCCGCGCCATCCGCCATCAGCCGGATGTTCTCGCGGCGGGGCCGGCGCGCCGGGCAGCTTGGCTTGCAGTAGATGCGCGTCGTCGTCACCGCGATCACGAATCGCCCGTCCATCGTCCGGTCACGCGCCTCGAAGGCAGCGAGCGCTTGCGCTTTGCTCACGCCGGGGCAGGGGCCATCGCCCTCCCGAGCGGTCGTGGCGCCGGCAGGATCGCAGGCAGAGGAGGCGTTCATGCGTGTCGCTGTCCGGGGTGGGCCATCGGGGCGGGTATAGCCGCTCCTCCCCAGGCATGACAGGGCGTTGCTGTCCGCCGATCCTGCCCCGCGGCGGTTCGCGGAACAGGCCGCATCATGCTCGATACGTGTCTGGCTCGTCATGCTCATCCCGCCAGTCTACACGCCGCGCTGCGCCGCGCTTCCCATCTCTTGCGGTCAAACCGGCCAAAAGAGCGGACACGCGATTCCCCCTGTCGGGATCACGCGGCGAACGCTAAGAGGCTGACATGACGCCACGCCTGTTCCAATCGCGCCGTCCTTTCTTCCCGCTCCTGCTCGCCATGCTGGTCGCGGCGCTGCTGCCCGTTTCCGCGCGGGCGGACACACAGGACGTCGCCGCCGCATCGCGCAGCGTGGTCCGTGTGGCGCTGGTCGCGACGGACGGGAACAACACCTATTTCGTCGGCCATGGCAGCGGCGTGGTGATCGCGCCCGGCCGCGTGCTCACCAACGCCCACGTCGTCGAGCTGGTGCGCACCGAGCCGAACATCGTCATCGGCATCATCCCCTCGGAGGGGACGAAGAGCTATGGCGGCAAGGTGATTGCCTACTCGCCCGGCAACGATCTGGCTTTGCTGTCGGTGGAAGGGGCGAACCTGCCGGTCGCCACCTTCCTCGCCGGTGCGCCCAATGATGGGGATCATGTCACCGCCATCGGCTATCCCGGCGCGGTCGACCGCGCGCAGGGCATGAATCTGGAAGATATCATCCACCCGATGAGCGCGGTGCGGACCTCCGGCACCGTTTCAACCGGGCGTGCCTCCAAGCAGTTCGACACCATCCTTCACACCGCACCGCTGGCGGCGGGCAATAGCGGCGGCCCGCTGATCGACGATTGCGGGCGCGTGCTCGGCATCAACAGCTTCGGCTCGCTGTCGGATGGCAATGATGCGGAATATGGCTTTGCCGTCTCCAATCGGGAGATTGCCAGCTTTCTCCGGCAGGCCGGGGTGCAGGTGCAGCGCTCAAGCGAGGCGTGCCGCTCCATGGCGGAGATCGAGGCGGCGCAGCAGGCCGCCGACGAGCGCGCCCGCGCCGATGCGGACAAGCGCGCCGGCGAGGCCGCGCTGGCCGCGCGCGAGCGGGCGCTGACCGCGCGTGAGGAAGCGCAGCAGACCACCATCGCCCGGCGCGAGAATGTGATGGCGCTGGCGGCGGTGCTGCTCGCGCTGGCGGCCGTGGCGGGCGGCGCGGCGGCGTTCGATCATTCCAAGGGCGAGGAGCGCCGTGCCCGCCTGTTTGCCATCGGCTCGGGCGTGCTGCTGCTCGCCGCGATCCTCGCCTTCCTGCTGCGCCCCGGCTTTGGCGGCGGGGCGGAGGCGGAGCCGGCCAATGCCGCCAATGCGGGGGAGGCGGCCGCCGATTCGTCGGCCCAGACGCTCGGCGTCGGCGAGAATCTCTGCCGGATCGACAACGCCCTGAGCCGCGTCACCGTCTCGGACACTGCCGACGTCCCGTTCAGCTGGACGGCGAGCGGGT